>Ga0307981_1003067_pt1 | contig 12895 bp, 13 predicted proteins | sample OrgLakmetagen987_FD_201849 | JGI IMG/M metagenome (GOLD analysis project Ga0307981, IMG submission 201849) | Saline water microbial communities from Organic Lake, Antarctica - #987 | ecosystem: Environmental > Aquatic > Non-marine Saline and Alkaline > Saline | place: Antarctica: Organic Lake... | reverse complement strand
CTTTTGTTCGTCATTCTACATGAAGTCAATGTACCTTTTGAGAGTCTGCGACACACTGATGTGTGAGACAGAAGAAAGACGCTTCTGTAACATGTAACAGACAGAAGAAAGACATTTTCTACCCAAGCAACTGCTTGGCTTCTTACAAGGCAAAGCAAATTGAAGGAAATGCTATTGCACACTAGCTATAATGAACAAGCAATGGCGCACAAGTCTATGATAATTTGGTTTAATGTCCATAATATGGCATTGTTTCAAGGTATTCAACGCTCTCCTCGTCTGTCATGAACTCCGACTTGTATTTGCTAGAGTTATAGTATTCTTTTACATCGAACGTATACTCATTTGTACCACCAAGCCATGTAGGAATAAAATCTTCATGCACAAGAGCCTTCAGCATTTGAGACCTCTCTACCTTGTCATTTGGAATAATGTGTATCTTTTGTCTTACAACAGCAGGGAGCAAGGGCAACAACACTTTCAAAAATATTTGTGCTGCGCCCGATGTGTTTGTAATGACGAACGTGCCGAGTTTGTCAGGGTAGTTATCTTGTAAAATTTTGAGGACTCTTTTGGTTGGTCCTATGGGAGGTATTTTGGTAAGACCAACATCATCGCAATCCAAAACAATATTACATTTACTCATTTTTCCACCGGACCTTGTGAATGCGTCTGCAATGCATGCGTCAAGAGCATTGATAATTGCACGGCTGAATGGTTCTTCGCTTTCCATCTTGTGCAAACCTGGCCTCATCCACAATACAGAAGCTCCTCCTATAGCTGGGTCTGGATGATACCTGGTTGGGCTGTATCCTTGGACGAAAACCCACCCCTTCCTGTTTTCCTTATATACAGAGGGACTTATTTTCCATGGCTGGTACTTCTCTCTAAATTCAAGAGTATTAGCAATAGCAAAATCTGCAGGGCAGCCGTCTGTGCACACACCTGAGAAGGGATACTTCGTTTGTAAATCCTGTGATTGAGACATGGGAAAATTAGATTTCAAAACTCTTTCATTGTATGCCTGCATCCATGACCATTTCATCTTACTTACCTCTGGCCAATTCATAATTTTCAAATACGCTGCAACTAATCTCAACCCGCTTTCTTCTTGATCTTTGCCCCACTTATCCTTGACAGGATGCCACCATGGAAAGCTTCCGCCAAACTGGACTTTGTCAAGCCGTTGCTCAAACCAGTCCCCTTGAATGGCATCCATTGGATATTTCTTAGAAAGGCTCATCTTCAAATTCTCGCTTACTTTTCTTGCAATTGCCTTCTGCTTCGAAGTTAGATCAAGGTCAAAAGAAGCGGAAACATACAACGTCCAGTCCAATTCATCACCATCTTCACTTGACTCCTCAGTTGAATCCGGTTCTAAATCTGAGCTCTGTTTTCCCGATAATAGTCGTTGTAAAATATTCATCTTTTTCTTCTTCGCAGGGATAGGGATCTCAGGACATGGCGAGTGCAAATGAACCTGTGGCATAGTCTTCTTGTAGTTGATATTCGGATGCAATAATGCCGCTACAATATGTAAAATATTGAACGTTCCTCTGCACAATATTTCATGCCTCTTGCCAGCCGGCGCAGGGACATACTCAACTAATCCTTCGACGGCCTCCGGGCACTTTTTCCAGAAATAACATGTATCATTTTTATCGTCAATTGGAATAGGAACAGGGCATTGTTCGACCTTCTCAATCACAACGTAAGTGTTTAACTTTTCATCATACGGGCAAAATACTCCCAAGCCGATCCTCAAATATGCAAATGTCATGAGAGATGCAATGGCTGAGAAGGCAGCTGCTGCAATCATGTGCTTGATGGGAGATTTCTTTCTTTTCGTAGTTTGGCCAACTGAAGCAGTGTTTGAGATACCATTCGCCACATCAACTACTTTTCGCTGTTTTTTTGCATTGTTATCATTTATCTCTACCTTCGCATCCTGTTTTCGTTTCACAGAAGAAGATTTAGATAAAATGTTCAATCCATCTAGAAAAGATGATTCTTCTTCTGCTACTTTTGCATTCTTAACTTTCTTGGTTCTTTCCTTCTTACGCAATATTCCTTTTCTTTCTGGATCGGCAGGCTGTGAAATAAACTTGAGTACATCAACTGCATCTACCTTTGCATTTTCCTTTTCAGCTTCTTCTTGCTCCTGTGGTAACTCCTTCGATTGTGAAATGAATTCTAACTCACTGCTCAAGGATTTGTTCAATATTTTCTCAGAAATATTTAAATTTACACCTTCCACCTTTGTGTTATCCTCCTCATCCTTGGCCTCTTCCTTCTGCTGCAACTCCTTGGATCGCGAGATGAATTTCAACTCACTGGTCAGTGTTGCCTCCTCCTCTACTTTTGGAGCAATTTCTGTGCTGAAGACAGCGGAATTGTGATCATAAGCCTCAACATCTTTCTTCATAATAACATTTGCATCACTTTGAGCGATGAAGTTTAATTGATTCACGAGATCCCCCTCTGCTTCATTCATCATTTCATCAACGGGAGAAGAATCATGGTCATTCAATGTGGAGAGATTCTCTCTCTCTTCCTCTCTTTTGACTTTTACTTCAGGCATTCAAGTAACAGCGATCCAATCAATGCGTCAAAGCAATGGATAGACACAATTGAATGTATTAGCAGTTTAATATTCCACGTGTAAGAGTGTAATTAGGTCGTACTCGTAACAACTCCCTTCATTCAACGAACCTTCAACCAGGAATCTTTTGTGTCTATTTCATGACGTCGTCTTAGAGCCTTTCTCAGCTTGTTATCACTGTTTCCCAAGGGGCGCCATACTTTCCAACTTTCAGAACTTTTCCCACTTTCACTTCCGAGTTCCAGCTTCCACCAGCTCTACATTCTACATAGTACAGAGTACATAGTACCTCAGTCTTCAGTCTACCACACCTTGTACTACGTACTAATCCCTAATCCACTACTGTACACAGCACATCGGCAGTGCAGCCTTTTCTCCTCCATACAAGGTGTCTATCGGTATCAACGGTGCTAGAGCAAGTTGCACGGTGTCGATAGTTGTCTTTCTTTGCTTGCCATAGTCTTCACCCCTCAAAGCTAGTAAACAAATTTCTAGTTTACTGTCACTTCTCATTACTATATTCGCATAGAATGAAGATCAACAAGAAAGACAAAAGATGTAGTAAGGTAGCGGGAAAATCAAAGCGGGTATACTTGCGCAATAGTTCGACCTGCACCGACATTCTTTCCACTAAAAGTATTGCCAAGATGTCGCACTCAAATCATACCACGATGGATATCATCCCACAACAATCTCAAAAGACGCTCAAACCGCATGAAATAGAAAGACACAGGGTGCAATGTTGGGCCCACACGAAATCAGGAGTGCGGTGTTCAACTTACGCAAAACCTAGGGAGGGCGAACCTATTCCTGTTCCCTATTGTGCAGTTCATATGAAGAGTGGCGATGGAGCATTAAAAGTCGTTAACCACCCTGTAGCTGGGAAGTGTTTGGTCGCAAGGTGAGATTGATTAAGCACAGACTATATAATCTAAGCTTTTCAAAGATTGCATTTCTGTCTCATGCGGTTCAGGTGCAGTTCGTTTGTTTATCCGGCTTAGTTCTTATTGCTCATATACGCTGTTCTGATAAACACATCACATTAATAACAGGTATGATCTGCCAGCCAAGTACCGCATGGCGTTCTGGGGTAGACGAGGCCGATGTCAAACATGCGATAAGGAAGATCGAGCGATTTCATTTTTCCCCCCAGATAAAAGAACTGGTAGAAATCTCGAAAAGGACGGAACAAATAAAGTAAATAACTATAACGGTGTATTGAATCCAGGCGGTACAGGTGATGTGATTCAATATGCTGCCTGTCCAGGGCCAAACGAACGACAGAACATGCGATCTACCTTTCAATATTTTGGCATAAGAAATGGAGACATTGGTGGTTTAGAATTTGTCACATTAGAGACAATTTTAAAGAATACTCAACTATGCCATTGGTATGGAAGTGGTTGGTGGAGTGATCGCGGCTTGAAACGAATTGATGTGTCGACGACGAGATATCCTGCTCCTCTGAGAAAGAAAAAAATGTAAACCTTTAACAAAATGAAGGATGTTATCTTGCCTTAAGACGTCTTTTTAAATTAAAGAATCTTCGAAACATTCATGCATCGTACCACCAGTAATCACGAAGATCCGTTCTTTCTTCTTGTCGATCGGACAGTGAACAAAGGTACAGCCTCTTTTTCTGCGCTGATATTACTTTCTCCAAGTAATGATTTTACTGTGCGATTTTCCTGACTATCATCTCTGTCCATTGCATCAATGTCTGATGGTTTGTTATTCATATACTCCTCATTATTATTATCATCGTTTGATAAAAGTGTCATGATTGGATCATCCAAGCTTTTCAATTGTACAGTCATTTGAATAGTTTGCTTTCCATCCGCTGAACATTTACCGCCGCTAACGTCACTTGAAACTGAACCATCTGCACTATCATCATCCTTTTGCAATGAAATATCAATTTGTGCAGAATTCGATCCACCTTCAGTTTCGTTTAATTTTTTATTGGCAGCTGCTAGTTCTGGCAAGAAAGTGCTCAGCCTGCTCAGTAAATCATTGTTGCCTTTCAAAGAATTCGATTGCATTCCAGGGATTTTGCTCATGATATAACTCTTCAATGACCTCTTTGTGAAGAAACAAGCCTTACACTAGAAACAGAGGCGGTTGGAAATATCGATGTTTTCTGCTTTCTGCTACTATGATGCACTGGATCTAGTTGTGTCTTCGAAATTTGGTTGCAGGAGAGAGGAGGAGGCAAAGCACAAAAGCCTTTCAACATTCGCGCAGCAGGCAAGATTGGCAAGCGGCGGCGGCGGCGGCGGCGGCGCAACATTGTGGCAGGCTGTGGCAGGGTAGGTGCAGGAGGCTACTTCGCGCCAAAAACAATCAAAAATCGCAAAATTGTTTATTCACTTATCTAAATATCTATCGTACTACATACTATCTACTATGTACCATGTTGTGTACAAAGTACAAAATCAGTAGTAGTAATACACGTACAAACCAAAGAAATTAGAGTTGATTTCTTTTAGGTATAACAGTGGCCATCATACTACCCTACCCCTCCAATAAATTCAGGAACAAGTCGTAACAACTGATAGATTGATGTCAGTTGCACCTTGTGTATATCAATTTTTGCTTCAGATAGAGCTCGGACTTTGGATGAATCAGGAAGAAGCATCCACATGCTGCCAATATTCTTTGATGCGCTTCGTTTCGCTCTCATTTCTTGTTCAAATATACTTTCTCGAACCTTTAGACATGAATCATCAATAGATGAATATCTTGGAAGAGCTGCGAGCATGAAGGGCGGCAAACCTATGGTTCTATCAATCGATCCGTCCAGAACTACATTAGGTCCAGCTCGAAATAGATCATAAACTCCATCTTGCCAAGTTTTTCCAGCTAATATTGCTAGATTAATCGGATATCTACCTGCTGCATTTATGACTGAAGCAGCTTCGGGATATACTCGGAGCAGGCATTTCATCATTGGAGGTGCTGTGAATGCATTCTCTCCATATGGTGTGTGATCGTGGTGCCAGGTGCCTTCAGCGAGTGCACTTGTTTGGTGAGATGACGATGCAAGATGAAGTGGAAGATTGCCGTTTTCGTCAAATTGATTGACTTGCTCAGGGTATAATTTCACAGCGAGATTTGCAATCTTCTTCGGACAGCCAACGATACTGAGACCATGTACTACCCGCCATTCGGACTGTCTTTCGTCACTGCAGTCATCTAGAAGTGCATCATTCTCCGCATCGTCATCAATCCTAAGCTCTAAACGCGTCGCTGCAATTAAGAGTAATTCCATCTCGTGCCAAAAATTTACCAATTCCTCAAGAATTGTATTGTCCACTTGAAAGTCTTCAATGTAAGGCCTACTACTACTGCTACGTGTACCTTCTCTTTCGATGAGAAGGACATTTTCCTCTTCTACCTCATGCACATGATCATTTACTGTCATTTCATGCTCCAACTCTTGATCACCTTCAACGATTGCAGCTTGCCCATTTTCTTGAGTTCCTCTGTTTTCAGCAGTTGTGCCACTCAATATGCTAGCATAGCAGAAACCAAAGCTCTCCTCTTGCTGTCGCTTTTTCTCCTCATCCATCTTTCTTCGTATCTTCATCCGAAGGTCAACCAACATTTCATGATCTGCATTTAAGTTTATAAAAAAATTAAGTCCCTCTTTTAAGCGTTCAGCATTTCGCCTCGCATCTATTATCTCCCACGGAAATGGCTAGTAGAAAAAAATTACCAAGTATTACGAATCATAAAAGAGAATGAGCGGCATTTTCCAACATTTTAACAATATTCTGCAACCAAACTAAACTCACATGTAGTCGTTTCGAGAAGAATAAATCAGTTGGCGAATGTCCTGCCTGTGTCCTTCGAAAAAAAGGATTGATTCTATAATCTAAATAATGCCCAGATTCGTCACCCTCTTCAATATGTCTCATGAACAGATGATAATCTTCCAACACTCGAGTCAATATCCATGTCCAGCAGGATAAGTCAGGAGCGCCATGTAAAGCTGCGAAATGCACCGCAGTCCATCCTATAGCGTTTTCTTGTAGTAATAGAGGTATGATGGAGTTTGCAGCATTGTATACTATGGCTTCAACTGGGGAGGGACGTTGTGACGAATCTTGTAAGATAGTATCGCAGACTTCTTGCCATTGTTGCAATCTAATGTTTCTGTGAAGTTTTGAAAGCACGGGTGATGATTCATTCGATTGTGTTCTCATACTGAAAAGTGTAGTAATGAAATGATCGGTGCGTTCTTGTGACGGAAATGTTCCTGTGCTGCTCTCAACTGGAACAGCAAGAACTTCTTATTTTTCTACTTCCTCTACTACGTTAGGTAGCTAGTAGTAGCTAATGTTCAATACGTGCAACTACAACGTACGAATTCAGCAATACAACATACAGAAAACATCATGTAGCATGCGACATGCACAACAGTTGACATTTCGTTGTCTATTAATTTAGAAGACACATTTTGCGCCATTTACTACCTATTATTACGCCTTATCGAAAGCTATTTTAGCGTGGATCCGTACGGAGCGCGCGTATGTAGTAACTCTGCCGTCTGCACGTCGGGCCTTAATTCAAATTTTTTACTAATTGTCAAATAGGCCACACGCCTCTCTCATTTCCTTCTTCCGTCTTTTATCATTTTCACCACAATCTTTCAATACTCTCCAGAAACAAGTTAGTTGACAAAATGGGCGAAGGATCTTCGTCAGCGGCGCACGAGGCTGCTGACATGACAAGGCGTATGATTTGTGGTGGCGTTGCTGGAATGATGGCCAAGGTGAGCTTAAAGAGTGAAATCATCTCTTCTCTCTTACAAATGCTGGTTGTTGTCTAACGTTCTGCTGGATTCACCCTCCCCAATAGACGGCAACCAGCCCTTTGGAAAGGTTCAAAATGCTCTCACAAACAGGTGAGCATGGATCACAAGGGAAACAATCAATGATTTCTTTATATCGCGCTATCCTTGCCAACGAAGGCTTCTTTGGATTATGGGCAGGAAATGGTGCAAATCTTCTTCGAGTATTTCCAGCTAAAGCCATCGTATTTTCGAGCAATGACATGTATCGAAAATTTATGCATGGAGTAAGTAATACTCCTCAAGATCAACAATTGCCTGGTTATCTCAATTTTCTGGCTGGGGGTTTGGCAGGTATGACGGCGACAGCAACAACGTATCCATTGGACTTAGCGAGGGGTAGGATAAGCGGGAAACTGAAAGTAGATGGCAGTCGGCATTATAATGGAATCATCAATACAATTCTGGTGACATCGAGAGAAGAAGGAATATCTGCATTATATAAAGGTGTGAGACCAACAGTACTGGGAGCTATGCGTGAGTGCAACCATTTTAACCTCTTATATTATGGCCATAATGAATCTCGCGTCTCATTTCTATTTTATCACAGCATATGAGGGAATCAAGTTTGGAACTGTTGGTCTCATGGAGGCAATATTTCCTCATAAAAAAACTTACGATGAAAATGGTAATACACGGAGACCATCAATTTGGCGGAAACTCTGTTTTGGGGGCATTGGGGGAATTATGGCGGGGCTCATTACGTATCCCAATGATACAGTGAGGCGCATGTTGCAATTACAAGGGAGTCGTGGAACAGAGGGCATATACTCAGGTTACTTTGATTGTATACGAAAGGTATATAGAAACCATGGAATCCAACGTTTTTATCATGGCGTTGGCATCAATATTATTCGAATGGCTCCAAATACTGCTATACAATTTGGATCCTACGAATTATTGAAGCAATTGTCAGAGAATTATATCTAAATGCCTACATAAACATGTACTCTACAAACTATCAATAACTTTGCAGCCGGTTTCTTTTATTGTTTATTTCACGTGCAGATTCCTCATGAAGACGGAACTCTATTCTGTCGTTTTTCGTGGATAAAAAAAAATAAAAGACGAGGAAAACTTCTGAGGGAAAGGCTATCTAAATCGGTTTTTGGTCCGATGTTTCGCATTCCGTGGGGTTGGGTAATGTAAGATTCCCCCCTTGAAAGTCCAACACAGAAAAAGACGACAACAGCCAAGCTGGAAGCTGGAAGCAAAAACAAACAACACGAGACTTAAGCGCAATTGGGAGTTCGCATATCACGTTAACCTATTTGAAGATGTTTCGATCCATACTGAGTGCTAGATCATTTAGAACCCAGCAGGTAGGTCAATAGTTTATCATGAAAGAAACATTTGTCAATATGTCATTCTAACCGTATTTTGTCGCCGCGAATAGTGGAGCCGCATGCTGGCTACCGACGCAAAAGCTGCTCCTGCTATTACTCCTGATCCTACTCCTGTTGTTCAGAAGTCTGGAGGCGGATTCTTCCAACGGGTATCATCCTTCATCGTTGGTGCCGGTCTTGCAGCTCTTGCATCTCAGTATTACATTTATCAAGAACTTGTTGCTGGCAATGAAATTATTTTGAAAAAACAGAAGACTTTGGAGCAGAGATTGACCAAGCTTGAAAAGAATTAGGGCGCAGGGTTAAGTTATGTGAATGCTTTATGATTGGCATATTTCGAAACTGCATCGATCGGTGGATTTCTAAATAACAAATTTTTCTAGATACTACGCGCTTGCGGTGTGCAACGGGCGATTTTTGTCGTGAAAGGATGATATCGGTGCATAGATGATGTCCTCTGTACATTCAACAATCGGCTGCGAAGATTTTTAGTGATGTATTGTTCTAAATCTTTACACTATAATCTATTCTGTATTAAACATCATGGTCTCTGTCTGAATCATCATCACACAAACTAGAGTTCATGGGTTCGACATTTGCCTGTGATTCCCTATATTCCCGCTCTTGTTGAACAATGACATCGTGGACTCCTCTCCTCCAGTCTCGTAGCCAATTGATAAATGTCTGTATTACAACCGCAGTGCTACCCCATGTTAGGAAGTAACTGTTGCCCACTTCACTGCATACACCATCAGTTGTAGCAATAACACAAACTGACACCCAAATGAAAACAAGCAGCGCTAACACAATCCCCTCAAGACTCAACACAAAGGAACTCTTATTGCGAATATTGTGGTCTTCTCTACGGAACAACTCGATCAAGCTGAAGCCGAACGCTGCGGTAAATGACACTGCACAAGCTAGTATGAGGAATACCCACTGTGCATCATTAATACAATTAAGCCGCTGGTATAACACATTGGAAGTAATCGTTGCATTGCTGTTGTTGTAGATGATTTCGCAGATGCCATCAGTTTTGGTGAAGTCCCACATATTGTTCCCGTCCAGTGCACGCTCGAAGCGCAACCACGTATCCAAAATGCTTAACATGCACGCAAGGGTTGCAATAAAAATCATGATCCACCCAGGGGCGCGATTTGGCCAGCTACTAACCGCTTGATAGACTGACGCATATCCTGCAGCCATAAGCCATGTCTCGATCATTTCCACGTTTGTAAAGACACAAAGCCATGAGCAGAGATAGATGTTGAATTGTCCCTTGCCGTCACCAGCAACACCATGTATTGATGTTGTGATCCATGCACCCACTACCCACCATATTGCGCTTATCACGATGAGAACGCATTCAATTTCACTACCATTTTGAAATATTTTTCGCATTCTAGGCATGGCGAAAATACCATCGAACAAGTGAACTGCAACAATTAAAAAATGATAAACAGCACTGACCCCACTAAGTACCATCGTGTAGTATCTTCCACTTGCACTAGCTTTGACAATTCTATCTTCTCCTGCACTCACGAATATTGGCGCAATGGGCCTTTCTGAATCTGAATAAGAAGTCAAAATGTGTAATTGGTCAGACTCATAGGCAGAGGCAAATGCAAGTGAAGAGAGAATAGCCAATATGAGATATTTCTTCAGCCTGTTAGATTTTGATAAGGGGGAGAGTTCATCAGCAGAAAGACTTCTAGCGGAAGACTTGTCACTTATATCACTGATTTTAGATCGCTCGCTGTTGGTTATATTCTCATCAGACTCATCGGCATTTTGATGCTGCCGTGTAACATCGGTTTCGTCAAGCTGTTCAATTTCCAACGCTCCAGTTCCTAAAGAAATGCTCATTAATTATTTAATCAGTGCACTATGCTGTAAATTTGGGGGAAGGGTACGACACAGTGGCACGGTAGTGCAGTAGAAAACGATGCTTCACTTTGTTCGTATTTGGTGATGCTTTACTTTGTTCGTATTTACTGAGCTATGAGATATTATGTATTCATGTATCATGTATCACGTATCACACTATTGTCTCATTATTACCGTACTCATTGCTTCTCTCTATTCCATGTCTGACATCTTTCGCCTACTTCCTCTTCTCTTTCTTAGCACACGTATCGTATTGCATTATATATGATCATCAAAAATCAAAAGAATGCTTTTACTACTAATCTAGTTGGAGTTATTTATGAACGTCGTGACAAAATAGAGAAGAAAAAAGAAAAAAAGATCTCACGTCGTTCGTATTATGCATGACTAGCTATGCATGACTGCATGAAATGACTGCAGTTGCAAGAAACAACAATATTGGGATGATTATGCTCGCGTATTATCATAGAGCAGGTGGCAGTGCAAGGTGGCATGCGTGCATCCACACGAATTAAGAACCCCTCTTAAGACTTCGATCGAACCATTCTCAATGGTCGTTCTAAGGAGTCTTCCTCATAAAATCACCAACAGGCAAGAAACTCCAATCTAAGTACTACCACACCAAGAAGAAAAGAACTGAACAATACAACACTCCCCAAAGAGACTCCGCACTACAGAAACTACTACTTATAATATTATCTACTAGCAATCATGACTGGAATTCCTTTGACGATGAAACGGCTCGTAGTGACGGCTCCGGGAAAAGATATGGCAAGCTGCAAGATTGAAGTTCAAGACAGCGTTATAGTACCAACACCAACCTCCGGACAGGTCCTCATTAAGGTGGCCGCCTCTGCAATTAATCCTTCAGATTACAGTGCCTGGTACCGATGCAATCCCGATCAGTGCCCTTTAGTAATGGGGAGTGAGGGTTCTGGGACTGTGGTGAAAGTGGGAGGCACACTCACAGGGTTACTCTCGGGCGTGAAGGTGGGATCCAAAGTGGGATTTGTGAACCTCAAGGACAATCAAGGCTCCTATTCCGAGTATGTCGTAGCAGATGCATTCGGGGGCGTCTTCAAGTTACTGGACGATGATATGCCTGTTGAAGATGCAGCTTCCTTTTTCGTGAATCCCTTCACTGCGATTGCCATTATTGAATCTGCCAAAGCGTTAGGTGCCAAAGCATTCGTTCATACAGCCGCAGCGTCGCAGCTAGGTCAAATGATTGTGAAACTTGCCCCCTCGGAGAACATCGAGATTATCAACGTTGTTCGGCGCGAAGAACAGGCTGCTCTGTTGAGAGAAATCGGAGCCAAACACGTTGTAGTGACTGGGGGTGACAATGCCACCACTTGGAAGGAAGAGCTTAAGCTCAAGGTAAAAGAATTGGAAGCTACTATTGCCTTTGATGCGATTGCTGGAAATTCGACTGGTGATATGCTCGACGTCCTTCCCAACAAGGGTACAGTGTTTATCTACGGCGGTCTCGCGGGTCGTGCGGGAAACATCAACCCCATTGATATGATTTATAACGAAAAGAAGATACAGTCATTCTTGGTGACCAGTTGGCTTAAAGCTGATGGAATCCTCAGCACGTTAGCTCGTATTCGTGCGGCAAGCAAAAATGTCACTGCTAACTTGAAAGAGGGGAGCTGGGCAAGTACTCAATTCGTGGATACGACCTTGGAGAACGCCCACGCTGATCTTATCAAACTTATGACCAATAAGAATGGCAGTACAAACCAGAAGATGCGTGTGCGTATGGGTAATGCTGATTGATGCATTGGTACGCCGCAAATATAAGTCTTTAAATGGTATAACACATATTCTTAGCACTTTAACAGCATTGACACACTGATATCAAAATCACTATCAGTGCAAGATTATTTCCACTCATGTGTCCGGCAGCCAATAATAATTAGATGCTGTCTCACTTTAACGCATCTTCAAGTTGGATAAACTTGGTGCAATTTTGGGTGTCATAAAAATAAGCTCAGGGGGGATCGATCTTAGTTCATCTAGCACAGTCCGAAGGAGTAAAATACCTACTTGGTCTCCAAATGCTTCAAAGATTGAACATTCTTCATCTCGTCCTTCTTTGCCCGAATCTAGAGTTGTATGACAGAGTTCTACATAGGAATCTGTCTTAAGTACCTGTTGAAAGTTTGTTAACACTGACTTCCAAACAATAGATCGCAATGC
>Ga0307981_1003065_pt1 | contig 12902 bp, 7 predicted proteins | sample OrgLakmetagen987_FD_201849 | JGI IMG/M metagenome (GOLD analysis project Ga0307981, IMG submission 201849) | Saline water microbial communities from Organic Lake, Antarctica - #987 | ecosystem: Environmental > Aquatic > Non-marine Saline and Alkaline > Saline | place: Antarctica: Organic Lake... | reverse complement strand
TACATACGTACAGGACGACGTAAAGACTAGGCTTTACCTTTTACCGGACGCCACCATGCAAGATTATTAAGCTAGTCTACAGTGCGCAGTTTCAAAGTTGTGTATTTTAACGCCGACATTCAGCATCCAATATCCAGAAATCTCTACATCTCGATATGGTATTAGCTAGAGCTCGTCCCCACAAGACCAGCAATACCTGGCCCCGGACCAATGCATCGTAGCGGAACAGTTCGTACAGGCCAAAGCTGTTTCTAAAACCATGCGTCCCGATCCGTCTCCTTGGCGACTATTATTATTCAGCAAACCACTGGTGTTCGGGCCATTGACCGCCTTTCGTTTGACTGTGGGTATCAAGTCAGTTGTGTCTTCACCAGCATCATTATCAAGTTCGTCTTGTATTTGTTGCCGAGTTTCGCGGCGATCTTCTTCTCGTGCCAACAAGGCTTCCACCAAACCCGCCGCTTGCGCTGGAATAATTGCCACTCCCGCCAAGATACTCCCCGATACGACTAGTTTGCCTTGCCACGTGACTGGCGTAATATCTCCGTACCCCAGCGTTGTCAGTGTCGTCAAACCAAAGTAGAGCGCCGTAAAGTAGTCTGGAATGTCAGGATTGACGCCGTGCTCCACCGTGTAAATGAGACCCGTACTGACCGACAGCAACGTAAAGATACTCAACACTGTCCGTGCCAATTGCAGCTGCCACGGTTTCACGTTGCTACTTGCGATACCCAGCGCCATTTCAAATTTCGTGAACGTTTCCATGTCTTGCAGCACGCGTGATAGTCGCAAAATTCGCAACAACCGGAGATTAATCAGACCTGAACTGCTCGTCAACCAGTCCGGCACCCACTGGACACCATTCCAAAATGTGTCTGATCCCGACGCAAATACAAGTGGTAAAATGACCGCGACAATATCAATCCACACGAGAGGTTGGGCAAAGTGCTTTCCTGGACCCGCTCGTGACGCAAACCAGCGCAGGGCAAATTCCACAGCAAACGTCAACCCAATGTAGTACTCGGCGAAATAAATGGGGGTCACCAACTCGGCGGGCAATGCGGGCAAGGTGCTCACGGCCACCAGCAAGGAACTTCCCAAGACGAGGACAAACTCGAAAACCTCCACCAGTGGTTCCTCGAGAAACCCGCGGACGCTATCTTTCCAGTGCTGCAAGACCGTGGCCGTGTAGTCGTCGTCAATGACCATGGAATAGGCTGTAGAGTTTAATGGAGGCGCGTTTGCGTCGCCAATGTCAGCTGTTGCGGTTGCGGTTGCTTGCAATGGACTGGGTTTTACCGGTAGCGACGGTAAAGGCGACTCTATGGTTTGGGTTGAATTGCCGGGACAATTGCTCCCCCGAGTGCCCTTTTCGTCGTTGCCGTCGTCTGCATCAAGTGGCGGTTGTGCCGCCATTCTAGTAAAGAAGAAGGAGCAAGACGTGGAACGACTACTTGGCTCTAAGATATTCCTTCGTTGTCGTTGATGATTTCGACAGTGGTGTTTCAGTTCGTGGATAGGATGAGTAGGGACAATGGTGGTAGTAAACGCCAAAGCAGAGGAAGGAATGTCGGCAGCGGCAGCAACGACGACTAGGCTGAACGCTGATGCTTTTCTCGTTCGTTTGCGACTCTTGTTGGACGCATTCATCACGAAATGCACTGGTAGATAGAGAGAGTTTCTAGCTGGCTGACTGGTTGGCTAGCTAGGCTCGTAACGTTGTCCCTGTGTACAATGGGCTTAGTCTAATCTGCTTGGAGAGGTTGAAAAATACATCATGGTCGATCGTCGAATTGTCGAATTTCGATTGGTCGAAAGAAACGTCACTTTTTGAAAATGAGAGTCGGTCGAGTCATACAATATGTCGCGCCCTTATCCGAAGAGTTCTCATTTACAAAGGCCCCAAACCCAAAACGAGAACGAGTCAAAGCCGTCATGCAAACACCATGATTGAGGCTTATAATCGTTCCATAACACCCCCTACACACCAACCAGACCATGGAACCTTCGGACCAGGACTTTTGCCGCTCCTACAACTTTCTCACGGCCGAGGGCGTCGATATTCCGCTAGGAGCCTCGCTGGGCGGCGTTTCGACGGCCACTGCGAGTACCCGGCATACACATCGTCATGTCAGGTCGCTCAGCAATGCGTCGGGTTTGATGTTTCCGCCAGCACCCGCGTCGGTGCGATCGGTCCGGAGTCGTTTTTCCGACAATACCTTGGTCCAATCTGTCTTACTGGCGGATGGCTTGGTCATGATGGTGGGAGACTATGATGAGGACAATACCGAACAGGGTGAATCGATTTCCCTGGAACAAATTCCAGACAGGTATACCGCAGGCTCGGTCAAGGCTAAACTGACGTGGTTCGGAGTCTTGTGTCTAGCGGGCATTGGTATGTTCGTGGAGGCCTACGTGATTATCACCACGGGGCAAGTCAAGACTGTTTGGCACAGCAATTATCCCACCTGTTGGGATTTTTCCAAGGATCAGGTCTGTCCCAACAGCATTGCCTGTTGCGGTCTTTTTCCCAATACGCCCGCCTCAGTCTGTACTGTAGAGACTTTTAACAAGGCTTGCAATCCCGTCACTGGCGAATATACCGACAGTGTCACATGCGCCGATCGACAGGTGGGGGCGCTATCGTACGCTGAATTTACCGGAATCATGGCGGGCATGGTAATATTTGGCTTTGTCGCCGACCGCATTGGTCGACAGCGTGCCGGAACACTCACGGCTGCGTTGATGATTCTCGGTATTGGCGGCATGACCTTTTTCTCTTCTCAGACTGTATCCACGCTGTTTCAGGTGTTTGCCGTCTTTTTTGGAGGTTTTGGACTGGGCGTCGGTGGCGAATATCCACTGACGGCTAGCCAGGCGAGCGAGTATCACGCGGAAAGCGCGGAAGACGCCTTGATGGACGACGAAGAACGTCGTCACCAGCGTATTCTCATGGAACGGTCCAAGACGGCTCGACGCGGAGAAACGATTAGTCTCGTCTTCGCAATGCAAGGCGTGGGCGCTGTCGTGGGATCGGTCTTTTTGATGGCACTCATACAATTTTCGAATCAAACCCGAGTTGATTGTGACGGCGTAGCCAGTAACTCTCGGGGTGTCGATCCGAATGCGGTGGAAAGCATTTGGCGGAGCTTTTACTTTATCGGACTAATTTTTGTGTGTATGTTGCTTGGATATCGCTTCTTGGTGCTGGAGGAAGGGGAAGGCTACAACATGGTCGTAGCTCGAAGAGCCCGACGCGAGCACAGGATCGGTCACAAGACTCTCCAAAAGCGTCGACGAGAAGCTTTCAAGTTTTATGCCCCGCGTCTTGTGGGCACAGGAGGAAATTGGTTTGTGTGGGATATTGCGTTTTACGGGCTCAAGCTTTTTTCGGGTCCCATATTTGATGACATTAATCCTGGCGGGTCTCTAATTGTGCAGAATGGTTACCTGTTGGTCAACAATCTCTGCGCTCTGGCTGGCTACTACTGTGCTGCAGCAGTGATTGATCGACCGGCGATTGGACGCAAACGGCTGCAAATGTGTTCCTTTAGTATATGTGCTGTCGTATTCATGATCACAGCGGCCGTCTTTGAATCGGCGCCTAGCGCAGTCGTCATGATGCTCTATTTTTCCAGCAGTTTTTTCGGAAACTTTGGAGTTAACGTAACAACGTACGTCATGGCAGCGGAGACATTTCCCACGGAACTGCGCGGCACGTTTCATGGTCTCTCGGCCTTTCTCGGCAAGCTTGGAGCACTTTTGGCGACCATTTCTTTTGGATACTTGTCGACGGCGGATATATTTTGGGCTTGTGCCGCCGCTGCCGTGGTTGGCTTGGTATTTACCTATGTATTTTCCGTCGATTTGACGGGAGTGAGTTTGGCCGAACATGATGCGCAGTTGGAACTCTTGTATGCGGGAAAGCCCAAGAGATACAAAGGAAAGTTGAACGACCCCAAGCATCTATCAAAGTTTGAACTGTGGACCGGCAGACACGGAACCTATGACCCACAGTGGGTGCAAAAGTTGATTAATGACGAGCGTACGAAGGAATCGAAGCGTGCTATTATACGAAACCAATCGTCACACTTGAAGGAGGAGGGCGCCGACTCCTCAACCACTGGTGATCTGCGCGATCAAGTGCTCAAAGAAGACGAGGTCCTCATGACGGAGTCAGCCCCTGCTTCCTGTGTCGTCCGTGGCGGCGATAAGACGATCTGACTTCCATGACTGCTAATACAACTATACACCTACTATGTACATACCTACCGTTAGCGAAGTACAAGCCCACCGCTATGCGAAAAAGAAAATGCCAAGTTTGCCAAGTCTCATTTTTTCCCAATTAATGTTCGCGCCAGAATATCGTTTCGAACGTTTCATCGATAGTTTCCTTTTATCACACACATTACAAATCACACACAATAATTCGACCATACATCATAAGCAGCACCAGCTACGTATAATAGACCATAGCCTATAGGACTCTCTCCCATCCTTTCAAATGACGGACCAAAGGCCTTTGCGACACATGGACTCTCTCGCTGCATCTTCGTCCTCGCATTCTTCCGTGATCGGCTTGCCATTGGAAGAAGAGTCTCCTGTGATACATCGAAATCATCCGCAAACGCCAGAGAGTCTAGGCCAAGAGGGCGTTCCTAGCAACGAACAGACGCCATCTCGATCAAATAATGGTACCGCCATGTCGCCTTCTATATTGTCGCGGCAACGTAAAACGGCTTTTGCGCAACCATCGAACGATTCCTCAGATAACGGACCGTCCCTGCAAGACCGCGTCGACGAACTCGAAACCAAACTCGCCGTCCTTTCCATGTTCTTGCAGCGCGTGACTACGAAGGACGGTGGTAGCAATGTCAACGGTAGCAACAAAATCACTGGCGGAACGCCTCCCATGCACCTGGCCGATCGACTACTGGCGTCCGTGGAAACGTCCGTCGACACTCCGCCTCGCGTCTGGCTCGGTAGCGACAACGACGACGAAGCTGCCTACAGTACCGCTAGCAAGACTTCCTCGGTGCCCCACCTCGAAAGTCCAGCTCCGTTTTCGTGGGGGGGACGCCCACCGGCTTCTTTGTCGCCGCTGGCTTCCAACGGCCGAGCGGCACGGACACCGTCATCGACAGACATCGAACCGGAAGACGAACCCCCTACACCCCCTCGCAACAACGGCAGCGGCTCGTATCTACGGAATGAAACGCCCCTCACCAGCGGTGACGAAGATGATGCTCGTATGGCGCCACCACCATCGTCTGCCAAACACAACTTTTCCTTCAAATTGCTTTATCAAGACGAAGGCAACGAGGACGAATACCTGAAAGCCAAGAATCAAACGGCTCCACCCACTCTGCAATCACTTACTTTGGCCGAACGCAGCTGGTTGCGACCGGCAATACTCAAATTCAATCAGCAGCGACAGCGGGACGAAGCAGTCGCAGAAGCGCAGCGGCAAGCCCAGTATGCCGCCGCCGCCGAGGACCCCGCCCGGTCGAAATGGCTCAACTATTTAAATTCGTTTCAAGAATCCACCCCTGATGTCGATTTGCAAATGGAAGAATTCATTCAAGTACCGGGTCAAGTCGAGCATATCATGGGCTTTGGTATTTTTATTTGTGTCGACTCCTTTCTCTACATGATTACCGTTCTGCCGATTCGTTTTGTCTGGAGTTGCTTTCTTTTGTTGTTGACGTTTGTTTGGAAAAAGCCGAGTCCATCCCATCAGTTTCATCGCCAACACATGTACCAAATTATTCAAGTGGCTCTGCTTTGGAGCATCTATCTCTTCTTGTCGGAAATCTCCATTGGCAAGCTCTATCACTGGATCCGTGGACAGTCCATGATTAAACTCTACGTGGTAAGTCGACGACTATCATGCAACTGCTGTGGTCCAAGTGTGACATGAACGCATCTCCATCGCGCGACTCACATTTTTTCTTTTCACGATTTAGCTGATTGCCATTACCGAGGTTTTTGATCGGCTTTTCTGCAGCCTCGGCCAAGACTGCCTCGACAGGTATGTGCAAGAGAAGCGAGCGAAGGAACGATCGATACAAAGAATGCTTCCAACAGGATTCGGACTCACCCTTTTCTTTATGACTACCTACCACAGCATGTACTGGAATACTGTCAGCCGACCGCGATCGTCACGCATGCTGATTAGCGTCGTCGTCGTCTTTGTCTACGCGACGATTCACACACTTCTTTTGTTTGTGCACGTGGAAACCTTGAATGTGGCCATGAACTCGGCTGATCAAGCCTTGCTGACACTATTGATTTCTGGCAACTTTGCCGAGATCAAGTCGACAGTCTTTAAAAAGTACAACAAGCCGGCGCTTTTCAAAATCACAGCTTCGGACATTTGCGAACGGTTCAAGCTGAGTTTGTTTCTGTCACTGGTGCTCTTGCTGAATATGTGTCAAGGCATGGATGCTTCCATGTTTTATGATTATCTGCGTGTTTGCGGATACATTTTGGGCGCAGAACTGTTGGCGGACTGGATCAAGCACAGTTTCATTACCAAGTTCAACTTTCTTCCAGCAAAGGTCTATCCAGAGTACGCGTTGCTACTAGCGGGGGATGTGGCGGGTATTGGACACGAGGGCGTCAATCTGGATTACTCGCACGCTGTCACGAAGCGAATTGGGTTGGCGCAAATCCCCTTGGTTTGTGTCATGTTTCGCTTGTTGCGGGAAGCTGCCAAGTATGCTTCTGTCCGGTATACCGTCCCGCCCGTTTATTTGCGCATGGGTGGCTTGATTGTTTGGGTTTTCTTGCTGGCAACAAAAATGGCTCTGGGCAGCATGCTGCAACGCATTGCCCTTGCCAAGCTCCATTCGGCGCCCGAAGTCTTGCAAACACCAATGGCGAAGAACAAAAAGAACCAATAAGAAGGATCTGCAGGCAGCAGCGGGGCTGCATGCAATGGTCGGCCTCCTTTCTACCAAGCCATGAACTGTTGCTCCTCTACTTCACTACAGCTAGCTAAAGCTGTCCACAGTTGCGCTTTCTGTGGCAGAGTAACTTCAAATATATACGCTCTAGAATATAATTTGTAGTGTGTCTAGCAATTAGCTCATCTAAAAGTTGAATAGCACCCGACCTTCAAAGACTCCAGCCTTGGTCAAGATATCTTTGACACTCTCGGTCATGCCCTTCATTCCACAAAGCAAAGCGCCCGAGTTGCGGGGAATGGCAATCCCGTCCTCCTCGAGTGCGTTCTGCACGTATCCCGTTCGACCAGTCCAACTGTCATCGGGTTGACTCAGAACGGGGATAACTTCGAAACCGGCCTCTTTCCAGGCTTCAAACTTGTCGGTAAAGCAAAGATCAGCTGCGGTGCGCTCGCCGTAATAAAGTTTCGCCGTGCGCGAATCATCAGGACCCAGAAGTCCAGTTTCCAATGCAGCTTTGATGGGCGCAATACCAGATCCAGCGGCAAACAAGAGGACCTGTTGGGTCGGAAAGTCGTATTTGAATCCATCCAAGTGTTCTTCAGTGGCGTATCCCCCACCAAGTACTTGCGAAACTTCGACAGCGGCGTCAGCACTGATTCCAGTCATCCATTCGTTTCCGTCAGTCTTTTTGATTAAAAAGTCAAACGACGCGTTCTCTTTATCCGGAGCCGAGCAAATGGCCAGAAAGAGCGGTTTGGTTTCTTCGTTCAAGCGCACTTGGACGTATTGGCCTGCCGTGGCGTATTCAGCGGCCGTTTCCGGAGGCACTGCCAACGCAATGCTCACGCAGAGTCCCGAATCACAAGCAGATTCAACGGTCGATACAGTAGCGGACGACCAGACGGGGTCCGGGCCCCATCCCATGTACAGAACGTGTCGCCCTGCACGACGATGAACGTTGTTGTTGTTGGACAAAACGGAGACATGATGGTTTGACGATACTGTCGCAGCGGGTTGACACTGTCGAAAGGTAAAGGCGGATCTCGAGCTCGTCGCTGTAAACGCTTGAGTGTTGGAGCTCGCCAGCACTAGCAGGGCTGCGGTAAGACGGTTAAAGGTTAAGGACACCATGGTGAAAGTTGATGTTTGGGGAATGGAATCGACGAAAGATTTTCTTTTCACTTCTCGGCCGTTTCATTGGAGGAGAAAGTACGTCAGCGCCGTCTGTCTGCGACAGGGGAGAGAGACGAAAAAGGCGCGAACCATGCGTGGCAGGTCAAGAATAAAACGTTTCCTCTCAGCGGGAACATCTCTCATAATGGCTCTGCATCCAACGAGAAAATGAGAGAGACGCCAAGCCATACAAAAGTCGGCATGGTTCAATTGAACATAACGCTGACCTCGATTGGTCGTTCCTCGGTTTATGTAGGCTAGCGCCTTTTGGTGATTGAGCTAAATAATATATTTCGACCAACAAGATGAAGACCACGAGGATAAAAGATAAATGGCTGGCTCCTCGATACAGCCCAAGCTCTCCGGTAGTGCCTCTCATAGGCTTCGGAACAAGTCTAACACGCTTTTTCTCAAGGACCTCTGGATGCTGTCGTAATCCGGAAGAATCTCGCAATGTGATTGTCCGCCGCCAAGTGCAAAGCGTGTCGATTGGAATCAATCATTGCCCGCGCCACCTACTGCATTCTTTACATGCACATAGTATGTGAAAACTACGAATACAAAAATACCGAGCAGTATAAAAAAAGATAGCGCGATCGACGCAGCATTCTCTAATACAAACAACATTATGTAATACTTCCCCATCATCTCGACAACTAAACTCGGCTCTCTGTCCACGTGAAACGAATCATCCACACAGTAGAAGTCTCGCAAAGAAACGGAAACACTCTTCTCTAAAAGGATTGTCCCGCCATGGTAGCCATGTACCTGACGGCGTTCGCACTTTCGTTTTCATCCAAATAAATGTCAGTAGTGGAATTGTGGTACGAGGTGGCATTTTGGTACCCGCGACTTCTCACGGGCACCACGATGCTGTTCTTGACCCCGACCTGCACTTGCACCTCTTGCTCTTGTTCCCGTGGACAATCGATAATGCGCGTGGGTTCAATCGTGACGGTATCCACCAACATTTCGGGATGGGCGGCCGAGTAAAAGGCAAACGAGTGACCCACCGCGGTTCCTTCAAACTTGGTGTTGCTTTGCCAATCCCAATGAAAATCGGGCGCGTCAATCGCAGTTCCTAAATGGAACTGAAAGTTTTTCACGCAACTTTCCTTTGCAGGCTGCTCGTGGGGAATGTAATAACCATTGAGAGGACAATTGGCTTGATTGCGAAAGCCCACATCAATGTGATTGCACTTGCGATTGTACGTTGGAGGAGTACGTTGAAAGGCCGGTGCCAGCATACTGCCCACGATGGGTTCAGCGTCTGCCAAAGGACAGTCTAGTTCCTGCGTTCCTACACCGACGGGAATAAGACCCGTACGATGCTGCAACACGACGCGGCCTGGTTTGCCAGTCTCGAGCAACTCGCGAGCGTGAAAGACGTGTCCATCATACGTATAAACAGCCTTCCACTCGCCAGGCTTTAGCAAGGCGGCCGGATCCATTTCTGGCGGTGTGATTTTACTGTTGACTGCCGAGTACTCGACTCCTTCCTTGAGGTAGCCCAAGATGACGGGAGTCGTGGCCGTATTCTCCACAATCCAAACGGTATCGTACCCTTGAATATTGGCAGCATTATTATTAGTATCATCATTGGCGAGATCCGTTGGCTGCGCGGGGCACGTGACCGTCTTTTGGTTGGGAACACGTGCAGCACCTTGAGCTTTGAGTGATGCGTGCATGCTCTCGCGTCGCAAACTGTCCTTGTACTTGTTAAAGTAGGAACGATCGCAATTGGCGTCCGAATGGTAGCCGCGATTTTCCACCGCTTTTACCTGTGGACACGCCGCGGCCGTCGAACTCGTCGACTGCTGAGCTGACTCTTCCGCTGATACAACGACGAAAGGAGCATATGTGGCCGCGATGAGCAGCAAGAGACAAGCGCTAAAACGAGAAAAGAGGGGGGCCATGGTACAAAGATCTGGTGAAGAAGTTGCTTTTCTCCTGCCTGCTGTTGCGTTTTATGGTACTATCTATCTTGGCAATCGTAAAATGCGCACCACTACTTTGCTTGCGTTTCTGTAGAATGCTACGGTCAACTTTGTACCAGGGTGGTACCTTAGCCTCCAGCGTCGGCCGGATCACGAACAGAGCAACAGAAAATGACTTCTGGGAAGAGAACAGAGAACCCCAGAAAATGACCTCGATGTTATAAATGTCAATACGATTAAGTAAAAGCCTGTATGACCTGATGGTGGTGCCATTTCGCTCCCGCCAGTAAATCTAACGGAGTACCGGTAGATAGATTACGTACCTGGTATGGATAGAGCAGTACCATACCATACGGTACCCGTCTAGCTAGCGGAAGACACGGAATAGCCATGGACGTGACTACGTCTACGTCGTACTGATGTAGAAGTGGTAAAAACTCCCTCGCTACCCGATGTATAACATACAACCATGACCAGCCTTTGTACGTTTAGGCTCTTGCGTCTGCCTTGTTGGGGCAACGGCGCATGGAAGAGGACTCAGCACTCTCCACCAAATTAATGTCCAATGACGTGCTGTTGTTCATTCGATCGCCAATGCTTCATCGCCGGGGAATGCTTCCGAAAGCTACCAGGAACACTGCAAAGCTAGTTTCTAGAGCAGAGTAGACTACTACTCCTGTGAGAAGTTTTAGTGGTTGCTCTACTGCAATCCTAGTAGTAGGTGCTAAAGAGATGATTGCGAGCTATTAAAATCGTCTATGGAACCAGGCCTTGGAGCCATTTCGTGGCGTATAAATGCAATTGTGTGCATTCTATCAATGGGTGCAAGTCGCTCTCTACTACTAGTAGTGTGGCACCAGCTGGGGAAGGGACGGCAGTACGTCTGCTGGCAAGACTTTGGGGACGTGCGAAACGCGACCGCCGTTAAAGACTTCGTCCACCAGATCTTGCAAGTGACAATGGTATTCGTATACCATTTCATTACCTGCACTTGGGGGAGCATCTTCATTACGATGCTTGTCGAGTTCGACGAGACCCGAATCATACATCGCCAAGGGCAGGCATTGCGATTCCGAGCCAAGGACCACCACTTCATCGGGTCTGCCTTGTCTTCCAATAACGGAATTCAAGCCATTCTTGGTGTCCCCACGCAATCGCGCGCAAAAGACGCCGATACTATCCGTTTGCTGCGAATAGTAGTTGGCAGGGTGGCCACAAAAGGGATTGTTTGCCGTGTAAACGCCAGAACCAAAGTGGGCACTCGCCGTGGTCAAAACGTTGGGCTGGAGAAACTGGTGGGCACCAGCGCGGTCGGTGTAAATGTAACCAATGTCCACGCGCAGCGTCGCTGGATCTGAATAGTCCCCAGTGTCTCGTAAACAATCTTGTTGATCCAAGAGCCGCTTTGCCAATACGGACATTTCTGCTGCAGCAACTAGTTTAAAGTTGATGGCGTTCATGTCGGGGTCTGCTGCTTGTAGCAACTCTTCTTGCAAGGCCGAGATGCTTGCTGCAAAGCTTGCAGCCCTGCTCTCATTTCTTTTGCAGGACGCAGTTTCTGCTCTTGATATGTCTCGTGAGGCCTTTTTCGAGGAAACGCAAGAAGGGAAAAGCTGTGCTTTCGCTTCTGCCGTAGAGGTGAGGTCCATATGCCCGGCATGGGCGTGGACGAGCTGCAATGCAGAGGCAATCGCAACTGCCGCTTGAGATTGTACTGAGGTGGCATTGTCGGTTTGCGAGACGATTAACTGAGAAGAGCAAAAAGTTAAGTCGCGAGTGTAAGAGGAGGTTTCTTCAATATATTTCCGAGACCGCCAAGCAAGAAGCGGAACTCTCCATCCAACAACAGCGTATCTTACCTGAGGTGAGATGAGCGTGCGAAGCGACATGCGACTAGGCAATAACGAGACTGCGTACAGCTCGCTCTTTTTAGGTTCCTGCTCTCCTGCTACCGTCTTGGCCTTTTTTGTCGGACTGACAAACCCGTCGTTGTTGTTCTCGGCTTGTGAGTTCTCACAAAGAATCCTGGCGGCTTCAGCTGCTGCTGAAAACTCAAAGTCGCTAATGGTCTGCAAACGCTGTGGTGATGACTCCTGTGCGTCCATAGAACGCTTCGCTCGGGCAGTTGCACACCGGTTAACTTCCGTGCTCGCTTCGGAACTGGTGGAATCCATACTTGTGCCGACCGACCGAATGAATGAGGTGGACACGGACACGAGAAAGAGGCGGGTACGCAGCGCTTGCAAAGAGGTCTCTACCGGTAAGCTATCTCGCCGTATTCTTCTATATCGCTGTGGAAGCAAACACTTTCAAGGTGAGGTGCAGATAGTGGTGGTAATGATTACTATTCTATCGAAGAATGAAACGCTCCTCCTCTCGATCTTGTTTCGGCCTCTGACGAGAACGAATCCGTTCTGCCCCTTGAAGGGATCCGCCGTCTCAATCTTCCCGGATCAAGTTCGGAGTCATACTGTGATTAGTACTGTACTGTAATAAACGATAATAAACGAGCCTACAGAACAACAACAAATGTACAGTAATATAGCGGACCTGTAAACAATGCGTTTACATGACTCAATTTAAAGCAAGATCTCTCTGTCATGATGTGTCATATTCTCTAGCTGAAGCATTTTGACGTCTTATAAAGGGCCATTTTCTGCCTCTACTTAGGAAGCATGAGGACCCAGGACCCAAAGCCAGAACACCAGAACCGCACCGACCGCGCATGACGATCATGACAAAACGACTTGCATGACACGTGACGACTGTTGAACCTGCCGCGTAACCACTTCCGGGTTACACTAAGATCCCGACCACAGACAAGCCGTATCGCCTAGCTCTCATCTCAACCAACGATCTCACACGACTACAAAGACTACCA
>Ga0307981_1003063_pt1 | contig 12904 bp, 12 predicted proteins | sample OrgLakmetagen987_FD_201849 | JGI IMG/M metagenome (GOLD analysis project Ga0307981, IMG submission 201849) | Saline water microbial communities from Organic Lake, Antarctica - #987 | ecosystem: Environmental > Aquatic > Non-marine Saline and Alkaline > Saline | place: Antarctica: Organic Lake... | reverse complement strand
CGAACCCGAGGTCGACATCAATAGTCCCGATAAGGCGGAATGCGAGGATCTTCTCAAGGCGAGCATTATGGAACAGCTGAACAAACTCGGAGACGACGAAAAGGTCATGCTCAAGCTTACCCTTCCCAACAAGATTAACCACTACAAGGAATGCATCGCTCATCCCAAGTGCATCCGTGTCGTCGCTCTTTCAGGTGGCTACCCGCGTGACCAAGCCAATGAGCTACTGGCCAAGCAGACTGGCATGATAGCTAGTTTTAGCCGTGCGCTGACGGAAGGACTCTCGCATAGCATGAGCGACGAAGACTTTGACATGACTCTTGACGCGGCCGTGCAGAGTATTTTCGATGCATCCAAGGCGGGCGATGCTTCTTGCCTTAGCACTTGCGTAGTGTTGTAGAGCATTAAAACCTATTTAGTTAGATCTGAAGACGATTCAGCCTCTTCGGCAAGCTCTCGCCATTTTTGTAGATACTTGACAACCAAGTGAGCTTGCAGGTCGTCATCATAAGCCGAACTATGCAAATCACGATAGCCTTGTATTCGTGCCGGAACACCACTCATAATGGCTAGTGGAGGGACTGGCTTGGTGACAATGGACTTGGCTTTAACGATGCAACCGTCACCCAAAACAATGTTACCTAGCACTGTCCCACCATCATAGATAATTACTCCATTTCCGACCTTGGGGTGTCGATCACCAGCTTCCTTTCCCGATCCCCCTAGAGTCACACCTTCCAATATGCTAACGTCGTTGCCAACGACTGCCGTTTCTCCAATCACCACACCCGCACCGACTCGAACGTAAATACCCGTCCCCACCCGACACGCCGGATGAATGTCGGCCGAATACTTTCTGCTAACAGCCGACTGCATGTACTTGGCAAGCCCAGTCCGACCACTCGACCATAGCCGATGTCCAACACGATAACACACCAGCGCGTGAAAGCCATTGTGAAAGAGAACGGCAGTCAAGGCACTTTCGACACCGGGACTGCGTGTGGCGACAGCTTGCAAGTCCAACCGGATGGTGTATTCGTCTTGTGGAGTCAACATTTCGAGAAATAAATTCTTGACGGCCGTGGCTGGAATGAGTTCCGTCTGAATCTCGTACGCTACAACGGTGCAAATGGCAGATACCAGAGACGGCTGGGAAAGAATACCTTGATAGAGCTGCGGTCCGGCTTCGCTCTCCTTCTCCAGAGCTGAACTGGCTTCGTATTTGATCTGCTCCCAAAAGGGATCAGAAATCGAATTTTTTCTGTTGTCGCCGTTGTTGTTGTTGTTGTTGCCGTTATTGGTGTTTGTCGGCTGGCCACGGAGCGTGGTCATGAAATCCTGCCAATCGGCCGCCGTGGAAAACGTATTGTATTCGAAGGGAGGCGACCTTTCCAAGGAAGTCATGCTAGCATCCCATGAGTCGTCAGCGCCAAGACTGTCTTGAAAAGATGACTCTTCCTCGCTCGCGTTGGAGAAATACTGACTTGCCGGAGGTGGGTTCCAGGATAGATGCAGTGACGACGACTGCGCGTGTCGCAAACAGGGACGAGGAGTCGTCGACCGAAAGGCAAGAGCGGTAGCCGCCAATAGTACGAGGTTGTAGCACAGATTCCGACTCATTTATTCATTTCTTGATCGTTGTAGTTATCGTCCTCGGTCACTCGGAGAGATAGGCACGTCGTATTAATATGATATGTCGAGTTAGAATGTCCATCGTGAAACCTGCGATTTTACCTGGTCAGATTTTATCGAATTCATTCGATTTTCAATATGTTTCTGCTTCTTGAGTTGGCGCCAAAACGGAAGCATGAGAAAAGACGCCACGTGGAAGCTTCTGAAGCCAAGAAAGATCAGATCGCCATCACGAACGATGACGATGACATCAACACGGAACAGCCATTCAAAACACCAGGGACCCAGGATAACTCTTCCACAGCACCCAAGACGACCTCTCCAATCAGCTTCCACGAGACTCTTGAATGAAAAGATAGCTTGACGTGAAAACCAATACTTGATCAACCCAGTTTCAAAAGCAAAAAAGAGACGACAGCCGAGTTGAAGTTGCCCGATCCATTCATACACTGTTCGCTAGACTACCTTTACACCCCCCAAACACCCCCCAAACAGCACAATAATGGTGTGCACAATAAATCAGCAATCGCTTCTCCGATGGACGCTCCTATATTCTCTACTCGTGACACACACGGCAGCTTTTACCATACAAAGGACGACGAGACCCGTCTCGGCACCAAGGACACTACGCTCCAGACACTCGCAGCGGCTCCACGCAGTCGCCGACCCTGTCGAACTAGCCAACGTAGTTACGACTGGCTTGCAGCATATCGATTCAGTAGTGGCACAGACTGCTGCTACTACTGCTAGTTCTACTCCAGTAGAGTCCTTGTTATCCTCACTCTACACGGCCGCAGCCGATGTTTCCTTGGCTCCAGCACACGAGCACACACAATCCTTTTGGGGTACCGCCGATCCTTACTTGACGGCAGGCAAGTCGATTGCACCTACAGCAAAAGCCTTGCAGGACTTGGGAATTACTGCCATTCCATCTCCTCCAGTAAATCTCCCGGAAGCCTTTTCGCAACAGGTCCAATCGGCTGCCGCCAAGGGCTGGCACATTTTGGATTCCAGCGCGCTGCAAGCGGAAAGTAATCTGCCGGGCTTTTTACCCACGCGCGGGATCTTGGCGGGGCACAATCCAACCGTACCTTTAGAAACGGCCGAATCCTTTGCCGCCCAAGTGGAATGGTCGGCCAAATTCATTAATGTTGTGGACAAGCTGCCGTATGCGGCTTTTGCTTATGCGTTTATTGAATTCTTTTTGCTGCGACCCAATGTTGATTTGTACCAGCAAGACATTGATGAAGACTCGACTGGAATATTGGCCGAAACATTGGCAGTGACGGCGGTCCGAATGGGAGTATTTGCCGTGGTGGCAGTGGTGACGGTGGGTATTTTCGGGTAGAGCAGTCGAAACGAACGCGACTACGGTACGGTGCGGTACAGCAGTTGCCGTATTGACGGACGATCAACCAAAGAGTGTAGGCATATGAGATGACGCACTTGCTCTGTACCAACGCTAATATTATTATCATGATACCAGTCATTTCTGTTTATTCAGAACTAGTATGGTAGACGACAACTAACACGGTCGAGCTAATAGAAGGACAGATACGACTTGTTCCCGTTGACTGTTTTTTTTAATAAAAGAAATGTTATGCTACGTTACGCTTGTCTTGCAAAGATATCTCTGCCCTTTTTCAAAATATGGAACCGAACCTTCCTGCACGAATCAAACCATGTTTACATCATCATCCCTTCTTCTTCACCCATCACTCTACCCCAATCTACGCGGACGCTGACTACGCTGTATGTAGCGTGTCTACTCGTCTTCTTCTTCATCATCCGAGTCTCCGTACGCATTGGCATCGTAAAAGCCAGGAAAGAACGTGGCACTCTTTTCGGCAATAGACTTGACAATGGCCGATCGGTGGGCCGAGATGCCCTTCATTTTGAGCCACAACCAAAACTTTTCATTGTGCAAGTAGGATTCCACCTGTTCCTCATCGGTGTCGGGTCCCTTGAGCGACAGGTACTTGCCAAAGAGCTGGTACGTGTTGGTGACCATTTCCGATTCGAGGTTGCTCTCGTCGAATGCCAGTTTCTTGGCGGCCGCGGGCCCAATGCCGGGAACTTCGGTAAGCTTGCCCGCAATGGCGGTCGTATTCCAGCGTTCGCTCGTGTCGGCCGAGACTTTGGACTTGCGGGGATCGTAGTTGGACTGGGAGGTATGTATGTATGTATGTATGTGTATATTTCAAGTGCGAGAGTAAAAGAAATGCGCTAGAGTGAGTACAAGGGTCCTGTCTTGATGCGCAGTAGAGGGCGGTACGACTGATGATGCGAATATAGGCGAGAAACGTGCGTCGACTTGAATGAGGTGCACCAAGGCCACTCTCGGCGACAGAATAGCGCTGTTGCAACCATATTCCTGCAGCTCTTTACTACTTACCATGGTGATGTTCTAAAGCTTATCTGACGAGGTGAGAGCCAATCGTTTGTAGCAACAGCAACAACAACAACAGGTGAGATTTGTGTGTGACAGAATTACTCTTACACGAGACACGACGAGCAATGGCACAAATGGCCGTTGCTTTATCGTTGTTTGAATCTGGTCGACTCGACTCATTCGACTCGACTCAATTACTTCCGGGTTTCTTTACTCTTCCACCAACCATCACTTTTTTTTCACGGAACAAAAACAGAGGGAAAGATGCCATCACACTGCACTTGAACATCGTCGACAGCATCTCATCTTGTTCACCTTGCTTCATTACCACTGTGCACTTTATAGCTTGAGAGCGATAGCGAGAGAAAGGCTCCCACCGCTGAAATGGTTCGACAAGCTTTTACCCTCTCGTTGTTGCTCTTGACGTGTTCGAGTCTGTCCAGTGCCTTTTTGCCACGCTCCACGGTACCAAGGCTGCTGACGACACAATCGGTGTCGATCAGTACTGGCGCTGATACTGAGAATGAGGAAAAACAACAGCAACAACCGATTCATCGCCAGCGAAAAAACAAGAAGGAACCCCTCATTGCCATTGTTGGCCGTCCCAACGTGGGCAAGTCGGCGTTGGTGAATCGAATTGCTGGAACGCAATCGGGCGGAGCCATTGTGGCGGACGAAAGCGGTATTACCCGGGACCGAACCTACCGTCCCGCCGACTTTCTCGGTGAACGATTTATGCTTGTTGATACCGGTGGTCTCGTCTTTGATGACGATGAGAGTACCATTTTCGCCAAGGAAATTCGTGAACAAGCAATGGTGGCGATTCAAGAGAGTTCTGCCGTTATCATGGTGGTTGATGGACAATCTGGATTGAATTCCATGGACTTGGCTATCGCCGATTTTCTGCGTAAGGAGGTCGTCCGAGATATCCCAGTGCACGTTGCGGTCAACAAGTGTGAGAGTCAAAAGACGGGGACCTTTACGGCCGCGGAATTTTGGCAGTTGGGTCTGGGCGAGCCCTTTCCCGTGTCGGCACTTCACGGAGTTGGCACAGCGGAACTCTTGGAGACCATGTTTGATGCAATCGCCACGCGAAAGACTGCTATCGCTGGATTTGGAACCAAAGTGAAGAACCTCAAGGAAGCTAAGGCTGTCATGAACCACAAGGGACCCTTGCCCGGTGAAGACGAAACAGAATACAAGATGCGAAGGTATGGTGTCGGAAACCCGGCGAAAATTGTCGAGGACAAGTACGAAGCAGCACTTGCAGCCTTTGATGACGAGGAGAGGCCGGAAGAAATCAATATTGCCATTGTTGGCCGTCCAAACGTTGGAAAGTCGTCTCTTTTGAACGCAATCTTTGGGGAGAAGCGAGCCATTGTTTCGGAAGTGGCCGGTACGACGCGCGATTCGATTGATGCCGTCATGGAACGACCACCTCCTGAGGGTAGTGACGGACTTCCAACCATATATCGGTTTGTCGATACGGCAGGTATCCGTCGCAAGAGCAAGGTTGAATTTGGTCCAGAGTTCTTTATGGTGAACAGAGCCTTGCGTGCTATTCGTCGTTCCGATGTCGTTCTTCTTATTATGGATGCGACAGCTGGAGTTACGGAACAGGATCGTACGTTGGCGCAAAAGATTGGTGACGATGGCCGGGCTTGCTGTATCGTGGTGAATAAGTGGGACGCTGTGGTGGACAAGGATGAACACACGTACGACAAGTCGGTAAAATACTTTCGCGAAGAGCTCCCTCAGGTCCGATGGGCGCCGATCATCTTTATATCGGCGGCTACAGGACAGCGTGTCAACAAGATTTATGGGACCGTGGATGAAGCCATCCAGGCCCATCGAAAGAGGATTAAGACCTCTGTTCTGAATGAAGTCTTGCGCGATGCCGTCTTGTGGCAACCCCCTCCGGCACGTCGAAACGGTGCTCAGGCCAAGATTTACTACTGCAATCAAGTGAGTACCCGGCCGCCCACAGTGGTGGTTTTTGTTAATGACCCCAAGCTCGTCAATGACAACTACCGAAGATACTTGGACCGCAAATTCCGTGAGAGTCTCGACGGCTTTGAAGCTACACCAATCCGGTGGATTTTCCGTGGACGCCGCGTGCGTGATATTACACGTACCATGAACGGAGCACCAGGATCTGGGGGTACTGGTTACAGTAATCCTTTTCCTCACGCTGATTAAGCAAGCTAGGAGTAGCAGAGACTGCTTTTGCTCAGTTTCTGTGCGCATTGATTGGAGAATAGCTTCTACTTTTTAATGATCCTTTATTATATACTAACTGCTAACCCGCTGTGACCCAAATGAGAGTCCTACGGAGTGGGAGCTACTTTTTGGATTCCTTGACCGCAATCATCATTTTGATACTAGCCTTGATCTGTGCCGCGAGAACTTCGTGTGCCGTGGCAGCCTCGTCGTATTCAGCTTGCATCTTGTCGAACCCCGCCTTGAATTCCTTATCAGCATCCTCCATGGCCTTTTCCTTCTTCTCAATCTCATGGGCTAGCTTGGATGAATTCATTTTGAGTGTATTTTTTATTAACTTTTGAATATTCTTGTCGCAAGCTTCCACATTCGCCGGAGAGCAAACGGGTTTCGTCAGCGTCTCTTTTGCAAACTTGGAAAGGTCCTCGTATGTGCGTTCGTCTTGGTACTTTTCCAAGTAGGCACCTCCCATACTCGCATCGCCGTACAGAAGCGTTGGAAGCCCTTCGACGTTCATTTCTTTTTGGCACCAATACTCCATGGCTGGTTCCTTGGCGCAGTTGACTTCTGCCACCAATCCTTGCGGATGATTTACCCATTCAGACGCCATCTTCTCCCATTTTGGGGCCAGCTCTTTACAATGTCCACACCACGGCGCATAGAATTTGATAAAGACCTGTGCGTGAGTAACAACAGAATTGAATATAAGGATGTAAGAGAGATAATGGGTGAGAGACTCGAGTCGAGTGGGCATTGCGCTCTCCATGGTGATCGATACTTATAATGTACGTACCGTCTTACCCTTGGTAAGCTCATCAAAATTGTCTCGAGTCAACTCAACCAGGGAAGACGATCCTAAAGCCAATGACGGTAGAACCAATCCTACAAGGATTGAAAGTGATACGAACATGTTGTTACAGCAGCCAGCAAAGGTAGATATGTATGGTCTCGTATTGTTCTTTCCGTCAAAGGTGCGCCGTCGTCATTGTGAAATAGCCGTCGTTTGAATCCGAGTCTTGCGGACACGTGGAGTCTTGTGAAGTGTCGTACGGTAGAAGTTGTTTATGTTTATCATGGTCCATCATATTAGCCAACCCAGATCACAGATAGCTTGCCTCTAGCTCATCAATCTACCTTGTTATTATCTATCCATCGAATATGTTTAATGACCATTACTAAGCTATACCAAGTATCGTACACGAGGGTGAACGGCAGGCACTATTAGTCTAACGTTTCGGGCCTATTATTTTTAAAGCACAATGCGAACCCGATTCGATTTACTTTCTGACAACCATCTCATTGAATCGGTCCACTTCACTGGCTGATCCGATACACAAAGCGGTACGCTGGTCGACCGAGTTGATCTGAACATCGAGAATCGATCCACCAGTAACTCCGTCCGAAGTCTTGCCGCCAGCTTTTTCTACAAGAAGGGCAAAGGGAGCTGCCTCAAAGGCTAGTCGAAGCTTGGCTGGGCTCTTATCGGATGTAGGGTTGGAAAAGACGCCCTGATGCTTGGTAAATTGCTGGTATACATCAGGGACCAGTCCACCCGAGTATCTGAGCGTATAACGATTCTCCATGTAGTAGTTGACGAGAGCTTTATAACCGGGTAGGTCCTGTGCCGCTCGCAAATTGGCAGGGGAAAAGATCTTGCAGTCGGGACTGATCTTGATATTGTGACGGGAGCAGATCCATGGTTCCCAGGATCCATCTGGAAGCTGACATCCCTCGGGCGTACATCCGTAGCTGAATTCATAGGTTCCAGAGTCTAAAGCCACCAATACGGTAGTCCTAGGTCCATACAGTGCGACAAGACTAGTCACTTGGTCGGCACCAGTGGCGCCCAAAAGGCCAGTACTCTTTGGCCAGATACCCATCATGGTACCCACAGCCCAATTGTTGTCCACGATGGAGGAACCATCGAGAGGATCCCAACATACTGTGAACTCACCGTTTCCAGTCTCGTCAACATTGCGGACGACCGGGTCTTCCTCGGAAGCACCCTCGCGGACGACATCGGACTTTTTGACGGCATCCCAGATCAAGTTGTCAGCGATGACCTGTAGAATATATACGATTGGAAACAAAGACGGAGGGTTTAGAAGACTTCAATTAGCCAAACGACAGAATGTCGAGCACGTTGACAGATTCTCAACTCACGTCGACAGAAAGCTGGGCGTCTCCAAAGTCGTTCATGCTACCCTCAACAGTAACGAGGGCCGAACGAAGAGCCTCTGTGATATCGGCGCAAACCTCAAGCATATCCTTGATGACTTGGCGAACCAAGGGGTCCTTGCACTCTTTTGTCAAGACGTCGTCGAGACTCTCGTAAGATTCTTGCTTCTCACTAGAGGTATAGAACGAGGTTGAAGAAGCTCCATACTCGGCCTTTCGCTCGGTTGCGGGCTTGGGAGGGTCCGACATTGAAGCAGGACGACTGGGGTGGAATGCAGAGACCGCAGTGGCGAGGAATAAGGCAACAACACACTTCATCGTTCCATACAAAGGCGAGGGCGTCAGGCGTTCCAGAAAAAATAAATGGTGTGACGAAAAAGCGGACACGTAGGCGGTTACAGTCCGGGTATATTGTACCGTAGGTTATTGGTTGAAGTGTGAAAACGCTGGATTTGGTCTTCACAGTGTCTTGCTACAGTATGGTCTAGCCTAATAGTTGTAGACTAAAAGTAGTCTACTAGAGTGCTAGCTGTCAGACTAGCCGTCTTAATCCTAAAGCAAAAGTCACTAGACCTTCGAAGGTGCGGTGAGCCCAGACACGCCGGTTCTCTTAGCTGTGCCGGATGTAGTCGTGTAAGGTCCCCACGAAGAGACAATCTTTGGTTCCGCCTTCTTGAGCGTATCCTTGGCATATGCCTTGGCGGCCTTTTCACGTCGGACTTCCTTCATGCGTACCATCTTGTTGCGGACAATTTTTCTCCAATAAGAGCCGTCTTCGTTGGGCTGTACAACCACAAAACTACCGTCTTCCTCATCAATCAATATCACAGCCTGTTCGCGTCCATCGTACACTCCGCAATCGGCACCTTCCATACCCGTCTCCTCAAAGTCTACCGCACAGTCCTCGTCAATTCCAGAATCGATGACAGCAATTCGCTTGCCTACGAGCTCGTCAGCACCAACGACAAGACCAAGAGGGGCTAGTGTCGACTGATCATACTCAATGAGCATACCATTGAGCATTCCCAACACGCGACCGCACGCGAGATACCACCACGCCACAGTATCCTTGGTAATCTCTGTGTCCAAAATCATGTTATCTTGGTACCTCACGAGGTTCGCGTCCGCAGGATGCAATTCGTCGCCGGCACAAGGAGCGTAAACCTTGAAGAACTTATCGTGCGCGTAGGCTACATCCTCATGGGCGTAGACACCAACTTCGTGGTTGTCATCAGTGTACGTGACTGTCGCATCCACACGAACCTTACCGTTATCCTTGTGATCAACGGTGCATATTTCAAAGCCGTCCTTGTTTCCGCGGACAAGACGAGACTGCTGGCGGGTATCACGTGACGTTCCTCCTCGCATGACCGAGGTCTGGGCAAAGACACAGGATCCGCGGTTGGGGTAAGGTCCTTCCTTTGGATCAATGGTGGGAAAGGTAATCGAGTCTTGATAATCTTGTCCCAAATGAAAGTGCCCAGAGAACCACGCCTTGATGCAACGATGTTCACGGACAATCTCGATAAACTTACGGCACTCCTTATCGTCCGAGTGGTTTAGCCAGCAGCAGCCATTGACCACATGATTCTCTTGCAAGACACGAAGTCCAGATCCGTTGGGTGGAGCGTGAGTAAACACAAAGATCTTCCATCCTTCGGTGGACGGGTGTGCCTTGACAGTATCTTCAAACCAAGTAAGCTGTTCCTTGTCAATCGTCACCTCGTGAGAGGTATACTTGGCCGATCGAAACACGGTTGAGGTAAGACCAACGAGAAGAGTCTTTTCGGCAATCTGGCGCTTGAAGTGGGGAGTCGGCTTGCCGTGGACACGAAGAAACATTTCCAAGTTGTCCGCGTCATTATCAAACTCATCAATGCCCTCGAGATCTAAAGGATGAATAGAGGTGAGTGGGGTGAAGACCATGGACACAGGTATATGAATAATGGCTGATTTCCCACTAACATAGGCCAACATCCATCAGCAATGTAAGAAACCTTCTGCGACCTCAACATAACGTACCGTGATTGCCTCCAACCACTTCGTAAGGAACATCAAACGAAGCGAGAAAGCCAGCAGCAAGCTCATGACACTCAGTAGTACCGGCAAAGAGTTCAGTAGTCTCGTCGGGACGAACCGACTTGGACTCGCCCAAGTCTCCCAAGGAAACCAGAGCCACGTTGCCGTGGGACTCTTTGCCCTTGTTGAAAATGGGCATCCAGTGATCGCGACCCGTCTCGTAGTCTTCCATCTTGCGAGGGTCCATGTGCAAATCACCCAAGATACCGACAATAAACTATAAGAAGTCACGGTAGGGCAAGTCAAATAGAGATGTTGAGAGAAATGTCGAGAGATAGGTTCCGGGAAACGTTAAAACAGCGGAAAGCATCACTTTATTCGCTGACTTCAACAACAATACACGCGTGCGTATCCTACTACTAGGAACCTCAACGTCGTCCAGGAAACCTACCTCATCCGACGCCATTCGCAACTGAGAACTAATGGGCCTTCCTCCAAGACGAGTAAGGGGAGAAAACGCCATGGTAAGCGTTGGGAGGAGCAGGAATCGCATCATGGTGGCAGACGTCAACAACATTTACACCCTCTCAACGTTCACTATGATGCCGTTTGGTGTGTGGTGTCGTCGTCGATCTTGTCGTTTTGGGTGTTACTAATGTAAAGCAATTGGGTGGGGGAAAGGAACCAGATAATTTGACTGACGTACTCGTATCCCTTCGCACGTTTCCTAGCTTTCAATCTGACGTGGCAGGAAGCATCTTCGGGAATGTTTGTGGTGGACTCCCCCCACCTCATTCCCGACAGAAGCTCTTGTCCACATTTTTCTTCAAGAAAGAGCGCGCGCGGATTCCCCAAACAGAACAGAGGACATAGCGACATGGCAGAGAATGATAGAGAGGGTAAAGGCAACTACTTGCTACTTGGTGAGGGTGGCCAAGGGACTACAGTACAATACTGATCAAAGATTGATCGAAGTGCGTAGCTTGCCACGACGAGAGTTTAAACTAGAAGCTTGTCCTCCTTAACCGATCTTAGGTCGCATGGCGGTAGGTTTGGCTTCGTAGTCTACGAGTCCCGACTAAACCAAATGTTGAATAGAATCATCGAATGAAGCATAGACATGCCAAGTTGAGAGATACGTGAGCTCTAAAGTGCGTGGTTGGTGTCTACTTCTTCCAGGCAGCGTAGGCATCAATGACTTCCTGAACGTCCTCCTTACTCCCCATTATAACCGGTATCCGCTGGTGAACAATATCTGGCACAATCTCCATGACACGCTCGGTCCCAGTGGTCGAAAGGCCTCCAGCCTGTTCCATAATGAACGACATGGGTGCACCTTCGTAGAGGAGACGTAATTTGCCGTTGGGGTTCTTGGTATCTGCTGGGTATCCAAATACTCCTCCGTACAAGAGCGTCCGATGGACATCACCAACCATGGAACCAATGTAACGGCTCGAGAACGACTTGCCACTGGCGCCCTTGCCCGCACGCCAGGCTTCTACAGTGGTTCGCATGGGTGCATCCCACCTTTCAATATTGGCTTCGTTGAACGAGTAAATACTGGAGGTTGGTGGTATTTTCACGTTGGGTTTCGACAGAACAAACTCGCCAATGTTCTCGTCCAGAGTGAAAATATAGACACCGTTTCCAAGCGTCAGGGTCAAAAATGTGGACGAAGAGTACAGGCAGTAGGCAGCGGCCACCAGGTTGGTCCCGGGTTGAAGTGTATTGGCCAGGCACAGGGCCTCTTGTTCCATACACTCGTCGCCGATGCAATCTAGGTCGATATCGCAAGATTCGTCGTGCTCGTAGATTCCAATAATGGTTCCAGTGGGAATACCAGCGTCGCAATTCGAACTTCCATCTAAAGGATCGAATACACACACATACTTTTCACCTTCTTCAATAATGACTTCGCCCGAGGAGCCGTCGTTGGGTCCGATGAGATCGATCGGTGCGTCTTCCTCTTCGGAAGCGAGGACGCCAAGACGTCCAGTAAACCGTAGAGCACGCTTGAGCAGTTCGTTGGTGATCACATCTAGCTTCTTTTGATCTTCGCCCTGGACATTCACTGCTCCTTGATAGCCGAGAGTCTCGCTAGATGGAAGCTGCGACCGCTTGACAAGGCTGCTAATTGCCTTGCAAGCAGTGTCGATGGCACCAAAAAGTGTCGTGAGTTCCCTGAGCTCGGGGTTGAGCATGGCAACTTCGTTCATGAAACGCGTCATGGTAACCCCCGTAGTATCACACACTTCGGTAAAGACTGGCGTCTTGATCATTTTACGGTTCATGGCCGGAGGAGAGTCAATGGTGGCAAACACGGGTGTCGTACTAAACGTCTTGGCGGAGGCAAACCCCTGGCGCCTTGGGACAAACGCACTGGCAGTGCCCAGGACGTAGACGAACATAATCGAAGAAACCTTCATTGTTGATCAGTAACTAGCAGGTCAATGATGGTTGGAC
>Ga0307981_1003062_pt1 | contig 12905 bp, 13 predicted proteins | sample OrgLakmetagen987_FD_201849 | JGI IMG/M metagenome (GOLD analysis project Ga0307981, IMG submission 201849) | Saline water microbial communities from Organic Lake, Antarctica - #987 | ecosystem: Environmental > Aquatic > Non-marine Saline and Alkaline > Saline | place: Antarctica: Organic Lake... | reverse complement strand
ACAAATGCGCCTACCGCGAACTGCATTAGCAAGACGGGATCGGGAAGACTACCTGCCGGGGCTGCAATGGCTGTGGACCAGAAACAAGGCCATAGCAAGAGCCAGGTACCGATTGGTTTGTCTATGCGAGCGAGGCGTGCATACGGTTGGTAGGCTGTGGGGAGATGTGTGTCGACCCACGTTAAAATGGGAGGATCTGAAGTGGACGCTGTTTCATCCTTGTCATAGTTGGGCGCCGTCGCAAAGGGCCTGCAGCGTGGATACGGTAGCCGTCGTGGCGTGTGGCTGTAGTCAGTGGATTGGTGGTGTGGATACGGCGTCGGCGTCGCTCTCGTTCTTGATTGGGATGTGTTGGAGCTCCGAGTCACGAGAAACCGCACCAGTCTTCTTGTTATCGCCTCCTCCTTTATCCGCACGAACGAACGCTGCAGCGCTCGCTTACTTGCTGGCGTCGCGAGGAAAGATCTCATGGTCGTCAGCAAAATACTAAATACCGTCGATCGCCGATGGAGTGCCGAATGCCGAAAGTGCGTTCTTCGTTTCAAAGAACGGAAAACCCGACGGCTTGAATTACGTATGATGACGTGGCATGCATATGCATGCGCGATGCGCGTAATACAGTCGAAGGAGTCAATGATTCTGACAACGTCGGATGCATTTTCACTGCATACAAATTCTGCGGAAGGATCGAGTAGTTTTAGACCATGTTGGCTTCTCGCTCTCTTGTTAGTCGTACCAGGCTACTCAGTGCCGTCGTTCGTGCCAAGAGCACTCAAGTTGAAGGATCGAGTGCGGCCGGAAAAGGTCCCATTGGTGCCGATGGACGTCACGAGATCTGGAGAGAAGGCATTTACGATCACGACAATGAGCCAAAGTGAGTGCTTGTTTCGTAGTACAAATTGTACTGAAATTCTACGTCGGTGCAATTGCGCGCGAGGAAAATGGGCCCTTTTTGCTGAATGAATGGAATGTTCGACCATGATTATGTATGCGTGCGTCTGGTTGGAAAGCGTCCAATCTATGTGTGTGATTGGGTGTTGGGATCTATATACTGTGATTCTGCGTTGCTTTGAGGTCTTTAAGGACGGAATATAAATGGAACGGATGGGGAGCCATCCTCAAGTCGCTCACCTCCACTAATATTATAATATTATAACCTTCTTCCTCTTCTTTTTCTCTCTCGCAGAATCAAGAAACGCGATGGAACGTATTCCTCCATTGAACAACTCCGTGGATTTATCGACTACGAACGCAACCCCGAGCCTTATCGCAAGCCTCTGGAGCGCATTATGGATTGGGGCGAACTCAACCCAACTGAAGGCGACGAACTTCTCCATACCGACTTGGAACGCAAGGTCCAGGCCGCGCGTTGCATGGACTGCGGAACGCCCTTTTGTCAGACACACACGGGTTGCCCTGTCAACAACCTGATTCCTGAATGGAACAACTTAGTCTATAACGGACAGTGGGAAGAAGCTATCGATCGCTTGCACAAGACCAATAACTTTCCCGAGTTTACCGGTCGCGTGTGTCCGGCGCCCTGTGAAGGATCTTGTGTAGCGGGATTGATCGATAGTCCCGTCACTATCAAGAATATCGAATATGCGATTGTCGATAAAGCTTGGAAGGATGGTCTCATTACACCTCGTATTCCCAAGGATCGTACCGGCATGACTGTGGCCGTGGTGGGATCGGGTCCGGCGGGTTTGGCGTGTGCCGATCAACTCAATCAGATGGGTCACAAGGTGACAGTGTATGAACGCGCCGACCGCGTTGGAGGTCTGCTCATGTATGGAATCCCCAACATGAAGTTGGAAAAGGAAATGGTCGATCGTCGTGTTGACTTGTTGCGGGAGGAAGGTATTGAGTTTGTGACGAATGCGGACATCGGCAAGACTGTGGATGCCAACGAATTGCGTGCCAATAATGATGCGATTGCTCTCTGCATGGGAGCCACCAAGCCGCGTGATTTGCCTGTGCCTGGACGGGAACTCAAGGGTGTTCACTTTGCCATGGTACGTACCTCTTTGGATGTTGCATAGAATAGCATGAATGCGGCTGTCATGTCTTGCATCGAGCTAATTTATGTTGCTATTTCGTCGGTCGTCTTTACAGGAATTCTTGACTGCCAACCAAAAGAAATTGTTGATGACCAAGGAAGGAACTTTGGAGTCCAAGTGGGAGAAGGAAAACTTTATTACTGCTGCTGGAAAGAACGTTATTGTGATTGGTGGTGGAGACACCGGAACGGATTGCATCGGTACCAGCATGCGCCACCGGTGCAAGTCTGTCACCAACTTTGAGCTCATGCCGCAGCCTCCCATGGAGCGTGCTCCGGACAACCCGTGGCCCCAATGGCCGCGCGTCTTTGGCGTCGACTATGGCCACGCTGAAGTCACGGCCGTCTTTGGAAGTGACCCGCGTGTGTTCTCTGTCCTCACCAAGGAATTCATTGGTGACGAGGAAGGAAACTTGAAGGCACTTGTTACGCAAGACGTCGAAATTACTGAGAACGGACCCAAAGCGATTGAAGGTAGCGAGAAGGAGTGGCCCTGTGATCTGTGTGTTCTCTCGATGGGATTCCTCTCTCCCGAAGACTATGTCACTGGTGAGTTGGGCCTTGATACTGATCAACGAAATAATATCCATGCTTCCTACGGTGACTTCCGTACCAACATGGAAGGTGTCTTTGCTGGAGGCGATTGCCGACGTGGCCAGAGTCTTGTGGTGTGGGCTATCAACGAAGGTCGAGGCATGGCGGACTCTTGCGACGAGTACTTGAAGAACAAGCGTGAGCATGAGTTGAGCTCGTCTCAGATGGGAGGCAGCTTTCAAAACTTGAGCAGTCTCTCTCCCAGAATGTAAACGAGTCGTGTATAAACGCCGTTAACAGAGTAAGGTGTAACATTCTTTCATTTTGAGCAAGAATTATCTCTATCTTATGATTGATGCTATAATTTACTGGTAGCTACTAGCGCGTGCGTTCTACTTGTTGCCGGACTCTTGGACGACAAACTCTGGATCCACTCGACAACGACTTGTCGTGTTTTGCCACCCCCAAGCATGAGCTGCATGGCGACATCCTGATGCCCCGTTTTTGCCAGGTAAATTTCTTGACACATGGTAAGCCCGCACGATCGCAACACTCGCGCGGCATCTCCAGTGGCTGTAAATGGAACGGTATCGTCTTCAATGCCGTGTACCAATACTGTTGGTGGCATGAAATTATCCACGCACAAGACTTGACATTCGTTTATATCCGCCAGCAAGTCTTGCAATCGGAATGCTGGCGAGTTGGTTCGAAAGGCTTGTCTGCTGTACCCACATACGGCTTTCATGGGCGATAATTCTTCCACACCGCGTGCAGCTTCGTAATCAAAGTGATGGGAAATATCGTACGGACCCGAGAGGCCGACAAAGGAATCAATCGCAAAGGGCTCTGTAGGTGGCAAGTGGTGTGCTGGAGTAGCACTCTTTGCTTGCTCTTCTTGTGACTTGAACATGTTTCGTCGGACCCGATCCACCACCATGAGCAAAGCAATGTGCGCACCCGACGAGTGACCCATGACTGTCACGTGTTGACAAAGATACGGATATTGATCGACCAAGGCTGCTGCTGCAGATTCTAGATCGGCCACTTGTTCCGCCGCGCTGCCGTCGGGATAGGTTCGGTACCCTGGCACGGCCACGGCCCAGCCCTCTTGTAAAAATGGAAGAGCTGCGAGTCGATAAAACCAAGGTAGTCCACTGCCCCAGGCACCCCCATGTACAAAAAAGACGAGGCGTTGTGGTTGTTGCTGTTGTTGTTCTGGTAAGTACAAATCCAGATAGTGACGCGGGTGTGATCCGTAACGAATGCGTTGACTGTTGACCGTCAGCTTCAAGAATTTCAAGGCTGTACCAGGCTGTGTAATTGCCATGGTAGGGGCAGTTGTGGTGACAATGGCATCTAGTAAGAAGCGAAACCCCCCAGAGTCGCGAACTGTATTGTGCCACTGTACCGGCAGCAACACGCCCAAATAGCGAGTGATTTTGTCACTTATTTCCGGGCCAGACGCCAAATGGGGGTGCGGTAGTCTAGAAGGCGTATCTCGATGAGATTTATGCAGCAGTTGATGCAGCCGTTGGCGGAGAGTATGGTGGGGATCGTGACTGTGTGCTTGGTGTTGTTGTGCTCCTCCGTCGTGGGGGTGGTGCAGTAGCGGCTGCGCGCTCTGAGAAGGATCCTTGCCGAGGAGAAAATCACTGTGCGCTGTTCCCACAGGCGGTGCACGTGGTGGTGATAACGCAAGAGCGAAGGCTTTCTGGGTCAGCAAGGACTGGGAGTCGTCACCGGCGTGCGCCATGGTCAACACGGTCGTTATGTATGTTGTATGTTGGCACGAAGTTTGAGCCAGAAAATTCTTTCGGCTCCTGCTTCCGTTTTGAGGCGCGACATTGAGTCCCGTACTGGGGAATCCCGTGACCAAAACGTCAGAAATTACAGTAATGGCGACGAAGACGAAAGGAGCTCGAATGCCGTCCAATTTCGAAAAAAGCAAAGAATCTGCGGCCAAGCATCAACCTTCTGCCAAACCTTAAACCTTCCACCCTCCACCTTGAACCCGCCTTCGCCCTGACCCAGACAGCACATCTTCCGTACCGGTACTCGCACCCTGCTACTACAGAACAGTATTTGACTAAAAGCAATAGCGCCGTTCAGCAATTAGATTGAACGTCAAAAGATCGAACTTACACCTTACAAACTACTCAAACCTTCTCTGCCATTATGCTCTGCACATCTCGACTTATCGCCATCGCTGGCTTCTTGACCGCCGTAGCGACTAGTACTTGCTTATTGACGGCAAATGCCTTTGTTGTCCCTGGACGACTCGCTACTCCTGGTACGCAGAGAAGAACAGGGACACCTGCTTCTACGAATCTTTTCATGGCGGACAAGGTCAAGGACCACACAACCGCCGACAATGAGAGTAGCAGCAGCAGCAGCAGCAGCACGCCATCGTCAGGGTATTTCTTTGCCGATCGAACACCAAAGAGCAGCGCGGTTCCCGGTACGGTAGTGGATGAGACCGACAGCAGTAACGGTCAGTTTGATCCCTTTCAATTGGAAAAACAGCAGACAGACTCGTCTGTAACCACTGTGAATCTCGACCTTGAAACGGAACTGCAAACCCAAGAAGACGAGCAACAGCTGGGGATCTGGGCGGCTCGTGGTCTGCTCTTGTTGGTAGCTGCCATTTGGGGTACTAATTTTGCGGTACGTAATGTAAAGCGCGTCGCTGCGAGTCGATTGGCGATTGATTGATATCAACTTGTTTGCTGAAGAATCCACCTGTATTCACTCGACTAATTCTCTCCGATTCTCCTGGCTCTGCATCATTCACAGAGTGTCAAATACCTTTCCAATCTTTGTTTTGATCCCCCGTGCAATCACCCTCCATCGGAAGCCGCATTTGCTCGTTTTGGTGTCGCTGCCTTGATTAGTTTGCCCCTGCTGTACAAGCAAAACAAGGATGTCATCCTCGCCGGTCTCGAATGCGGCCTTTTTATTACCTTGGGTTACGTTAGTCAGAGTCTCGCCTTGGACACCATTTCTGCCGGCAAGTGTGCTTTCATCTGTAGTTTGACCGTGGTATTTGTGCCTATCGTGTCCGCGGTGGTATACCGCAAGCCCGTCAAACCAATGAATCTTGTTGCGGCTCTCGTGGCCTTGTCGGGTGTCGGTGTCTTGGAGGGTATGATTGATTTCAACTCCTTGCTGGGGATTCAGCCCGCTCTGGCCGAGCCAACAGCAGCAGCAGCCACGGCCATGGCGTCATCTTCCATTGATACCGCAGCTGCTTCGGCTGGACCATTGGGTGCGTTGGCGAATACGCTGGGCATTGCAAAGGGCGACATTATTGCTCTCGGACAGCCAATTGGGTTTGGCTATTCGTTTACTCGTATCGAGCACTACCAGGAAAAGTTCAAGGGAGTACCAAATCGCGTTTTGACCATTGCTGCCGCGCAGTGTGTAGCGGTGGGGTTTATTAGTTTTCTGTGGGTCCTTTATGACTACCACGGCACTCTTCCCGAATTTGGATACATGCTCGAGCCGCATCGGGTTGCGACCGTGGCGTGGACCGGAATTGTCACTACCGTTATTGCGATTTTCATGGAGGGCATTGCCCTGCAGAAAGCAACAGCGACCGATGCCTCAATTGCCTTTGCCAGTGAGCCCGTTTGGGCCAGTCTCTTCGGGTACCTCTTACTCAAAGAGCAACTTGGCACCAACTCGTATATTGGAGGCGCTATTATCATGCTCGCGTGTTTGGTAGGATCTGTTTCCGATCTTGGCGCCGAGACAGAGCCCGAGACCGTAGATGTTACAGCCACCTCAGCGGACAACTCTGAAACAGAAGACTTCAGTTAAAGCAATAACTTTTTTGAAATTCAATTGCTACGATTCGTCTTTGTCGTCTGGGTACAGAAAGCCCTCGGACACTAGGCTCTCCAAGAGCTCTAGCAGTTGATCGCTGGCACCCACCAATTCGTCCTGTTTTAAAGACTGGCCTCTCTCTATTCGCTCAAAAAAGGCCGCCGCCGTAGCATCTTTAATCTCAAACATTTCCCCAGATGCAAAGAGTCGATTTATCGTTGTTCCACCATTGTTGTCCTGAACTGAAGAAGTCGCAAAGGAAACGCCTTCGGATCGACGCAGAACACCCTGTCCATCAATGACACATTGCACGGCTTTGCCTGCTGTCTCGCCCCAATACTGTAAGAATTCTGGATCCTCCACCTCATCATAAGGCACTACTGCAGCGTCAGAAAAGCGGTTGGGTTCCGTGGTCAGTTTCCCGACCAAAGAGTCCCATTCCAAGTCGTCATCCAATAAATCTTGGACAGCATCCCGAACAAGTTTCTTCATGGAATCTTTCACTCTCACTGTAAGAGAAGGACCACTTCGAACAGAAGTATTCACTACAAGTTCATCTGGATGTGTATCAGTATACCGTTGCACGGCACTGGCTTTCACAGATTCCGCACCCGCTTGCGCTACTCGAGCCAAGAGTTCAGCCGCCGACGGAGCCCGGCATCCAACAGACAAGGTCATGCAGCCATCCGAAGCAGCTGTCCCACAATGCATGAATCGGGGTGGAATGTACAACATATCACCCGCTTGTAGCGTGAAGGAAGACGTTTCTTGAATAGCAGAGTCTTGCAGAATACGTACAGATAACTCTGGTATCAGAGCGTCCATTTCTTGTGCCACTGTCAAAGTGTCGTGACCCACTTTCCACGTTCGTTCTCCCGCAGCTTGTATGAGAAAGACGTCATAACTATCGGTATGTGGACCGATGCCACCTTGCATGTTGGCCAAACTGAGTTGGGCATCGTCCCGACGCCACCGTGGCAGAAATTTAAACTCGTCGTCCATCCAGTCGGCAAGAGCCGGAACACATCGATCCACATCATTAACTACGAGTGTCCATTTCTTGTCATTGCTAGAAGAAGTAAGAAAATTCCATTTAGATTCGTCCCAGGGGCCTAGTTGGAGGTCAAATGAATCGAGTTGGCCTGGAACGTGTTGAATGAGGCGACACGACACCAGAGTGTCTTCGTCGTCGTAGCCGTCACCTTCCTCCACCTCCTCCTCGCTCGTGATTGCCATATCCACCGTATCTGACCAAGAAGGCCATATTCTTTGTAGTGAATCAATATCGAACGCTTGTCGGATGAGTACTGGTTGTCGACCCCAGTAACCTTGCAGTTGCCGAGGCTGAAAGGGCCCCGTCAGCTGTTCCACAAAGTCGATGCTGCTCGACAGTCGGAGTTTGTCTTTTGGAAGGATATTTTTCGGTTGGTGTCCCCATTGTCGACTTTCAAGAAAGGCGTTAGATATGCAGGGCAGTATGAGGAATAGGAAACACCGAGTCTGCATCCGACGCAACGAGACCATCATCATGGTGCGCGAACGATCAATAATAGAGTACAGTAAAGAAAAGCCAATAAAGTTAGAGGACGAGGACCCGGGACCCGAGACACGATTGCAGGAGGTAGGCAGACAATACAACATGACAGACAGAGGGTGAGCTCCGGGTTTGGGCGTCTGTCCTGCGTCGTGATCTCTCCAGAGCCAGTGAAAAAATAACACGGCGTTTTCACGTGCTTTTTTCTTGTTCCGCGTTTCGCCTTTGATCGTCGCAAGAGACGACCGACCGCCGATCAACAGCCAACAGCACACTTGTTCTTTACAACAGCAGCAGACGAAACAGCACCCTTGTCTTGTCTATCACCTACTCTGCTAATCTACTCGGTAGTATTAGCTTGCACTTGATCTTTGCAGCAGCAAAACTTGTGCTTTACAACGACCAAAACGTCTTGTATTAACCCTTAACCCACCGTACGCTATTCAGCTGTAACAACACCAAAACATACTCCAACATGCCGCAACATGAGCATATGGAGAGACACGCCAGTAAGTTGCATGGGTTCGCCCTCAAGATCCGATTTTCACTCTTGCGATGCATCAGCTGGCGCTGCACTGTCGGTGACGGCCACGTGGTCGTTCGCAGGCTGTCCCTACGCCAACGCCAATGCATGCATGCATAATCCTATCGCTCTAACTCATCTGCTCTCGTCTCTATCCCTGATTCACAGAGCTGCACGGAAGAAGGTTTGATGCGGAAGAGCGCGAGCGCAAAAAGGAAGCTCGCCTTGTCCACAAGCGTTCCGAGTTTTCCCAAAAGGTTCACGGTATCCGCGCCAAGCTCTACCAAAAGCGTCGCTTCAAGGAAAAGGCTACCATGCGCAAGACTATCGCCCAGCACAATGAGCGTTCCAATAAACACGCCGATGACGACGCCGTGGCAGAGGGAGCCGTTCCTGCGTACTTGCTCGATCGTCAAGGCGTTAGTCGCGCCAAGGTCCTTTCGAATACCATTAAGCAAAAGCGCAAGGAAAAGGCTGGTAAATGGGAAGTACCCATTCCCAAGGTCAAACCTGTGGCCGACGACGAAATGTTCAAGGTACTCAAGTCGGGTCAGAAGCGACAAAAGGCGTGGAAGCGTATGGTTACCAAGTGTACCTTTGTGGGCGATTCGTTTACGCGCAAGAATCCCAAATACGAACGTTTCATTCGTCCGACGGGTATGCGCATGAAGAAGGCCAATGTGACGCATCCGGAACTCAAGACAACGTTTCAATTGGACATTATTGGTGTGAAGAAGAATCCGAGCAGTCAGATCTATACCAATTTGGGAGTTCTTACCAAGGGTACCGTCATCGAGGTGAACGTGAGTGAATTGGGCCTGGTTACAACGACTGGTAAGGTGGCTTGGGGTAAAATGGCGCAGGTTACGAACAACCCCGAGTTGGATGGTTGCGTTAACGCCGTACTGCTGGTATAAATGCGCTGTTTGCTGATTGCTGCAGCAAGATTAAGACTGTGGATCCATTCATCGATTGAGATTATCAAACGAAGCTGTAATAATAGGACCTACACTCTCTATATCTTTGTAGTGGTACAAGCGGCTATAAATAGTTCAATGCGTGAAACTAAAGGTATCTATTTACCTCGCGTGGTGAGCAAGAGGAATAAGGCGATGCACACCTATATACATGGACTAGTTCGTCGATGCACACGTATACATTGTTCTACAGTAGACTACTTCCTAGTCTCTTTATAGCTTTACAAAATCAAACTCCCTACAGCTCGTCGATGTCGCTGTCACTACCCACTGCAGCTCCTTCTGGTTCTTTGTGCAGGTCTTTATATCGCTTGGCTCCATATTTCAGTAGTAGCTCCTTCATTTTGTGAAAATTTTCGTCCACGTGGGCCGAGGTAAACTCCTCCACCAAATCCAAAGGTGTCACTTTCTGACCCTTGGTATACATGTTATCGATATCGGCATTGACGGCAGCGCCATGCTCCAGCAATACGGCGGCAGTTTCCACGTGGCCGCCGTAAACGTTCCACGAAAGAGGGTGCATGCGCAACCCTTCTTCAAACGTGGTGCGGATATTGGGATCGCCACCGGCCTCCAAAATAGTCGTGGTGACTGCCGTTTGCCCCATAATTCCCGCCACGTGCAAGCAGGATTCTCCCTGTTTGGAACGGCCGTCGGCGTATTCGGGGTGTTTCTTGAGCATTTGTTGAATGACAGCCACATCGCCCGTCGTGCAAGCGTCGAGCATTTCAAAGGGCAAAAAATCGCCCGTATCGGCCGTGTACTCCGCTTGCTTGGGTGGAGGAACTTGCACGGTAATTTCTGCAGACACGCATGTTGCTGAGAGTATGCAGAAGACTGCAAGGTTCCAGGCTGTACAGCGGCTGATTTGTCGCGACATTATTGCCATGATGGTGCAAGCTGTACAAAAAATAGAAGTGGCATGGCAGATGATTTGTGTTGATAAACGACGGAAGACTAATAGAATCTGGAATGTTAGAATTAAAATATGAGAAACTCTCCAAATAGCTCCGAAAGTGCCCACCGGAAACGAAAAAAAATCAGACGATCGACGATGACGATGACGGATGACGGTGTGATGGTGTCACAAACAACAGCCGGTGAGAGACCGAAATAAACCAGAGTGATACATAACTAACAGTCAATACCGCCTCGAGTTTAGAGCGGCTTTGGTATCATGCATCTGTCGTTGATTCTCTTGCTATCGTGCCTTGCTGGCACCTTGCCAGGGCGGTCGCTAGCCTTTCAACGAGCTAGTAGCGTCGTCGTGCCGTCGTTCCACGCTACTGCGAGCAGCGGTCGTCGTCCACCGACGCGTCTCTTTGAACAGCAGCCACCACCCGAGAAGCCAAAAGGAGGAGGGCCACTCGATTTCATCTTGAATCCCTACGAGAGCAAGATTCCCAAGGAAATTGAAAAGGAAATATACGAGGCCGAGGGCAACACGGCCGCCGCCGCGGAACGAAGTCAGCGCATATTAAAGTACGCGGCCGCGGCCTTTTTTGGCGTATTGATTGCCTTTTTCAACGTCTTTCTCACGGAACTCCGGAGCGGACCGACGCCCGACGGGAATCCTGTGGATTTCGCCTCCACGAGCTTTGCCTGGGTGGCGTCCAATCCCGTGACCTCATTTTTATTTCTCAACAAGATTGGAGGCTTGATTGGCTTGGTGGGTGGAGCTGGAGCAGGTCTCTTGGCGGAAGCCGAGTTTGATGGCCGCCGTCTCAATGCGGAAAAGATTTACGAAGAGTTGGTGCGACGACAAGAAAGAAAACAGGGCAAAAAGAGTAAACCTGCAACGTCAACAAACAATAGAAAGAAGAAGCGACGATCAGGCAAGGAAACCAAGCGAATCGAAGCCTTGTCCGAAGTAATCAGTGTTGCGCCCGTTGCAGTTGATGCGGATGATGGCCCTTCTCCATCGCCGCCAAAAGTAGAGGAACCTGTTTCTCCGCCAGCGAAGGACGAGGATGGAGGATTGTTTGGGAAACTCAAAGGCTTTTACGACAAGGCCGACAATATGGCAGCGTCGCAAGCGTTGCTCTTGAACAAGGAACTGGAAGACAAGGGTTTACTAGAAAAGATTACTGACGAGACTGGTCTCAAGGTGATTGGAAAAGACGCTGCTTCCAAGCTAAAAGATGCCGAAACCAACGACGATACCAAGCAGCAATAATAAATGACTCACACCCCACGCCCACAACTACAGTAGAAACCGCCAGTATAAAAGCAAGCTATAAACGATAATCTAAATTCAAGGCCTCTAATGAATCTAGTAGCATGATAGTCACTCTTCTCGCTTGGTATTTTGTCCGTACTTGACACGGACGACACCTTTTTTGCTCTTGAGGCCCGTAATGCCCCAGGCTCGTTCTTTCAAGTCGGCTGTCGAGCGCACATGCGTGCCTCCACAGGGACAGGGAAAGCCTGCAACCGTCACGATTCGCACCCGTTCAGTTCGCCTGTCGCAGAAAATATCCATGTCAAAGTTTTGCGCTTGTCGATTGCAGACCTTGTCGGCCATTAGTTTGCTCAAGAGTTGAATTTCGGTTGGTATATCTTGTTCGACCAGTTCCAAAAAGGCCGCTTGCAAGTCTTGCAACACTTGTGCTCGTTCTTCTATCGGAATACTACCAATATATTCTACATAGGGTCCATCCAGAAAGTGGTAGGCTTTGGAGGCCTCCATAAACTTGCCAGCTTTGGCCATGGCCGAGTCCACCACGTGTCCAGCCGTGTGACATTCCGACAGGATGCGACGATTCTCAGTGTTGCAAGATACCGTGACGGCATCCCCAACTTTCAAGTCTGCATTAAGCTTGCCTGTATGTGTGGCAACGCCTGTTTCTCGATTGAGCAAGACCTTTTGGACCGTCATGGTGGGACTGATGGAATCCGCCGACAAAGTTTTTAGCGTCAGAGTGCCGGTATCGGTTGGTTGGCCTCCACCTTGGGCGTGCAACACAGTCCGGTCGAGAGACACTTGCATGACTGCGTCTGTGGTAGATGCATCTGCATCTGTCTGAATATCCAACACAACCGCGGAACAGTCCATCAACCAATTTCCCTCGTACGTCATATAGAGCATGTTGGTTGGAGGCAGTAATGGTGGGACGACGGTATCCCCAGCGGATGATTCTTCCGTCATTTTAAGATTTGGAAAGCCTTGCCTTGGATGTCTCGTGAGACGCTTTCACGGCTTTCTTACTATGCAACAGAACCGGAGCAAGAGAGGACGATGATGTATTCTCTCTCACTTCTCAAGGACAATGAGAATGATGCGCGGGCCGTTCGTTGCGTTAGTTCCGTGCGAAGAACTTCTTCGCGCCAAAAGTTGTTAAAGCGTTTTGACGGTATTGACGAGTTAGTCCCTCGGTGTGGTCTTGAAGAAAAGGGCCGAGCTTATTACTAGACTCCTATTAACTAAAACAACACACGCCATCGCCCCCCCCC
>Ga0307981_1003061_pt1 | contig 12906 bp, 10 predicted proteins | sample OrgLakmetagen987_FD_201849 | JGI IMG/M metagenome (GOLD analysis project Ga0307981, IMG submission 201849) | Saline water microbial communities from Organic Lake, Antarctica - #987 | ecosystem: Environmental > Aquatic > Non-marine Saline and Alkaline > Saline | place: Antarctica: Organic Lake... | reverse complement strand
GACACATCTTCCATGGCGTCAGCTTGGCTTCAGCTTGGCTATTCTTCAATAAACCTCAATCGGACGGGACTTCGTTTGATGGACTTCTGCTACGACGGATGGACAGACCGCGTTCCGCTAAAGGCTCCAACTTCAACTATGTGATTTTAGCAGAAAGGGGACTGGAAAATAAAATCGAAGGAAAAGAAACGAAGAAGGGCTTACTCAGAAGACGATACAATGACCGGTGAGGATGACCTTAGTGAATTCCCAGGATCATACACGCACAGACACACATAATGTTTATCTTGACATTGTTATTAATTTGATAAGTGGCACGTCGGAAGTCGCTTGGGTCCGAGGTCCTTTTTTTCAGATGGACCTTCCTCCTCGGTTCTTTTTTCAGATGGACCCATCCATCTTCTTGCCTTTTTACCGCCCTCTCCTTTGCCAAACTCCATATTTCTGCTTTTCTCTTGTATTACATTATCTGATTCTCTTGTTCCGCCATGGCTTCTCCAGACGCCTTGACTCTCAACAACCAAGCGATCGACTCGATGCGTCTTGGTGACTTTAAAACCGGGGCTGCAGTACTTCGAAGTGCCCTCAAGAAGCTTCGCCATGTCCTCTCCTCCCCTCCTCACATCTCGAGGACGGGAGAAGAACAAGATTCGTTCGCCCCCCACGCGAGTTGTAACCTTCCGATTATCGCCGTATATGTCGAGGAAGCCATTGCCGTCGAAGCTGAGTATTCGTCGTTGTTGTCGTTGTCGTCAATCCCTCAAGATCACAACACGTTCTCCCTCTACGGTCGAGCTTTCCTCATGAAAACATCCGACGAAAAAGTCATATCCAAAAAAGCGGATGTGACGAGAGTCTGCACCGTTGTTCTCTACAATCTTGGTCTATGCTACCTCTTGCTTGCCGTCAAAAATGGACAGCACCGCCACGTTAACCTTGTCAAGGCTATGCAGCTTTTTGAACTCGCTGTTGACTTTCTCAACGACGACTCCTTCGCGCCCGAGAAAGACTTGCTTCTTCTTTCCGCCTTGAACAACTTGGGACACGTTTACTTTCACTTCTTCAAGGTGGACGAAGCACAAAAGTGCCTTGAACGTCTCCATAGTGTTCTTGCAGATGCTCACGAACGTGACGTCAACCTGCTGCCGGAAGAGTACCACCTGTTCACCTTGAACGTTATCATGTTGTACGGCAAGTGTGCTGTAGTTGTCGCCCCGGCGGCTTGATACCAGCAGTGTGTACCCTTTGCATTTTTTATCTCCTTTTCCAGTTGGTTTTTTTTTAAACTAGTATAGTCTGCACATTATTTTTGAAACACTTCTTACACTCTACTGTAGAACTGCTGGTGAGTCCTGATGCAGCTAGTGGCCTCCTCTTGATAGTTCTGAAGTAAATTGCGTTGTCGTAATATTAGTAGTACCAGAGTCCATTCCATCATTCCAGCATCCGGCCTGCATTCCCAAGAGATTGGAATCCAGCCTTCAGCCACGAGGGTGAACGTGAACCCACTTCCACCTGTGATACCTTCCACCACTGCCCCGGGCAAAGACGAAAAGGGGAAAGGTATCTACACTACAGCAGGGGCTATTCGAGCGAAAGTACGCACGTGATATCTTCAAGTTGTGACACAAATTAGGGACATGGGACATACATGGGTATGATGATGTGTGAAAGCAGAAAGCAGAATGCGAAGGATTTAGTAGGATCGATCTATTCCACAATTGCACTAGAGTTCGTGAAAGACTTTCAGTAGACTAGCTAGTACTGTACGTCGTAAAGAACAGATTTCTGAGTGTAATCGGCCGCAAACGGGAAAAAGATGTCTTCTTGATCCTTGACATTGACATTGACAACGCATGCTTCAACACCAACCACGTCACACAACATATCTTTCATTCCCTACTCCCTACGGACCGTAGTACCGTACAATTCAGCAACCAACAAAGTGCTGAAGCCCGAGACTTTCCTAGCGCTCAACACAAGTGACGTTAGCATGATGAGTGGGCAACGTACAGGGTGCAATCGCTATCTTCAAAGAGGCACTCGCAATGCTTCGTCAACTCTTGGTGGCCTTCGAAGAAGCCATGGAAGTGGTGTCGCCAGAGCCCTCGATGAATGTGAATTATGTGCCTGATTTTAGACCTCATCTCCGAGCGATTCCTTTGATGAGGGATGTCGCCGGAGCGATCGTTTGTTTCAACGAAAACCCGTTTTATCTCTTCGATCGAGCAGTCGTCTTTAGTGACCACCAACTAGCTTCCTCTCACGAGTTTATCAAGTGGGCATCTGCGGTTGTCACTTATAATCTGGGCTTGGCGTACCATCTTATCGGACACCAAGACGGAAACCGAGACGGACACAAGCAGCGCAGGAACTTTGACATCGCTTTGACTTTCTACAAGATGATGTTTGCCATTATGAAAGCTGAACCAGACGCGATAGACTGACAGGAGCTTTTGTACCTTGCGGTCATGAATAATATGGGTCATCTACATTCGCATTTCTTTGCAAATGACAGAACCCAACTCTGTCTAGAAGGAATCCGTTCTTTGTTGATGTCGTCGACTGGTGGAGACGAAAAAGCGTCCGAAGAGTACGGTCCATTCTATCTGAACATATTGGTTTTATACGGAAATAAGACTGCAGCCAGTTCTGCCGCTTGAAAGTGAGAACGCATTCCTCCGTCCCATTCATCGATAGTCGACAGCAATGGGCCAAGCCCCACCTTCTAATCTGACATAAAACTTTGACTCAGCTCTTTTTTGTCCGCTTATAGATAACGCTCTCAGTAGAGAGATCCAAAGCACGGCAGCTTCTCGTGCAGCATCTCGTGCTCGTCACCTAGCTTCGCTTTGTGTTAGTTCTTTTGTTTCGGAGACGCGTTGAACGAGAGGAGGACAATAACGAGAAATCAAAATGACGGCACCAGATCAGGACAACAACTAGTTGTTACGCATAAGTCCTTCGTCACCTATCCCAACTTGATCGAGGCTATACATCTCGTGGGTGCTACTGTGCATGTTGGTCTGTCAGACTGACCTTACTCCGCCAACTTTAAAATAGACCCCCACAAAAACTGAACCTGGTACAATAACAGACGCCCACGGTACATGTGGCTGAACGAGTCATTAGTTTTCTATTCTTTGTTTATGATATTGGTCAACACCAGCACCGATTGTGACGGTACGGGTGTCTTGGTCACGGTGATCGGTGGTTCATCTTCATGAACGATCTACGCGCTGCAGTTGTATAGTAGTGGGTGTTTTACTTCGTCAATAGAATCCTTGCTGTTTTCGTCGCTCCTGTCACGAGAAATGGCGATCGGTGTAGTACTGTTTGTGGATTTCTATCCATAATGATTGTCGGGCGGTAAGGCCGACAACTCTTGTGAGTAGGCAATCGGCTCTTCCTGACGAGGACTACCGGGAACGTGCTCGGTAGGGTCGTCCGCGGCAAGAAAAACGCCATGAAAGTCTCGGGAAATCACAAGCTGTGTCTCGTCATCCAAGGCTATAGGATCCATGGAGTCTTCCGACGTATCATAGCCACGAACGTCAGTTACACCAGCCACTGTATCATGGCCATGAAATTCCGTGAAACCAGCCAGCGCAGATGCAGACTGCTGTTGCTCAATTGCCGACTTGTTTTCTCGTTCCTGCAGCAGATACTCCGTCATGGAATGACAGAGCGCCACGACTCGATGTATAGATGCCCCCAGTGGCGACCTGCTTTCCGTATCGGTTAGCACTGGAACGGGTATTGTTACGCCTGGAACGTTCAAGTGTGTCGCTGCTGGCGCTGCTGTGTAAGAACTCTCCTCTTCCATCATGACTTGATACGACAAAAGAGCAGGTACATGTCCTCCCAACAACATCTCCGATCCAAGCATTTTAGCAACCGTCGAGGGACAAAAGCGATTCAAAGCGACCGCTCCGTCCGCTGCCCCCATGGTCAAGGCTTTTTGAATCCAGGATTCGTACTCTTGCATAAAGTCGGCCGTCGACTTTTCGTTGTTCTTTCGGAACTTTTGGAGATGGCTCTTTACCCGTTCACTCGTCAGATCAGCATGATGCAAGGTCATGTGTTCCATAATCACCGACGGCGAGGCCTGATGAACCCCCAGATTGTGGATCGCCTTGACAAACTGAGAATGCAGTGCTGGTTCTGTCCAACCATCGCCGTCCATTGTATTTTCCCTGACCCGTGCTCGCTTGGATACCTTCTGCTCCATTGACCCAGACGCAAGCCCGAGGCTTTTATGATAGGTCTCGTCTCTCGTGGGCGCCGAATAGTTGTTCATGAACTCGCAGATGTTGCAAAGTGCAAAGGATGTAGTAGGAAATTAAGAACAATCAACGGAGGACGACAAAGGCCTTATCGCTTATCGTACCGGTCGGAAACAGAACCTTGCTCTTATCTTGCTGTCTGAATCAAGCCGAGGTGTACTTCTACCGGTACTGTAACTGTACCAGGTAACGGTTAATACACATAACATCATGTGCCGTGGAAGTGGAAGATTCTCTTTCGCCCTGCAAAGATTCAAAGATTGAACGAAGCAGTACCTCGTAGACACTAGTCTAATTTTATTCGTTTACGTGGCACGCGGCACCCCGGCAAAAAAGTGTACAATCATAACTTTATCTGCTAAATAAATCGAATTCCGGGTTTCAAATTGGTTGTCTTTCCTCCGCTCCACCGTAACGCAAGACGAGCTTCCGGAAAGGTCGTCGTCGAGGTCTGGGGTCGTTTTAAAAAAAATAAAAATGACAAAAAGAACATTGTTGGTCGCTGATGGAAACCGCGCACCGGAGAAGGAGAGGGGTTCGCACTACAGGTAAGCACTCGAACGGCATCAAAGAGTCAAGAGCTCCCACCGTCGAGAGGTCGAGAGTTCGAGAGTTATTCCGACGCCGTCACCAGCCGCTTGGCCATAGCTCATACTTTGTACCTTCCTTGTCCGTCTCTTTCACCTTACACCCTCTCTCAGCTGCAACAATGGACGCTCCTTCACCAGGTCGCCAGCACCACCGCGTTTCCTCGTCGATCGACGACTTTACCATGTTGGAGCTCGACCACAAGCCGGGCAACAATCAGGACGCCGTCCTCAAGGAGATTGATATCTCCGCCATGTCTCTCATTCCCAAGTCTCACCTTGTCATCGTGACGGAGACAGACAAGATCGAGGAGGACAAGACCAGCGATGGCGCTACGCTGATGGCTTCTCTCTCCGAGTTTGATTTTTCCTTTTCTCGACTAAAGGTTAAGACGTGGGATGGAACCAAGTTTTACTCGGACTATATCAAGGAAGGCCTCGAATACAACAAGACCGAGTACAAGCAGGTCATTATGCTGTTTGAAAGTCCCTCGTCTTCAACGGCCGATTCGTCTTTTCACAACAAGGATAAGTACAAGTTCCATGATTGGCCGCCACCCAAGACCTCAAAGTCCAAGGGTATTCTCGGACCCTGCCGTTACTCGCTCATGAATGGCGCGGCTTTTCCCGCTTTTTTGCGAGACAGCATCCCTCCCGCAGGTCTCATGGAGCATTGGGCTAAGGTTCTTCCGTCAATCACGCCTCCCCACTTTGTCAACAAGGTGACGGAAGAAGATACTGTTTACGCGTATTTGCCAGTCGAGCAAATCAAGAATCACGTGAACGATCCCATGGTGCACTATCATTTGGCTGGCAAGGACGCGATTCATCTCATGACGCAAAAGACGACAAAATTGCTTCCGGATACGCACACGTCGCGCCCCTGTGTCGTCAAGACCACCCATAGCATGGGTAGCAAGGGTATCTTTATAATTCGCAACGACGAAGATGAAGCCGAGTTTTTACAATTCCTTGTGGACAGTGGTAATCCTACCTTTGTCGTGACGGATTTTGTCGACATTGTCGACAATGTTGGTACGTGCCCCGTTGGAAGTCATTGCGTGTCATTGTACACTGTTGCTGATTCGTCAACACCTCGCTTTCTCACACCCAATTTCTCGCATAAATACACACACACACAGCCTGCCATTTCTTTATGCACCCCAACGGAGAAGATATTACTTGGTTCGGCTCGAACGAAAACAAGCGCTTGCCGGATGGCAGCTTTAGTTCGGATTCTTACCTCTACATGAAGGATCAGATTAAGCTAAAGAGGATGCAACTGCCCTTTGTTGAAGAAGTCGTTCAGTACTGCAAGTCGCTTGGCTTTTGGGGCTTTTGTGGAGTCGACGTGCTGTTTGATTCCATGGGATGCGGATACTTGGTGGATATCAATCCGCGCGTCACTGGCTCTTGTCCGGCCTTGTGCGCTCTGAAGATCTTGAGCAAAAAGCACAATTACCAGGTTGGTTTATTTCGTCGCAGCGGGGATATCAACTACTACGGCGGCTCCGTGGACTTGATTTCACAAGTGGAGGAGTTCAATGAAGCCAATGATGGCAAAATGACCATTGTCATTCACAGCATGTATGAGCCAATCGAAGGCGCACACACGCGTGTCAATATTGGTGTGTACGGCAACGACATGGACGAGTGCAAGAGCGTCTTGAATCGTTTTGCCGAGCCCAAGCGCGATGAGACAGAGTAGTTGTTGCTGCGTTTCTTGTTGGCAACTATTTGTTCTGTTTCGCTCTAGCTAGAAACATAACCGGGTGAGTAGCGTAATATAGACACGGCCTCGGCTAGTTAGACTAACTCGAGAGTAGACACTTTGTACTACTGGATGACTTGCGACAGTTGCTTTAGCATTTCTTTCAGCTAGACTAGGCAAGATACAAGGTACGAAAGGCTAGTCTACATACGACAGAATATATATCTGCACGACTGGGATGCACTTTCGAGGCGGGCGTCGGCCCGCCCTCCGCCGTCGTCACGCGTCGTTTCCGAGACGAAGATTCTCGTTGCTTTTATTTCCGTTTCTGCCATTCATCCGGAGGGTGCAACAATAAGTGCCGCCGCTGTTGCTGTTGAACGCATTGACGGGAGAACGACCCTCACTGTATCCGCGGCGCACAGTAGCAATAGCCGCATACACATACAGAATGACCAGTGTCCCTGTAGTTATAGCGCAGGCCGAGGCCTTTCCAATGAACCCCTATTCATGGTCTTCTTCGTTGGAGCAATCCGAGGTACCGCTGCTCACGTCGGAGCACTGCGCCGCAAGCTTGGCGGCCTTTTTCCAAGACTCGGCCACGTTGGCCGTCGCCGCGGAAGCTAGCAGCCATCCGTCGGGCTTGGAGAGTCTATATGCGCAACCTTGGGTCTACGCGGGAGGTGGTTTGGGAAATATGGACGAATGTCCGCTGCAAAATTGTCTGGCGGGTGCTGGAACTCGACGAGATTCCCTCACGTTTGCCAGTGTGTGCATGGTGCCAGAGTGTTCCGCGTATGACCTAGCCGCGCAGGACTTTCCCAGTGCCGTGGAACGTACCAGTCAAGACTCGGTGCATCCGGTATTAGCTGGAGAGTATCTCACATTGACGAAGCGTATCGCCGAGTTGAACAAATTCTTGGGGACGGGATGGGTATGTGGCAACTTTGAAGTGCCGTGGAGCTTTCTACCATTTGGCTTGCCTTATATTCTCATGATGGTGACCTTTGGTGTCTTGGCTGTCGTGGGGACCCTCAAACGAAGAGTTCAAAGACTGCATACAGTTAAACGTAATGTTGAGGAACCAGTGAGAGTGAGGGGCTACGAAGGAAGAGGAGAGATAGAGGAGGTATCGGGTCTACTGGTACGCGACTATCAGGAAGAGAAAAAGGAGGAACTCGGCTTTTTAAAAAGCTACATGGGAAATCGACACTCTCGCCTTCCCAAAAAACGTGGTTTGTCAATGGACTCGCTCTGGGCTGCCTTTGACGTTGCCCAGCACCTGCAGCGCATCACGTCTCAAGGCTCGCCAGAAACGGCCTGTCTCGACGGTCTTCGAGTCGGAAGTCTGTTGTGGATTGTGCTCGGTCACGTCATGGCCATTGTCAGCAGCTCTGGTGCAGGCTACTCCAATCCCGTCAATTTTTTACCACCCACTGGACTCACTACCACTGTCCCGGGCCAGTTGATCTTTAGTTCCCGACTCGCAGTCGACACCTTTCTCTGTATATCGGGTTTTCTGGTGGTTCATGTTCTCCGTCGGAAAATGCCCGCCGACGAATCCAACCCCAAGAATCCAGTTCTGCGATATGTTACCAGTTTACCGGCGCTTCTGTTGAATCGATTGGCCCGCATCCTGCCGCTCTACGCGTGTACATTGTTGTTTTATACGCAGATTGCACCACACATGGGCGGTGGGCCCTTTTGGTACCAGTGGCTATCGCTTCTCAAACCGTGCCACGACTATGGATGGGCCAACTTTTTGTTCGTCAACAATTTCTTTCCGTGGGACTTGGCCATTACCCAAACCTGCTTTTACCACAGCTGGTATCTGGCGGTGGATATGCAGCTCTTCTTGCTCGCGCCCCTGCTGGTCTTTGCGTACCAGACAAACGTGGCACATGGGCGTCGCATAACTCTCAGTTTGTGGGCGCTATCCGTTTTGGGTACAGTGTATCTGTCGTACGTCCGACACTGGAGTATCAATACCTTTGATGGCGCAGCCGTTGCTAGATACGATGTTGAGGCCTACGCCAAACCTCATATCCGTGCACAATCCTATCTGATCGGTATGTATGTGGCCATGGTACTACCTGATACGGTCTTGCGAGATCGGAATCCGTGGACATGGAAACATGCTGGTGTCATGACTGCCGCGTTGGCGGCAATGTCACTGGTTACCTTTGGTACCGCTACTGGGGCATATGCTCGACGGGCGTGTCAATACAAGGAATGGCCTGAGCACGATCACTGCGGCTCCCTTTGGTCGCCTACCCTCACATTTTGGTACACGGCTCTTAGTCGAACTGTATGGACTGTGGGAGTTGGTGTCGTTATGCATTTGTGCTTGGGGCGAAGTCGTGGTCGAAGTCTTGTCTCTTCCTGCTTGGCATGGAAATGCTGGACTCCATTATCCCAGCTTTCGTTCGGCGTGTACTTGATTCACCCCATTGTGATCTTTGTGTGGCAGTTGGGCGAACGTGAGAAGCAAGTATTTCGATTGCTGACCTTTGGTATGAACTTTCTCAGTGTTTGTGTCGTTAGCTACGTCTCGGCATTGATCGCCGCGCTACTAGTCGAGTTTCCTTGCACGGTGCTGTGGAAAGAGTTGGTTGCAAGTAGACCGAGGACGCCATTGAGCAGAGAAAGGGCTGCGCAGTCGTTGTCGCGGGTGGAACTGGAACGGTCCACCTATGGAGCTCTCGGGAATACAGAAAACGAGTCGTCTACTCCCATGCCATAGAGTGTATATATTAAGATTTTTGCTGAGATCCTCGCCCGCCTGCGCATGGGGCGACGTGCAACCCACCCACCCCAATGGAGCTAAAACAACGATTAAAAACATATGCAAGGAAGTATAGATGCATTGTATTTGCTATACTTGATTCAGCTTTAGATAAATGTATGGATGAATTCGAACACGGACCATGCGTGCTAGGCGTTTGTCAGCTTTTTGCGTGACTACTTGGTCGAATTCCGTGGAATCGAACGCAAGAAGCCAACTACTACGGTAGCTAGCATTGCATAGACCTAAAACGTGTCTCCTTGACTTTCCTAGTTTAAAGAATTGATCCGGAGGAGGCTGATTAGAAGAGGTCTTCGTCTTCCAACCTAATATCGATGGCTTGCTGTATATTGAAGGCGATCTCAAGGTTTGTTAAGGCCGATCGTAAATACCTTTTTTGAATTTGACTGCAGAAATTACGAAAACGCCCAAGCAAATCGACAACAAAAACAAGATGACAAATGACAAATGACTCTTCACAAGAAATGACCGGTTGATCTTGGGACGAATTAAATTCTTCGAGCTCGCCTTTCTTCCATGACAAAGCTCACAAGTCAACCAGTAAGGCAATAACAAGTCGACCTGGAGGGCAATAATCTTTCTTATAAGTAAGAAAGAGGGCATATATTTTACGCTGGGAAGACTCCAAGAGCGAGAAAACCCCAAGGACCAAAGCCAATTCGCTTTCCTCCACTGTTCGACTCATCCTGCCAGAACTACGTAACGAGCTCAAGACAATGAACCACTCACTGCCAGAATATACATGGAACCGAAACTTCCAAGTCACAGCATCGCAGACTCCTCTGGTGGTGCGTATGGATGGAATGCCCACCAGATGTAGACCCGAAGCGGTCGATTTCGTTATTGTAAACCCCATCGATGCCGCCACACAAAAGAGCAACGTCCACAGGAGGCCCAAGTTGGCCCACCAAGAACGTTTCAGAAAGAAGGTACATGCTCCAAACGCTCCAATAGAGAGTAAGCAAGCTAACTTTGAAGGCGCAGCCTATAGTGCGGAGCACGTACATCAATCCCCCCGTCGCAGAAAGAACCGAGATGGTGTAACCAGCATGGCACGGCATCATTCAGCCGAGTCCGTAGTACTACGGAAGCAAATAATCCCTGTAGTACGCAGCAAGTCGAACTCGAGTCCTTTCAAAGTTGTTCGCTCCACCAGTTCACACATGTGTCCTCCAACTCAGCCTCGTGTAGGATGTGTGGACGACACGACCGGCAGCACCTGCACACCCACGACTCGTACCTCGAGCACCAACTCTTCTTCCAGTCCGGCTCGAACCCCCAAGAAAAAATCGAGTGCAGCGTCTCCCTTGCACAGATCCCCGCGAAACGTGGTCACCATGATCCACAGAGATCACGTCGACAATGATACCGTCTTTTCGGAAGAAACGGCCTTTACAGAAATCGACTTTGATAAGCTTCGCTTGGAAACCGAGAGTAGTAGAGTTCCTCAACACTATGTTCGTCTATCGCATGTTAAACCCCCCAACTTGTCAAGGACCAAGAGTATCGAGTCTCAGGACAGGAAGAACAACGTTCGCCATGCTCGTAGACGGCTTTCGTCGGCCGATCATGTTCCCTCTCCTCGTACTAGTCCACGAAACAAGGGACAGGGACAACAAACTCGCAGACGAATGGTGTCGACCGACAAAACCGACTTTATTGAAGAGTTTCACGCCTGGAGCAATCATGATTCCGACGATAAGAAGGATTTATTTCCAAAAGTCGACAATATCGACAAGAAGCGCGTCGTCCGGCATCCTCGTAGGCGGGCGTCGGTCGATAACATCTCTCCTTTTCGTAGTCCTCGAAACAAGGCAAAGGAACTACAAAGTCGCAGACGAATGTCGGCCGACAATGCAGATATTATTCAAGTCTTTCACAAGGAGGAGAATGCGTTACCAGTCGTAGACGATAACGCTAGGGCGTTACCCATCCTTGGTCACCGACAAGCAATGATGAACGAGATCATGTCCAAAAGGGAACACCGCACGACGCAACGCCCAAGGTCCATGCTGAGACAGAAACAGGTCATGGAGGAGCTTATCAGCACCAGAAGACAGCCTCGCAATGATCGCCAATCGGCAAAACCGCCTACCCCACCGCGTCGTCGTCCCAAAATGGTAGCTTCTCCCGGGAGAAACAAGGCCATGAAACAGCTGGCTGTTGTTGTGCCGCTTGACCAAGTCGCTGACCTTACGCGATCAGCGAATACTGGATGGGGCATGGGTGGAGATAATACTGATCCTGGCATCTTCAATGCTTCGTTCTCCGCGTTTGAAGTGCAAGAACCTGGCATCGAAAGCGACCAGGATATTATGTCGTTTTCGGATCTCGCCGCAAACGGATCTTCGAACCAGAGTTTCGACTTTGACACTTCCTTCACCGGGAAAAGTCAACGATTTGATTATCTCTTGTAATTGTTAACTGCTAGTATTATATACCCTGTTTGCGAGCTAGAAGTGCAGTATCTACCACTAGCCCTACCACTCTAGAGCTATCTAGTGGCCTCCTACTACTAGCTAGTACTCTCAAAAGATAGATATTCCAAGATATACCGATGGTAGGTTCGGACAGGTGAAGAGGGCTGCTAAAGTCTCAATCGAGATGCGAGCTACTCGATTAGCTCCTGTTTCACTCTACTAGAAGACGCGTTGGTAAGCTAGGGGTTTTGGAGCCGGCTCCCAGTCCCAGCGAGCTTTGCGCCGCTAGGACAGCAGTTTGTGGGTTAGTCGTACCCAAATTGAAACGACGGCTTTCGGGCGTACGAGTGAGTCGTCCTGACACGACTGCTGTCTAACGCAATAAAGAGAAAAGATTCAAGATATAAATTCGACGATGGTGTCCACACGACAACCGATCGGAATGGAAAGGCACCGCTGTCCATCATGGGGACGCCCCACCGCAAGCAAATCGAATGTTGGATGTAAAACAGCGAAATGGCTTTCGGTTATCCGATCATTCAGTCTTTCGTTCGAGGCTGTTAAAGTCTTCGTCGTCTCGCCGTATACACTATTCCATACCTTATACACTATACTACCGATATCTAGAGCTAAGATTAACAACAGAAATACAGATGTATGAAGTGCTACCATTTACCTCAATACTATCGATTTCTTGGCATTTTTGGATCTATCCGTCACTAGATGACCACACACCTAAGATACAGGAATGTTTGGCTGGTACATGAGCCACTGACCACCACGATCAGCCTGGAAGCTACCGATAACTCCATCGTACAAGTTTCCAGACTGGAGACCAACAAGGATCTGCTTGTCGTTGATATTGACCAAGGCATCTTGAGCTCGCTTGACGCTGCCTTCGTCAGTAGCAGACATTACAAACGTGCTGTTCTCCTTGCGCAACAGGCCGGAGAGGTCGAACAGGCCAGAAAACTCGTGAGAATCCGCGCGCGAACTCGTTCCTGCCGGAATACCCACCCCTTCAACCATGCGGGTGTTTCTATTACCCCCCGACAGGGCCACCAGGTAGTACTGAATGTTGTTGCCGTCGTCCAAG
>Ga0307981_1003058_pt1 | contig 12914 bp, 7 predicted proteins | sample OrgLakmetagen987_FD_201849 | JGI IMG/M metagenome (GOLD analysis project Ga0307981, IMG submission 201849) | Saline water microbial communities from Organic Lake, Antarctica - #987 | ecosystem: Environmental > Aquatic > Non-marine Saline and Alkaline > Saline | place: Antarctica: Organic Lake... | reverse complement strand
AAACACATCAAGAAGGTAAATGGCCATGTTATTTGCTTCCTGAAGTGGGTGGACGAAGGACAAACACAAAACACAAACAAACAAGTTGAGTGACAGAAATTGATGTAACAACAACGAGAGTGCCTGCTGACATGAAGCAACGTACCAATTGTAAAAACACCTTCAAGCGATGCGGGTGCGGATGCTTGGAGATCAAGTCATCGGCCGCTTTACTCCCACCGATGAAAGCGAGACCATCAATGGCCCCAGTCTTCATCAAGGGTGGCATGGTCGCCCGACCCGACCCTGCAATAAAGTGAATCGTTCCAGCAGGCAAGGTCTTGCTAAAGGCTTCAATCGTTAGCAAGTGAACCAGCCCACCGACGGTTGGTACTTTAAGAATGCAAATATTCCCCATGAGCAAGGCTGGAATTAAGGCGCTGTACGCCTCATTCAGCGGATAGTTGTACGGTCCGAGCGCTAGGATAATTCCAATCGCGGCGCGTCTCACAAAGGCCGTGGTGGATCCAATCTCTTTCCAAGAGCCGCCAAACTCTGGGTCTGTACGGATGGTCTGAATGACCGAGTTAGCGAACTGAACCGTGCGATCGAATTCACTCTCTGCGTCCAATCGGTTCTTGCCAATCTCCCACATGAGTGCTTGCACCATCTCTTCTCGCTTGGAGGCAAGCTCCTTGAAGAACGCTTCAATGGCCGTGCATCTCTCGGCCAAACTCATTTGCGTCCAGACACCCATGCCACCCTTCCAAGCCAGCTCGGCTTGATACAATACTTGCAAAGCTTGCTTGGTTCCAAATTGCGGCATTTGACCAATTTCTACTTGCTTTAAGAGCAGTGGCTCCGTATTGCCATTGCCATTATCGGCAGCGGCGCACTGTTCTTCTGGTGGTTGATATTGACCGCACCCCATGATGTCAACGACGGTCAACTCATCCTCGTCGGGCAACCATAGTTCATCAGGAGGCGTCACGTATGGCGCCTTGGCAATGGCACTTGCCGGTATCTGTAGAGCTGCCGTGCTACCCCCAGCACTAGTGCAAGCGCCAGCGCCAGCCGCTTCTTCGGCACCAACAATGGTGGGCCGTAAAGCGGTCCACAAGACGAGCAGATACGCCGTCGTAAGGCTAGTAAACTTCATTTTTGACACGCTTCTGTAGGTTGAGGACTTTGAGTGAAGAGAGCGTTGCAGGAGCAGACACAAGAGGGTAACAACAAGAGGATGGATGGATGTGCCAATTAACAATTAATGTGCCAAGTGTTCTTTGATGAACGCGGTGGAAGAAATGAAACGTTTCGATATGACAAAACGCAAGGCAGACACTATATCCGGGTTAGTTACCCAAAATGAAATTGTATTTTAGCGCCTGTGCTATTTGTCAGAGAAGGGTCCAATACGTGCCGGTAAACAAGGAAGGAGACTTGCAAGGACGGAGCTCTCTATCGACGACTGCAAATTGATCGTGCCCTGCCTTTCTTGCCAGGCATGGCGAGCCTTTTCTCGATATAAGTGCGAGGCAAGATCTGCCAGTCTATTATTCATTTCAGCCACAGGTTAAAAAAGCCTAATTTACATCTCGCAAAGAGCGGCCTCCGTTAATAGCAGTTGCGTAGTCGAATTTCGCTGTAGCTTTTTTTCCAATGACTGTTTTGTATTCGAGTGACTGTTTATTTGCATCCTGGCTCGATCCCAAGCAGTTCCTCCGGTCGATTCCAAGCACGGTTGTGACCGTTTTCCACGTGTCGTTTGTGCAATGCGTGAGGTTGTATCGTTCGTCGGTTGTATCGTTCGTCGGTAACCGTGAGCCTGGCAAGCTAACAAGTAGTGTCGTTGGGCTTGCATCAACGATGCGAGATAACAGTATAGCCAGTCAGAGATATCCCCATCCTGTCACAATCTCGTCGTTTTTTATGGCGCAACCTTGACTGGCGCTTGCTCTTGGACCAAAGGCGCTGTCACAGTAGTTCGGTTGGCACGCGACGCAATCAAGTCTTGCAAGCTCTGCCTAGCTTCCTCCTTGCAGCTGTGACCCGTCGTGCACTGCCCCACCAAATTGTCGCGAGCAATGTCAATCAACTGTTCCGACAGATACCCGTGCAACCACTGCAAGTGCTCGCGTCGAATCCGAAAGCTTTCGTGCAGCATGTTCCAGTACGCATACGTGACCCAGGTAGACTTGACCTCGTCTTGGATATTCATTTCAATATTCGCCATTCCAGCCGAGGTGGGAGTTCGGGAGCGAATCGCTTCAAAAATAAAGGTTTCCATGAAAATGAGACAGTCTGCAGCCTTTTCGTACCCACACCCTTCTTCTGTAGAGGCATGCTGCAAGCGCTTGGCCAGCAAATGGTGCGGATGCACCGGTACTTGGTTGTCTGTCACGCCCACTGGAAAGCCAACAGTAATACCTGGCGTAATGCAGAGCTGGGAGTGCGACGCACCCGCCAAGGTACCAAAGTTGGCATTTAGTTGGCACAGTACATCTTGCTTGTCCTCGCACGTTCGTTCTTGCCAATGCCATTCCATGTGCCGTCGAGCGCACCAATACAGCCACTGTACTTTTTGTTCCGTCGCGGCGTGACTGTCATTGAAGCGCTCGAGGGCTTGATTCTGCACTTGTTCCAAGAATTGCACGTGCAGACCATCGTCGGCATCGAGACGCGTCTCCAAGACGGGCAGTTGATTGCGATTGGCCATGGCTGCTTCTAGCAACGTTTGGTTGCCCGAGTAGACTGGAGACCGAGTCAAGTCGATCCCTTCGGCGCCACTGCGCCACGAACCGGGAAAGTGCTCGTTGATGCGATAATTGACATTGGAAGCCACGAGGAAAAAGTTTGGTTGGTCTGCCAGGCAGTCAATGAGTTCCTGCAATATGTGTGCGTCTAGATTGGGGTCCGTCTTGATGATCCACAAGAAGTGCTGCGAGGACTGGTGTTGCATGGTGGGTAGGCAGAATATCTTGAATAGCGCGAGACGCGATCTGCCCAAAGCCGTCAGATTGCCCTGCTCTTGCATAAAGCGCGTATTGACAATATGAATGAGCGGCCATTCCCAAGCGGAAGGTGTAATTTCGTGCCGGTCAATGGGACTGTACGAGCGAGGCATTTCTCGTGTGGCCTTCTCCGAGTATCGTACCCAAGTGACATAGAGAAAGACGAGTACGCCCACACAGTAAAAGGCGATCCAGAGCGACAGACTTTGCGACTTGCCGCGATTCTTCTCCTTGGTGCCCTTCTTGCTGTTGCTCAGGTCTTGCTGATGCGTCGGAAGCTCGTGCTTGGAGAAAGGCTTTGGCACCCTTCGCTTCATGCTTGAGAGCAGCGATCCACAAGGCTGTGTGCGACTAGCTAGAGTGACGGTTGTCGAATGGCATTCATGTACAGTATTCCATGGTCCATGGTCGGTGGCGCGATCGATTTTGCGATTTGCGATCTTGAAAAGGAACGATGCGTGACTACTGTGTCATACACAAGACTCGATTTGAAATCCAAAATCTTCCAGAACAAAAACGCACCATAGCATGGTATTTGGTGTGATGCTGATGCCTCTCTCGACCACCCTTTGTGCCGACACGGAACACTGCAAGCATTTGAACTGCACGTAACCATAAGACCTCGCTCTATAAGTGGAAGCGCGGGTAGCCGCATCAAATTGATGCTCGGTGAGACTGGAACTGATTACATTTGCTTTTTCGAGGAAGACGAAGGCAATCGCGAGTGGCAAGCCGCCTACTGGAAGGGAGGGGGCTGTCCAAATGCCTTGAAGTTACAAGTCAACGCGATGGTAAAGAAAGGACGTCATGTCACATATTTCACCTATGGCCCATGTGGAGAGTGGTTCGTCGCAGGATAGATACGGGACGGATCAGGCAAGCACAGTTGGTGGGGCGGTCCCAACACGGCAGCGGCCTCGGATGCAATCAAGGATTGGTCCAGTAGCGGAGAGCGATTTTTGGTTTGCTTTAACGAGAGTAGCAAGTGGTTGTGTTTACAGGGAAGCTGTGGTCACTGGCCATCTTGGAACATCCCCGAGACTCTACTCGCCAGACTGAAGTAGATTCACGCACGAAACAAAAATATTGTACAGGTGAAACTCTTACCCGTTGGAGGCTACTTCATTTCAGACGACGACGAGGGGAGCGAGTGGATCCTTCCTAACCAAGGCAACTTGTAAAAGAAATGAGAAGTGGTGGTAAAGATCCTATCCTAGATATACTGGTCGCAGAGGATGGCTAGTGGCTTGTACTTCGGCCAAGTCGATTCAAAGCCTCGAATGGTGTCAGCAACGAGCTTCAAAGCAAGCTCTCCCAGTTCTACACTAGGCACCAAAGTCGGCAGCAGTCACGCAGCAAGGAGATGACAATTACGATGCGCAGATGGAACGAAAAGCCGCTGCACAACGGGCCGAGGAAGAAAGACAGGCGACAGAGCGTCGCGCCGAAGAAGAGAGATTGGCAGAAGAACAACGCCATGCCGAAGCTGCTCGCCTAGAGGAAGAGCGAATTCGTAGAAAGGAAGAAATGTCGAGAGATCGACGAATCGAGGAAGACCGCATACACGAAATTCGTAACAAATGCCTCAAAGTGGGTCAACCTGTCACGGTTGTCGGTTTCTCTCACGTACCAGGCGACACGGTGCTGACTAGTAACAGCGAGACTGGTCAACTAAGACTAGGACGCGTGGGTCACCCGATGGAGTCTTTGATCCTTCAAGATCTGCGTAGACTGACTGTCTACGATCGGAGCGAGGAAGAATCGGAGTTCATGGCGCTACTTTGCCTTTCTACTGACAAGTATGAGGCCGCCGTCTCGCTCTACCATTGCATTTGTCATGACGGAATATGTCACTGTCGGAAGGTTGTGTCCGCCCGAGCGAGTCTAACGCCTGAATATGATAGACCGGCACTTGGAGATAGCTTACATGTTGGGGTCGGGTACGCATCCGGAAATTTCGCGCGTCCCCGTATGAAAAGCAGCGAGGTAACCGGTCAACAAAAAATCCAAATCACGTACGACGACGGTAGAAGCTACCATGTTGGCAGGGACTGACTCGAAAGACTACTGGAAGACGACGCTGTTGCCACATCTTCTTTGGCGACACGCCCAATCTTTGAACATCTTGGTGAAGTGCTCCAGGTCAACGAGTACAAGTGCGGTGAAAAGATTGACTTAGCGGCCTTGAAAAGCATCGTGGAAGACCTTCGAGTGGATAGTCGAGCTCGCCAGGACTGCCTGACCAAACTATAGGCTTCTTCGATTTCACAGGCCCACAAAAAGGAGAAAAAGCAAGTGCAGCGCTGCCGTGTTCACGAACTCCTTGCTGAGGATCTGTATGATCAATTGAAGGACTTCGCTCCAGATCCTGATAGGTATGTAATACACATGGTCGAGTACGAGCACCGGGATGCCTCGTTTCGAGGAAGGCTCTTTGCCAAAGGTAGCAAGATCAAATTTCCAATGACAAGTACCCCCGGACCGCTACACTACAGGGAATGCACAGTGATCTGCGTGCAAGCCTCGTTGGTAAATTCGGGCATGACATTGATTGCGAGAACAGCGAAGTAAGGCTGATCTGCAGCCTAGCATCACAGCTGGGTCTCGAGTCTCTCATACCAACACTGATCAATTACCGCGACAACAGACAGGAATGGCTACGTGATATCGCTGCATCCCATGGAGTTTCTGAGGCGGATGCCAAGCGACTACCCACAATTATCTTGAGCGGTGGCAGGTACGAAACATGGCTGATTGCAATGGAGAAGTCGCAGCAGAGAGGACGAATACCGTCTTTTGTTTTCGAGCTCTACGCCGAAATCCGTGCCCTATGCGACCAATTACTTTGCCATCCGCGGTTTCAGTGGACCTCAATTGAACGCAAAAACATGAAAAAGGAAGGGAAACCGGAGAAAGCAATCGACTCGGTGATGATGCCTAGAATAGTGCAGGCATGCGAGAATGAGGTCCTTGGTATCATTCATCGTTCTTTTGAAGAACAAGGTTGGAGAGTACGTGCCCAAATATTTGATGGTATATCACTGAGAAAATGTCTGGAGATACTGATCTGGAAAGTGCTATTGAGAAGGCCGTCGTTTTGTGCCTGCAACGAGGGTGGGACGTACGCCTGGCGGAGAAAGCACTCTTTGGGCTGCACGCAGACCCCATCAAGAGCGCCGTCGAAGCACGCAAAGCATTGAGGATAATCGAGCAAGAGCCAACGCAATACTGCAGCAGTATAAGTACCGTTGGTGCATCCGCGACACGCTACATTGGTGGAATCCGATCGGTTCGCCAAGCGTAGCACTTCCTGTATTTATTTGCTGACTACTAGCTAGAGAGAGAACCTCCGTCCTGAGATTCGCTACCTTCGGAACATCCCCGAGACACTCAAAACAAGATAACAGCCGATTATCAAATTAAAAAGAGCATTGAGAATGTGAGCCTGTTTCTGACGACAGAAATAACTAACTGAGTTGCTCCTTCGTTCATCTACGGTATCGAGGCAGCTGTGTAGGTTTGCATCCAATTTTAAACGTTTTCGTGCCGGAAATCGCGGTCGGGTTATACTCCACCCATGTCGGCCGCAGTTTCAATATACCTTTGTTCATGTCATGGTGGCGATTGTCGACCGACAGTCGACGCAGTACTGCGGCAACGTCGCTTATACAACTGCATTGGCAGCGCGAAGATGAGACAGGAAAAACCGACTAAAGATATTGCATTAACTAGTAGATGTGTGCGCTGTCCGGAGCTCGGTCATTTTGAAGCCAAATACTTGGGACTTGGTAGATGGCAAGTAGCTTGATCGCAGATGAAAGCGAGTCGAGTGACACAAGGCGCCAAGACCGGGAGATTTAGAAATATGCGCACTTTACCCTCTTCTTTCACGCTCACTGCATTTGCCTCTGTAGCACCACCGAAGCCAGCAGAACGACGGCACCCAGCAGAGTCGTCCACGCCATGGGCATCAAGTGGCCGTCCATACACGGCGCCACCTGCTCCAGATCTTGTTCACTCCACTTTGCAGTCCCAAAAGGACGAGCTCCTGTCGTCAATACAGATTCTCCTGACACATTACGCACGTCGACTGTAAACGTCTTGGCCGTCCAATCAATATGCATGGTTCCATAATTTAGTCCAATGTAATAGTTGCCGCTGTTTTCAAAGCGATGGTCCTTGAATTTTTCCAACAGAGGTTCGCACATTGCTCCGTAGAATGGCATGGAACAGTCATGCGTCAGACCGGAACTGGTTACCTCGAGAAAGGACTGGGCTGCAACAGCGGTACCAGCAGCTGGATCAAGAATTTCGGCGTGATGCACATCACCGGAAAGCAGTACAACACCTTTGTCCTCCGACGCTGCAGCCAACAGACGCACGAGACGATCTCGTTCCACCGGAAAATGTCCCCAGCTTTCCATGACGGGATTGGTGGTAAATACTTGAATGCTGCTGACAATTACAATCATTGAAGCGTCCGTCGACTGCAGTTGCTCTTCCAACCACGCCCACTGCTCCGCTCCTAGCAGTTGTGACTCCGGCGAACACAGTCGGGGTAGGAGTCCTGCTGAAAGCCAGCGCGTGACACACGCAATCCCGGCACCCAATGGCAAGCTAGTGGCAAAGCTCGGTACGCAGTGATTGGCGCGATGCCACCGGGTATCCAATTGCACACTGAGCACTTTTTGGGGCGCGCTCCCCCACGAGACGGCGGAATAGACGCCTTGACGGTCAACAGCGGGTGCTGCGTGCCCCAAAAAGTCCCAAAAGGCACTTGCTCTTTCCTGTTTGCCGGACATTTCCCTGCCCATGTCGTTGCCACCGTAATCGTGATCGTCCCAGGTACCGTAAATACCAGCCGGTGGGGCAAAGTCGGCGTACCCCAGCGTGGCGTTTTCCTTCATTTGGCGATATTCTGTCACTAACTGAGCCGTGGTGGCGACGCCCTTATAGGGTGGATATACGGCATCGCCTGTCCACAACCACGCATCGGGTTTGTCCGATCGAATGACCGACCAAATGGTGGCAGGAGTAGTAGTGGCTCTTTTGCGCTTGTGGCAACTGCCAAACGCGAGCGTTTCCAATACAGTGTCCGGATGCTCAAAGTCAACTGCTGTGTCAGCTGTAACTGAAAATTTAGGCGATAGCGAGACTAGCGATAGCAACATTGCTGCGAGGAGGCGCTGGGTCGTCGAGGGGGCCGCCATGGTGAACAGGTACATCGTACCTATCGCAGAACGTGATTTTGTAATGTTGTGTTGGTGGACAGAAAGACAGAAAAGCCGTTGATATTCTTTAGTCCCGCTATGCTACTAATTCACGCTTAATGCGTCATTTCAAATAATACGACACGTCATTGCCTTCTCCGTTTCGCGTCACTCTCCTCACCACGACACAACTACGTCGTACATACGTACATATATCTATCATAGTCATACGGTAGTATCATCCAACGGCCACTTCACTTCAGCGCCTTTTGTTCTTTGCTAGCATCACCTCTCACCTCTCCCTCCACCTCCACCTCCCGCCTTGGTCTCATTGCGCGTATCCGATCGATACCACACACATACACGAACAAAAAAACTGACAATGGCAGGTGTGAGTGATTCACCCAACGACGTTGCGACGCGTTTGCGGAACAAGATTCGGTTACAGGCGGAAGAGATGCTCAACAAGGTGGATTCTGTCGAACGAGAACGCACTGAAAGGTCTTCGGCTACCGAGTCCACGTTGTTCTCCAAGCCGTTCCAAGAAGAAGAAGAAGAGCTGGATTTCACCGTTGGGGTGGAAGAAGAAGAAGAAGAAACGAAACAAGGCGAAACCAATTACAGCGAACTACTCAAGTGCAATCCTCCTCGACCCTTGGCCGAAACACTCGTCGCCACGTCCTTGTCACCGAGCGCAGTCAAGGATAGCAGCAGCACTACGACTTCCTCTTCTACGACGACAACTGCGACTGCTACTAGCAGCGGCAATGAACTTACCAAGCGCCTGCAGAAACTCGCACTGGAACGGCAAAAAACAACAAAATCGGACCGATTGCGTGTCATTCAAGCCGACACGTCCTCGCATCTCAGTTCGGTGAAATCGTTTGAAGAATTAGACATTCCCGCCTATCTTTTGGAAGCAATTTTTGCCATGGGCTTTGATCGTCCGTCAGCCATTCAGGAAGAAGCCTTGCCGCGCATCTTGGCCGATCCGCCACGCAACCTCATCGGGCAAGCCCAATCCGGCAGCGGAAAAACCGCAGCCTTTACCTTGGGCATGCTGTACCGAATCAAGGTGGGCAGTGCGGACAGCAGCTTACCAGCCATCACACAGGCGCTCTGTGTCACGCCCACGCGTGAGTTGGCCATTCAGATTGTCGACCAAGCCGTCAAACCCATGGCGGCGTACATGAAGGGTCTTCGCATTCAGTTGGCCGTTTCGGGTACGCAAATTGACCGTGCAACAGGTCTCGATGCGCATTTGGTGGTTGGAACGCCAGGAAAAGTGGTGGACTGGTTAAAACGACGAATCATCAATCCCAAAACCATTAAAATTTTTGTCTTGGACGAAGCAGATACCATGGTGGATGAAGGTGGGCATCGTGCCAATTCGCTCTTGATTAAAAAGGCCATGCCGGCGGCGTGTCAATGTTTGTTGTTTTCGGCCACGTTTCCCGACAATGTGGTATCGTTTGCCACAAAGATGGTGGACAAGTCGGACAAGATTCTGATTGAAAACGGACCCGAGTTCTTGATGCTGGATGTGATTAAACAGCTGTGGATTGACACGACGCAGTACCACGGTACCAAGGTTGAGTTTCTGGCCGACATTTACTCTTTATTGACGATTGGACAAAGTATCGTCTTTGTTGGGACCAAGAACGAAGCCGACTTGGTGCACAAAACTTTGGCTGATGCCGGCTATACATGTTCCGTCTTGCACGGCGGTGTGGAGGCGGAAGAGCGTGACGAGACAATGCAAGCCTTTCGTAATGGAGAGTCCAATGTATTGATCACAACGAATGTCTTGGCAAGAGGTGTCGATGTCGATAATGTTTGTTTGGTTGTCAACTATGATGTTCCTGTGGACAGGGACGGTGCTCCTGACTTTGAAACGTACCTACATCGCATTGGTCGTACTGGGCGCTTTGGAAGAAAAGGAACGGCCCTTAGTCTGATTTCCGACAAGAAATCGCTCGCAGTCCTGGCCGCCATAGAATCGCATTTCTCTGGAGGGGGCTGCGAAATGATTAAACAGGCAGCCGCCGATCCGGAGGCCTTGGCTGAGCTCATAGAGATCTAGAAAAAAGAGCAACACTAGAGGCGACAGTTCATTGCTACGTGGTACAGTAGTACCGTATTGCAGGTTCTTGTGGATAGATATGCTTTGTCTTTAGCTACGTTTTAGTGATTGTGTTTGTCGACGTTGTATTCCCCAGACACTCGCTCAGCCATTGCACCAACGCAAGGAAACCACGACACTAACGCTGACTTACAATCATATATACACGTAAGCTAAATTGTAAATGCGGTGTTGTGTCTGCTCATATGTATTCGTCGAGCCCCCTCCTCTGCAGGAGTTTCTGTACTCCCACCCGATCGGATCGAGTGATGATTGACGGCGTCATCCTCATCTTGAGTAGGCTCTTCTTGACCAGGTACCCCATAAACTGACAGGTGAAACAATACACTAAATTTAGATATCTTTGTCTAATTTCACAATTAACTCAAAACCTTCACGAGTCGTAAGGATAGCTCACAGCATTGCAATGTACACAAGCTTTGAATGGCTCGCTGCTTTCAACCACCCCGCAATTGGTGCTGCACACCATTGCAAGTTGCCTGTATTGTGCGTGCGCAGCATCATCGCATTCGTCACGCTACCAGCTCAGAAATCATCCTGATTGCGAAAAGAGCAAAAAGAAACAATGCGAATAGTAAGCACCAATGGACTCAATGCATACATAAAAACAATCATCGCCGCCCAGCGAACTAACCTTAACGATTCCAGCCGTGACTACTCTCCGAATCCCCGTCCCGTCCTCACTGCCCCCTAATCGCTTGATGGTGACTTGCCCGGGAAGCTGATCCATCTGCTTGAAAATTTCGGCTTCCTCTAAAGCATCCAAAGCCACGCCGACGCACAGATCGGCACCCACGTTGCCCGGAATACCGGCCCTGCTCTCACAGGGAATATCGGGGCGGATACCACCCCCCACCCATTCTCCGGTTATCGCATCAAACTGAGCACCGCCAACTTTTGTCACGTGATTCAAGGCAGGCGTCAAGTACTCGGCGACAGTCAAACGTAGGCCTCCTCCGTCCGGCATTGGAAAGGTGTGCTGTATGAGGCCCTTGCCAAACGTCTTGGTACCAACAAGAGCCACGGTTCTCCCATTGTCGTGCAAGGCAGAAGCAAAAACTTCGGCGGAGCTAGCTGTCCCTTCGTTAATTAAAAGTACAACGTTCTTTTGGGCCTCCAGCTGGTGTCTCCGAGAAGCTTCCATGAATGGTGCAGAAGAAGAGTACCCCGCTGTCATTTCGGCGTTCCACAAGCCTCCGGTCCGATGAATCCCACGCTTCATTGTCTGTTCGTGTATACTGGCGTAGGAACTAGGGGGAACCCAATATATTCCGTTGTCACGGAACATGTCGGGATCTTCCTGTTTAATTTGGCGAACAGTCACAGTCTTTGGTTCTTGACTGAGAAGGTACCCGGGATATCTCCCGTCGACCGCGTATTCTTCCACATCGTGAGGAGTAAAGCCACCACGCGAATTCATGGTGTAGCAGAGCACAGAATGAGGATCTCTGAGCAACGTGGACGCCATCAACATGGCCTCTTGTATCACACCACCATAGTTGTTGCGTAGATCAATGATAAAGGAAGTGGCACCCGCATCTTCGAGAACTTCGACGGCCTTGACAAAGCCACTGGTCGATGCTCTCGAAAAGCGAGTCAACCGAATGTACCCCACCTTGTTGTTATTTTCTGCGGTCCGATCAAATATTGAATCTTGACTCGTCAAAAGTTCGTAATGAACAATAGCATCCCCGCCCGCGACTTGCGCTCCCAGCACTGTATATTTGGGCGACGGTTGCGATGCCGCCGTTGTTAGACGCACCCGTGTCTTGTGAAAAGCTACCACCAGTTCCCGATCATTGTTGGCGCTCGGCGCGAAGACTGGCTTGGCGACTGTCAAATCGGGATGGCCCAGGTAATTTTCTGCTTGATACGTTTCCGCCAGTCGCGCCGTCACTTGTTTGGCCGATTTCCCCAAAAAGCTATCAGTCCCGACCGCCACAATCCGATCGCCGACCGTCAAGCCAGCTCGCTCCGCCGGACTATCCGGTGCCAGAGCCGTAATTACTGGCAAATATTGCACTTGCCTTCCAGCCAGCACGGCAGGATCTTTGGCAAGCTCTTTGGGAACGGGTAAGTTGGTCGACACCAAGGTCGAACCAATATATGTCCTACCGGGTCCTTCCACCATGGCCCCCAATCCCAAGAATCCTTCACTCGTCTGTACCAATTCCTGTCGCAACTCCTCCTGCGTCAAGTACTTGCTAAAGGGATCGTGCAGTTTCCCCACGAGAAAGCGTAGTCCTTCCACAGCTCCCTGACGACTTTGCAACTGCTCCATGCCACCATCTTGATTCAACCAGCGACGCCACAATCCAAAGAAATCGCGGGGCGAGAAAAATGCGCCAGCGTAGTGATCGTAATACATGGTATTAATGGTCCCAACCGCGTAATCCAACAAGGCCGTATTGGCTTGGACGCGGTCTTGGACCGAACCCGTGTCTTGAATGGTCCAGTAGCGCCGCCCCGAAGGCATGCTGTTGGTGCTACTGATAGTAGTAGTAGTGTCAGTATCGGAGGCAGCAGCGTTGGCCGAGTCGACGGGCCAGCACGCTGTCAGGCACGCGACGA
>Ga0307981_1003055_pt1 | contig 12923 bp, 13 predicted proteins | sample OrgLakmetagen987_FD_201849 | JGI IMG/M metagenome (GOLD analysis project Ga0307981, IMG submission 201849) | Saline water microbial communities from Organic Lake, Antarctica - #987 | ecosystem: Environmental > Aquatic > Non-marine Saline and Alkaline > Saline | place: Antarctica: Organic Lake... | reverse complement strand
CTGGTCATATGCTTTGAAATCACCGAAATACTTGGTGATCGCAGCTGTCAACGTCGTCTTACCGTGGTCAACGTGACCGATTGTGCCGATGTTAACGTGTGGTTTATTACGTTCAAACTTTGCCTTAGCCATGGTGCAGCCCTTTATATTAATGAGGGACCGTTTCCGGACCCAAACCTATCTGGCGGGCGATGTATTGGGTCTGGCACATAAAATCAAGCGTCTGTTCGCCCTTCTTGCACGGCACAGCCATGTTAGTGTGCGTTATTCAACCACAACTGAGCTGGCGGTTGGTGTTGCCTCGCGTTTGATCACGGCATCGGCGGGCCGATTGAACCAGCCCAGCTCTTTGTTTTGCTTTACCAGATAGCCCTCAATCGACTTGGCCGCGTTCTGGCTGAGGTTCTTAAGCTGCTCTTCAGCTGTCTTGGTATAGCCGGATCCGACAATCGGGCCTTGATCAAATGATTCGAATACAGTGACCTGATGCGGCTTGTCTGTCAGCTTCTTGCCTGCGGCATCATCCCAAACGGTAAGATTGAGAATCATGACCGATTTGGGGGCCAACACCAACGGAATACCGGGAGGGGCCAGAACATAGCCTTCGACGCTCACGCCGAAATGATAATTACGCGTACCTTCATAGCGATCAAACCGTTCAGCAATCGCATCTCTGACAGCGGTGGTCAGGACCTCTTCGCTCACGACGCGGCTGATCACCAGTTTTTGCACTTTGGGCGCAATAACGATGTTGTGGTAGAGGTTGAAGTCACCAAGCGGCACTGCCGGCTTGTTCAGATCTGACGCGCCATTGCAGGCGGCTATCGAAGTAACAATCATCATAATGGCAAGAACACGAAACATCTGAAGCCTCCATCGGCGCAAAGTTGATCAACGCGATACCTCAAGCCCTCTTTGGGTGCAATCTTTTGACGCGCTGGAATCCTCAGATGTCTGGCCTGTCTGGCGATTGATCAGATAAAGACGCCCGGAAAATGAGTTCTGCCCCACTTCCCGTCCGCGTGCCGCGCGTCAACGACGCTTGGGGCATCTTGAAAAGCCTGAAAATGGCCCGGCGCAACATTCTGAGCATTCTTCCTGCCATGGCGTCCAAATGGAGGTGGATGGCTGACGGCTGAATCCGTTTAGTCGCAAATCGCTTTCAGCGCCGACCACTGTGCATCATTAAGAACAGGCGCGAAATCGCGTGACGGATCTGCTGCGGTACGGGCATTTTCAATGCGCTCTGACAGGCTAGGGTGGCTCAGAAAATGGGACACAAGCTGGTTGCCGTCACCATGTTTTTCGCGCAAACGCTCGAACATCGAGCCGAGCGCGGCTGGCGACACATTGGCCCCCTCAAGTCTGGCATAAGCAAATGTATCCGCATCTGTTTCAGCCTGCTGGCTGTACTTCGCGCTGATCAAGCGTTCGGTCAAAAACAATACCACGGTACCGCCCGCGAAATCCCCGAACAACAATCCCAAGACGCCGATTGACCCGGCAGAACGCAAAGCATGCCGGGTTGGATCGCGGCTGACGACATGGCCGATCTCGTGGGCCAGTACAGCCGCAACTTCGTCGGGGGTCTCAGCCTGGTCAATCAGCCCACGAAAAAGGACGACATACCCGCCCGGCAGCGCAAAGGCGTTGACCATTTCATGATCAAGAACAAAGACGCTGAGATCTTTCGGGGCATCGTCGCCAGCGCTTAGTGCTGCGGTCATTTGCGAAAGCGCGCCAACACCATCGGGGTTTTCGCACACGGCCAGCGGGTCAACCCCGGTTTCAACAAGCGCTTGACGGATCTGTTCAAACGTCGCCTCGCCCAATGCGCGCTCTCCGCTGGGGGGGATGAACACCGCTAGGCGATCTGCCAGCAAGGGAACCAAAACCAGTATCTGCACCGCCACTGCGGCCACCGCCGCCAGCGCCCAAAGCGCTAGTTTCCCACGACCTTTAGGGGGCGCGTGACGCGTGGCGTTTGGCAATTGCGCAATCAAACTGCCGTCGGTCACGAACAACCGTGCTAGCGGATCTGTGGTCAGACGAAGCACAAAGCCCTGTTTTCCAGCCATGTCGGGCAATACGCGAATGTCCTTGAGCGGCCAGAACAGCGTATCGCCGTCATCAAGTCCAATCTGCAGGTTTTGGTTCGCAATATGAAGGCTGACCTCTTCGCTGACGGGGCGATCCCCATCAAAATAGGCCGAACCGAAGCCATCAAATCCGATGCTCATATCGCGGCCCCCAAATCAAGCGCCTCAGCGAATCCTTCGGCTTCGGCGAAGGTGTCACGGTCCCGCTGACTGACAACCTGCAAGCCGTAGCGTTCCGGCAAAGACAGCGTTTTTGCCATGTGGCGCATCAAAGGGAACGTGACAAACGTGCTGTAAAGCACGTTCCACATTAGAAAAACGGTCAGGTAAATGCCTGCAAGCAGCACCAGCCAGATAGCGCGCGGAAGATCAAACCTTGCGCCATACTGATCCGTTTCGATTCCCATCACCACACTTGGCCCAAGGTTCACCACCGCCAGAAGAACCAAGCAGAAGATGCCCAACACCAAAAACAGATAGGCGATAAAACTGCCAAAGACATAGATGCTGACGACACGCGGCCCGCTCAGTTGCGAAGACAAAGTGATTCCTTGAGATGTTTTTTGGTTCGCCATCAGACGTTTGGATACAAACCGGTAATGTATGGCACCGTAAAGCAGCCCTGCCAGCCCCAACGGGAACACCACCAAACGCTCTATGCCGACAACCGGAAAAGCTGGTGCGCCACCGTCCATCATCTCATCGAAAGACCGTGTGATCCCCTCGATCGTGATGTCAGAGGACACCACGAGGGGGTCCCACCAAAACATCCATGCAGCACCCGCACCCAAAATCAAAAGCGACAAAATAAACGGGATGGCAGCCCGGTAAAGCATGGTCCAGTGCCCGCCCTGATGCAGCCGCGCTGACCCGAAATAGGTTCGGTCTGTGATGTATTTCTCAAGAAAAAACGTCATTCGAGGCCACAGTAGGCCAATCGTCAAGATAGTCAGCGTCCAATGCAGCATCGCCCGGCCTGCATAGCCCCAAGCGCCCTTTTCCAAACCAAATCGGACGCCGCGCCAACGCGTGCGGGCCAGAACGTAGCGCCGTGCACGATACCTTGCGTAGAACCAAACGGGAATAATTCCCGCGAAGCTGGCCAGATAACCAATGGATGCGCTGGAAAAAACCGAAAAGCTGACGAACATCAGCACAAGATTGATTATGCCGATGTAAAACGTCAAAATGACCACGGCGATGAAAAAACCGAGCAGTTTTTCCCAAGGATCGCCCACATATTCCATCGGATGACCGCCGGGACGAATTGCCGACCAAAACCAGCGCCGCAGTCGGGTTTTCATCCAAAAACGATAAAACCCAAGCGTGATCATCGTCAAGAAACCAGTCTTGAGCGCCAGCCAGAACAACGCACCCCGCTTGCCGACAAACTCAACCGGTAAACCGCTCGGATCAGTCGTCGGAAAAGTAAGCAGGGCGTCTTTCATCTCGCGCGCCGTTCAGCCGAAACGGTTGTTGCGCGGGAAGCCGCGCGGTGCCATGCGGCCTGCCCCCGCCCGTTTTCCGGTCCATTCGGTAAGGTCAGTTTCCGTGCGCGTACGTCCCGCCGGATCAAGCCAGCTTAATCCAGCAGCCAGTTCGAATGTCGTTGCGTCCGACATGCCACCGTCTTTGTATTTCTGCATGCGGACACCTTTTCCACGGCCCATTTCCGGCAGTTCGTCGATGCCGAAGACCAACACTTTGCGGTTCTCGCCCACGATGGCAACAGCATCGCCTTTGATCGGTGCACAGATCATCGCTTTGGCACCACCGCGCACATTCAGAACCTGCTTTCCGCTTCGGGTTTGCGCCAGCACCTCGTCTTCGGGCACCACAAATCCATCGCCGGCAGACGACGCCACAAGCAGTTTGCGCCCTGCCTTATGTATAAAAATATCAACGATTTGCACGTCATTGGGTAAATCGACCATCAATCGAAGCGGTTCGCCCATGCCTCTGCCACCAGGTAGCGTGGCACCGGACAGCGTGTAGAACCGACCGTTAGAGCCGAACACCAGCAAACGGTCGGTTGTCTCCGCGTGGAAAATGAAACGCGGACCGTCACCGTCTTTGAACTTCAACTCGCGGTTCAGGTCGATATGGCCTGTCATCGCCCGGATCCACCCCATCTCGGAGCAGACCACAGTAATCGGTTCGCGGTCGATCATCGCCTCAAGCGGGACATCTTCAACCTCACCTGCTTCGGCAAAGGTCGAGCGGCGCGTACCAACATTGACACCGTCAAGTTTCCAGTCTTTGCCAAACTGCTTTTTCGTCGCGCGCAATTGGTCAACGATGCTGTCCCACTGCACGACCTCGGAGTCGAGCAGATCTTCCAAGCCAGCGCGTTCTTCCATCAACTCGGATTGTTCGCGCAAAAGCTCGATCTCTTCGAGGCGCCGCAATGACCGCAAGCGCATGTTCAAAATCGCGTCAGCCTGCACGTCGGTCAGAGAGTTCTCGGTCGCCGGCGGGGGCGGGACATAGTCGGATTCGTCGGTTGCGCGCTTGTGTTTCTTGCCCCAATCCTCGGTCATCAAGGCGGCCTTGGGGTCCTCGTCATAGCGGATAATGTCGATCACGCGGTCAAGGTTCAGGAAGGCGATGATAAAGCCTTCAAGCACCTCTAAACGGTGGTCGATTTTCTCAAGTCTATGGGCGGAACGTCGTTGCAACACTTCACGGCGGTGATCAAGAAAGGCACGCAGCACCTCCTTCATCGAACAGACCTTTGGCGTCAGACCGTCGATCAGCACGTTCATGTTCAACGAAAACCGAACCTCAAGATCCGAACTGCGGTAAAGCATGCCCATCAACACCTCGGGGTCCACGTTTTTGGAACGCGGCTCAAGGATCAAGCGGATGTCTTCAGCCGATTCGTCACGCACGTCCGCAAGGATCGGTATTTTCTTCAGGTGGATCAGCTCTGCGATCTTCTCGATCAGCTTGGATTTCTGGACCTGATAGGGGATTTCAGTGATGACAATCTGCCAAACACCGCGCCCCAGATCCTCGACTTCATAGCGGCAACGCAGGCGGAAGCCGCCTTTGCCGGTACGGTACGCGTTCGCAATATTTTCGGCTGGCTCAACAATGATGCCGCCAGTTGGGAAATCGGGGCCAGGTACGAAATCAAGCAGCTTGTCATCGCTCGCGTTCGGGAACTTGACCAGATGGATACACGCATCCACCAATTCCGAGATATTGTGCGGCGGGATATTCGTCGCCATGCCCACAGCAATGCCCGACGATCCATTCGCCAACAGGTTCGGAAATTGGGCCGGCAGCACCACGGGTTCGGTCAGCGTGCCGTCATAATTTTCGCGAAAATCAACGGCGTTTTCGTTCAACCCTTCCAGCATCGCCTCGGCGACGGCAGTCATACGTGCCTCGGTATAACGGCTGGCGGCGGGGTTATCGCCGTCAATATTACCAAAGTTGCCCTGCCCATCGACCAAGGGATAGCGCACATTGAAATCCTGCGCCAAACGCGCCATCGCATCGTAAATCGCGGCGTCACCGTGCGGGTGATAGTTCCCCATCACGTCGCCTGAGATTTTGGCGGATTTGCGGAATCCCCCTGTCGAGCTAAGGCGCAGTTCGCGCATCGCATATAGGATACGGCGATGAACGGGTTTCAGCCCATCGCGGGCATCGGGCAGCGCGCGATGCATGATCGTCGACAAGGCATATGTCAGATAGCGATCGCCCAACGCAATGCGCAGCGGTTCTGACGTATTGCGGGGATCGATCTCAGTTGGGTCGGTTATATCTGCCATGAGCGCTGTTTAGCCAAGCAGACGTGATGCAGCAAGCGGCTGTTTGCACCATGCGGAACTTGGGCAAACCCGAACTGTCACCGTCGTGCAACGCTCAAAAGATTCTGATCACAGACAGGCGCAATTCGTGTTAAACTTGCTATGAGAGTTTTTTTGGAGGAAGCCGTCTGCCTGGCTTCTAACGTGCTGCTACACTGGGGAAGATGGCATGAAACGGTTTATACTGTTGACCTTCGGCTTTTTGGGCTGGGCCTTTTATGAAATGAGCGGTGGTGCCGATTTTAAAGCGCCAACCGCCCCTGTGACCCCGGCTGGCCCTGTCGCTGAAATCGCTGCTGCCGAGGAAAAAGTGCCGGCTGTTCAAATTGTTGATCAAAGAGAAGCAAAAGTCGCTCCCGTAGACACAACCCCGTTGGGCTTTGACGACACGGCCAAAACCGAAGACATCAGCGGCACATCGGCCAGCCTGACAACGGTGGACAGAGCCGTAGAAGCCGCACTGAGACCGCTTGAGAACGCCGTGACTTTGGTACCCGTGAACCCGGGCACCACCACATCAAGCGAAAGCACACCAGCAATCATTCCAAGCCTGATCACCCCAAATGATACAGGTTCAGTCGCTGTGAATGACAATGCGGGCGCCGATATTCGTTCTGTTTCAGGCAACCGGGTGAATGTGCGTGGCGGACCGGGCACAGATTACGGTATTGTAAGCCGGTTGGTTCGCGGTGATGCTGTCGAAATCATCACCGACAATGGCGATGGCTGGGTACAGATGCGCCCGATTGACGGCGGCCCGGTGGGATGGATGGCAGATTTTCTACTGACCAACGGTTAAGCCGCGTTGCTATCAGGCTTTTAACACGCGATGAAAGGCCTCCGACTAGGGGGCTTTTTTTATGACTGCAAAGACTGTTTTGATGACGGGATCCTCGTCAGGCATCGGGTACGCCGCCGCCCATGGCTTGCGCGCACGCGGATGGCGTGTTTTCGCAGCATGTCGCCAACAGGCCGATTGCGACCGTCTGATCGCGGAAGGGTTCGACAGCCCGCTTCTGGACTATTCTGACACGCCATCCATTCATGCGGCGCTGGCCCAAGTGCTTGCGGCGACAGGTGGTTCATTGGACGCGCTTTATAACAACGGTGCACATGGCACACCGGGCGCAGTAGAAGATCTGCCCACGGATGCGTTGCGCGCAATATTCGAAAGCAACTTTTTCGGCTGGCACGAACTGACCCGCGCGGTACTGCCCGTAATGCGCGCCCAAGGACACGGGCGGATCGTACAATGCTCCTCGGTTCTGGGATTGGTCACGATGCCTTGGCGCGGAGCCTACAACGCAACGAAATTTGCGCTCGAAGGGCTAACGGATACCCTGAGGATTGAAATGCGCGATACGCCAATCCACGTTATCTTGATCGAGCCCGGCCCTGTGACTTCAAAAATTCGAGCCAATTCAATTCCCCATTTCGAGCGTTGGATTGATTGGGAAGCGTCCCCACGCAAGACCCAATACGAAACCGGATTGCGCAAGCGTCTGTATGAAAGCCGCGGTCCCGATACGTTCGAGCTTCCACCAGAGGCCGTTGTGAAAAAGCTGATACACGCTTTGGAAGCGCCGCGCCCGCGCCCGCGTTATTATGTCACGACTCCCACCTATATCTCGGGGTTTTTACGCCGCATTTTACCGACCCGCGCGTTAGACTGGGTGCTGGCAAGGTAAATTCGGGTTGCGCTGGCCGTTCGCCCCGCTACATCTTTTGCTAACACAAAGGATACTCCATGCCCTCTGATCCACTTTTCGTTCTGGTTGTCATCGCCGTCATTGCGGTCGTCATTGTTCTTATCATGGGTCTGGGCGGATTTGCCGGTGGTGGTGAGTTTAACAAACGCAATTCAAACAGGCTGATGCGCTTGCGGATCATTGCGCAGTTTATCGCGGTCGTACTGATCGTAATCTATGTTTATTTTCGTAAGGATGCTGGCTGATGGTCGTTCTCAACAAGATTTATACCCGTACGGGTGACAAAGGCGACACGGCCCTAGGGAACGGCGCACGCGTGCCAAAACACAATGCGCGCGTCGAGGCATATGGGACTGCGGATGAGCTTAACTGCTTTGTCGGTGTGGCGCGGCTGGTTGCGACGGGCGAAACAGACACCGCTTTGTCACGCATCCAGAATGACCTATTCGACGTGGGTGCCGATCTTTGCCGCCCTGACATGAGCGCTGATGCGCAGGCCGAATACCAGCCGCTGCGGATGGTTCCTGAACAGGTAGACCGTCTTGAGCGCGAAATCGACGTGATGAACACCGAGCTTGAAGCCCTGCGCAGCTTTATCCTGCCTGGCGGCACCGAATTGGCAGCCCATCTGCATGTCTGCCGCACGGTCGCGCGCCGTGCAGAGCGGTTGACCGTTCTGCTGGCCGAGCAAGAGGACGTAAACGAAGCGGCGATACGCTATCTTAACCGTCTTAGCGATTGGTTCTTTGTCTCGGCACGTATGGCCAACAACGGCGGTAAAGATGATGTTTTGTGGGTGCCGGGGGCAAATAGATAAGTAAAACGGATTAGAACGCCGCGTCCAAAGCATCTGAAATGCCGCTTTTTTACTGTTTTGAAACCAAATGCTTCGTTACAAAAGCGAAGAGTTGAAATGGCTGGGCCTCTGGTTCGAGCCGTAAACTGAGGAGAGATAACGCTCATGAAGGTTTTGGTACCTGTAAAGCGCGTGATCGACTACAACGTGAAAGTACGCGTAAAAGCGGACGGCACGGGTGTTGATCTTGCCAACGTAAAAATGTCGATGAACCCCTTCGACGAGATTTCGGTCGAGCAGGCGATCCGCCTGAAGGAAGCCGGTCAGGTTGATGAAGTCGTGGTTGTCTCCATCGGCGTGAAGCAATGCCAGGAAACTTTGCGCACGGCTTTGGCCATGGGTGCAGACCGCGCGATATTGGTCGTCGCAACCGACGATGTTCACAACGACATCGAACCACTGACCGTTGCGAAAATCCTCAAGGCGATTGTGGATGAAGAGAAGCCGGGTCTTGTGTTGTGCGGCAAGCAGGCGATCGACAATGACATGAACGCGACAGGTCAGATGTTGGCCGCCCTTTTGGGGTGGTCACAGGCGACATTCGCGTCGAAAGTGGAAATTGACGGTGAAAGCGCTGTTGTAACACGCGAAGTCGATGGTGGTTTGCAAACGATCAAAGTTTCCATGCCGACAGTCGTAACAGTCGATCTTCGTTTGAACGAACCGCGCTATGCGTCGTTGCCAAACATCATGAAAGCCAAGAAAAAGCCGATGGATGAAAAGACGCCTTCCGACTACGGCGTCGAAGTTGGCAACCGGTTGGAGATCGTGAAAACGGTAGAGCCGGCGGAGCGTGCAGCAGGTATCAAAGTTGATTCCGTTGATGCACTTGTGGCGAAACTCAAAGAAGCGGGGGCCGTGTAATGGCTGTTCTACTCCTTGCAGAAGTTACTGATGGTGCATTGGCCATGGACGCAACCGCAAAGGCCGTCACTGCCGCCAAGCAACTTGGCGATGTGACGGTACTGTGCGCTGGCAGCTCTGCCGCCGCAGCGGGCGAAGAAGCATCCAAGATCAATGGCGTGTCTAAAGTATTGGTTGCTGAAGACGCCACATTGGGTCACCGCCTGGCTGAATCCACTGCGGCGCTGATCGTGTCGATGGCTGGCGACTACGACCACATCGTCGCCCCGGCCACTACCGACGCAAAAAATGTGATGCCCCGCGTCGCGGCGTTGCTGGACGTGATGATCATCTCTGATGCGTCAGGCGTTGTAGATGCGGATACATTCGAGCGTCCGATTTATGCAGGCAATGCGGTTCAGACTGTCAAATCCTCCGATGCGAAAAAAGTGATTACCTTTCGCACATCAACCTTTGATGCGGCAGAATTGGGCGGCTCAGCCTCGGTCGAGACGATCTCGGCTGTGGCTGACCCCGGTCTGTCGTCTTGGGTCGAAGATCACGTCGCTGCCAGCGACCGCCCCGAGCTCACATCCGCTGGTGTGGTTGTGTCTGGTGGGCGTGGCGTCGGGTCGGAAGATGACTTCAAGCTGATCGAAAAGCTGGCTGACAAGCTGGGTGCTGCCGTTGGCGCATCGCGCGCTGCGGTCGATTCGGGATATGCACCTAACGATTGGCAGGTTGGTCAAACAGGCAAGGTTGTTGCCCCAGACCTGTATGTTGCCGTCGGTATCTCGGGCGCGATCCAGCATTTGGCCGGTATGAAAGACAGCAAAATCATCGTCGCAATCAACAAAGACGAAGAAGCGCCGATTTTTCAAGTAGCCGACTACGGGCTGGTCGCCGACTTGTTCGAAGCTGTGCCGGAATTGATCGAAAAACTTTAAATCGCAATCTGGTTGAATTTATAAGGCCCATCAGAAATGGTGGGCCTTATTGCGTTATTGCATGTCGCCGATCGCTTTAACCAAAGCTGTTGCCACTTCTGCATGCGCCCGCACCCCAGGCAGTTCTGCAGCGATATGGGCCTCAAGGGGCGCAAACTGCATCCCGACTGTCCCCTCTTGTTTTGCAATGCGTGAAGGGATGACTTTCACCACTTTGGACGCATAAACTGCGACTTGATCGATCATATCATGCGTAATGAAAAGCGGGTCCGACCCAAGGCTGCGGCGACACAGACTGTCCTGCGGTGGCAGATGCTCAGCGAACCACAGCAGAACAATATCTCCGCCGATCTGCCCCATCAGCAGCCGCATTCTTGCAACCCAAGCAAGTTGTAACTCGTCATGAATGACCTTGAACCTATCAAAAGAAACTTTCTTGAGGGTCGTCAACATGTGCTTGTTGAAGTGAAACTCTGAAAAATCGATCTCACGAAAAATGGACTTCAACAAAGCGGTTGGAGCAACAAAGCGGTCGTTTCGACGCGGATGAACGGAATAGTACCGATTGGCCATATTCTGCGCCCCCATAATCTGAAGAACCGTGATCTTTGCCCTGGCAGCAGCAGCGGAAACGAAAGGGTCGTAGACGAACACATCCAGCCCGGCATTAAGGCAGCCGAAATTGACACAAGGCAGGCGTAACTTATCTTCGACAACTGCAGAAAAGGGTTTCGGAATAAAGCGGCCATAGGTTTCCGTTCCCCCAAGAAACGCAAGATATGGTTCATCCAGCTTTCGCCTTGGCCCTCGAAACAGAAGTTTTGACGCACCATACCGGCACGGCAAATAGTCTAGGGCCCCCGGTCCCATCACATCATAGGTCATTACACCCACCTTTTTTATCTCACCCACAGACACAAATGGATCAAAAGTTTTGCGAATAGCTTAAAGATTGAATTTGCCAAAACTTGTCGTGAAATCCGGCCCTTGCAGGTACCACCCTGTGCGCCCTATGCTGCGCCCAAACAGCAAAGGACAGCGCATGGATATCCAGACAATTGGCATCGTTGGTGCAGGCCAGATGGGAAATGGGATTGCGCATGTCATGGCATTGGCGGGCTATGACGTTCTTATGACGGACGTCAGCGCTGAAGCTTTGAAAGGTGCTGTCGATACCATTACTGGCAACCTTGATCGCCAGGTTGGACGCGGCAAAGTAGCCGAAGCAGACCGCGACGCGACCCTTGCACGCATCACGACCACCCAAACGCTAAGCGACTTGGGACAAAGCGACCTGATCATCGAGGCAGCAACCGAGCGTGAGACGGTCAAGCAGGCGATCTTTGAAGACTTGATCCCGCATCTGAAGTCTACGACAATTCTGACGTCTAACACGTCCTCCATATCAATTACGCGCCTTGCCAGCCGCACGGACAGACCCGAAAAATTCATGGGATTCCACTTTATGAACCCCGTTCCGGTGATGCAGCTGGTCGAACTGATCCGTGGCATTGCGACTGATAAAGAAACGTTTGCAGCCTGTCAGGCGGTCGTTGCAAAACTTGGTAAAACCGCAGCTTCTGCCGAAGACTTTCCTGCATTTATCGTAAATCGAATTTTGATGCCGATGATAAACGAAGCGGTTTATACGCTCTATGAGGGTGTAGGGTCAGTTGAATCGATTGATAGCTCGCTTAAGCTGGGTGCAAACCACCCTATGGGACCGTTGGAGTTGGCCGATTTTATCGGCTTGGACACCTGCCTTGCGATCATGAACGTGTTGCATGACGGGTTGGCTGACACAAAATACCGCCCCTGCCCCCTGCTGACAAAATACGTTGAAGCAGGTTGGTTGGGTCGCAAGACACAACGTGGGTTCTACGACTACAGAGGCGACGTGCCTGTTCCGACCCGTTAAGCACAGGCCGACAAGCCGGGGGCCACGCGCCCAAACCCCCAATATTTTGTGAAATTCGGAAAGATGATCAGCCTTTAAGGCCAAGCGTATGATTGCGGAGCCATGCCATGAAACCGCGTGGGTCATCCTTGAACTTTGAGAGCTGATCTTCAGTCAAAGGTTTGCCGACAATCGGCCTCTGAGGTTTGTTGCAAGCGTGTACGATTTCATGCAGCAAAAGACCCTGCCGAAGCATTGGCGATATCTTGTTCGCAATTTGATACGCGCGGCTATTGGAGCCTGGGAATTTCATCGGCACGACCTGAGCGCCAGAGCGACGGATCATTTTTGCCGTGAACAGATTCCATTCAGTCTCAATGGCCGGGCCAAAAATGTCTCGGACGATGCAACAACACCGGACGGGAAAAGCGCGACAACTCCCCCTTCCTTGAGGAATCCCATTGCCTTTTTACGCATCTCAACGCCTTTGCGTTGCGCGTCGGGGTCGTGAGGGAAAGGCACCGGAATCATGTAGCTGCCAGCAACTTCGTCAATCGACGTGAGCAAAGAGCGGGTCAGTATCCTGTAGTCAGGCCGCACGCGACCAATGAGATCGGCAAAAATCATGCCGTCCACCATCCCATGAGGATGATTTGGCTTGTGCCCCGGGTGGTGGTGTAAAACCGACGGTAGCGCGGGCTGAGTAGAGCCTTTGCGTAGCTCAGGCGAAGCCCGCGCGGTTTTCTGGGCG
>Ga0307981_1003054_pt1 | contig 12932 bp, 10 predicted proteins | sample OrgLakmetagen987_FD_201849 | JGI IMG/M metagenome (GOLD analysis project Ga0307981, IMG submission 201849) | Saline water microbial communities from Organic Lake, Antarctica - #987 | ecosystem: Environmental > Aquatic > Non-marine Saline and Alkaline > Saline | place: Antarctica: Organic Lake... | reverse complement strand
GATGGACCCTCGGGAAACTTTAAGGATCAACAGGAAGTCCCTTCCGCGACGGCTTACTCAACCTTGGAAGCTACGAACCAGGCCCAAGCCGTCAACGAAAGTCGACGTGATGACACCGCGCCAGGAAATGGGTATGCGTCTATGGACGGCGAGACCCCACAGTGTGGTGGTAATGCAGCCTCGATAGTCGCACTTAAGAAAAATGCCACCAGTCTCCAGCAATCCCTTCTCCTTTCTAGCCGTACCCAGCAAGGTTTGGTTTCTACCGACGGATTATTACCAGCCGAACCATCTTCTCCAACTGCAGAAGACCTGCTGCAGCAAGATTGCTCCTTCTTCTATCAAGGCATGGAGTCGCCCAATGGGCGACCAGGTCGTAGAATGCAGCGCTTGCGAGCACTTGCTCGTCCATCCTCGCAGCTGAACCAGCAGCCCTTCGAGTATCGCGATGCGGTCGATGTACTTGCGCCACCAGTTCTGGCCCACTACCGGGCACGATACCAACAACTCAATCAAAATCTCGAGCACGAGCACGATGAACCAGACATACATCACGATCTCGAGCTAGTTGCAGACGATGGGATAATGCTCACGAGGAATAATACCATGACGACGACTGTCGAGAACTCGTCTATCTTTTACAATTTGCACGGGCGTGTCCTCATGGCGTTGCCCAGAGATCAAGTTCGACTTGTCATGGATACTGACTTGGAAGCCGGCATTTTGTCAATCGAACAGTGGCGACAAAACGAGAAGGCTGATATTGGGTATCCAGATGTAGCGCTGCAAGATCGACCCCATTTGCGTTACGTGCTCACCGTCCATGACGATTTGTATCGACGAATTGTGTCGGAAATGAGCGAAGGGCTTACCAAGCCTTACTGGGGATTAAGCGGGTGCTGTAACGAAAACGAAAAGGTCGACATCCGAGTTGCGATTGCAGTCATGATTGTCATAATGACCATTCTATTGATCAACACGTTTATCTGGCCAGTTGACTGAAGATGATCTACATACACTACAGAAATACAAAATCAAATGATACTATCGTCAATGCGATCTGCTGCCACTGGGTACTTCCCTTGCCTTGATGATGTTGGGGTGGTCTACCAGCTTGTCCACGAGGATGGTTCCCTGGAGATTGCTCGACTGGAGAGCGAATTCCATTATAGCTTTGCTACCGGATTTGGCGCTTCGGAGGCCATACTGCACAATCTTGACGATACTAGGATGCGCAGCCTCGTGAATAATCTGAATCGTCTCGGGTAACACGTTCTCTCGTTGAGCGGCCTCGACACGCAGCAACATGGTTTCTGGACTGTGCTTGTCTAGCGAAAGGATGGTGAACTCACTTAGCAGTGGCTGAATGTGCTCTGCAACTTGCTCAGCAGAAGGACGACGAGCAGGGACACGGCTCATCATTTTCCGTATCAAGTCTTCGAGGGACGCAAATGTCTTGCCAACAGTAGCCCCCCAGCTCTTGGGGAACTCGGACTGCCGCAGTTTTGTAAGGCAGATGCTGCGTTCCATACCGGTGTACATAGGATATAATAACTCGAATAGCAAGATGCCCAAACTGAACACATCGGTACTTGAATCGTAGTCAGATCCTTCCATCTGTTCCGGGGAGGCATAGGAGGGTGTACCGACACCGGCTGTCTGATCGTCGTTCCAGTCGTCCAAGGTCATACCACCAGTCGTTTCGCCCTTGTCGTTGGCCTCGCGGCTCAGCCCAAAGTCTCCCACCTTAATTGTTCCAGCCTCGTCCATAAAACAGTTATTGGGTTTGAGGTCTCGATGAATCAAGCTTTGCGCATGTACATACCGAACAGCTTGTACAATCTGAAGGAAAAGAGACAGGGCGGCAGGAACGTCGATACCTGATTGTGAAGAACCTCTTCGAACTTCAGGATTGGAGAGGAAGTCGCCCACTGTCTTTTGCGAGCAAAGCTGCATTTGTATGTACAATGTGTGATGTGTTGGTGCAGAGTGCTCTCCAGTCTTACTCTCGACCTCGACCTGATCTGATGGAGTTGCGTCGCTACTGAAGCCGGCTGAAGTGAAAGAAGGTCTAGAACAGCGTGATGCGGCTAAAGCACCATTAGCAAGGATTCCATCTGTTGCACTCTGAGATACTGGTTCTTGCAGAACGTCACACGTTGTATCGTCGTCTTCGCTTCTCTCAAATATAAATCCAATATCATCCATTGGAGCTGTGTCCGAGAACAACCGACCAGAAGGCAATGATGGCTCTCCAGAAGAAACTCCGAAAGCATTCCTCCATCCCAGTGGGTTTGACGCTGGGTAAAGCATTCCTCGCCGGGTTAGAGATTCGGCGGTCCACTGACTAACTTCTTCCTTCAACATGGAACTGGAATAGCGCCGAGACATGGTTGCCTCGCCGTCGCCATCTGCATTGTTTGCGTCCCCAGTGTGGCGTCCTCCTCGTTTATCAATTTCCAGCCAGGCGGTGTAATAGCGAACGATGTTGGCATGCTACAAGCCAAGTTAAAGAGCAAAGGATAAGAAGAGTAAGTTCGGTGTGCACGGGTTCCACGGCCTCCACCCAATAGACCCATTCGGCGTATCGATTCTCACTTACGTCCAAGACGGCCAAGATTTTCACCTCGCGGAGTACACGCTGCGCGAAAGATTGGGAACAAGATGACAGTGAGCAATATAATTAGTATCCCAGAGTTTGATCTTTGCAGTACAATTCCTCACCTGAAGTCTCTGATGGAATGCATCTTCGCCCATCTCTCCAACAATCGAAACTTTTTTAAGCGCATACTCGCGTCCATCCAGTACATTTCGGCACCGAAAGACAGTCCCAAAGCCCCCTTTACCCAAGGCTGCTAGCTCCTCAAATTCTGAAGCATACCTTGAATATCGGACCAAGGGTATACCGCCATTCTGAAGAACAGTTGGACCAACTTCCTGTGTCAAGGGACTGCCGGTAGTCGCTAGATCGATAGTGTCTGGATCAGAATGGGTTCGCGCTTTCCTTGTTGTTTCTTGTCGGAGTTCTGGGAGACTCGTGCTATGCTTTAGTGCGCTCCTGCTGCTGCCCGAAAACTCGGGTCGCGATACGTCCGCTCTTTTTTCTAGCCAAGAGTTCTTTTTGCGCAAGTACCAAAGCCGCGCACCAAACGCACCGACAAAGACGGCAAAGCAAAACACCGCAACAGTCGACCATGAAACCACCAGCCCCTGAGACGCCAGCAGCACTGGTGGTGGGGCAGGAAGAGCTAGAGGAAGCTGACGAAAATTAGGGCAGTCACCCGACAAGCAGACAGGTTGTCGTTCTACAGAAGCGGATGGTAGCAGGCCTTGGGGAGTTACCATCGATTGCTGACTTGCTGGTGTTTGTGGGGTCCACCAATTGTGTTGAAGCCACCAGTCCATAGAGGGGTCCGGCTCATTATGGCTACTTGCCGCCAAAAGACGGGTTTCGGGGCTCTTACGCAAATCCTCGCTTTGTCCCTTTACATTCTCTTCATTTAGCACCTGCAGATTCCTCCATCTCCCTTTGTAGAGACCGAATACAGAAACTAAAATGGTAGGTGTCTCAATATGCCACAATGCAGCACGGCTAACAGGGTCGACAGCCGATAGTGTTCGGCCAGAATCGGAAAACACAATAGCCGGCAGAGCACTGCGGCCGGTGGTTGCAGCCAGCGTCTCTCTCTTGTCCTGCACCCGTCCCGGTAAGAGCCATTGGTCCTCTTCCACTCCCGGGTCTTCATCGTCAAACTCGAGCGCCTGATAACTTCCCAGCGTGACATTCCACACTTGCTTTCCAGAACTGCCAATCTGCTGCACCCAAAAGTCCTTTCGTTGCAACAAGACGGTCTGGTCAGGTCGCCCTCCAGCGTCCGTTTGCGAATGGCCCTCGTCAGTAGCGGTATTGGTGGTACTCGTAGCCGAGCTTCCCGACTTCCACATGAGACGTCCCAGCTGGTCCAATGCTAGCAACTGAGTATGCGAGGTTGCAGTCAAAATGCCGCAGTCCTTGTCGTCACAAGTCCGCACTGGATGATCCATGAGGCTGCTAATGGTCAAATCCAAGGGTTGCATTGAACCCCCGTCTTCTTTCGATTGTTGCCAGTACAGGCGACCATCCAGTCCAGGTACGATGGAGGCGGCTGTATCAGTCACATCGTTTCCTGAGGCGTCTTTTGGTATACTACGGGTGACAAGAGGCGGTCCCGTTGTTTCGGATGACCGAAATTTTCCCGTCCATGCATCCAAGCTATACAGTTTACCGTCGCCAGTGCACAGCACCAAGAAGGCCCGGGCAGCATCTTCTGGAGCTGCGGTAAGAGAGGACTTCACTCCATCGATGTCAGACGTGGCCAGAACGCCGAATGAAGGGGGCAGATTACTCCGGCATAAAAGAAGGAGCAAGACTGAAAAGGTCACTCTCCACAGACGGAGTCTGGCACTTTTCTTGTTCATTCTTTGACAACTCAGCAAATGCGGCTGTATAAAGACATGGGGAACAAAGCAGAAAAGCGCGACTATTCACTCTCGGTACTGAAATAAAGGGAGAAAGCAGGTAGTGGGAAGGTCGATCGTCTGATAGGTGTACCAGTGTCGCGTGTCGCGTGTCGTTATGGTCTGCTGGTTGCTGGAGTGTCTCGTGTCTCTTGCTGAAGTCATATCGCGCTCTCGACGACTGGCGTCTTTCCTCAGTTTCAAGAATCAATTCGACTATTTCGATTGAAAATGGGATCTGTGCATGATGATGATGAGTGATGACACCGGACCGACACGCGTATTGAAGATATGCTGTATGATCGATATCATAAACGACAGAAATGACAACAATAATGTAAAGAAAAGAGTACCTGAGCGGTATCCAACGTAGATGGCGCGCTTTCCCGCCTTCGCAGCGGGAAAGCAATTTCTTTGCATTTTCTTCGTTTCCACGTGTCTGGCGCGGGTGCACCACGACTAAAGGCACCCCCATGAAACAGCAAATAACACAAACTGACAGTTGAACCTGCCAAGTAACGTCTTTATTCGTTTGAGACACCCTCCACCCCTTTGTGCTTTGCGTGTTAACGAACCGAATCGTACGTCTTGCCGCAATGTCGGCAACGCCCACGACACAGAAAAACCGGAGGACGCCCCAGCAAGGCGGAGGGCCACCGCCGGTATCGTGTCGGACACACAGCGAGTCGTTCGACTACAGCATGGAACTCAACATGAGTTACCAACGTGCTAGTTGTGCAGAAAGCAATATGGACGACGTCTCGGAGCAGGTCTCTGAAATGACACTCGATCCGACACTAGTGAAAGACCAAGAAGAACCCTTTTCGCTCCAAACACCGGTCACGGAATCAAGCTTGACGAGTGCAGCCTCTGGAATCTGCGCTCCACTGCCTCCGCCCCCGTTTGCCATGGCCTCGTCCAGTGGCGACCATTCTTCTCGTCACAAGCGTCCCAGTTTCCATTTCACTCCTCCCATTGGAAGAGACGACAATCGCTCTACAGCAATAAGACCCAAGAGGTACCGCTCCAACTCGTTCACCATTAAGAGCAAGATTCACAATGCTCCCCGCCTGCCTTCCAGTCCCGATCTATCGGAAGCTGGTGAAGTACATCACGAACCTTGCTTCAGCCCGGTTCATCAAGAGTCAATGGCTCGAATTCCCACTCTGGTTCTAGCTTTTCCTCCTCCCCAAGAGCAACATGCCGCAGTGATAAACGGTGCTCTTCCTCCTCCCCAAGAACAACAAGTTGCGTTGGCAAAAGGTGTGCACTCCTTCTCCTTGCCACCACCCATGCCCCTGTTTGGATCTCCAGTCACAATGGACCCGAGCAACAACGACACGAAATCTCTGGAAACTTCCCCGCATCTCCTCCAGATGCGCAAGGTGGAGTTCGGTTGGGGATTTCCGCACACAATTGACATTTCGCACACACCAAAACACACACGCACTCTGCACCCATAATTTTCTAGTCCACCCCCAAGCTTTTGTAACCCAATGTGTGCGTGTCTACGACAGGCTTTTTTCTCTAGAGTCGTCTACTAGTAGCCTGTGATTACTACCGGACTGCGCCTTTTGCTACTAGGCAAAGCTGGCCAAGGACCTTTCAGTAGTCGGATTCAAAAAACCACTATCGCGTCGCCGTAAACGATGGAAAACACCGTAGTATAGAGCTAGTGTCCGCTGTATGAGAAAGATACCTACAATTTTCTATATCAGACCTTTCAACAATATAGTTGATTGAGCTTTTCGCAGTATCCTCATTCCTCATCCTCTTCGTTGGTTCCTTTCCACTGTCGTTGTAGATACTCTTCCGTCTGTAGGCGGCCAACTTCTTTTACCTGCAGGACCTTGCGAACCATGACGAAGCGTTGACCGCCGGCATACTTGTACTGACACTTGTGACGAACGACCTTGAACTGTTTGTCGCCAATGTTCAGCAAGTCGCCTGTGGTGGTATGTTTGTCGAGGACAAATTCTCCGAGCTTAGTCGAAAAGTCTTGATCACTCCCCTCTTTGCTGTCGTTCTTGCCGTTCTGGGTATACAGCGACGACGCAATCTGCTCGACCGCATCGTTGCGTTTCTTTACTCGATTGAGTTTAGCCCGTTTCTCTTTCACGTCGGGGTGTGTATAGGGGTCGGGTGTGGTCACTTGAACCGCAAAGGGTAGGCTATCTCGATTGTCCAGGACGCGATATTCCTTCTTGCCACCACGGCCCTTTTTTTGCTTTTTCTGGACACTCACGGAGGGTGACGGAAGTTCCAATAAGTCTCGCAAGAATATTTCTTTTGTCACAAGACCAGTAGTACTCGTAGTATTATGTGGCTGCTGCTGCTGGTCGTCGTCGTCGTCGCTATCGCCTCCGCCGGCGGTCGAAGAACTGTCGCTACTCTCAGCTTTCAGAGCTTGAGATATTATCGCAGAAGGAAAAGCAAGTGTATTCAAAGAGGCATGTTTCGGTCTAAAGGTAATATGAAAGGCATCTCCTTGCAGAAAGGCAGAACTGCAGAGAGCCAGCAAGAGTACCGGCTGGAGTATTCGCAGAGGCAGAGAGGAACAGGATCGCATCTTGCTCGTTTGAAGCTTTTTCGACGTCCTGTGGTCCCTTGCTTTCAATGGCTTGGCTATCGAGGACCCAAGGTGAAAACGGGCGAATAATGTAATGGCTACTGGCTCAATTAGGAGAGAATTGCAGGGAGAACAAGAGCAAAGTGCTTCACCATGGTGGTATGGTTCATTACCTGGTAGCATTTGAAGTTTGAAGCGGAACACGTAAGTGAAGAAGCTCACACGCTTTTATCCGTTCGAAAATGACGACGAAGGACTGACGTGGCCCTCACATTTCTTTTCTGTGGAAGAAAGATGACGATTGTGATGGATAGGATGATGCTATGCGCTGCAGCATTCATCTTACCAAAGGTAGTTACTGTTGTAGACAGCACCACTCTAACGTCCGTTTAGCTGACATCTGCCATGACCAGACAAGCAAGGTTCGGCTTGAGGAACTTATCAACCTTGCTCTTATCGACCATGTCCTCCACCATGAATAAAAATAAGCGGCCAACTCTGCGTGGCGTTGTTTTTGATATGGACGACACATTGGCAGTAAGCAGTCTCGACGTTGCTGCCATGCATCAGCGCTGTGGTGTTGGTGTGGATGAGGACCTTTTAAAAATAGTTGCTGAGATGCCGCCAGAGCAAGCTGCTCAAAAGGCTCAAATAATGGAAAAAATGGAGGAAGACGCTAGAAAAAATCTACAGCCAATGCCCGGGGCGAGGGAACTGGTCGCCTGGTTAGCGGCACATGAAATCGCTACTGCGTTAGTTACTCGCAATACAATGAAGACTGCTCTGGTTTTCAACGATATACTGCACCCAAAGCATAAGTTTGATATAGTGATTGGTCGCGACAGTGAGTCGCTTCCCAGCAAGCCGGATCCTGCGCTCTTTCATCACGTTGCTGAGAAATGGGGCATGGAACCAGCAGATATGCTCATGGTGGGAGACTCCCCCGCGAACGATATCGAATTTGGCAAGGCAGCTGGAGCTTTCACCGTGTTGCTGGATGCTGAGCGTACGTACTTGCAACCGGGGAAATCTACCACGATTGCTGACATTGTCATCAGCGAGTTGGCCCAGTTGCCTAAGCAAATATGGGCTCACTTTGACATTCCTGGTAATCTTGGAACCAACACCACTCTCAAAAAGTACAGCGTGCCTAAACCGTCCAGCCCTGTCACTCGAGCTGCTGTGGAAGGCGAGCTATCTGTCCTTCAAAGCACAACAGCCAAAGACCTTTGGGTTGCCGACGATACTGGGAACAATGCGCTCATCTGGGCGGCCGACGCGGGACAGGTGGCCTCTGTAGAATACTTGCTGAAGCAACTGGTAAACGATGATAAAGGTGGTATCAATGCTCGCGGGTTCCTTGGCGCCACAGCTCTGTGTAGAGCGGCACGTCTTGGACATGTGCACATCCTTAAGTTACTTGTACAGGCTGGCGCCGATATGGACATTCCAAATGACAAGCTGCAGTATCCGCTTCATTTCGCGGCCTTCAAGCAGAACGAAAAAGCGGTCGAGTTTTTGTTAGAGAGTGGAGCAAATACGCTGTCATTGGATCGTAAGGGTAGGGTACCTGCGGAAGACACCAAGTGCGAAAAAATCCGTGAACTCATCTTGGCAGCAATGGCATAGTCTACTAGAATTAAGTTAGCACGAAATGTTGTGAACAAAGAGAGTGTTATACGTTCCTCTGGCTATATTAGTAGTAGCTGGTGTTACGTTGAGGTTGAGGACCTTGGCTCTAATTAGCATGCTAAATCTGTCATCGTTTCGACGATTAAGGGAGTTTTAAGTGCTCGGCTCCTTCCACCACCTTTGCCGACACGATCACGTCACCTTCTCTCGTGGCACTCAAAAAGTCTGCTCCTTCGACGACGTACCCAAAGCTGCACAAAGATAGAAAGTAAACGAGGTTAGTTCGGGCAATCTGCGTACTGAAACGGAAATGCGGCCCACCGACAAACGTACCATGGATACCGTCCGTCTAGAACATTCTTTCCCGCCGGCGTAAGGTCGGAGTCGAAGAGCAACCAAAAGAACTGAGAGCTACCCGAGTTCGGGTCGTATTCTTCTCTTGCCCATCCCATAGCACCATAACTACTGAATGGTAGCACAGACGCTTCTCCGCCGCGACCTTCGTCTTCGATGGATAGCTCGTAAATGGGACTCTTGTCTCCGCGAATAAAAATCTCCAAAGGAATCAAACGCTCGCCGTGCTTGCCGTTACCGACCGACTTGGAACCCGGCCCTGCGTAGCCGTCTAACTCACCCTCGGGATCTCCAGTTTGAACAACAAACCCGTCCGACCTTGAAATGGCCATTTTGTTGTAGAATCCCTTTTGCACCAGTTCGACAAAGTTGCCACCAGTAACCGGCGCCGCGTAACCGTCAATGACCATTTTCAATTTTGCTTCCTTGAAATTGACCCCTCCCACATCAAAAGGCGAATTATCAGGCTTGCGAACAACCATTTCCACCACAGCACGGCCCTCTAGCTGCGGCAAATCCGCGTAATCCGAGGACACGGGAGTTTTATAGCCAGTCGGAATCATTTGCTCCTCAAGCACAGTGAGAGCATCAACAGCCTTTATCTGACTCGCATAGGCCCGATCCAAGGCGTCTCGTTCTTGTTCGCTACCTGTAAATGCGCCCATTGAATCTTTCAAAGCAGCCGAGAGGGGATCAAGATTCTCAGTGATTGTTTGCATTGCACTAGCGCAAATATCGGGCTCTCGGCACGCCGCTTTCATTTTGTCAGCGTCCTTTCCGGCTAGAATGGTCCGGGACTTTTTTGCTCCGTCCAGGGCGGCACTCTTTCGCTTACTACCGATATCAGTTTTGATGTCTTCGAGGACAACTTGCAACTTTCGGACCTGAAATAGGAAAAAGGAGTTGTCGTGACGGCGTGTGTAAGAAGCCCCGGGCATTACAATCTGTGTTTGTGTTGGCGTATCCATATGGGATTATATCATACGTACCTCTTTGTTGTTGATGGGTAATCCGTAACGAAGCAAGCTCTCTGGGTCCTTGTTCACCCGTGCTCCGCTTCCACTGGCCATTTCTTTTGCCATGGCTTGTTGTTGTGGAAAGTAGGTTGAGGTGATTGCTGGCGTCGACCAAAGAGAAGCCGTTACCAAAAAGGATGTAGCCAAAGCTTTACCTAGATCCATGGGCATAAGTCGGCGGTTAGGTTCGTCGTCCGAGGATGATGCGAGGACCGAGGAGGTAACACGTCCGTGGTATGGAGTAACCACGACAAAAGCCGTTGTTGCAGAGGTAACTACGGCGAGCAACAAGAGCTGTCGGAAGGACGGAGACAGCATCATCAATGAATCGATTCTACGGGACGGGAATAGCTAGCGTGTGGCTGAAGTTCTCGCTTCGACTTGATGGAAGCAACGCTGTTATAAAGCGACTACTGTTAGACTAGCTACTACAGTAGTTACCAAAGCACAAAAAGATCGGATGCGAAGCGTTGCAGCGTTGCTTTGACACACAGCATCGTCGCGGAGCCATCAAATCAAGATCCTGCCTGACGCACGCGATCATGCGATCGATCGATAGGGTTACGATTACTAAGCTTCGCGCGCTTTTGCCCTCCACTTGTTCTAACGGAGCAGGGACAGACGCAGCCAGGACCAATCAAAAATTCGAAAAACGTCCAAAGAAAAAGCGAAAAGACAAGAACCTCTCTTTTCACCACAACCATACCAGTACACTACACCGTTCCTCGCAGACTACTTGGCTACTACGCAATCATGGCAACAGGCGACGACGAAGACGAGATGGAGGGAAAAACGACGAAAGTCGTTGACGAAGAAGAAGAAGAAGATCCGGCAGCCGAGGAGCACGAGGAGAAAGGCCGCCGTAAACGCAAACGCAAGCGCAAAGCCAAACAGGCAGAAACCAACGGAGACTCGAAAGAAGCTGTCGACGAGAGCAACGTTGAAAATAAAGACAATACCAAAGCCTCGCAAGTCGAGCGCACTGTGTTTGTTGAAGGTATACCCTACGTCTGCAGTGAACACGATGTTCGTAAATTCTTTTTGGATCACGGTTTACCAGATATTGAGGACATTCGGTTGCCTGTGTGGCAAGACAGCGGTCGGCTCCGTGGATATGGCCACGTGGTATTTACTGAGCAGGCTAATCAACAAAAGGCTATTGGATTGTCAGGAAAGTACCTACAGAATCGTTACCTGAGCATCAAGCCGGCAGAGGCTCCCAAAGGAGGAGCGACTGAGTCTCGCCCGGACCGAAACGCTGAACCTTCTCTTACAATCATGCTGCAGAATTTATCCTATGATGCTACAGAAGGAGACATTGAGGATGTTCTTAAAGAATGCGGAGCTATTGCGCCCGGTGGTATTCGTGTTGTTCGGCACTCTTCCACCCAACGCTCCAAAGGCTTTGCCTACGTTGAATTCGAATCTCTCTCGAGTGCAAAGTCGGTATTCGAAAGTACCACTCCTCTCGTCGTCAAGGGACGACCGTGTCGTGTTGATTATGATCATGGAAGAATGAAGGGTAGTTATCGAGCGGCGAGTGGACGCTTGTGGGAAAAGGAACACGGCAATACCGACACCGGGAAGGATGATGCAGAGCGCGTTAAGATGTGATTATTTTTTATTTGATTCCTCTATGTAGACATGTAGACTCTACCGGTATGCCTTCACGTACGAAATGTATTTCTGTACGGTATCATTAGACTAGTCTATCCGTCGCTAGACTAGCTAGAGTAGACTGCTACTAGCTATGTAGAGGTAAACTTTGCTAACGGTACTACGGTAGACTAGACTACCATTCAAATACGTTGAAGGCGCTAGCAATACGGTAGTAAATTGAGGCTCATAGCCTACATTGAGCAGTAACCAAAAGAATAAGCTTCATCGCGGATTCGAACCACGGACCTCCTCATTACTAATGAGGTGCTCTAACCAACTGAGCTAATGAAGCTTTATCACAATTTTTTTCAATATTTCTGGTTTCTATATTAATTTTACGCGCCAAACCAGCAGGCTGATTGAACCACACACATCATGACTGACTCATATTGTCACAACATAAATTCGAACCCCCCGCTCCCTCTCATCTTTCATCTACTAACCAATACCGGTACATGTATAGCTAAACGACATATATATCGTATCGTCGATAGACCATGAGAACAGCACTCCCCATCTCCGTTACTGTAAGCCTTGCATTCGCCTTGCTCGTCGACTTAACTGGCATTCCAGTCGCAGCAGCATGGGTCCCGGCGTCCACGCAACGAACGACATTCTATGCTACAAGAACAAGAACATTCACGACGCCACCAGTCACTGCGTCACCGAAGCGAACTCGCCTCTACAGCACCGAATCCCCCGTGTCACCCGCCAAGTTTACCGAATACAATGACGACGAAATAGTTATCTTGGATGGTTTGATTGACAAGGCTAACGCTGCCGTAGGAGACCTCCAAGCTGTAGTCTTGGAGACACTCCCTTCCTTGTCAAATGCGTTGATTTTTAAACTCCGCCAGTCGACAGCGCACCCCATCGAGTCCGTGAGACGCGTGGGAGTGGAACTCAATCATATTTTGGAAGGCTGACTGCAAGAGGCCAAGGACACGCTGGCGGAATTTTTGAATGCCGGTGAAATCCGCAAACTCGACAGCGCCACTCGTGCTCGTACTACCGCTATGGTACTACTACTACTACTACTGAAGTCTACCTGGTAACACTTGTCGCAGTAGTACGGTACCGTACGGAACGGAACGAGGCGGCTAACTAGCTTCTGGTTCTGATAGTCTGCGATTATCCTCTTGGGACTTCGAGGTCTGGTATTTAACTTTGCTATCGGTACCGTACTAGTAGCGGTAGTGGCGCTC
>Ga0307981_1003051_pt1 | contig 12939 bp, 8 predicted proteins | sample OrgLakmetagen987_FD_201849 | JGI IMG/M metagenome (GOLD analysis project Ga0307981, IMG submission 201849) | Saline water microbial communities from Organic Lake, Antarctica - #987 | ecosystem: Environmental > Aquatic > Non-marine Saline and Alkaline > Saline | place: Antarctica: Organic Lake... | reverse complement strand
ATATTGTTGCCCATGACGACGGCTGCAGCCCCTGCTTGTTGCGCCATGACAGCCTTGGCGACAAACGTGAGACCGTCGCCACGTTCCATATAGACAATGACGGGTCCAGCCGCAGCCTTTACAGCCGCCACAGTTTCTACGGACAATCCCCCCTTGCCCGTGCGAGGTTGTGCGAGTATCAGCGTAGCATCATCTAGTGCAAAGGCCTCGGGAGAACCGAATTCTCCAGGAACGGCTTCCATGGAAGACAAGCGACAGCTGTTGTTACTACTACTGCTACTGCTACCGGCATTAAAGGACAGACCTGCTCGTCGGAAGAGAAAGCTCTCCTTGGTAAGAGTGATTCGAGGCAGGTTGTCTAGCGCTGCCTTGCTGGTCGGTCTGCTTCTCCCTGCCGCCGCCGTTGGGTCCATGGCTTCTGCCGGGGCTTCTTGCCAAGCATTTTGATTACCATTAATATCCGCGTCAAAGTCTTGAAGGTCTTGCAATAAGGCGTGCTGCTGATCGTCCACGTCGTGTATTCGTTCACGAAGGTTCCCTAACATGTGCTGGAGTTCGGCTGTCGTCGCTCTAGCTACATCTGCTGGTGTTTGTTGTTGGCGTTGCAGTTGAATTGTAGCGACGCCCGGTCGAGGGACGCGGATGTTTCCTTGTGCCTGTTGTTGTCGCTGCGATGCCTGTGACGAAGGTCTTCCTTGCAGCGATCCCTGCAGTGTCGCACCGCAGATGGTACACATGTGCGAGTGATCCTCACATATATCTTCGCAGTCGGGGCACCAGTTATTGTTGCTGTTCGTTGCCATGGTCGAGTGTCGAGTGATGTGTGATGATTGTGATGATGAGAATTTTTAATATGTCGTCGGTCGTCGATCGTGATTTTGCGATTCCGTTTTCTTTGTCAACAGAAAATGCTGCATAAAAGGGCGCGAGAATATCTTTATCGCCAAGTTTTCATGCGCTTTGCTCGACCACCACAATGGGACGATGAGACGCGCACTACCATGGCGGAAGTCTCGTCAGCTTCTACCACAGCAGTAGCGTCAGCGCCATCCATGGATGACATGTTGGTCCGTGAAACACGCTTGCAAGGACTTATTTGGGTCGGGGCGCCGTATGTACGAATGCAGAGCTTCTTTTAGTAGGGCTTTCTTGAAGAACAAGTTGCAACCTACTATCGGTATCAGAGCGAGGAGGGCACGAGATGTTACGGAATAGCAAATGGATATGGGTGGCCCTTTGCCTGTTCCTTCGTCAATCAATTGTGTGGTTAGGGGTGGGGATTCTGGGGGATGCTACTCCTAGCTAACTTGCTTGTTGTTTGTGCTGCTGATATTCTCTCGCGTCGAAATGCCCAGCCAGTTTGTTGGCGAGCTTGGAAGGTGGCTTAGGTTTGCACGTAGGCTGAGGGTATTCACTTCCATTTAGTTCTCGAACCTTCGTCTTGGTTTTGCTGGTTAGTACCGGTACCGGTAGTGCTTACTGCATGAAGTTGCGCTTTTTACAATACTTTTGGGCATAATCCCTAAGTAAGCGAAGCTCGCGTAAACAAGAAGTCTCGACCAATCAGAAAGCTGTAAACTAAAATGACGGAAAATATAAAGCACATACGTGAAATCAGCCATACGAAGACCGTACGTGCTGGAATGCAGACGTACGTGAAGATGTCGACTCGCTCCCGGAAAGGCTCATTTTTGTCCTGGGTCTCGAACGTTCGTCTTTCGAAGTCCACGTGGCCGCGCAGTCGCGCCAATTGACGTACTGTAATTTTGTAAGCGTTCCATTCACAAACAAAAGTACCGGGACAAAAAGGAAAGGCAACCTTTCCTTCCTCACAACTAAGGACACAGACAGGTACAAACCGCATTCACTCCCACTCCCACACCAAACTTGGCAACAACAGCAATGATGGCCAGCTCCAACAGACTACTCGCAGCATCACTGTGCGATACCGTACGATACCGTCCGATCATGTACGCACACACATTGTGCAGTAGTTCCCGCCATTAATGTTAGGGGGCCGAGACTCTGGTCGGTAGATGACAAAGCTACGAACCGAACCAGGTCGAAGTCAAAGCAACTGAAACCTACCGCATGCAAAGAAGATACCGATGTCTGACGCATGGTTTCAAAAGCTGCTTATGTGTTCCATCATTCAGTTGCATCCCATTCCGGAAAGCCGAGGACAACCAACACGCCATGGCCGAATCCTGCCATTCGCTGGTAATGAGGTGTTAACCGAAATGTTTCGAGACTGAAAGCTAGAGGAGGGTGGGATACTGTGCGTCGCTTTGACGGGAGGTCCGGAAGACCCATCTATCTACTGCTTAACAAGGGTTAATAAGCTGCCGTATCCTATCAAGCAAATAGCTAGAACTCGTCATGAACACTTTCCTTGACGACCTCGCAGGCTTTTCCGATGCATTCTGCAATACCATCGACGACATCCGTCGTGTTATCGGTAGCGTTGACTGCAGCTTCCTCCATGGCAAGCAGATCATCCCACTGATCACTGTTGCCCAAGAATATGTACATGATAACACCAATAATCGCAAAGGTCTTCAAGATACCAAACACATCCTTCAGGGTCGTACCTTGCATGCTGGCAGCAAGAATGTCTCGACAGAAGAAGAACTGCATTAGACGATCCCACATGAACGTGCTGATAAGATTCACGCCCAAAATCATCAGAAGTAAGTCACGGAAACCCTCATCCGGAAACGGCACTAGCTGAAAGTAGCGATTCAGTCCAGGCACACTTTCGCTGGCAAACATGAATGTAAGGATAAAGGTGGACGCCAGACTCCAGAGTAGCGGGCGATTCTCAGTTACGCCAGTCATGAACGGACGGCCTTGCAAGTTGACAAAGAACACAGTCACTTGCTGCACACCGCTCACGAGAAAGACAATCGTATTCAGAATACCAGGCTTGAAATCGCCATCCAAATCGACCTTAAAGTCATCGTCAATGTACTGTTTCGAGCTCTTCACGGCAAACACCATGGTTCCCAAGTGAATGGCAAACTGACCGAGTAGACTGGCGAAGAGCGCCGGATGAAAAATTGAGTTGAGCGGGCGGACCTTGGAGAGCTTTTCGAGAGGCTTGGACCGCGACACAGACATGAACGAGACTGTTCCGAGCAATCCCAGTGCTGTCATTTGCGAGTCTCCGTACTTGACGCCGTCCAAATAGAGGACCGACAAGGAATATGAACTAATCAGGCATTGCAGAGACATGATTTGGTACTGCGCAATTGGAAGGAATGTCGAGAAGGGTTCCTGTTAGACTTGCAATGTACGAGGCAGAAAACGGCAACGGCGATACAAATAATTGAGTACATACCATTTGGATACTCGACACGAGCGTGCATCGACCCTGGCGAACGATGTCGACGCAGTTTCGGATACTCGGCATCTTACTCGTGAACGGAGCTGCAATACTCGCATCACCAAGCTTAACTATGGGCATGTCCCCGGGCGATTCTGCATCTTCAAACTGAGCAGCCAGAGCGGCAGCAGACCCTTCGACCCCCTTACCGGTCATGGAACCCTTTTTTGACTGTGCCTCGGCTTTTTCGGCTGCCATGAACTCTTGCATGGCCTTGAAGTACGCCCACTGCACGCCTTGTGCCTCGAGCTCGGCCGCACGCTCCTGCATCTTACGTGTTTTTTCGACCATGGCCGCCTTTTTCTCGGCCTTAAGTTCAGCCTTAGTCATCTTGGAACGATCAAGCGCGTTCTTTTTATCGTGTCGCTTCACGGCAACCTCCCGGGCCTTGATATGGTAGAGTTGGACGAGGTCATCTTTCTCCACAAGATCTGGATAGTTGTTGGGTTCGGTACCAAGTTGTCGAATCTTTGCTTTGATTAGCATCACGGGTAAGGCTTTGATCTCATTGAGATGAGCTTGACTCATGATAGCAGTGGGTAAACTCGTCTCCCTCTTTTCTTCCTTCTTTGCCTCTTCCTTGTCGGCCTTGTCTACATTTAGGTTTCCAAATCCAGTTAGCAAGGCAACGCCAACGTCTGCTTGTTTCAAGGCGCCAACATCGTTCGCACCGTCACCACACATCATACAGAGCATTCCAATCGACTGCAGACACTCGATAACCGTCTCTTTCGCATCTGGGGTCATTCGAGCAAATACTTTAATGTACTGAAGTACCTTGCGCGTTTCCGGATCAAGCTCCAAAGCAAGGGCGAGGCATTTTCCTGTCGTCGCCAAGTCATATTGCTCCGATAGTAGGCCCATTCCGCTTGCAGAGTATTCCGCAATGTTGCTTCCGTCTTCGTAGCTGCACCAATACAAGCTGCTCTTTTCTGTCGTTTCGAGATAAGCGACCGGCTTGAACGTCTTGTGCGTGTTCGAGGCGTCGTTCTTTGTCGTGAGATCCTTCTTTTTGCGCTTGGCTTCCAGTAGAGCGCGCAACTCTTCGTTGCGCTCCACTTGCTCGTCCGATATACTCGATGGTTCGAGAGGTTCGCAGATCTCGACCTCCTTAGCCACGTGAATGGCAGTCAGCAGGGCATCTCCTGTGACCATTACAACGGCCATACCACCCTCCTTTAGTTTATTAAGAACCGATGCTGTGTCTTTTCGAACCATACAGGTAAATACCATGAAACCAGCAAACACGAGGTCCATCTCGCATGACGCTCTTGTCTCTCTAGCTTTCTCGACGGCGCCACCGGACTCGAGGTCTTTGAATGCTAAAGCAATAACACGATAGCCTTGTTTGGAAAGATAGGCCGCCTTGTCGTCGTAGCCGGACGGCTTGGATGCGAGAAGGTTTCCAACTGCCTCTGGCGAACCCTTGGCAACTGCGAAATGTTTTCCGCTGGCCTTGACGACACAACTCATTCGCTGCAGCTTGGAGCTGAAGTGGTGCCTTGTCAGGATCTCTACATCCGAAACATTGTGACCAGAGCCGAGAGCGATGGTCTTACCAGCACTCTTCTTTTCAGTAGCGGGTGCAGGGACTGCGTTACCGGACGACAAGGAGATGTGCCAGTGCATGGAATTCAAGGACGCACTCTCGAGTGGGTCGCCAGTCGTCTCTTCCTCATAGACGACCAAGGAATGACAACCAGCTAAAACAAGAGCAGCTTCGTTTGATACCTTTGTCATGACCGTCATAAAATTTTCGTCATCGTCCTCTTTGCCCTTTGGCGTGCTTAGTTTCTTAGGCTCACAGACACCAACAGCAACGAGTTCTGCGAGTTGAGAGGAGAGAAATTCGTTAGAAACGATAGCAGCGGAGCACCAAAACGCACATTGATGGAAAATGACAGGACTTACCGTCAGTCGTCAAGGTTCCGGTCTTGTCAAAGTAGCATGTATCAATCTTGCCCGCAATGGGTACACGGTAAGGCTCGGTACAAAAGACATGCATTTTCATGAGCGTCATTAGACTGTTGTTCACTGCCATGGCCATTTGCATCGGTAACTCGGGGCGAATGACACTCGTAACAATGAGAATACAATGCAAGAGTAGTTCATACTTGCTGCGATTCTCATCATGCATACCGTGATAGAGAACGTACGACGAACTCACAACGGCAAAGAAGAAAAGCAACAAGAGCAAAAGTCCCGTCTCCTTTTCGTGACCCTTGACCTTTTCTTGTGATCCTTCAATCATTCGGACCAGCTTTCCTTGCGCCGACAAAAATCCAGTTCGCAATACAAAGCACACGCAACCATTGTCGGGCGGTACCGGAATGTTGCCGTACAACCTGGCCCCAACATCACTCGCAGTGGCAGTGTCGCCGTCATCATTCATATAGTCGGTTGCGCCCTTGCACTGCAGCATCTTCGTCCCCGCATAGGCCACATTCATCTTGTGCTTTCCCTTCATACTGAGACTGTCGCCTTGTTCCAGCTCGGTCAAACCTTCCTTCATTTGCGGCACTGATTCACCCGTCAAGCTCGCTTCATTTACGACCGTCGAACCCCTGAGCAACAAGACATCCGCTGGAACAACGTCACCGCCTTCGTCTTCGACTCTGGTTCTCTTGCCATTGGCACCTTCTTGTTTGGCATGGTGTGGCTTGACGCGGTTGAGACTCAGGATATCGCCGGGCAACAGCTCGGAACTATCCACGTAAGCCCAGTGATTCGATCGGAACACATAAATGTTGCGACTCGGATTACCCATACCACGGAGTGCCTGGAGACTCTTGAGTCGCTGGAAGACGACTGTACCTTCAAAGGTCATGACCATGAAAAGCGAGAAGAAACTGTAGATCAAATAGTCATCAATGGCCCAAAGCAAGACACAAAAGACTTGAAAGACCGAAAATGGATTCAAGAGTTGTTTCTTGTAGAGTTCCGTAAAGGTCGGCTCCTTGACACTAAACATGTTGGGTCCGTAACGAATCTGCCCTGTCACCACCAGATGAGTTGATAGAAAGCCCTTCCACGATTCGAGAAACTCCAGATTAAAGTCGGTCCGACAACGAATCTTGGACCAAACGGCATTTTCGGCTTCGTACACGTAGCGTCGACGATGATACTCAAAAGTCATGCCGAGCGTCGGATAATATTCGATTAGAACCAACACATCCTTGCCTTTGGAAGGAGAGACACGAGCATGCGTCGGTAGCGTAGAAGGCACGTTCGTCACGACCCTATCAGGGATACGATTGCCTCCATTCTTCTTGTCGCCTTGCTCTTTTGGCAATAGCAACTCCTCCTCGTCATCGAAATCGACTTCCATGATACTTTCAGGAATTTCGATCTTGTCAGCATCCATTTCTTGATAATTGATCCAGGTGTTAAACGACACACTCCAGTGCTGCATAAGCATTACCAGAGCGTGCAAAGTGGCCAAGATACCCAGCAAGAGCGAGGGCCAAAAGGACGCAGTGTATCTGCCAGGCACACGCATGCTCTTGGGCAAACTATCGAGAACGCTCTTTTCCTTGTCGCGCTTTTTTTCTGCCGCGAGTTCTTCAATGTCCATGTCCATCCAATCGGTCCATCCAATCTTTTTGGTGCGGCGGTTGGGGTCGTTGATATCCTGGAGAGAATGTTCGAGCTCGGCGCGCATCTTGGTGGCTCCTTCCATGACTGTGTAGTAGAATGGCAAACGAGAGTGGGTAAGAAAGAGTAAAGCGCTTCTACAATTCAACCGAGAGTTCATAATGCCGTCTCGGCTCTTGTCGCTTACCTTGAAAACCTTCGCGATCTGCCTTTTCGAGAAATAGGCGATAGGGCTCTCCAATGGTGGTGACCACCCAACCCGCTTGATAGACATAAAGGACCAAAAATATGATATTATAGAGGCGAATGTTGCGCTTGGCGGTACCCGCTGCCAGCTTGGCTTGGTAGATCGAGATAGAATCGATTCTCTTGGAATCGCAGTCCTTGCCAAAGGCCGTTGCTGCCGTCATAATGCCGATGAATAGTTCCTTACGAACACAGGAACGGTATTGAGACGAAACGACGCGAGTGATAGGGGAGTCACTTCTTTGGCCGAGTTGCTTTCTCGAGTCTCGCTTTCCTTAAGTCTTGCCTTCCTTGCACTCTTCCCTTGCAACAGACTTGTCTACGTAGTATCGGTATCGGTATCGGTATCGGTATCAGTAGATGAATGCTCTTCCTTTCGCTTCGTCTTCACTCTTTGTGGCTCTCGGCTCTTCGTCGGAAGCGAGTTTTTCGTCTCTCGCGTGGTTTCTCGTCATTCAATTCTCCACGTGGCGTTGTACTGCTTTGTTTACAGTCTTTCGTTCGTTCCAGTTTACTTTAAGATAGTTTTGGCGCGAAAAGAAATCACACCGTTGTTTTCATTTCCGTCGTTCATTTTTCCAACGACCATGGCGGCGAACTTGCTCGACTATAATTTCTTCTGCACTTCAGCTCTATAGAAAATACAGACACTGCCGCACTTCCAATCACTTCCTTACCGTCTATATCCTTGCAATGAATCCGTTTCGAAGCGTCCGTCGACCCAGCGAGAGCCCTTTTAGCCTTCTTGCTCCTGGTGGCAGTTTCATCCAATCGCTTTATATCCGCCTGCGACTCTTGACGAGGACAAAGGCCGTTGGTTTGGCGGCCTGTGTAGCCGTATTCTTCATTCTAACGGGCCATCGAATCGCTTCCTACAAAATGAACACGATGGAATGGGTTAAAGCGCCCATTAACGATATCCAGCGTACCTGTCCTGCGCCAAGCTATAAGACACTTGCCGCAACAGAAAAGCCAAAGATTTGCATGACGACCTTGACGGACGCCAAGAAGGGTTCCGTGGTACAGCGCTTCGTCAGATGGCGCAACTTTGACAGTTTACTGGAAATGACCTGGCCCAACAAGCAAGCCTACGTCAAGAAGCACGGGTATTACCTCTTTGACGAGAGCGATTCGCTCGATCCCAGCAGACCGCCGTCTTGGAGCAAAATTCGCGCCGCACAGCGCCTCTTGAAGGAAGAATCCTGCGACTGGGTCTTTTGGTTGGATGCTGACACTGTCATTATGAACTCGGCCAAGACGGTTGAAGCGTTCTTACCAGCCGATACGCAAAAGGACTTGATTTTGACGCGACAAAAGGGTGGCAGTTACAATGCAGGTGCTTGGTTGATTCGCAAGTCGGACTGGTCCCTCCATTTCTTGGATACCTGGTGGAACATGCGGGAATTCGTGCATCCACCCGGTATGAGCACGTCCGGGGACAATGCGGCTCTCAAGGCTTATTTGACCGAACGCATGGATCCAGCCGAATTCAAAAAGCACATTGTCGTACCACCCCGGTGTACCTACAATTCTGTAACTGTCTTTGTGAGTCCGGCTGAAGCGGCGCTGGTAACGAGCATGCAAGACATTGAAAAGCAAGAGTATTACATGAAAGTAGGTAAGTACCACAAGGGAGACTTGATTGCGCACGTGGCTGGTAAGAACAATAAGATTGATACCACGGCGATCTTGCTCAAGGATGCCGTATAAGAACGGTGATCGTAAAGACGTGAGAAGCTTGCATGACATCCGACCTTTGAAGAACTATCTTGGCTGTTATACCATCTCGTAAGTAATCCACTTTCTGTAGACTGGTGAGCCTAGTAGATACGCAAGCATAAAAGCGTTCACTCTTTTTAGGTTCAAGCACCAACATGAAGCTTGAATGGATCTCTATTTAAACTACAACGCGACGCGGTCATCATTTACAGGCGCTTGTGGCGAATAAAAAGAAAAGGCTCCTCGGGTGCGTCGTATTGAACTCGATCGGGACTGCGGTCGTCAAAGCGACCCGACGAGCTCGTCATGTGACGATCAAAGGAAAGATATCCGAAACGGCCGTGGGTGTTGTAAGGCTGAATGGTCAATTCCAATTCCACATGTTGCCACGGTTGTCGCGCCGACACTGTGACGGTATTCTTTTTTACTTCATAATTGCCCCAAACAGCGGTCTTGTCTACTTCGCGGGTCAAGCAAACCTTGAGAAAGCGCCGGAACATTTCGTGTGGTGGCGAAGGGGTGAGAGCATACAAGACACGGCCGTCCTCTTGAAAGTACAGATAACGATAGTAAACTGTTTCGAGTACGGCTCCAACGGGAATCTATGGTGATAGTGGTAGAGGTGAGACGACGGCAAACATTGTAAACATCATGAAACAAGAGAGCAACTTGACGTACCTCGGTCCACATGTCTCGCTGAATCTTCTTGACGCGTGCATACTTCATCACGTACACACCACCTCCAGCTCGGACACGTGGTCGCTTTTCCAGCATGCTTCGGTACGAGTTACCAAAACGAGAAACGTGAAGCTGTTGTCGCTTGCTCTGATTGAGATAGAGTCGTTCGCACAACCGCCTGTAAACTGCTTCAGTCCTTGTAAAGGACCTCCAGTGAGGACTCACCAGCGCCAACACGCCATATGTATCGACCGGGAGCCATTCGAATATCTTGTGCAGCATTTCGTCAGGTAACACGAGAATCTTACCAGCAATCTCAATGAGCTGCTCCTCCGTCATGTCTTCGGCCGCGGCACGTTGTTCCGATTCCAGCTGGTCTTGTAGCTTTTCGTCGTTGTCCGACTTGTAGTCATCCTCATTTTCCTCCACTTGTTGCTTTCTTTGCTTTTCCATATCGACGACAGTATCTGGCACAACCTTTATCGTTTCGACATAAAGTGACTTGTTCTCGTAAGGTTCTTGGACAGTCACCGATGGCAGATCGGAAGAATCACCGACGGCACGTTGCAACGTCATGTACTCTTCAAACTCTCCGATCGTCTTGTAGCCGTGTTTATGCGCCAGCTCCTTTCGCTCTCCTCTCGGCAACATGTGCCATATCGGCCATGTAAGTTCCCATCGTTCGTCTTCTTGAAACCACAGTTCGTTGTTGTCGACTGTCGTCGTCTTTTCGTTCTTGGCGTTGGCCTTATTGTCGCCCGCAAGTTTTTGACTCATTGTCGTTTTCTGTATTCCCGGTACACTAAGCTCTAATTCGACGTTGACTTTGACCAAAAGTGCTGTATTCGATCCAATGCGTCGATTCTTGATCGTGCTGATGGACTCTGTTGCAAACAACAAGTTGTACTCTTTCTGTAGGGGACTGTAGGACGGTAAGATTTCACGGAAGACGAAAAGTAAAGTAAAGTGAAAAAGAGTCAGCGAAAAATGGAGCTCAGACGCCAATAGCGTTATTGTTTAGCGCCGGCGCGGGCGCGGGCGGGTCGCATTTCTTCTTGTTTCATCGTTCGTCTCATCGTTGGCTTTGTACCAACATGACGCCCCCGTTGTACTGTAGAGCTAGACTTATGGCAAACATTGTCTGATCACATGTTGTTTTTGTGAACGACGCGCTTACCGCCGAACTCCTCAGAGCTGACGGATCCATTCAAGCCTGTTTGGTACCGTTGCCATATACTGTGCTGATACAGTAAATTCGCACTTATACTCCGAGTAGACTACTTCTGTTGGATGGAATGGACACTAGAGACGACAACGTTAACGCATTGTCATATTTCTACGGAAAAGAGTGCAGATTAGGTAAAAAATCGAGCTGGAGCTATAACTTTTTGATGAAGGAGAGCGTCTTGGTGGTGGAGGCCAGGTACTTTTCATGGCGGACAAGTCCGTGTTCTTCAAAGAGTGGCGACAGCTGGGTAGAAATGTAGTTTTTGTAGTGTGGTTCATTCAGGTTGCTAAAGCCAGCCATGGAAGAGTCGAGAGGTGGGCGATCGCCCAATTGCATCGAGTCGGTCAACACCACCATGCCCCCTGGTTTGACTACACGGGCCATTTCCCCTGCCGCTCGTTCCCGCGCCTCTTTCGGGAGTTCGTGAAAGAGATAAACACAAGTGACGGCGTCGAACGTCTCGTCGTCAAAGGGAAGATCTTCAGCGTTGGCCTGTACCAAGTTGGCGGGTGAATTGTTGTCTAGCTTTTGATATTCTAGCCAATAAGCGTCGTTGTCTCGAGCTTTTTCCAGGTAAAAGGGACTCAGGTCAACGAGCGTCATGCTAGCGGATCGGAAATTGTCCCTAGTAAAGGTGGAAAAGCGGCCCGTCCCACACGCAACTTCGAGAATTGTAGAGGGATCTTTGGTGCCAAAGTGCTTCTTGAGAGGAATCAGAGTCTGCCGTTGCATGACATCTTGACGTCCTAAGAAGAGTGTCTCGGTGCTGACTTCGTATCGTTCTGCAGATTCAGATGACATCCAGCCATCTGTCTGGTAATGAAAGTCGTTGAGGTAGTAGGAGGGATAACTGATCGACGATGTCTTGTCGGTGGGGGCACTGAACCAGATTCCCGCCGCCTTGCCTTTATATTTGCTCTGACGACTGTTAATGCCAATCGACTCGCGGACTAGACGAGCCGTCTGGGACAGAGCAAATATCGGGTTCATCTGCTTGTGGTCCGCCTGAAGCTTGATCTGGTTGTCATCGCTACGAATGAAAGCATCCCAAGGAAACCGAATCAGCCCACTTTTGACGCAGTCCCAGTCCTGTTCGTAACACATGCTTGTTTCAAGCAAGAGACTGGAGGCAATATCGGACTTAGCGAGATCGCCGAATCGACCGCCACCGTTTGATAATGCACTAGCATCAGCTGGAGCATTGCGATTCGTAATGAATCTCTTGTGCAGATCATAACCAATCAATCCCGCAACAGCATTGACGGTAAAGTATGACGTGCGAAGAACATGGGAAAGCCAGTAGGCTCGTGACTGCCTCGTCTGCAAAGCATTGCTCGTCACAATCTTCCCAAGACGTTGAAAGTTACTGTCTGATCCCTCCGACTCGAACGTCTCCCAATTCGCCACGGAAGGATGGCAGGCGAAGTGGTCATTTTCTACTTGTCCGGGCTTGACGGAGAGGTCGTCTTCTGCGGGCGCATCTGGTAACTCTGAAAGACTAAAGGCAGATATCAAACCAACGTTTGGTGCGACAGGAGGAGTGATACCGGTATCTTCCTGCGTATGTAGAGTCGAGGCAAAGAATTTAGACGAATGGACAGATTTAAGCGATGGCGCAATGAAAGCATCCGCCAATGGAAGGGACAGGAGCGCCGCAAGAGCAAGATAATACTGCAGCAGGAACATCATCGTGAAACGTGGGAAGGAATGAGAAAGAGAGATATTGTTTGTTAGCGTGCGTTCATGTGTGATTTATGAGGAGAGATCGATGAGCAAGATCAAACGAAGAACATCACCGGAGAATTCGGAGAGATTCCATAGTTTAGTTCTGGTCGTTCTCCGGTAATCTCTCTCTCTACGGTAGCTAGTAGTCTAGAGGTCTATATATAGAGAAACTACCGCAATTAGGTCGAAATATACTTAGGTCAGAGGCAAGCCAGCGTACCGGGTGCAGTCTCTGATCCGGGGCTGCACGCAGGTGCACCGCGATAATTTTTATAACTGCGCTTGATACTTAAACCATGATTTTCGAAGATTGGTTTACCGCTTCTTTATGACTTTTCCTTTTGATGGCCGCAACATCATTATT
>Ga0307981_1003048_pt1 | contig 12950 bp, 10 predicted proteins | sample OrgLakmetagen987_FD_201849 | JGI IMG/M metagenome (GOLD analysis project Ga0307981, IMG submission 201849) | Saline water microbial communities from Organic Lake, Antarctica - #987 | ecosystem: Environmental > Aquatic > Non-marine Saline and Alkaline > Saline | place: Antarctica: Organic Lake... | reverse complement strand
GCGACATCATGTCGACGCCTTCGTGGCTGCGCCCACCCGAGCGAGGTGCACCCCAGGTGTCGGCGAACGCACGCGGCCCGGCGACCGGACACACCATGCCGCTCCTCGGCGCCGGTTGTGGCGCCGCGACCGGAGTCGAGGACGCCGCGCCGGACCCCGTCGTCGTTCCCGACGATGCCGCAGCGGGCGCTGGTGCCGCTGCTGCGGCCTGTCGAGCGGTTTCTTCGGCTTGGCGTGCAGCACGTGCCGCTGCTTCGGCTGCCGCACGTTCCCGCTCGCGTTCGAGCTCGTGTTCCACTTCCTCGCTCACCAGACGCTCGGCCTCCATCTGCGCGAGCGCTTCGATCTCGCGTTCGGCAGCGGCCTTCAGATCTGCCAGTTCGAGCGCGGCCTGCTCGGCTTCCTCCCGGTCCGCATCCAAGGCTGACCGCGCGTCGGTGACGTCGTCCATCAGTGCGTCGTAGTCGTCGAGATCAACAAGCGCCGCCTCTCGCGATATCGCGGACATGACGTCGGCGGTGAGGCCGTCGTTGATCTCGCTCAGGTCGGTGAACAGTACGAAGCCACCGCCGTTGCCTGCACCCATGTAGTTCCGTACGGCCTGGTCCTCGAGGCCCTGCTGCATGGCGGATGCCTGGGTCTCGAGTTCGACCAGTTCGACCTCGGCAGACCGGATGTCGAGGGTGAGGCCATCGATGTCGGACTCGGCGTCGAACATTGCCTGGGATGCCGAGTTGGCCAGGTCACGTGCTGCCTGGATGTCGGCAGCGGCCTGCTTGGCGGCTTGCGTGCCGTGTTCGGCACGTGCAGATGACGGGGCGATCGCCACTGCGAGAACGACCACCGCAGCGGCGGCGCGACGCATCCGGCGGGCCGAACGTGCGGTCAGGGGGCGATACGACACAGCGTCGGAGGGTATCCGTCGGGGTGAATCAGCGTCGTTCAGCTGGGGGTGGCTCTCGGCACCCACCCGGCGGTGCAACGGCGCGTTGCCGTGGTCATTCGCTCGCCAACGGCTCGACGCGGGGCGGGCTCGAACGCGTCCCGAGGGCCGCGGCGGCGAGGGCGGTACTGATGGGCACCGATGCAACGAGCCCGATCGAGCCGACCAGCGCACGCACGATTTCCACTGCGACGACTTCGCGTGTCGCAGCCGACGACAACGACTGTCCGGCCTCGCGGAACAACAGCAACAACGGCAACGATGCGCCCGCATAGGCGAGGAACAGCGTGTTGACCGTGGAGGAGATGTGGTCTCTCCCGATCCGTACCGCCCGGCTGTAGAGCTCCGCGAAGTCGGCGTCGGGCTTGGCGTGCTTCAGTTCCCACACCGCCGACACCTGGGTGACGGTGACGTCGTCGAGCACGCCGAGCGACCCGATCACGACGCCGGCGAGCAGGAGGCCCTGGGGGTTGATCTCGTTGCCGAGTGCGCCGAGATAGCCGACGGTCTCGTCGGCGAGGCCGGTGAGCTTCGACGTCACCACGAACAACCAGGCAAGGACGGCGGTGATTGCGAGGCTGGCGATCGAGGCCAACAGCGCTGCGGCTGTTGCGAGATTGAAGCCATGCGCCAGGAACAAGGCGATGAACGCGATCGCCCCGGACGCCACGAGTGCGACCGCCACGGCGTTCGCCCCCTCGAGGAGGGCGGGAAGGAGGAACACCACGATCACCACCAGGCTGGCGGCCAGGCCTGCGAGCGCGCCGGCGCCCCTCCATCGTCCGAGCACGATGATCGCCGTCACGAAGACCAAGAGCAGCAGGAGGAGCGGGGTCGAACGTTCGAAGTCGTAGAAGAAGATCAACGGATCGCCGCCGTCTTGGGCAGAGATGTCGACGAGGATCGCGTCACCGTCGCGGATCGGGCTGGCGAGCGGTTGCTCGAATGTCAGCCGTTCGCCCTCGAATGCGCCGGATCCGGGGATGAGTCCGATCTGGCGGCAGCCGAGCAGCGGGTCGTAGCTGCACGGTTCGACGGCTTCGGAAATGACGGTTGCCGGGACCGGATCTCCGTCCAACCCGAGGGGGTCGTCTCCACGGTCGGAGCCGCTGGGCCACAACGCGACCAGTCCCACCAGTACGGCGACGAGACACACGGCGACCGCTGCCCACATGCGTTTGCCCACGTGATCGGCGACGTCGACGTCGAGCTGTCCTGCTCCGTGATCGTGGGCGTGTGCCATTGCGGGGAAGTGAGCGACGTCGAGCGATGCTCAGCTGATGAGGTCGGCAGCGAAGACGACGCTGTGGTGGAGTTGATACGCAGCGAACGCAAGCGTCGTTGCGATGACGAGTGATGTCTGGAGGCGAGTGCCGAGGCCTGGCTGCTCGACGGGTCGCAGTAGTGCAGTAGCTCGTGCCGCCACACCGTGATCGGCGATGCCGAGTGCCGGGTGTGGACTCGCTCGCGCCAATGCGACCTTGGCGATGGTGCGAGCGGTGAGACGCCGGTCGCCTCCGGTCTGGGCCAGAGCGTCTTCGTCGGCCCACCGTTCGAGGTGGAAATCGAGACGTGCGGTGAGCCGTGTCGCAGGCGGCACGAACGCGGCGGTGACGAGGCCCAACAGCTTGAACCGGTCATGGCGGTTTCGAGCGTGTGACCGTTCGTGAGCGAGCACCACGTCGAACTCGTGATCATCGAGCGAGTTGCGCAGGCCAGCCGAGATCGCAATGGTGCGCGCTGGGCCCGGCAGCGTGTAGGCGTAGACGTCGTCGGTGTCGATGAACTCCAGCGGACACGTGTCGGTGCAGCGCAGACGACGGTGGTGCATCAGGACGCGAGTGGCGCGCGTGGTGCCGACGGCGGCGGCCAGGATCGACGTGGCCCCGACCAGCGCGCCCACGGGAGTGTGATCGGGGGCGAGGTGGAGCGACCAGTCGATGAAGGGGTTGCGGAGCCCATTGTGCGCGAGGCCGCTGAGTCCGATCAGCCACAGCGTGGGAACGGTCGCGATGGCGAGTGCCGACAGGAGCAACAGACTGCAGCGTGCAGCTGCTGCGGGCCGGAGCTGGTCGACGACACGACCGCCGGCCAAAGCGACGCCGAGGGTCGCGATCAGAGGAAGCGCGACGAAGTCGATCATTTCGTCTCGTTGAGCAGTGCTGCGAGTTGCGCTGCTTCTTCGGGATCGAGGACGTCGGCGAATCCGGCCAGGGCCGATTTGCGATCGGAGGAAGCATCGAGGATGGCTCGCAGCCGCTGTGCGGTGAGGTCGGCTTCGCTGTTGACGGCTTCGTAACGGAACGCACGGCCGTTGCGGTGGCGGCCGGCGAGGCCCTTGTCGCACAGGCGGCCGAGGATGGTGGCGATGCTCGTGTAGGCGAGTTCGGTGTGCATCGCGTTGATCACCTCGCTCGGGGAGGCAGGTCGATCGAGTGCCCAGAGCGCGCGCAGGACATCGGATTCGAGTTCACCGTCGGCTCGTCGTTTCATGGTGATGCTGCGATTCCTGATGACGTCGGTCAGACCGACCGGTGGACGATGTGTACCCCTGGCTTCGTCATCCAGGGTACCGACGGTGGTGCCCCGGCCGAGCTGCGTCCGTCACTTCCCGTGGCTTGACGTCCCAAATATCTACAGCGTGTCGTAACGTGGGATCCGTGATGTCGTTCCTCCGTGCAGCCCGCCTGACCCCCGCCGCCGTCGGGTTCACAGTGGCGATCGCTTTCGGCGTCGCAGCGTGCGGAAGTGCTCCGACCGACGCCGAATCGGCACCTGCGACCGGATCGGACCGAGGCGCCGAGCTGTATCAGTCGAGTTGTGCGTCATGCCACGGCGCCGACCTGCGCGGGACCGACAAAGGGCCGTCTCATCTGTCGATCGTGTACGAGCCCAACCACCACGGTGATGATTCGTTCCGATCGGCGATCGTCAACGGAGTTGGCCAGCATCACTGGAACTTCGGTGACATGGCCGCGATCCCCGGCCTCGACGCCGAGGAGATCGATGACATCATCGCGTTTGTCCGATCCGAACAGGATCGTCAAGGGTTCGAACGATGACCTCGACGGACACGAAGTGCGAATTTCGACATGAAGTCGTAACATTTCTTCCCATGTCGGCACACCCACATCGATGTGACCGGGATCGCGTCCGGCCCGCATACGGGTTCGGCGGGATCCTGGTCCTCCTGATCGCTCTGGTGGGTGTCGTGTCGATTCCGTCCACGGCGAGCGCTCACACCGGATTCGACTCGTCGATGCCTGCCGAGGGAGCAATCGTCGAACAACCCGTCGAGCTGGTCACCGTCGTGTTCACCGGTGAGGCGACCCCCGTCGGCGATCAGTTCGTCGCCCTGACCCCAGCGGGTGTCATCCAGCCCGCGGTGAGCGTTCAGACCGTCGACGACAAGGTGTTCTCGCTCCGGTTCGACCCACCGCTCGCGGGTGGACAGGTGGGTCTTCGTTGGAGCGTCCAGGCTGCCGACGCCCACCCGATCGAGGGTGCATTCTCGTTCACCGTGAATGCGCCGGCGCCGGCCCTGGCGCAGGCCGCCGCAGCATCGGCCGAGACGCCGACCGTCGACGCAGCGGCGCCCGTCGACGGATCCGGGGTGCCAGCAGCTGCGCCAGCTTCGCTCGACGAATTCCTCACGGTCGATGACTCCAAGCCGGGTGAAACCACGGCCACGATCGGCCGCGTCGTCGGGTTCACCGGAATCACGCTCGGACTCGGGACACTTGCATTTCTGGCCACGACACTGCGTGGCCGGCGTCAGGAAGTTCGGCGTGCAGTCGGCGCGGTCCGGATGCTCGGCGTCGTGATCGCGGTGGGCGCAGCGATCGAGTACGTCGGTGTCACTCGAATCGCAGCCGGGTCGTTGATGTCGGGGTGGTCGACGGCACCCGGATTCGCCACCGTGTTGCGTGTCGTCGGCGGCGTCGCACTTGCCGTCGGCGTGGTCGGCAGCATCTCGCGGGGGCGTGCGACGACCGGCATGCCACGATCCCCGGTGGCGCGTTCGCTGTCGTCGGCGGTTCTCGACGATCTTGCCACCGAGCCGTCCCACGCGATGGAGGACGGTCCGATCGTCCGGTGGGTTCCGGATGCTCGTTCGTGGCCGGCGTTCGCCGGAGCGGTCCTGGTCATCGCATCGTTCTGGTTCGATGGCCACACGGTCAGCAAGGGCTTCCGCCCGCTGCATGCCGTGGTGAACAGCGTGCATGTCGCAGCTGGTGCGGTCTGGGTCGGAGGAGTCGTGGCGATGGCCGTCCTCGTGTGGTCTCGCTACCGATCCGGCCGTTCGATGCGGGTCGCCGAACTCGTCGTCCGCTTCTCCAAGGTGGCCACGGTTGCGCTTGCTTCGGTGGTTGTCGCAGGTGGGCTGATGGCGTTTCTCGTGCTCGATTCGGTCGGGGATCTCACCGGAACGCAATGGGGCAAGATGCTGCTGTTGAAGACCGCCGCAGTCGTGCTGGCAATGGTCGCCGGCGCCTACAACCACTTCCGGTTGCTTCCGGCGCTCGAAACCGACGCAGAATCACCCGACGCGTTGGCCCAACTCCGCACGACGTTGACGGTCGAGGCCATGATGCTGGGCTTCGTCGTCATCGTGACTGCGTTCCTCGTCGCCGCTGCGACCTGATCAGCGTCCGTCGTCCAACGCAATGTTGCTCCTGACGCTCCTCGTCGTCGGCGTGGCGTTCGGTCTCTGGCAAACAGTGCACCGATCGTCGAAGCTGGTCCAACGGTGGCACGCGTCGTCGTTTCCCCGTCGTGCCGCCGGGTCGTTGAGCGTGCTCGACAGCGGGCCCACGGGCCATGACGACGAGCAGGTGGTCATCCTGCTGCACGGTCTGGGTGCAACTGGGAACTACTTCGGAGCCTTCTACGACGGCCTCAGCCGCCGACGGCGTGTGGTGATCGTCGACCTGCTCGGTTTCGGCCACTCGATGGACGAACAGCGGTCGGACTTCGGGCTCGACGACCATGTCGATGCGATCGACGGAGCGCTCGACGCGCTCGGGCTGGGTGCGTCGCGGGTCGTCCTCGCAGCGCATTCGATGTCGAGCGTGGTGGCGCTGAGCTGGGCGGATCGGCATCGCGAACGAACCGAACACGTCTACCTCTGGGGTCCGCCGGTCTACCCAGATGCGGTGGCGGCGCGTGCGGTCGCGAAGGAACATGGCGTCATGGGTCGCCTCTTCGTCCTGGACACCAGGTGGGCAGAGCGGGCGTGCCGGATGAACTGCGCCAATCGAGAGTTGAGTGGTGCGTTGATGACGTTGATGGCGCCGCGCTGGCCCGCCCCGGTCAGCAGCGATGCCAGCCAGCACACGTGGGATGCGTATCGCATCTCGTTGCACGACCTGATCCTCGATGTGGACTGGTCCGGAGTGTTCCCTGCGAGTGTGCCCGTCACGGTGTTCCGTGGCGCCGACGATCCGATCGGCGACCATGCACACATCGCCTCGCTCGTCGGGGCATCCAATGTCGTGACCGTGGCGGGAGCGGACCACCACATCGCCCTGCAGCATCCGGAGCTGCTGTTCGACGCCCTCGGTGCCTGAGCCTTCGACGGGATCGACTCGTCCGGTTGTGCCCCGTGGCCGACGCTGCCACGCTGAGCGCGTGGACTTCACGTCATCGTCGACGATCCGAGCGGCTGTGTGTCGCGAATTCGGTGCACCGCTGGTCATCGAGGAATTGACCATCGACCCGCCAGGTCCTGACGAGGTGTCGGTCGACATGCGCGCCGTGGCGATCTGTGCCAGTGACCTGCACGCCAACGACGGAGCATGGGGAGGAGCGCTGCCGGCGGTGAACGGTCACGAGGCGTCAGGGGTGGTGCGCGAAGTGGGTGCGACGGTCACCGGTGTGGAACCCGGTGACCGGGTGATGGTCTCACTGCTGCGCTCCTGCCGCGACTGCTACTTCTGCGACCGCCATGAATCGCACCTGTGCGAGCGACGCATCGACTTCGCGCTCGCGAACGAACAACGGCTTCGCGACGCAGCCGGCGCGCCGGTGGCCCAGGGCGTGTACACGGGAGCCTTTGCGGAGCGAGTCGTGGTGCACCACAGCCAGGTGGCAACCATTCCTGACGAGGTCAACTTCGAAGCCGCAGCGTTGCTCGCCTGCGGCGTTGCAACGGGGTTCGGCGCGGTCGCGAACACCGTCCAGGTGGACGCCGGCTCGAGCGTCGTGGTGGTCGGCGCCGGTGGCGTCGGTCTCAACTCGGTGCAGGCCGCCCGGGTCGCTGGCGCCACACCGATCATCGCGCTCGATGTTGCCGACACGAAGCTCTCCGACGCCGTCGAGTTCGGAGCGACCGACACGGTCCGCTCCGACGTGGTCGATCCGCTGGCCGCAGTTCGAGCGCTCACGGGCGGCCGCGGCGCTGATTTCGTGTTCGTGACCGTCGGGTCGACCGCAGCGATCGAGCAGGCGGTCGATCTGGCCCGGAACGGCGGAACGGTGGTCGTGGTCGGCATGACCCGTTCGGGCGAGCACGCCTCGATCGAGACGAGTGGGTTCGCCGGTAATGCCAAGCGGGTGGTCGGCTCCTTCCTCGGTTCGACCGACCTGCGACGCGACGTTCCGATCCTGACCGCGCTGTACCTGAACGGTGAGCTGTTGCTCGACGAACTGGTCACGGCGAGATACGACCTCGACGACATCAACGAGGCGATCGCATCCACTCGTCGCGGCGAAGCACGCCGCAACGTCGTGGTGATCGGCGGTGCGGGGTGAAACTCCAGAGCGTCCGTACGTTCGTCACGGCGCCACCGACGGGGATCGGCGGCGCCTTCTGGGTGCTCGTGGAGGTCACCACCGATGACGGCATCGTCGGGATCGGTGAGTGCTACGGCGTCCCGTTCGGGGGCGACGTGGTCGAGCAGATGGTGCACGACGTGTTCGAGCGCCACGTGGCGGGCCTCGATCCGCACGACGTCGAGACGATGTTCCGCCGCGTGTATTCCGCCGGCTTCACGCAGCGACCCGACGTGACGATGATGGGCGTGTTCAGCGGGATCGAGATCGCCGTGTGGGACATCCTCGGCAAGGCCCACGGTCGGCCCGTGTACGACCTGCTGGGCGGCGCGTTTCACCAGAAGTTGCGCACCTACACCTACCTGTATCCGGCGAGCGTCACCGATCCGTCGATCGACCAGGCCACCGAGCCCAACGTGTACCACGACCCTGCCGCTGCTGCCGAGCGAGCACTGGCCTATGTCGAGATGGGGTTCACGGCGGTCAAGCAGGACCCGGCCGGCCCCTACGGCTTCCAGGGTGGACGCGAGTTGTCACTGCCCGAGCTGGCGCGGTGCGAAGCGAACGTGAAGGCGATCCGTGATGCCGTCGGCGACCGGGCCGACATCCTGTTCGGCACACACGGCCAGATGACCACCAGCTCGGCGATCCGCCTCGCCCGCCGCCTCGAACGTTACGACCCGCTCTGGTTCGAGGAGCCCTGCCCACCCGACCAGATCGCGGCGATCGGCGAGGTCGCCCACGCGACGACGATCCCGGTGGCCACCGGCGAGCGGCTCACGACGCGCCGCGAGTTCCACGACGCCCTGCAGGCGGGCGTGCGGATCCTGCAGCCGAACGTCGGTCGTTGTGGCGGGATCTGGGAGATGAAGAAGATCGCTGCGGTCGCTGAACTCTTCAACGCGCAGATCGCACCGCACATCTACTGCGGCCCGGTCGCCCACGCCGCTGCTGCGCACGTCGGCTTCAGCAGCCCGAACTTCCTGCTGCTCGAGACGATCCAGACGGCGTTCCACGACGACGTGCTGCGTGCCCCACTCGTATGGGCCGACGGCTACCTGATCGCTCCGACCGAACCGGGTCTCGGCATCGAACTCGACCTGGACGTGGTGGCGGCGAATCCGTACGCCGCAGGTGGTCCGCTGCACCTGGAGATGACGCGGGCGCCATTGGCGTCCGACAACACCTTGCTCACCGGCGATCTCTGAGCCCGCTCCCATGCCGGAGCACTCGGGAGCGAGGTCGGGCTGTCGTCGGAGGGAGCAACGAAGGGACCTTGTGCCCTGCCGGAAAATTCGACGCAAACCAGACTGAGCGGGTGTGGGAATCCCCAGAAGTCACCCCCGTGCGCGCGGCGCACAACGTTGCGACCATGTCAGCTGATCCCGATGATCGCAGTGATGACCCGAGCACCTCTCGACCGATCGGCGCCTCGAGCGCAGGCGAGGTGCGGTGATGGACGCACTCGACCTGGCGCGATGGCAGTTCGGCATCACGACCGTCTACCACTACCTGTTCGTACCGATCACGATCGGCTTGTCGCTGATCGTCGCGATCATGCAGACGTGGTGGTTGCGTACTCGTAATCCCGAATGGCTGCGCCTCACCAAGTTCTTCGGCAAACTGTTCACGATCAACTTCGTGCTGGGCCTCGTCACGGGCATCGTGCAGGAGTTCCAGTTCGGGATGAACTGGTCGGACTATTCCCGTTTCGTCGGCGACATCTTCGGCGCTCCACTTGCGATCGAGGCGCTGCTCGCATTCTTCCTGGAGAGCACGTTCCTGGGTCTGTGGATCTTCGGATGGGGTCGCATCCCGGAGAAACTGCACCTCGGTGCGATCTGGCTGGTCCACATCGGGACGCTCATGTCGGCCTATTTCATCCTCACGGCGAACTCGTTCATGCAGAACCCGGTCGGATACCGGAACAACCCGGAGACGGGCCGTGCGGAGCTCACCGATTTCGTAGCCGTGCTGACCAACAAGGTGCAGTTGGTGACGTTCCCACACGTGATCGCTGCCGCGTGGATGAGCGGCGGGGCATTCGTGCTCGGCATTGCGCTCTGGCACGTCTGGCGTTCGGCGACGCCGAGCGACGACGTGTCGATGTACCGTCGAGCCGCTCGCCTCGGGGCCCTGTTCGTGCTGGTCGGTGGAGTGGCGACGGCGATCACGGGTGACATCCAGGGCAAGATCATGACCGAGGTCCAGCCGATGAAGATGGCGGCGGCCGAGGGCCTGTACGAGACCTCACCGGAGGGCGCAGGCGCATCGTTCTCGATCATCACGATCGGAACACCTGACGGCCAGGAGGAACGGTGGGCGCTGACCGTGCCGGACCTCTTGTCGTTCCTGGCGACGGGCACGCTCGACGGCGAGGTGCAGGGGATCAACGATCTCCAACAGCAGTACGAACTGGCCTACTCCGACGACGCACTGACCGTGGCAGAGAACTACCGGCCGATCATTCCGATCACCTACTGGACGTTCCGCTGGATGATCGGGACCGGGGCGGTCGCTGCGGGCTTGGCCGTGGCTGCACTGTGGGCGTTGCGGGGTGAACGAACACTCCGACATCGGGCGTGGCCGTGGGTGAGCGTCGCGGTGATCCTGATGCCGATGGCGGCGAACTCGTTCGGCTGGATCTTCACCGAGATGGGACGTCAGCCGTGGCTGGTGTTCGGCGTGATGACCACCGCAACTGGGGTGAGCCCGGGGACGACGGCCTGGGAGGTCGGCCTGTCACTGGCAACGTTCACGCTGCTGTACGGCCTGTTGGCCGTGATCGAGGTGAAGCTCACACTGCGGTACGGACGAGCTGGCGCAGAACCTGCACCCGAGGAGTCACTCGATCCGTCCGAACGCAGCGATGACGAACCGTTCGTCTTCTCGTACTGAAGGTCTCTGACATGGAACTCACCACCATCTGGTTCATCCTCATCGCCGTCCTCTGGACCGGGTACTTCGTCCTCGAGGGCTTCGACTTCGGTGTCGGGATGCTCTTCCCGGTGCTCGGCCGGGGCGAGGGCGGTGCCGACGATCCCGACAACGACGGCGAGACGCGCAGGCGAGTCATGCTGTCGACGATCGGTCCCGTGTGGGACGGCAACGAGGTCTGGCTGCTCACGGCGGGTGGGGCGACCTTCGCTGCCTTTCCGGAGTGGTACGCCACGCTGTTCTCGGGCTTCTACCTTCCACTGCTGCTGATCCTCGTGTCGCTGATCGTGCGGGCACTGGCGTTCGACTACCGCGGCAAGGTCGACGACCCGACGTGGCGCGCTCGCTGGGACCTGGCGATCGTGGTCGGCTCGTTCGTTCCGGCACTGCTGTGGGGTGTTGCCTTCACCAACATCGTCCGAGGCGTTCCGATCGATGTCGACGGTGAATACACGGGTTCACTCTTCACACTGCTCAACCCCGCCGCACTGCTCGGTGGGCTCGCCACGGTCAGCCTCTTCACCGCATACGGAGCGATGTTCCTCGCCTTGAAGACCGACGGACCGATCCGGCACCAGGCTCGCGAGTTGAGCTTGCGGGTCGGGGTGGTCGCCACTGTGCTCGTGGCGGTGTGGCTGGTCGTCATCCATGCGAGCACCGGCTCGATCGAGTCATGGGTGTTGACAGGGGTCGCCGCCGTGCTGCTGGTCGCTGCTCTCGGGCAGGTACGCCGGGGGAGCGAGGGGTGGGGATTCGCTCTGACCTTCGGTGCGATCGCGATCGCCGTCGTCTCGCTCTTCGTCGCACTGTTCCCCGACGTGATGCCGAGCACGACCGATCCGGCGTTCTCGCTGACGGCGACCAACGCCTCGTCGACCGCGTACACGCTGAGGATCATGACCTGGGTGGCCGTCCTGCTCACTCCGGTCGTGTTGCTCTACCAGAGCTGGACGTATTGGATCTTCCGCCGACGGGTGTCGGGCCATCACATTCCGACCAAGGTCGCCGTCGCTGCCCGCTCGCACCGACCTGCAGATCGCGCCGAGATCGACACCTGATGGGTCCGGTCGACCCGACGCTGCTGCGAGCACTGCCCAGTGTCCGGCGAGCTTCGTTGCAACTGGCCGTCGTCGGGGTGGCCTCCGGGCTGATCGCGCTCGCTCAGGCGCTGAGCGCTGCATGGATGGTCGCTGCGCTGGTTCGCCGAGATCCACTCGCAGTTCCGCTGGCGGTGCTCGCGTCGACGATCGTGCTGCGCGGATCTCTTGCGGCGATCGGTGAGATCGTCGCTCGTCGTGCGGGCCACGACGTGAGCAGCGCCGTGCGCATCCATCTGCTGCATCGTTGGCTGGCGAGTCCGCCCGAGCAACGCCCCGCCCACGATGCCGCCATCAGCCTGGCAGGAGTCGGCGTGACGAGCCTCGAGCCCTACGTGGCCCGCTATCTCCCAGCACTCGTCACCGCTGCGGTGGTCCCGTCCCTCGCAGTCGTCGTGCTGCTGTGGGTCGATCCGCTGAGTGCGCTCATCCTGATCCTCACCCTTCCGCTGCTCCCGCTCTTCGCAGCGCTCATCGGCAAGCACACCGCAGACGAGAGCGAACAGCGTTGGTCGGCGATGCACGTGTTGGCCGGGCACTTCATCGACGTCGTCCGTGGGCTGCCGACGTTGGTCGCCTACGGCCGTGCCGAGCATCAGGTCGAGAACGTCCGTGCGGTCGGTGACCGCCATCGTCGTGCGTCGGTTGTCGCGTTGCGCACGGCGTTCCTCTCATCTGCAGCGCTGGAGTTGTTGGCGACCATCTCGGTGGCGATGGTCGCCGTCGGGGTCGGCCTGCGACTTGCCTACGGGGCGATGGATCTGCAGGTCGGCCTGGCCGCGATCCTGCTCGCACCGGAGGCGTATTGGCCGATCCGGCGAGTCGGCCAGGAGTTCCACAACGCCTCCGACGGTGCGGCAGTCCTCGACCAGGTGACGCCCGGTCTCGCGTCCGACACCCCACGAACGTCGGAACGCTGCGTCGACGATGCCGTCCGAGATGTCGGTTCCTTCGGCGACGCATCGATGCAGGTGGTCGTCGACGCGGTGTCGTTCGGCTATCCCGACCGAGCCGAGACCATCCACGAGCTGACGCTGCGGACACCGCCGGGGCCGGGCATGACCGTTTTGACCGGGCCGTCGGGCAGCGGCAAGAGCACCCTGCTCGACCTCATGGCCGGAGTTCGAACTCCCGCCACCGGAACCATCACGGCGGGTGCGGCACATCTTGCGACACAGCGTCCGCTCGTCCTCCCGGGA
>Ga0307981_1003045_pt1 | contig 12954 bp, 6 predicted proteins | sample OrgLakmetagen987_FD_201849 | JGI IMG/M metagenome (GOLD analysis project Ga0307981, IMG submission 201849) | Saline water microbial communities from Organic Lake, Antarctica - #987 | ecosystem: Environmental > Aquatic > Non-marine Saline and Alkaline > Saline | place: Antarctica: Organic Lake... | reverse complement strand
CGCGGCGCAGGTAATTCTTCCACGCTTCAATGGCATCTTGTTCATCGTTTGTGCCGTCACTGTCAATATCCTCAATATAAGGCTTGAGTGGAATGCGATTCAAGTCTTCGTGAATACCATCTAGTAGAAACGAAAGCAGTTCTTGGGCGTCGTGTTGTTCGGTACCGATAAATTGCGGAGCAAACTGTTCGAGTTGCGACTTGAACGATACGGGTTGGATGCTACTGGACTTTCCCAGCCACATGATCTTCATGAGTTCGGCGTAGGCCGTGACGAGCTTGCCCTGGGTTCCCAAAAAGTTGTCCTCGTTTATTTCTGATCGATAATTGTATCCCAAAAAGTAGTCCGTGAGCGGAATGGTGGCCGATAGACACTGCAAGCTGCTATTGAGGAAGCACGTGTTGCCCAGATTGCGGAGTCCCACGACGCCCAGGGGTACGGTGGAACGCCGACCCCGTTCGCTGGCGGCTTCTTGAAAGTTGACGGAAACGGCATCGTGCACGTGGTTGTAATTGGAAGCTCTGGTGGGAGACGCGGGCGAAGTAAAGCTGTTGCCATTGTTATTCTTGCGAACGATTCTGGAACCCACACGAAATATGGAACGACGTGGGCGTTTCTTGGCTTGTGCTTGCGGTTGTCGCGATGGTGGGAGATCATCGATCGTGGGTTCGTACTGGACGTTTCTGTTGGGATGTTGTTGTTGTTGTTGGGGATCTTCATCAAAGGAATCCTGGGCCCCATCGACTTTGGAACACGACAAGCCCATTGCGATAGTGCAGAAAGCAGAGATCCTTCTTGTTGCAAGAGATGGACTACAGTATGAACTGCCTCGTGCCTCGTGCCTCGCTCTTGTGCCTCTTGCCTCGTGTGCTTGCAAGGCTAGCTACTAGCTACTTAGGGGCCTGTCGAGAGTATAGAGAGCACTTCCTCGAGAGAGACAGTAAGACGTGGCGTAGAGGCTTCGCGTTCACTGTGCGTATCCGTACCTTCCTATCATGGTCGATCTGACTGGGCCTGATTATGAGCGATGCATGGGGCAACGGAAGCCGCCACGTCCTTTTCTGAACCCTTTCTGATATGTAAGTACGCGCCAAAAATACCACCTAATGGTTCAAGACGAGACGACGACGAGACTCGGAGGAGGCGCGACCATGACCATGACCCAAAACACACAATCAAGATACTGCTGCTGCTCTGCTGATACTGCTGCAAGCCGTATAGACTATAGACGCACCCTCGAGTCTCTCTTGCACTCTCTGATCATACTAAAGAGCAATAATAGGCTAAATATGGCACAAAGTTGAGCTAACTATTCGAATCCATCATTATTGTCCCGTCATCTTGACATAGCTTAACATCTTGACCCACCCCCAAGCGATGCCGTTCTCCTCACCGAGAACGCCCAGTCGAACGCCCGTATCACAGCGATCGGCACAGCCTAAGGCGCGCTTTGGAATTCCGTGGCACAAGATATTCTTAGGTATACTCTTACTGCAAGTGGTTCCTCTCCTGTTGCTGCATTCCAAGCTGTCGGAACATGTTGAGCAGCAACACTATAGCAGCGGTAGTCACAATCCCTTATCGCCCTTTGAACAAGTCGTGTCGAATCAACTGCGACTTGCCCCAAAGCCAAAGCATCATGTTCTTTCTGGAGGAAACAGACGTGATGGATATGCTACCATTGACGGCACCTACCTAAACATGCTGCACCAAATGGAGTTTCACGTGCGACAAACTCAAAAGTCCGACACCATACACTCGTGTCGATATCATGCTGATACTGGCGACTATGCCGTGACTACCAGATGTCCTCCAAACAAACCTGTCTTGTATTACAATCCTCTCCAGCAGGAACGCATCCTTTGTGGACACGCCGTGCCACCCAAGGGCATTCTTGAACTTCCACAAGAGTGTCTCGAACCGTCTCGCTTGTACAAGACGATTCCAGATGCAACATCTGTCCACGGTATACCCGCAGTCACGGTTCGCTTTGACGACCCCCATCAAACTAGAACCGTCACGCTCTTTGAAGATTGCGACGTCCCGTGTTATGAAGCGGGTCGTCCCAGTATCGTTTGCCAACGAACGGTCGATGATACAGACTGGTCCTTTGTGTTTAGCATGGAAGGTCCCAAGTACTATCGCACGCTCGAAATCAATCCCAAAGACTACAAACGGCATCACTACTACTCAACAACGTCCTACCAGTCGGAAATACCCCTGCCGTACTATTCGTGGGCCGAATATCAAATTCAACAGCCAGCGGTCCAGTACGATGAGGCCATCAAGGGCGCCGTCTTTTTGGCTCGCAACTGCCGGAGTCAAAACAATCGCGAAGCTGTCGTGCGAGCCTTGCAGAATTCCACTTTTCGGGTTGATTCACTCTCGTCGTGCTTGCGCAATGCCAATCCTCCCCCGGGTTTGAGTTTGAAAAACAAAACGGCCGTCATGCAACACTATTTATTTTATCTCGCCTTTGAAAATCAAAACGTGGACGACTACATTACGGAAAAGCTCTGGGGTCCCTTTCAATCCGGTACCGTGCCAGTTTACTTTGGTGCTCGGAACGTTCACGAACACGCGCCGCCGCATTCCATTATTGCCGTGACGGATTTTGATTCCATCGACGATTTGGTGGCGCACTTGCACAAAGTGGCAGCCAACAAGACCTTGTACGAAGCCTATCACAAGTGGCGAACGCAGCCCTTGCCTGACAGTTTTCACCGCCAATACGACTTTACCGCCGTCCACAGCACGTGCCGCACGTGTCGGTGGGCGGCCGCGCAGAAACATGGCTTGGGGTGGAATCACTCCAATCAGAGTTTGCGCGCCTTGCGGTCCGGCAGTCGCGACGTTTGTCTGACTCCAAGCATGGACAACCCGCCATCTGGATTGTCCGCAGCCGGTGGACGGGTCGTCCAACCCTTTCGAGAGGTATGGACTGCGGATTCGGCAGAGCGCAGCGAAATAGTCTTGTTGTCCTCATGCCAATCCTTGGGACCCTCCAAGAGTGTCGCGTTGGTGGAGAATGGGCAGATACGGCGGACAGTGTGGCAACAAGATGGAGTGATTGACTTTCTTTTCGAAAACGCTGCTGTAAAGCAAAGTGTCGTCTTGTACCTCGAGACGGCTTTGGAACTGTCAACGCAACCCTTAGAGAGGGTGGCACTGGGACATGCCCGTCTGCAAGATCATCGGAATGAGACGCGCATGACATTATTGACGTCTCCGACGGCTCTTCGAGTGGAGACTGCTGCGGGTGTTGGTCGTCCAGCTGGTGTTTTGCAGTTGAATATTGAGCCGGTGCACCTGCCTGTCCGGCTCCGTGTTATTATAGAAGACGTGGATACATTTCATAAAGGCGCCGAACGGGAGGAGAACTACTTTGGTCAAGTCATGGCCGAGGATTTCTTTAATCAAATCGAAGCCTTTGTCGATCTTGGCGACGACACACATGCAAGCTAATCAACCGACCAAGTATTGATGTACAACTATTGGTTTTGCAGCCTGCATAAATACTGTACTGTAGAAGCTAAGTCGATATGGAGTGCTGTAACGCGCCACTGTAAGGTATAGACCTACACACAATAATACACAATGTACTGTAGCAGCTAAGTCAATATACCGGGAGGCCAGTGGCATGGCTATGGCTTTGACTACTGGTACTCTATATAATATTCTATTGTAGTCTCGTCGGTGGATGTTATTGGTTCCATGGCTTGTGCGCCTCCCGTGAGATCAGTATCCGTAGCGGAAAGCTTTCCCTGTTGAGGTACGTGTGCGGGTCTCGCCTCTGATGGACGCAGAGTGTTTGGAATGTTCCTTCGCTCCAGACGGGTCCTGCGCTTCCGTAAACTCTCCCGAAAGAAAAGAAGCATCCGCAGTTGGCTCGCCGTATGAAGGTAACGAGCCAGTCTCTACACCAATAGATGTAGATAGATGCTAGTCTTCAAAGGGGTCCTGTGCTTCGGACGTATCTTCCACGAGACCGGCATCCGTAGTCGGCTCTTTTTGCGACAGTGAAGCAGTATTGTCCCTGTCAGTTGACACGGACGGATCCAAAGTTTCCTGAGGGTCACCCGTGAGACGGATATCAATGGCGAACTCGTCTAGCGACGGCAATGCAGTGATGGCCTCCTCAGTTGCTGTAGCCAACAGTCCGGGAGCTTGCAATGCTGGCTGTGTATCTATTTTCTCTCCCCCGGGAGTTGTATCCGTGGTTGCCGACTCGTCCTGCAGTGGCAAAGTTGAAGCCTCGCTTTCGATGGATCCAAATATATCAGAGGCTTCCAAAGTGTCCATTGCTGCAGCAGAAGTTTCTCCCATCAACGCAACATTGGTGGGGCTATCACCATTGTGCGTCGCACTTTCGCCTTCCATAGACGAAGTTAAATCGGGAACTTGCAATGGTTGCTGTGTTTCTATCGTCTCTTCCCCAACACTGGGATCCACGGTATAGACCTCGTCCTGCAGTGGCAATAGGAGAGCTTCGACTTCAGCAAACGAATCAGAGACTTCCAGAGGGTCCGTTGCATCTACGTCCATGCCTTCTTTTTGCGTCCTAATATCGCCATCGGTTGGCGGAACGGGATTGTGAGCAAGTGCTTCTATGGTCCCCTTCCCAGGACTCAGAGCCATGGTCGCTGAATCTGCTTGAAGCTGTAATTCAGATGTATCACTTTCGACAGACGTAGATGGTCCAGAGGCTTCCAAATTGTCCTGCGCATCGGTCGGCTCCCCCATACGACCGCTACCCAAGGTGGACTCTACTTGCAATGGCAGCGCTGGAGTCTCAATATCGATGGATACAGTCAAATCAGCAGCTGTTGGCCGATCCGTTGCTTCGAAATGCTCATCTCCAAGACTGCTATTCGCGGCAAATCCTTCTTTCCGAATCAGTGTTGCAGCTTGGCCCTCCATAGACGAATGTGAATCGGAAGCTGGGGAAGGTGGCGGCTTGATGCTTGCCTCTTCCCCGAGACCTGTATCTGCGACCGCCAGTTCATCCTGCAGTGTCTCACTTTCGCTAGACGTAGATGAAGCAACACTTTCTGGCAGGTCCGCTATATCAGAGCCTTGTTCTCCGATCAGACAGAGATCAGTGGCGAACATGTCTTGCGACGGCATCGCAGAACTCTCCCCGTCAGTGGATGTAGACGGATCAACAGTGTCCGAAGGGTCCCCTTCTTTGGGGGTCTCTCCCGTGAGACTAGTATCAATGGCGAAATCGTCTGCAAGGATGTCGTCCTCGGTCGACGTAGCCGATGATCCGGGATGTTGCAATGTTGGTTGCGTTTCTAGTGCATCTTCCCCAAGATTTGTGTTCACGACAACCTCCTCGTCCAGGAGTAGTAAGGCAGGAGTCTCGATTTCGATATACGTAGATGGATTTTCCAACGGGGTAGCTACGCTTTTTCCAGTAAGCCTGGCAACCGAGGTAGACCCTTCTCGACATGACAGCGCCAGAATCTCGCCACCAATGGCCGCGGATGAATCAGCAGCCTCCGGAGGATGTATCGATTCCGAGGGCACTTTATCGTTTGAAGGTAACGTACGATTCTCGTCGTCGATCGGCTTGGGCGGATCAGAAACTCCCGATGCTTCTTGTGTTTCCGTCGACTCTTCTATGAGATGAGGACCTAGTGTTGAATTTTCTTCTTTCGACCGCAGTGTATTGTTCGCGCCGTCGGAAGAATCGGATGCAGCAAACGCCTGCGACGCCATTGGCACTTCATCGATCTCTTGAATCAGACTGGAGTCCACAGCGAACTGAACCTGTGGTGGCAACACAGTAGTCTCGCCTTTGACGGACACCGACGGATCTAGAGCATCGATATACTCTTCTTGTGTGGACGGAAGCAACTCAGCAGTACTGGTAGCAACAAAAGGAGGCGGTACGTCCACTGGCTCTCCAATGGCTCCACCAATCGAACTAATGGGCGTTTCTAACGACACATCCTTTGTCGGGGCGTCGATAGAAGCAGGGGGGTTGTTCGATTGTGACTCCGGAGACCAAATTCCAGCCATTATGGCGGCGGCGGCCATTGCGTCGCTCTCTTCATGTTGGGAAAGCTTGGTTTTCCTTGCAGCAGCGGCAGCAGCTGCCATCGTTGCGATACCCGAGGTTAACATCCGTCTCTCGGCTTCGGTACTCGGGTCGTCAGCCTGCTTGAGAGCCCGATTCTTCCTCGCCGCTGCGGCAGCTGCAGCTGCAATCGTTGCGATATCTGGCATAGATACCAGTGTCTCTGCTTCGTCACCCAGCACTACTTCCTGTTTGGAGGACCGACTCTTCCTTGCAGCGCCTGCAGCAGCTGCCATGGCCGCGATTCCAGACATGGACTCCCGTCTCTCTCCTTCGGTAGTTGGCTTGTCGAACTTTTCTGGGGATTTGTTTCTTGAAGCAGCTGCTGCCATGACTGCGATTCCGGCTACTCCTTCCGTCTTGGTCTCGCCGTCTTTGTGTGTCGGGGGCTTAATCTTTTTTGCGGCAGCTGCGGCAGCCATAGCAGCGATGCCAGCCATAGTTGGCGGGCCTACTGTTTCCTTCGAAGCATCTAAGCCACTGTGAATCTCCTTTGAATCATTCTTGCGAGTGGCACCTGCGGCTGCTATAGCGGCAGTTCCGGAAGGCGAAGGCTTTCCTCCACCATCCTTTCGAGCGGGTGGACTAGACTTTGTTTTTCTGCCCGGCGAGTTGGCTTTCGCCGCAAGACGACGTTCCTCTTTCAACTATTGAAAACAATTGGTGAGCTTCGCAAAGTGCATGGGCAGAGAAAAGCTGAAATGACAATTCGTACCTTTGCTTTCTCCGCCTTTTCAACCTGCTCAACAGCAGTGCCAAACTCCGTAACGAATCGACGCATGGTACCAAAGAACTCGTTGCTCGGCATCTTTCCATCTTCACCGAAGTATTCAAGCAACTTCCCGTACATATCCTTGACCGAGTCGACGTGCTCGATAGCTTGATCAATCGTTATGCCAGCGCCCAAAGCAAATCTCTCCATCGGTGTCCGACCAGTGAGATGATCCATTTTGTTGAATTGGGGAATGGACTCGATGTTTCGGACGGCAGTTCTCTGCTCCATCAAGTCTTTCAAAGAGATCTGTGTCAGCTGTCCAACTTCTTCTAAACGATCGGCTTCGAGCTTGGCTGTTGCATGGACCTGAACAAGCTCATCTTTTAATACTCTAATTTCAGTGACCAAGCTGTCAAGAATGGTATTCTCGGCATCAGCGATATGTTGCAGATCGTTGTGAAACCCAACCAACAACTCGTCGTTTTGTTTCAAAAGCTTCACTAAGTAGTGCAGAACGCTCGTCTTCTTATCAAAAGCTTTGGCCTGAGGGAGCACGCAAAAGGTAAGCGTTAGACAAATAATCAAGCATCAACTTTCAACCTCCTTGCACAGGTCCCGGCGTGTCTCACCTCATTTAGTTTCAATAAGGCTTCCAAATTAAACCCGGCTGCCCCACCGCCTTCGCCACCAGTATTGATCTGATTCACGAGCGTCAAGATCATGGCCATAATCTCGCGAAGACGTTCAGACCCCTTCACCTCCTCACAAGCCTTTTCAACGACTTTTATCCCTTGAATCAAGTCTTCTGACCTGTTCCTGAATTGAGACCGATAGAGCATACAGTTGAACTTTGCGTCGGCGTCAGCGACATCCAACATGGTAATCATGTATTTTTCAGTTTCGCTAAGAGCTGCGACGGCTGCCTCCTTCGAAGATTCCGTCCCTTTGAGATACGATACAAGCCCGTTCCGTTCGTCGAATGTCGGGAGGAACTCTCTCAGAGCCTTGATTTGTGTGGCGTCTAGCTTGCCGTGGTCCCTATGAAATCCCAAAGAGTGGTCAGTATCGGCCGGAGACAACAGAATCAAAGTATCGATCGCACGCATTGCAACTTACATGTTGTTGACCATCTTGGCGATCTTAGCGTGGTCAATCTTGAGTCGAAGAAGAATGATACCACCATTCATTGATCGCTTGCCGTCAATCACCTGAAGTGATTTCTTGGCTTTCGATGCTGATCCTTTTTTCGTTTTGCGCTTTTGCGACGGATCGGCAGATTCAGTGAACAGATCTTCAAATTCTTTCACGTCATAGTTAAGGCGGCTCATCTTTACGCGATCTTTCACCAGAGACCAAAGAGAGTCTTCTTTGATCTGTCCAGGATCGATGGGATTCCAATAGATCTTCTTTCGCCTGACTCGAGGCTTTTTTACCGTAGATCGCCTCCTTCGATGTGATGGCTTCGTCTGGGAGGCTAGAGACTTCGACGGATCCAAATCCATGACTGACGCGTCTTTACTGTCTCTCTCGAGGGCGTTCTTGATGGCTCCGACAGGTAAGCCCATCTTTTGCATCTGGAAATATTTCGCATACTCTGGATCGTCTTTCAATGGAGGGCCGTCGTCGGCTTTCGACTCACCACAGCCCATCTGCGACTTGAGACTCTTGTCGGGATCGAGATCCATAATCGATGGGTCTTTGCCATCCTTCTGCAAAGCGTTCTGCACCGCACCCTTCGGGAGCCCCATTTTCTGCATTTTGAAGTATTTCTCGTATTCTGGATCGTCCTTCAATGGGGGGCCGTCGTCAGCTTCCGAATCGCTTATCTGCGACTTGAGACTCTTGTCGGGATCGAGATCCATAATCGAAGGGTCTTTGCCGTCCTTCTCCAACGCATTTTGAACCGCGCCCTTTGGGAGCCCCATCTTTAGCATCTTGAAGTATTTCACGTACTCGGGATCGTCCTTCAATGGAGGGCCATTGTCGGCTGCCGAATCGCTTGTCTGCGACTTGAGACTCTTGTCGAGATCGAGATCCAAAATCGAAGGGTCTTTGCCGTCCTTCTCCAACGCGTTTTGGACTGCGCCCTTTGGGAGGCCCATTTTTAGCATCTTGAAGTACTTCACGTACTCGGGATCGTCCTTCAATGGCGGGCCGTTGTCTTGTAAGGATCCGTCGTCGACTTTCAAATTACGCGTCTGTGATTTGAGATTCTTGTCCGGATCGAGATCCATAATCGACGGGTCTTTGCCATCCTTCTGCAAGGCATTTTGAACCGCGCCCTTTGGGAGCCCCATCTTGAGCATCTTGAAGTATTTCACGTACTCGGGATCTTCTTTCAGGGGAGGGCCTTCGTCGGCTAACGAATTGCATGGCTGCGACTTGAGACTCTTGTCGGGGTCGAGATCCATAATCGACGGGTCTTTGCCATCTTTCTGCATGGCATTTTGAACTGCACCCCTTGGGAGCCCCATCTTGAGCATCTTGTAGTATTTCACGTACTCGGGATCTTCTCTCAGGGGAGGGTCGCCCGAACTATTATCGCCAGCACCACTGCCCTCCTTGTTAGTTTCGCTCTTTTCGCTTTCATGGACCTTTTCCTCGGCAGCCGGCAAAATAGTGCTATTATCGCCGGCTGTATGCGGAGCAGCGTTACCAGCCTTTCCACCCGTCGAACCGGTCGTCGGCTGTGATGCTGTTGGCTGAGTTACCGTCAACTGTGATGTCATTTGAGTCGGGCCGTCCTGTTTCGTCTCGTCTCTCGACCATTGCGTATCCACTCTCCCCACCTGGTTTTGTGCCGCATTCGCAGCGTGTTCGTCAACTCTCGTCGGCGTACCAGTACTTGCTTGGACGTGAGACTGACTTCTAACGACTCGATCCAGTCCATGCACGATTTCCACCGTCGACATTGGGACTCCCGTATCACTACTCAACTGGGGACTGCGAGACGGCATGGTATTGGTATTCCAGTGCCGAGACGCTCTCCGAAGGTCAATCAAGTCATCCAAGGTAACGCCTGTGTGATTGATCCTATGTAGCAGCTCAACGGCACCAGCATTGTCGGGATCTTCGATTGGCATCCTGTTTGCAAGCTCGAGCTCTTCACCAGGCGCCATGTCACTGAACTTGTCGCGGACCATTGGAAACAACGGCTTGACCCCCACCTCGAGCTTTTGTCTTGGAATTTGGGTATGTGAAAAGGAACCATGCGGCACAAAAGCACCAGCAACGTCAAACGCGTGGGGAGTCATTATAGCAGACGTGTAGAGCGGGCCCAGCATCGAGGTATCAAAGACGCTGCTTTCGGACCATTCTTCGTCCGACAAATCTGGATCGGGTAGCCACCACGATCGGATGCTTCCCTTCAGCAGCAACTCGTGTGCTGCCTTCCAGTCAAAGTTGGTCAACCGTAAAGATAACGATGCCAAATGTCGGGGACAGTCCGTGAGCTCGGTAGCGTACTGTTGTACGAATCGATCCACGTCCACACTGGCTGGCCGCGCGGAATGATACTTGGTAATGACGTGCCAACCTTGCTCCATGGCCTCAAATCCTTCGAGAATAGGCGGCAATACGTCCTCTGAGCATTCCTGCTTCAAGAGAGCAGCCACATTGGGATCCTCGCAACACCAGTGCGACTTGAAGAGTAGCGATAGCAGAAAGTCGTCTGGATCAAAGCAGTGAGCGTATCGGCGCATGAGATCCACCTTGGCCGGCGGCAACTCGTACGGTCCCCCCGCAGCCAAAAATGCCGTCGTGTTGGCGTACCGAAACATGATTTTGGTCGCGTCGCCAGCGTCTTGCGCGTGGGCACCACCGAATCGACAAAGCAGACAAAAATCTCCTTGCAAAATGACATTGACCCGGTAAAAGCCCTCTTCATCGGCCCACTGCGAGACTGCGTCATTTGGCGCTGCCCAGGGATTCGTCTCAACCAAATCGTCCCACAGGTCTGCATGACTGCTGTACACGTGTCGACCGGCCGCGTCCCATATATCCAAACACGGCTTGTCTTCTACGGGTATCCCTTGCAAGGCAATGGCCGTCAAGAGCAAGGGTTTGTTGTTCATGTAGTGCCCCAGCTCCATGCAATTGTCAAAGTTGTCAAAAAATGCGTGCAACGACGCGGGCAATTGTCGAATGACGTCGTGCGGTGCAACGGCGTGATCGGGACAGCGGCGTTCCAAAAAGTGTCCAAAGCCGTCGCGGGTCTTGTGGACCTGGCCGACAAACTTGAGGTAGCACGCCACGGCAATAGCGGTGCGGGTCTTGCCGTTGGCACAATACAGCAAGGCCACCTTTTTTCGAGTATCACTGCTGTTGTTGTTGCTGCTGTTGTTGTTGTTGCTGTTATTATTGTTACTTGGATCCACATCGTCTTGGTGCAACCACGCCTGCAAGGCGTAGCATACAGCGAGCATGGTCACGAGCGTGGGTGTTTCGGAAGCGGGTCGCCCGGCCGATTGCCACGGCAGCTGCACAATGTTTCGCTGGAGTAGCAAGAGGGTTCGATCGTCGGGTACCGCGTCGGCCAGAGAAACTACGAGGTAATTGCCGCGGCCGTGTCGCTGGTCGAGAAAGTTGACGAGCGTGGCGGGTGAATTACCAGTGCGCGGTTGCGGTTGCGTTGGTGGTCGTTGTTGCTGTTGCGGAGTACCGCCACTGGTAGCAGTTCGAGGATCTTGACTGGAAGAGAGCGAGAGCGAGAGGGTAGTGCGGGATGTTCGGTCAGGTGTTGGCGACGGAGCTGCTTCTCGATGTTGTTGTTGTTGTTGCTGCTGCTCTTGCTGTGGTCGATGGGGCTCTTGTTCGACTGTATCTCCTTCTCCCCGTTCTTCGGCGGCTTGGACAGGTTCGCTTTTACTAATACTAATCCTTGTAGTAGTAGACGGCTTGTTGCCTTCTCGATCACGCCAAACGTCCCGTCCCGTATCGGTAAAGGTTGGCGCGGGGGCCGCCAATGGTTGAGACGCTGCTAGTAACGTGTCGGTGATGTAATGCACGTCGAGTTGGGGCGGTACTCGTTGTCTATTGTTGTTGTTGTTGTTGTTGTTGTTGTTGCTGTTGCTGCCCAGTAGCGATAGCGGCACGCCTGGCAAGTGCTCCGTCTGCCACGCCTTGACTTTGGAGACCAGGTGACCCAGTAACGACGACGCCATTGTCGTACGGTATGTACCACGAGTAGCTATGGTCTAGTCTACCGGTACTCAAGTAGAGAGGGGTGCATCGTCAATCGTCTCGATCGACGCCTGACGACGGTGGGGGGGGCAGTTTTCAAACTGCACCAAATTGAGTGTCCAACAAACAGTACAAGGCAGTCCGAAGCAGAAAGTGTCAAAACTACCACCACCAAAAAGGCGCAAAAGCATCGATCCAGCATCGCCCACTTTTACTTTGGGGGCGTACGGTTCAAGAACGGTATGTATTGCAAAGTACCGGTACCGGTACCGACCATGAACACCAGGAACGCGAGGAGGCCACGGGCACGAGAACCCTCTAGAAGGCCAGGCAGCAGCAGTAGCAGCAGCAGCAGCAGCAGAGTCTGCAGAGCGAATAACCTCTGCGTACAGTCGATATCGATGATTGCGGTGGCTCTTTTGTGCCTCCTTCCCAACAGCTCGTTGGTTCACGCGTGGACGTTCCCAAGGCGGTGTACTAGCAGTAGCAGTAGCAGTAGCAGTAGCAGTAGCAGTAGCAGTAGCAGAAGCAGTAGCAGTACCGGTAGCAGTAGCAGTAGTTCGATCACGATGATGACAGCGATGACAGCAAACTCCTCCTCCGTGCGTTGCTCCCGTTCCCGTTACTTGTCTCGGAATCTCTGTACTAGATCATCACGCTCACGATCACAATCACAATCACGCGATCCGCAACTATGGAGCCAAGCAAACTTACCAGGAGGTCACGAGGACACCAGAGTGATCCGGGCAACTCAAACCACAGCAGCGAGCAGCGACCAGAGCGAGGCGATGATGCGTTCCATGCTCTCCAAAGTGCAAGAATCTCTCGATCAAGGTACATTTGTCGCCCTGACCATCAAGGGACCTTGCAAAAAAACGGCGCAGAAACTACCAGCGGAACGCCTTCGCGGCTGCCTGCGACTCTTGACGGGGCGACTGCTCGTTCCAACGCCAAAAAATAAAAAGGGACGACG
>Ga0307981_1003044_pt1 | contig 12957 bp, 7 predicted proteins | sample OrgLakmetagen987_FD_201849 | JGI IMG/M metagenome (GOLD analysis project Ga0307981, IMG submission 201849) | Saline water microbial communities from Organic Lake, Antarctica - #987 | ecosystem: Environmental > Aquatic > Non-marine Saline and Alkaline > Saline | place: Antarctica: Organic Lake... | reverse complement strand
GTTCTTGTCAAAGAAGTCCGTGGCCTTGGCCTGAATATGGAACTCCTGGATGCGGAGGAAGACGAGTGAGTTAAGCGCCGGAGTTTTTAAAAACTCTGGACCGTTTTCTTTGAAAGAAAACGTCTCATTCCTTTCGCTTTCGAGACTAATCTAAGGATTTAAGATGAACCAGGAACTTACAAACAACCCGTTCAACCCCGTCGCGCCGATGAAGACGTTCGACGAGATCAAGGTATCTCTGGCATCGCCAGAGCGTATCTTGTCGTGGTCGTTCGGCGAGATCAAGAAACCCGAAACCATCAACTACCGCACGTTCAAGCCCGAACGTGACGGTTTGTTCTGTGCGCGTATCTTTGGCCCGATCAAGGACTACGAATGCCTGTGTGGCAAATACAAGCGGATGAAGTATCGCGGAGTTGTCTGCGAAAAATGCGGTGTTGAAGTCACGCTGCAAAAGGTCCGCCGCGAGCGGATGGGCCACATCGAACTGGCGTCGCCTGTTGCGCACATCTGGTTTTTGAAATCCCTCCCATCGCGGATTGGTCTCATGCTCGACATGACCCTGCGCGATCTTGAGCGGGTTTTGTACTTTGAAAACTACGTCGTGATCGAACCCGGTCTGACAGAACTCAACTATGGTCAGATGTTGACCGAAGAAGAGTTCATGGAGGCCCAAGACATCTATGGCATGGACGCTTTCACGGCCAACATCGGTGCTGAAGCGATCCGCGAAATGCTGGCCGCGATCGATCTGGAAGCCGAAGCTGACACGCTGCGCGCAGACCTGAAAGAAGCCACCGGCGAGTTGAAGCCCAAGAAGATCATTAAGCGTTTGAAGGTTGTTGAATCCTTCCTCGAGTCCGGCAACCGGCCCGAGTGGATGGTCATGACCGTCATTCCGGTTATCCCGCCAGAACTGCGCCCACTGGTGCCTCTGGATGGTGGCCGCTTTGCGACGTCTGACCTTAACGATCTTTATCGTCGTGTCATCAACCGGAACAACCGTTTGAAGCGTCTGATCGAACTGCGTGCGCCCGATATTATCGTGCGGAACGAAAAGCGGATGTTGCAGGAATCTGTGGATGCGTTGTTTGACAACGGCCGTCGTGGCCGCGTCATCACAGGTGCCAACAAGCGTCCGTTGAAATCGCTTTCCGACATGCTGAAAGGTAAGCAAGGTCGCTTCCGTCAGAACCTTCTGGGCAAGCGCGTCGACTTCTCGGGCCGCTCGGTTATTGTGACCGGTCCAGAGCTGAAGCTGCACCAGTGTGGTTTGCCCAAGAAGATGGCGTTGGAACTTTTCAAGCCGTTCATCTATTCGCGCCTTGAGGCCAAAGGTTTGTCTTCCACTGTGAAGCAAGCCAAGAAGCTTGTCGAAAAAGAGCGTCCCGAAGTTTGGGATATCCTTGACGAAGTCATCCGCGAACACCCCGTCATGCTGAACCGTGCGCCTACCTTGCACCGTCTCGGAATTCAGGCGTTCGAACCTGTGTTGATCGAAGGGAAGGCCATCCAGCTTCACCCGCTGGTCTGTTCCGCGTTTAACGCCGACTTTGACGGCGACCAAATGGCTGTGCACGTGCCACTTTCGCTTGAAGCGCAGCTTGAAGCACGCGTGCTGATGATGTCCACGAACAACGTTTTGTCGCCAGCAAACGGCGCACCGATCATTGTTCCTTCACAGGATATGATCTTGGGTCTGTACTACACGACCCTCGAGCGTGAAGGCATGGTTGGCCAAGGCATGGTGTTCGGATCAGCCGAAGAGATCGAGCACGCGCTTGATTCCGGTGCGGTTCACCTGCACTCGAAAATCAAGGCACGGATCAAGCAGATCGATGCTGAAGGTAACGAGGTCATGGTTCGCTTTGACACAACGCCAGGGCGTATTCGTCTTGGGTCGTTGTTGCCGCTGAATGCAAAGGCACCGTTTGATCTGGTCAACCGGCTGTTGCGCAAGAAAGAAGTGCAGCAGGTCATTGATACGGTCTACCGTTATTGTGGCCAAAAGGAATCAGTCATCTTCTGTGATCAGATCATGACCATGGGTTTCCGCGAAGCGTTCAAGGCAGGTATTTCGTTCGGTAAGGACGACATGCTGATCCCCGACAACAAGTGGCCGCTGGTTGAAGAGACCCGCGATCAGGTGAAAGACTTTGAACAGCAGTACATGGACGGCCTGATCACTCAGGGTGAAAAGTACAACAAAGTCGTCGATGCATGGTCAAAGTGTAACGACAAGGTAACCGACGCGATGATGGGTGCGATTTCCGCCACCACCTATGGCGAGAACGGGTCTGAGAATGAGCCGAACTCGGTCTATATGATGGCGCACTCCGGTGCGCGTGGCTCGGTCACGCAGATGAAACAGCTGGGCGGGATGCGCGGTTTGATGGCGAAGCCGAATGGCGACATCATCGAGACGCCGATCATCTCGAACTTTAAGGAAGGTCTGACCGTTCTGGAGTATTTTAACTCCACCCACGGTGCCCGTAAGGGTCTTTCGGATACCGCTTTGAAGACAGCGAACTCGGGCTATCTGACCCGTCGTTTGGTTGACGTGGCACAAGATTGCATCGTGCGTCAGCATGATTGTGGCACGGACGTTGCGATCACGGTCGAGGCTGCGGTCAACGATGGTGAGGTTGTGTCGTCCTTGGCAGAACGCCTGTTGGGCCGTGTTGCGGCTGATGATATCCTGCGTCCTGGCACTGACGAAGTACTGGTGCCTGCGCAGACCATCATCGACGAACGTCTGGCTGATATCGTGGATGAAGCGGTTGTTCTTTCCGCGCGCATCCGCAGCCCGCTGACATGTGAGGCCGAAGAAGGCGTCTGTGCGATGTGCTATGGTCGTGACCTTGCACGCGGTACGTTGGTGAACCAAGGTGAAGCTGTCGGTATTATTGCCGCGCAGTCCATCGGTGAACCCGGTACTCAGCTGACCATGCGTACGTTCCACATCGGTGGTGTTGCACAAGGTGGCCAACAGTCCTTCCTTGAAGCATCGCAGCCCGGTAAAGTCGTGTTCGACAATGCGATGACCCTCGAGAACGCCGCTGGCGAGATCATGGTCATGGGTCGTAACATGAAACTGTCCATTGTGGACGGCAACGGCGACGAGCGTGCAAGCCATAAAGTGGGCTACGGTACCAAGCTGTTCGTCAAAGAAGGTCAATCGATCCTGCGCGGCGACAAGCTGTTCGAATGGGATCCGTACACATTGCCCATCATTGCCGAGAAGTCCGGTATGACCAAATTCGTCGACCTTGTGTCGGGGATCGCGGTCAAGGACGAGACGGATGATGCCACAGGTATGACCCAGAAGATCGTGATTGATTGGCGCGCTGCCCCCAAAGGCAACGAGCTGAAGCCTGAAATCATGATCCTCGATGCCAATGGTGATGCGGTCCGTAACGATGCGGGCAACCCGGTGACCTATCCCATGTCCGTTGATGCCGTTCTGTCCGTTGAGGACCAGACCGAAATCAAGGCCGGTGACATCGTTGCGCGTATCCCGCGCGAAGGTGCCAAGACCAAGGACATCACCGGTGGTCTTCCTCGTGTGGCAGAACTCTTTGAGGCGCGTCGCCCCAAGGATCACGCCATCATCGCGGAAATCGACGGCTATGTGCGCTACGGTAAAGACTACAAGAACAAGCGTCGTATCTCGATTGAATCGTCCGAGGATCCGGATCACAAGGTTGAATACATGGTGCCAAAGGGTAAGCACATTCCGGTTGCGGAAGGTGACTTTGTCCAAAAGGGCGATTACATCATGGACGGCAACCCGGCACCGCACGACATTCTTGCGATCATGGGTGTAGAGGCTTTGGCCGATTACATGATCGACGAGGTACAGGATGTTTACCGTCTGCAAGGCGTTAAGATCAACGATAAGCACATCGAGGTTATCGTGCGTCAAATGCTGCAAAAGTGGGAAATCCAGGACAGTGGCGACACCACGCTGCTGAAAGGCGAACACGTCGATAAGCAAGAGTTTGATCAAGCCTGCGAAAAGGCGATTTCCAAAGGTGGCCGTCCGGCAACGGGCGAACCGATCCTTCTGGGCATCACCAAGGCAAGCTTGCAGACCCGCAGCTTTATCTCGGCGGCGTCGTTCCAGGAAACCACACGCGTGCTGACCGAAGCGTCTGTTCAAGGCAAGCGCGACAAGCTGGTCGGTCTGAAGGAAAACGTCATCGTTGGCCGTCTGATTCCAGCCGGCACCGGTGGTGCGACCCAGCAGATGCGTAAGGTTGCAACAGATCGTGACAACGTCGTTATCGAGGCCCGTCGCGAAGAAGCTGAAATTGCTGCACGTCTTGCAGCACCAGAGGTTGCTGCGAATGACGTTGCTGGCGGCGATGTGTTCAACACTGTCATTAACGATGACGAAAGCCGTAACTGATCTTTGATCTGAACTAAGACAGTAAAAGCCCCCGCCGAGAAATCAGCGGGGGCTTTTTTCGTTTGCTGGCTTGAACGGTCGCATCGTGAGCGTTTGCCGGGCACCACTGGTGCGGTCGAAGACTTCTTTGAGTTTGCGGGCGCGCATGTGCCGGGCAATAGGCGCTTCCCCAAATGGGATCGCTGCTTTTGCGGGTCGGTTTGGTTAGTCGATTGTAGCCGTACCGCAAAGCTGCAGAGTTTGGAACGAATCTTCACGCCTAACGTTGAGTTTTCCAATCGAAAGGATGAATGATGGACCAATCATTTTTGGACGGATGGCATGAGGCGTCGACCACAGCGCTTGGCCTTTTCTGGACGGCATTCTGGGCTTTTGGGCTGGGCTACATGATCTCGGCGATGATCCAGGTGTTCATCACGCGCGAGCGGATGCAGCAGGCTATGGGCGAGGCGGGACCGCGTTCGGTCGCGCTCGGCACTTTTTTCGGTTTCGCAAGTTCGTCGTGCAGCTTTGCAGCATTGTCGGGGACGCGGGCTATTTTCGCAAAAGGAGCGGGGTTCGTTCCTTCAATGGCGTTTCTGCTGGCCTCGACCAACCTCGTCGTCGAGTTGGGAATAATTATTGCGATCTTCCTCGGCTGGCAATTTGTTGTCGGTGAATATATTGGCGGTCTTCTCCTGATCGTTCTGATATGGATGGTCGTGCGTCTTACTGCCCGCTTCGCCCCGATAGAGGAAGCGCGCGAGCGCGCGCAGCAGAACCAAGGCGACGAAGACGACGCGACGAACCCTGATACGTCTTGGCGCGAAAAGGTTCGCTCCCGCGAGCATTGGGGCATGGTTGCGCAGCGTTACTGCATGGAATGGGCGATGGTCTGGAAAGATGTGACCATTGGCTTCACGGTTGCAGGCATCATCGCCGCTTTCGTGCCACGATCCTTTTTTGAGACCCTCTTCATCGGTGGGGACAATCCCGGCTTTTTCGATCTCTTGGCGCAAGCGCTGATCGGGCCAGTTGCCGCGTTCTTCACCTTCATCGGGTCCATGGGGAATATCCCCCTGGCCGCCGTGCTCTACGGCAACGGGGTCGCCTTCGCTGGCATAATGGCATTTATCTTCTCGGACCTCGTGGTGATACCGGTCCTGCGGGTGAACGCCAAATACTATGGCTGGAAAATGGCGCTCTATATCTTGGCTGTGTTTCTCGTTGTGCTGGTCGCGACGGCGATGTTGCTACATTATGGCTTTGCGTTTTTTGGGTTGCTTCCTTCGGCTGATCAGGTTCGGTCCGTGACGGAACGCGAGTTTTTCACAGTCGATTACACGTTTTGGTTCAACGCGGCGTTTCTCGCACTCAGCGCGGTGTTCGTCGGATGGAAAATCAAGCGATCTGGCTGGTCGTTTGACATCGGAAAAGGCGCGCTGGAAAAGGGACTCTTCGGGCTCGCCATGGTCGCGTATGCGTGGTTGGTCATCGGCCTGTTTGTCGGTGGGAACGGCGGATTGACGTAACCGGTGTACGTTGGCTGATCACGTTTGAAGCAGAGTTTTGCGCTTGACAATGTGTTTGCCGCGCCGCTGGATTATCTTTCCACCGCCTTGCGCTACTTGCGCAGACGGCAACGCGCGATCAGGGAAGCCCTGGTGCCGGATCGGCGCGGCCGGTTGCCTCTTGGGCAATCTGATCCAGAAGTTCCTCCACCGCCTGCATCTCCCCCTCGGGCATGTTGCGGTATCCCACGCGCACCTTGCCGTTACGCTCGACGACAAGAATGCCATAGGGGCAATGTGCGACATTCATCGGATTGGCCTCTATCACCTGGCGGGAAATAACTGCCGAGCAAAACAGGAAGATGTCGGCCCCATCAAACAACTGTTCGCCGCCTACGTCCTCGCGCGTGCGATTGAGCATGTCACCTACATGACTGACAAAATCGAGAACCAATCCTCGCCCGACGATTGCCTCCTCAACGACGAATGTGGCATCGTCGAACGTGCCATCAAACTCGTAAAGCGTCGCGTCCTGTGCTGCTGCTGTCGTGGCGGTCAACGCCAATGCTAGTGAAATGCCTCGCATTTCTATCCTCCTCCGAATGTCTCGCGCCTGACTAGTCTGTCGACTAATTGTAGCTGGTCATACCGTAGATGTGATTAATCTTATAGCAGAGGCAGAAGAACGCAAGGGTAGAAAAAGCGCAAGGTGAGCTGGAAGCGTTGCGACCCAACACGCCGCTGTTGTTCAGCCAGCACCCTGCGCGCGGTCGATCGGCCTTTCCAATTCCCTGCCTGACAGCCGGGTAAGAAGGAAGTTCATCGGTGGGCTTAAGCGGTTATTGAAGGAAGAATGCGACCATCTGAATGGCTTTGAAATCGGTCCAAAAAAGCAGAACCACATCCAGACGGACTATTTTTCGGCAAGGGAGGCTGCACAGGCGTTGGGGAAGTTGGCCTGTGATCAAAGCGTAACTTGCGCACGATTGGGCAAGCCGAAAAAACAAATGCCCACTTTGGCACGATGGACCAAAGCGGACATTTTCAAGCGATTTTTTGCGTTATTTTGGCGAGACCAAGACGGCGCAAGCAATGCGCGATCCTGCATCACCAGAGGGTTGGCTGACATAATCGTCGGCACCGGAATGCACGATAAATCCTGCACCATCGTCATCCATCAGCAGCTCTGGCGTCAGGTCCGGCATGAAGTAGGTTGCGCTTAAAACGCCGTCTTCGCCTACCACTGCGTTTGGCATGTCACCCGGATGTGGGCCGCCTTCGACCATCACACCGTGCTGCATGCCGTTTGCCAGATGCCCGCCCGCGCTGGAAAAATCAGCGGCAGAACAATCACCGGTTTCGTGAATATGCACCCCGTGTTCTCCGGCGGGAACACCTTTCAGGTCAATCTTTACCACTGTCACGCCCGACGGTTGGGGGGTCACGCTGACGGTCCCGGCGATACCGTCATTCGACGTTACCTCGGCCGTCATGCTTGTGTCCGCATGGGCGGCGGCAAAGACGGGCCCAGCCAAGGGCAACAATACGGTGGCGAGAAGGGGCAAACATTTCATGGCAATTCTCCAGTTTTTTAATCTTGTGACAGCCCAACCCGTCGCCAGGACAAACAGTTCCGACACAGGCTGTGTTGGTTGAGGGCTGGGCGGCTGATTTACTGTGTCGAACGCAATTTTTCGAACACAGTGTTTGCGACACAGTTGTCAAAGACTGTCATCAGCACGCAGACAAAGGACTAGCCATATCGCTTAGCAACCATGCGCTGCGTTAGGGCCAGATGTCAGGGTTGCGTACATAAAACAGGCAGCGCGGACCAAGCCGACACTCAGTGTCGTAAATTGAGTGTCGGCCTAAAGATTTATTCAGCGGGAGTTGCCAAAGCTGGCGTGGCGCGTCTTGCCCTTTTCTCACCCAACATCAGCATCGCGGGGGTCACGACCAGTGTCAGGATCGTTGCGATAACCAGCCCCCCTGCGATGGCCGAGGATAGTTCTGTCCACCACTGTGTTGACGGTGCGCCGTAGACGATCTCACGGGTGAAGAAGTTCAGGTTCACACCAATGACCATGGGCATAAGCCCAAGCGCGGTCGTCACCGATGTTAGGATCACGGGTCGCAGACGTTGTGCGCCTGTACGCAGGGCCGCTTCCAAGGGCGATTGCCCTGCTTTTTTAAGGTCATTGTACGTGTCAATCAGCACGATGTTGTTGTTCACCACAATGCCAGCCAATGCGATGACGCCGATGCCGCCCATGACGATCCCGAACGGGCGTCCTGTGACGATCAGGCCAAGCAGCACACCTGCGATGGAGAATATGATTGCGGACATGACAACGAACGCTTGGTAGAAATTGTTGAACTGCAAGACCAGGATCACGAACATCAGGAAAATGGCCGTGATGAAAGCCCCGACGAGGAAGATCATGCTTTCGGCCTGATCTTCAGCTTCACCTGCAAAAGTAAACTCCACGCCACCGGGCAGGTCGACCGCGTTCAGGGCGGCGGTCAGTGCCACAACTTGATCGTTGACCAAGACGCCCGGTGCGACGTTGGCCTCAATCGTGGCCACACGTTTCTCATCGATACGGCGGATGACGCCAGTGCGTTCCGAGGGCGCGAAGGTGACAAAGTTTGAGATCGGCACCAGACCGGCCGATGTTGGCACACGCAGGCTGCCCAGTTCGGCCAATGTGCGTTCTTCGCTTGGGAACCGCACACGGATGTCCAAGCTGCCATCGACATCACCGGGGCGATAGTCAGCGACAGTGATCCCTTGTGTCAGGAGTTGCACGGCTTGACCAAGCAGGCTTACATCCGCCCCAAATCGCGCAGCCTCGGCGCGGTTCACAAGGATCGATACCTCGACGCCCGGCACGGGGCGTGTGTCCGTCACATCCGTGAACCCACCGATCTGGTCCATGATGTCGCGGATTTGCTGCACAGCTCCGGCCTGAACATCCGGATTACGAGCCGTGATCTGTAGGTTCACGGGTTTACCCGCAGTCGGGCCGCCGCTTTCGGTTTGAACCTGCACGTCGATGCCCGCGATGTCGGACACGCTTTCACGGATATCCACACCAATCTCTGCGGCGGTCCGGCGGGTGTCCCAAGGCATAAGTTCCAACTGCAATGTGCCGATGGTCTCTTCGTCCCCTTGCCCTGCTGACATGATGGATCGCGCGTAGATGCTGGCGATTTCGTCGTAGGGCAAAATCCGGTCTTCGACCGCTCGCACCAGTGCGTCACGTTCGAAGATTGAAAAATTGTCACGGGCGCGTACCTGCACCTGCATAAAATCGGGCTCAATCGATGGGAAGAAGCTGACGCCTTTGCCGAATTGTCCGTATGCGCCGAACCCTCCCAGTAGAAGCGCAACTGCCAAAAGAAGCGTCGTAGCAGGACGCAAAATCGCCCACTCCAAAAGCCGTACATAGCCGCCTGTGAACCCGCCCATGTCACGCGGGTCACCGATTTCGGCGGCATGAAGTGCCGCCTTGGCTTTCGCGGATTGCGCCGGGCGCTTACCGATCAATCCGCCCATCACCGGGATAAAGATCAACGCCATGAACAATGACGCCGACAGAGTCAGGATCACCGTGATCGGCAGGTATTTCATGAACTCGCCCACCATGCCCGTCCAGAACAAAAGCGGGAAGAACACGGACAACGTGGTGGCGGTAGATGCAATGATCGGCCATGCCATGCGTTTGGCCGCTTCAGAATACGCCTGCTTTGCGGGCAAGCCTTCTTGCAATTTACGGTCTGCCAGCTCGGTGGTCACGATGGCCCCGTCCACAAGCATTCCGACAACCAAGATCAGCGCGAACAGCACGATAATATTCATCGAGTAATCCATCGCCCAAAGCGCGACAACACCTGCCAGAAACGCCCCGGGGATGGACAGGCCAACAAGAATGGCGGACCGTGTTCCAAGCGCGAAGACGATGACGATCATAACGAGGATGACAGCGGCGATCACGTTCGCCTCAAGATCAGACAGCATGTCTTTCACCTGCTTGGATTGGTCTTGCAGATAGGTCACCTCGACACTCTCTGGCCAATCTGCGCTTATGGTTTCGACAAGGGCTTTCACCTCATCAACAGTATCGATGATATTGACACCAGATCGTTTGGTGATCTCTAACGCCAAGGCAGGCTGGCCATTGATGCGGGCGAAGGAGGTAGGGTCCTCAAAGGTACGACGAACCGTTGCCACGTCGCCAAACGTCACCACAGCGTCACCACGCACCTTTACGGGCATGGACATCACGTCTTCCAGGTCTTCGATCAGGCCAGGAACCTTGAGGACGATGCGCCCGACGCCCGTCTCGATCGCACCAGCCGCAATCAGTCGGTTGTTGCGTTGAAGTTGGCCAATGAGTTCATCAAACGAAAGGTTGTAGGTTTCAAAGACGGTAGGGTCGATCAGCACTTCAAGAAACTCGAACCGCTGGCCGCCGATGTCCACTTCCAGCACACCGCCCAAACCTTCGATATCTTCCTGCATCTGTTTGGCCAGATCGTTCAGCGTCCGCTCGGGCACTGGGCCAGACAGGATCGCCGTGATGATCGGGAAGAGGGCCGTGTTGATTTCGGTGATGGTGATGTCACGTGCATCTTCTGGCAAATCGCCTTGTGCACGGTTCGCCGCTTCACGCACCTTATCCAGTGCTTCTTGATTGTCACCGCCTGGTGCAAATTCAAGCTGGATCGACGCGAACCCTTCTGTCGCATCCGAGTTCATCGACATCAGGCCAGAGATCGACCCGAACTCTGTCTCCATCGGTTCCAGTAACAGACGTTCGGCATCAGCGGGGCTGATCCCGTCCAAACCTGTAGACACGTAGAACAGCGGCAGCGGCACCTCTGGGTTGGCTTCTTTCGGGATCGAGACGTAGGCATAGGCACCGACGGACAGGATCATCAGCAAAGCCATGACCACAACGCGAGAGCGCGAAAAGGCGAAATCAATTATAGCGTTCATAAGCTTTGCTCCGCTGCCATCGGCGCAACAGTCTCGGCCTCATTGACGAAACCTTGGCCAACGGTGATGACATCGACGGTTTCGGGTAGGCCAGTTACCCAGATACCGTCGATCTGTGCTTTCACGACTTCGACCTGAAAGAACTCTACCACGTTGTCGGTGTTGACGGTTTTGACGCCCAAGGCACCTTCTGCGTTCAGTGACACGATGGACGGCGACAAGAAGTGTGCTGTGACTTCACCCGTTGGAATAATCACCTCAGCAGAGATGCCTGCGGGAATCCCACCGTCGTCGTTCTCGACCTCAATCTCGGCAAGGAATGTGCGGGTCTCGGATGCAGCGGATGTGCCCACAAAGGTTACGATACCCTCGCGTTCTTCGCCTGTGATAAAACGGACCGTAGCAGGCTGACCGACAGACAGACGCGTTAGGGATTGTTGTGGGACCTGAATCGCGACTGTTAAAGGTGTGATGTCCACAAGACGACCAACTTCGGTTCCTGCAGACACGAACTCGCCCTCATCAAGGTTCAGCGTCTCGATGCGCCCGTCAAAAGCGGCGGTGATCTCCAGGGATCTAGCGGCTTGTTCAACAGCGGTCACTTGGGCTTCCACCCCGACCAATGCGCCACGGGCATCAGCCACGCGATCTGCCGTGGAAACACCACGTTGCAACAGGCTCATGGCATTTTCCAACTCCCGCTGTGCAAGTAACAACTCTTCGGCCACGCGGTTTGCGTCGGCAATGTTGCTGGTCGGGTCAAAGCGGGCGATGACATCACCTGCTGAGACATCCTGACCCTTGGACACGAGAACTTCTGCGATATCACCAGAGATTTCAGCCCGCATTGTGGTGTCCCTGTCTGGCAAGGCTTGACCCTCGGCCTGATAGAACTGCGTGACTGTTTCGGCCTGTGATGTCTTGACCGCGACAGCAACAGGTTTCGGGTCTTCACGTGCGATGACAGGATCAGTGTCTGTCGACGGAACGATAAACCCGCTTCCCATCCAGCCAACGATGGCCAAAACCAAGAAGGCGGCAAACCAAGTGGACCGCGATGCACCTTTGTCCGACGAAAACGTCAGACGCTGTGGCTGCCCATCAGGCACAGCAGGCATACCCTCTGCGGGTGTTTTGTCCCCAGAAGGGATCGTTGTCTCAGGTGACACAGCCACTTTTGCCGCATCTTCGGGGGGCGTCGTATCAGTCTTACTGGTCATCTGATTGATCCTTCAGGGCAGTGGGCTGCTGCCCTGTGTTTGGGTTTTTGGAAGAATTGACTTTATTCAGGGCCACTGCGACCGCTGCATCCAGTGATGCGTAGAAGTCTGCGTAGGCAGTAAGCCTTCCTACCGCATCAGCTTCGGCTGGTAGACTTTGAATGGTCTGTGCAATGTCGTCTTGAATGGAGCGGTTCCGCTTTTGGATGCCTTCCAACATCGTGGCGTAGGGGTTCGGCGCAAGCTGGAAGAAGTCCTGACGCTCACCTGGCTTTGTCACCCGCTTTACCAACCCGCGTTCTTCAAGAATACGAATACTCGTGCTGATGCTGGCACGGCTGACCTGCAACTTAGTCGCAAGATCACCGAAGGACACGACGTCACCATCATAGATCAATATTCCAAAGACGCGGCCTGCGATGCGTGGCAGTCCCTCGGTCTGGGTAATCAGCCCCGTTTTCTCAATAAACTCGGTACGAACCGCGTCCTGTGACAAGTCTCTAGACATGCAAAGCTCCTGATTTGTGAGAAGCGTTTAGGTGACAGGCCGAGGGCTTGTCAATTTTGTTCAGTTATGACTGAACAAAACGTAGCGTCACAAAGTTACGCAATACCGATTTAGGTACACTGTATTTTTTATGATCAAGACCTACAGAGGAAAGTCCCTTTGCGGCGATGTGACGTGCACAGCAAAGGGGCCACCAATCGTCGGGGCCTAATAGTGCCGCCACCGAACTAGCCGCAATTATTCATGAAGCCCCTGTTTTGGCGCGTGGGGCGATGTTTGAAGGCCCTTTGCTTTTGGATGCCCATAGGTGATCGGCGCCCGAATTG
>Ga0307981_1003042_pt1 | contig 12960 bp, 11 predicted proteins | sample OrgLakmetagen987_FD_201849 | JGI IMG/M metagenome (GOLD analysis project Ga0307981, IMG submission 201849) | Saline water microbial communities from Organic Lake, Antarctica - #987 | ecosystem: Environmental > Aquatic > Non-marine Saline and Alkaline > Saline | place: Antarctica: Organic Lake... | reverse complement strand
AAATTAGTAACGATTTCTGCAGGTAGGAACCCGAATACTGAAGAATAGTCGTACCGAAGAGTGAAGGCATTACGAATTACGATCGATTGAATGGGACACCTATAACTAACGGTCTGCGGTACCCTCGGACAAACGCACTTGCTCGTAACTCCATGGATCAGTAGAACGCGCTCTACCAGCAAGCCCTTCGCCAGAGCAGCGGACTGGAAGATCCGCGATTCACATCACAAGGATTTTTATCTCAGCAATCCCTTCACCCATTTGCTGCTGGCAATCTATTGTCGCTACCCACGGGAAAGTTTCTCGGATACCCGGGCGCAGCCGCAGGAATGCCCTCAGCAGGTCTTGGTTCGGGTATGCCGGATCTATCCTCCATTATGGATCAGAACCGTGCCGCTATTAACCAGACATATCTCCAGATGCTTCAGGACGAAGCCACCGCCGCTGTTACTACACGTCTCCGAGGCTCAGGAGGGATGCCAGGATCCCCTCAGCAAGACGGTTCGGGACGCGGACTTTCGGACGGCCGTAGATACTAAGATCGTGGCGTGTTCTGGATACACGTATTTGAAACAAAATCGGTTGCTCGGCGCTTGATGCCACCCACCATTCATTCTATGTGATTTTGACCTTCTTAAAAGGAGACGTAACTCTATACTTGCTCGAAAGCTATAGTACTAGTAGTTGACTACTGGTAGAGCCAACACTGTATGAGGAATTTGTTCATCTTTGCCAGCACGAGCTGTAGCACGTGTGTATGGTTGGGGTAACGCCCCATTAGATGCGACATGGCACATGAATGGCGTAGAGCGTAGAGACGGGCGAGGGGCGTCATAATGCGCCAATGGGTTGAAGTCGGAAGCCTTACATTACCAGGGTAGCCGAGCCGTAGCCTGGAACGATGAACGATCGCTTGTTTTGCGCGCACTGTAGAAAATTAGTAACGATTTCTGCAGGTAGGAACCCGAATACTGAAGAATAGTCGTACCGAAGAGTGAAGGCATTACGAATTACGATCGATTGAATGGGATACCTATTACTAACGGTCTGCGGTACCCTCGGACATTTATCCTGATAGAGCCTTCGGTCTCAACGAGTGTCAATGTTATGGAGTTCCTATACCGGTACCGGTATAGATATGATGTGTCGTCCGATACGCAATTATTGATGAATGAAAACCATCAGCAGTGTAGTGAGCAGGCAGGGTGATGATATGAGCTCTGAATGTTAAAATGTTAATGTTATACAGTAGACTAGTAACATTCATATACTGGTACTGTAGCTATGCAAAGTGACTGCGCAACAACTCGGCGAGCTTTCTAGTCGTTTGCGCTCAATCTATCGTCGTCTACTGTACGGTACGACTGACATCATAGTATGATAGTATCGAACGATAGATTTTTCTTTATATACGAGCAGCTCAGAAAGTATACATACACAATGACACGGTTGCCTCTCCCTATTCCAACAATGCGACCCCTTCACCACCCTTGGTCGGAACTTCATCAGTGGCGGGCTTATCCGCTGTCTCACCAAGACTGTCACTGCTTTCCTTGACCTCCTTTTCCTTCTCTTCTTCCTTGGGCGACTGCTGGGATACAACCTTGACAGCCACACGCCTCATTCGGCGACAGTGTTCCGGGCGTTCCTTGACAAACAATTCATGGTAGTATCCGCCACGTGCAGGTCCCGTGTTGATCAACTCAAATCCGTAGAGATTCAATTGTCTCTTGAAGGAACTCAATCGGCTCTGACGAAAGTAGAGCGGAACAATTTCTTTAAAGAACTTGTCGGGCTTGTGAATGGCAAAGGCGCGGCCATTGGCCACAAAGGAAATGACATCGGCAAGTCCAGCGGCTTCGACCTCCATGAGGAGCCTGTGCAGTTTCTCGGGGAATGGTTCAATGACACCACCTCTCATACGTCGACTTCCATCGCGATGAAAGAGGGAATGCGGGGAAGGAAGGGGAACCTCTCCTGGTTGAGACGGTTGCTGCTGCTGTCCTCCCATGGCGGCCATACCGGGGTTGAGCTGGTTCTGCGACATTAAGAAGCGAGTATCTTGAAGGAATCCGGGCTGGAGCATTGGGTTCTGCCCGCCCATGTCAAAGGCGCGAGGGTTCTGTGCCTTTTGCTGCTGCTCCAACATGGACTGCAAAAAGGCAGCCGAATTGTCGTTCTGGCGCTGCGAGCCAGTCATGAGGAGCGCATTGGCTGGAGTTTGAGAGGTTCCCATTTGTTGGAGCTGCTGGAGTCTCTTAATTTCATTGGTAATGTTAGTCTGCTGGTCGCTGCTCACGGTACCAGGGTGCATCGAAGCCATGGGGTTCATCATCATACCTGGGACTGGACCTTGCGAAGCGCGGTACATCCCGGTAGAATTGGGATTCATACCCTGGTTGTAGCCAGCGTTCTGCTGGCCATCTTGGAAGTTGTTGCGATCGTGAGACATGATAGTAATGTTGTATGCCGCGTCAAGTGGCAGAAGCAAAGCGAATGCAATTGATGTTTCAATTATGAGGCGAACGTCGCTGTAAAGCAATCGCGCAAACGACGAAACAACTAGAAAACAACACGACGATGGCGCTGCTAGAACAAGGAGAACAAGGAACTGCAAACGGTCTCGGCTTCTCAACCTTCCGATACTTTTTGCCTTGTTCTCTGGTATTCGCGGTATTCGCATTACCAGAAAAACATTTAATGTAGCATTGCTTCCACCTAAGTAGCTGAAATTACTTACAGAGACCCCTACAGAAACGTAGAGAGCAAAGCGAACGAGCGAACACCATCGAAGGTCACGTCAGCGAATTCGAATCCGATCCGGTGACCGCGCCGAGGACGACGTGGTGCCAAAAGGTGATCAAGAGGTCATTGGGTGGCTAAGATTTCGGGGGGCTTCATAAGGTCATTGAAGTAAATGCCTTGCACAAATCTATCTGCCCCTCACACCATCGACATTCGCAGAGAAGCCGTAGCAACTGTACCTGGGAACGCGTAGAACGTAGAACTACTGCAGAACATACCGTCGTCAGATAGACATCAGAAACTAACTATTGTTTCAATAATAAATTCAAGGGATTTTTCTAGATTTTTCGTTGATTGGTTGGAATTGCTTGGAAACGAACCCGTGGCGATGCATATGCCTCACTGTCAGACTTCGCGGCTTTTATCTTTCCTGAAGTTCTGCGGGACTTGGCTTCGCTCTGCATTACCAGTAATTCGCAACGCCGCCGCCGCCCCTCAACAAGACGTAAGATTCGTCAACGAAGCCGAGGAAGCAAAGACCATGACCCAGTGAAATGTCAAGGCAAGGGGATGGAGACAAGAGATACTATAGGCCTACCAGTACGGTACCAGGTACGGTAGGACCGGAATACAGAAGCCAGGGGCCAGGGGGCCCTTTTTGAAAAAAATGCTACTAGCTAGTACGTACAGTAGTGAGCTCTTTATGTAGCTACCAAGTAAGTAGTGTTAAGAGTTGCTATGGAAGGCAGTGGAAGGACCACGCACGACTGGATCCAATACGAACCAGCAGAGATGGAGAAGGCGATCTACAGAAATCCGAATCAATCTTTCATAGACGTGCCAAATGCGTTTCTATGAGCCCGAGTATCACGGATCACGGAAGGCCTCTGTTCCATACCTGGTATGATAAGAAGACTTCTCTCTAGTAGCACGGAAGGCCTCTGTTCCGTACCCCTGGTGTGATAAGAAGAAGCTTCTCTTTAGTAGCACGAAAGGCTTCTGTTCCTTACCTGGTACTTGGTTAAAAACCGAACTGTCTCACGTTTTTTGGATCTCGGGAAACTCAATTTTTACGACCAATATAGGTCGGGTTTGTACATTTGTTTGAGCACTTGAAGATACACTTCAAAGGTCATTTCTATCCTTTACAGGGCCTCAACTTCGCGACAATAAGAAAAAGCTTCTCTCTCCTGGTATGATAAGAAGAAGCTAATCTCTATTGTTTCGGACTGATTCTCTGCATTAACTCTATGATAGCTAGACTACTATACTACTAGTAAAAGGCATCGTCAACAACCTGATTTGCAAAATTGTCTAGTTTGAGAGTTTAGGAGCAGTCGTAGACCAGCACTTCCTTCTCGTCCGCAGCCACGTGGCTCACGTACCGCGTTGCAAATTTGACACCTGCTTCTGTTGGGCTGGAAAAGGCCACTAGCTCGGGTGGTATCACCATACTAAATACCATTCGTTCTCTTGCCACATCAATCAGTCTCGTCGCAATGCCTTGCTTTCGGAACTTGGAGTGCACCCACATTTGGTGGATCCCAAGCATGGCCTTGCTGGCAAGTTTCGAACGCTCATAATTGTTGTGAAGGATATAGCCCCACTCGATAGCCTCCACTGTAACCATTCCAACGACTCGTCTCTTTCGAATAAAGAGATAGGCAGATCGCGGGGGAGAAGCAGTATCCGAGGACTCGGACGGTACAAAGCCCAGTTCATTGTCGACAATCGCTCGCACTTGCGCCACTTTCTTTCGAAGAGTGTACGCATCACTGGGTCTAATCTGGGAGATTGAAAGGGCAAGTGAAAGTGGTCAGTTTGCGTTGCATTGCAGGAATCATATTGCTGGCGAGTCTCAGCCACGTACCTCAACAATTGAAGTCTCTTTGTCGTCGTCCTGGACAACGATGCGAGCTTGCGAGGCCTTAAAGGGTACTCCCAGCACAAAATCCTTACAGACACGATCGTGCTGCTTGATATCTTCATGGAGTCCATGAACATACATCATTCCACAAACGCCGCACAAAGTGCGCTTGGCAAAGTCGCGTTGGCCGAGATCGAGGTACATTTGCTGAAACGACTTGGAAGCAGTCTCTGTTGGTGGTGCAGCAAAAGTAGCATTACGCTTACAGCATTGAATAATATCGGAAGACATCAAAGACACAGGGTCGATAGCGGACGACAAAGCCGGCTCCCTTGCCGACGACGTTGCTTGTGGTTGAGTTTGTTGAGTTGCATCACAAGGTTGCACTGCTGCTGCAGGTGAGGACGACCCCAATCTACTTTTCTTTACTGTAGTAACCGTAAAAAAACGTTGCATCGATGACTGTCGTCCCTTGGTACTGCTGCTGGAGTCGTTGTTTGCCCACGAGTCAAACTTGGTGCGGCTAGCGACGGTGCCAGTTGTTTTCGACGAGTTCTTTTTCAATACACCGACGCCGCCTCCTAAAGATCTCTTTCCCATCCTGAAGTCGATACGTACAGAAGCACTACAACAGCTATCTATGATACTTTATTTCGGTACAGGTCTGATAATAGGAGCGTCTCTCAATGGCAGGCTCCTAGGTTTGTTGGTATGCGATGGACTACAGTTGGTACCAGGATGGTGTGGATAGGCTTGGCTTGCTTATGTTTTTTGTGTGTTGTCTCGTTGTCGCGCCTGCTAATAATTTCTCGCGCTTTCGTGTGTCATTTTTCGCTCTCGGTATGGTTTGGGTTAAAATATAAGAGAATCGGGAATGAAGGAAGATACAGATGTGTATTATGGAAAACAAACGGAACGGAAAACACAAAACACTCGACTTGTCTAGACTACGGTAGTAGACATAGAGGACCGAAGGAAGCAAAAGGGAGAACTGCCAATGTAGGTACTCGTAATATGGAAAGTGTCAATCTCATCAAGAGTTTTTCATACTGTTATCCACCAACAAGTCAAACGAGGTATTCCCAGAGGAGGGAAGAACACGTCGGACTGCTCTGCAGTCTCTCATGGACCCGCTCAAAGCTGTAGATTGCGAGCTGTCTCGTGAAGAAGGAATATTTCGTCTGTCGGACGTACTTGGGAAGAATGTTGCGGACAAACACGTCCGGTTTGTGGACTTGAAAGCTCAGACCGGAAGGCGAGAAGGAAGCTATGGCTTGGGCTCCAGTCGACTCCAGGTCCGTCAAGAGTCGGTGCAGCTTCTTCGGAAAGATATCGACTTTGCAACGACGACGTTTTTGCGTAGACCCTCGCTCAGTGTCATCCCACCACACTGTAATCAGTCATCAGTTGTTACTACAGTGCTTCTTGTTAGTCATCGTAAACGACTAGTGTTTTGATATATCTTGTTGGTTTTCAGTTTTTAACGTCTTGTTCAACGTACGTACGTGTTGAAGTTGCTGAAAGATACTTTATGTAATTACTGTACAGTATTTCAGTACCAGTGTGTGTGTGTGTTTTTGTGTTTGTTAAAAATATTTAAAGTCGACTACTATGTACGAAACAGAAATATGTACCGTACGTCGTACATACAGTACAGTCTACGGTACCTCTATTTTTATGGGAGAGATAGAGGCATGTGCATGTACCTTACTATGTACGTATTGCACGTGGTACGTAGTCTAGTCGTAACGTGTGCGTGGGTCTACTTTAGAGTTGGTTGCAAAAATGAAAAAGATGGGCTCCCCCGGTCCGTCCCACACACAATTCCAGTCTGTTGGTTGGTGCAGGGCATCGCATGCTACTACTGTGTGGCTGTGGCTGTCTATTTTACAGACGTCGGCGGAAACTTAGTCTGACAGACCAGCATTGGAGTCTGATAAGCTGAAGCCACTCGCCGAATCGTCTTGAAGGAGACAGCATCATCCTTCCGCAGCCATCCAAAAGTATAAGAAGCCAAGAGACAAAAGCCAAAGAGAAAGAGGGGTAAAAATAACTCCGCCGTACCGTACACCAGGAGAAAGACCAGCCAGTACCAGTAAGTCACGAATCCTCCTAATAAAGCACTCGTGCTCGGAAGTCCAAGCTTTGACGCGGGCCGACTACATGACAGCCAGAGATAGGTTGAGCAAACTAGCCATCTCGTTCGTCAAGGGCTAGATCGAACAGAGATATACGCGGAGAGAAGGCACAAGTCGACATAACCATAGAGAACACCAGATTACTTTAGCTTTCGTATATGTCTGCCATAGGCTGTGCCCCCATCTCGATTAGATAGAGCTCGTTTCCAACAAATGCAACATAATCAACTGCATTCCAGTCCTTCGCTGCAGCGATCCATTCGAGTTGTCAAGACCAGTACCTGGAGCCATGCAGCTACAGCAAATTCTCGCCACTTTGGCAGCCGACAACTTGTTGCGATCACGATAGAGCAATGCCTCACGAAAGAATGATATCACGTAGACAAAAACGTTGTAATGGACCGGAGGGAGTTCTTCGAGGAAGCGGCGAGCGCTCGATTGGATATTCTGAGAGTCAATCTCGACCGCCGGGAAAAGGGTCTGCGGGACGATGGGGGACGACAGACTTGAAAGCAATTCCACAAAAGCTTCAGCATACGAGTGCACTCGGAATGGTCCGAATGGGGCGCCAGTATCAAGGCATTCCCGAATCTGATTCACCTCGTCCGCCAAGCCTGGTTCGACAAACATATCCGGCTCATGAAGACCCTTCTCGTAGATGGCGTCAATTGTACGCCAAAGTTCCTTTGGTACACATAGAGCCGACGCGGCTCTGGAACCAAGCTTTTCCGCACGCTTTATAGGGTCGAGCGGGATTGTTCGAACTGGATCAGAATACATGACAAGTTCATCAACAGACATACCAAAGCACGATCGCGCGTAAGTAGCCTTGACTGTTATATAGTAGTCACGCCCACATTCAAGCCGGAGAATCAAGATGTCGTCGAGTACCTCCCGGCCAGAGTTGAGGAGTTGCGCAGTGCTGTTCTCAATAGTGATAGTAAAACAGATCGTTGCTGGCTGGTCCCCAGGAATCAACATACCGTAGGTGGGCGATACGGACATCCAAGGCTTGCAAATGGAGTTCTGATATTGAAAGAAAAAGAAAACGTGAGAGCGGTTCAATAAAAAGTCGTTCCGCGACATAAAAGCAAAATTGTTTCTTCCTACCTCATCCAGCTTTGGCACAAGACGAAATTGTGCGACCACGTTTCCCGTATTTGTCACTTGTATTGGGAGCGTGACGCTCTGACCGTAGCGAATCTCACCAAAGTCCAGACTCACACGGTCCAGTCCAACAATCGGAAGGGTCTGGTTTTCGAAACGATCCAGCAGCTTCATCAACTCGTCGTAGATCGCTTCGCGTTTCGCTTGCACCACATCCTTGACAACGATACGCAACGTCGAGTAAACAGGCTTATGGTCCGACACGTTGGGCGTCTCGCTGCGGCCGTACGTGATCTGCTCCACGTGCGAGGGTTCCTGGGACGTCCAGAGAATACGATCGCACCAAGCCGGAGCTCGAAGTTTCTTGTCGGGACGCTGTTCATAGACATCTGTCCCAGGCTGGTACTTGTACGTCGGCGGAAAGTTCAACCTGCCCTCTTCAAATCCATCAAACGCCCGTCCTGCAGCTCTCTCCACATTGAGCTGATCAATTGCTCGCATTTCGTCCAACACGCCCTTCTCCGAGGATCTCAAGACTTGCTCTGTCGGCATGGATTCATCGATACGATAATTCAAATCGCCCAACCAAAAGACAAGATCGTGATCCGAAATCCCAACCGTTGACGAGCCAATATTCCAATGGGACAAGGATCCCGACCGAATAACTTCACGAATCGCATCCTCTCCAATCTCAAAGGTTGTCTTGTTGAAAACATTGGCAAAATCAGCATTTCGTCCCGTTACGTTTTCGCGATGCGCCGCCAAGTGACTGCACACAAAGCACAGCGTCGAGTCATAAAATTGCAACCGGATACTGACGCCACCCTTGTTGCCCATCATGCCCATGACCCCGACCCCGACTTGCCCCGAGTTGACGTAACGAACTCGCTCCTGATGAACCGTCTTGACAAAGACACATATCAGCAAACCCACCATGGATCGTTGCGTCAACAACACGTAACCACGAGCAGGATCGTGGCCCGTGGCGGCACTGAGTGTCGATCGCAAGCGCTCGACCCAAAACTGCGATCGCTGCTGCGTCTTGTTGTCGACGGCCACATTGACCGCATTGAGATCAACAATTTCTTGAAAGCCCACGGCCACCACATCTGGCGCGTGCTGGCCATTCGGACCCCAGTCGGCACACAACCAAGCATCCAGGGATTCTTCCTTGCCCTTGGCGTTCACGTTCCAAGTGCCCGTAAACAAGAGTGCCTGTATTTGTATGTTCCATTGTAGTGAGAGTAGAAATGTGAGAGAATTGTAATACAAAACGACCGGACGAATCATCCAATCATTCAGAATGACACCATACTATAGGATTTGTTTCGTACGTACCTTGCGATAATTGGTGAATTCATCCTGTCGCGCCCGGACCTGTTTGTAGATCCACGTTTCTCGAATCTTGGCAATGGCTTCACGGTTCTTCAATCGTCCATCTTGGGTTTCTTCATCGGCCGTTCGAACAACAATGGGTTGATCTTCCAAGCGCGGCTTTGTTTTGCGGGGACGAACCGCCGGATGTTGTTGTTGTTGCTGCTGGGGCGGAGTCAACTGAGCTTGTTGCGGTGGCGGCGGCGGTTGTGTAGGATACGCTGTTGGTTGGTACCCTGGCGGAGGAGGCTGCTGCTGCTGCTGATGATACTGCATTTGCTGTTGTTGTGTCGAATACGCAACGCCCGGAGGCACGGTATTGAAATGCGGCTGGTTCGATGCCATGTTGTTGTTGTTGTTATATTGCGTCTATAGTAGTGTCTGAAGATTGACGTTCTCAAGTTATATGCAGTACTGCTGCCTTATGAAATGCTAGACTGCCGTAGTCAAACGCGAGAGACCTTGGGCTATGCTACTATAAAGTACGCGGCAAGGATGGACTACCGGTAGTCTACACTACGACTATTCTTCAAGGCAATATGATAAGCAATGGACAGTATGGTACCGCAGCGGCTAAAGATCTTGTTCCGTGCGAACGTTCGATTTCGTTATCGGCGCCTGCATTTTGTTGGAAGAGTTTCATCCAACCACGCTTCGTTGGCGGCAGAGTGCGACAAAATAGTCCATTTCAGACCGTTGGGGACTTCGCGCCATTTACTGTATTGCTGGTGTTTAGTTTCTTCCAAAAGCAACATCAAATAATTATCAACATTCATCATCGAGCGCATCTCAACAGCTCACAGCTCACAGCTAACACAAAGTATAGCATCCTATCCATTCTACTTTTTTGTGGACCATGATGGGATCGCACGTAGTTAGCGGAACCAAATTTACCGTGGAAGAGCAAAAGCTCTTGGAAATATCCAAGCGAAAGCCTCCAGCCAATGTATCTGGCCTGATGAAATTCATGAGCGATGGCCAGCACTTTACTCGAGAGGAACAAATGTTGCAAGTCCATTCCATTGCTGTACAACGTCTCGCAGCATCGATTTCCAAGTGCAAGGGCATACGGGGAGAACTCCAACAAGCTCGAAAGGCTGTAGAGGCTCCCACCGGACAAGACGAAAATTTGCGCATCAAACACCAAATGCACAAGATCAAGTACGCGGAATGTCTGGCCTATCACACGTGCCCTACCCGATGGCAGCTGTATTCGACCTGTTGGTCCAATCTGAGTCGCGTGCCCCTGCAAGACTTGAAAGTTATCAGTGAAGCTAGACAACTACCACTTCTTTGTCAGTCGGAACGACAGAGTCTGGAACGATGCGTCGGAAGTTTAGTGTCGGGCGCCGTGCGGGCTGCCAGTATCCAAGAGCTGCAGAAGAATGGCATTCTCCCCGTACTGACCATGAACGACGACGGTGACGGCGCCTACGACTAGGATATCCGTGCGCTTTGAATTTAGAACCAGTTTATGCTACGTTACTTTTCTATTGTAACTCAAGACCCGCCTCTTTTAGATCGTCTTGGCAGAGCTTTTCGAGACGAGGGACAACCAGCTTGGCTTCTGCAATCGACAAGAGCTCGAATCGAACATCGTCATCTTCCTGTACATACTTTCCAATCAAAGCATAAGGCTGAAGAAGCTTTACCAAGGAATACGACTTTTTATCGGGAAGCTGATAGCTAACAAGTTTCAGTGCCATGCCTTGGTGGCTAAGATCTTGTCCCTTGGTCTTTTCCAACTCGGCCAGTTGCTCTTCCGGGGAATCGAGTAGACTTCCAAAGAGTTCTTCCAAGCCAGCTGTATCATCCTCACTTGTACCCATTCCAGGCACATTGAAGAGTTTGAGTAGATCATCGCTAATCTCAGTGTCGTCGTCTTCTCCCCGCATCGTCTTTTCGTATTCATCGTCGCCTAGTTCCTTCTTCATGAACTCTTGAAAGAAATCCAAACTCTCGTCACTTTCGTCCAGTAAGGCTTCTTTGTCCACAGGCGAAGGCAAGAGCTCTGTTTCCCAGTTCTTGGTTAAATCATCAATGGGTCCAGAAATAGTCAACACCCTGGGAGTCCGTTTGAGCGTGAGGTCTGCACCCACGTGCTCTTGCAACTGCGCGGCCATGATTTGCATAATTTCTTCATTCTCGTCGTTGTCGGGAGACATGTACTCGATAGTTCCGTCGGCCTTTTCAAAGGTAATTGCAGCAGCGCTTTCAAACGGAATGGCAATTCCGTAGTTGACGCCGTCGAGTTCCGTCATAAAGGCCAACTTTCCGTCAATGTAGTTGTCGCCCTCGATAAAGGGGATGCGCATCTCTTTCCATTCAGGATCCGAATCCAACGAAAGATCAAACAAGGTGGAAGGTGAAGCCAGTGGAGCCTCTTTATCCTTTTGATTCTTCGTTTCGTTGGAAGCAGAGTCGCCGATTCGCTCAAAGTCAACATCCACAACGTCTTGGGACGAAAGGTATAACGCAATTGTTCTTTGAAAGTAACGAGGTGAGATGCGGTTTCCAACGAGACTCTGCGAACCTGAGGTTAATACCCAGGCATTGCATTGCTCCGACAATAGTAGCAGCAGCGAGCATGTTCGGAGTGCCGATAGGCGGGTACTGGTACTTTTCATGTTTGCTGCTGCCATCATGGTCCAAAAGCCTTTCTTTGTCGTCCGTCGTCATTAAGTTTCCATTTTTTGATGTTTCGATGGCTCTCGCGTCGTCGCACGCAACGCGCAACTTATTGCGCGCTTGCACGCTGTTTTGTAAAACTAGACTACAGTACCGGTCGTCTACGTATGATAGTACCGTAGCGGGAAAGAAATAGAAAGAAGTCTGGTCGTGGAATCCTGGGCTGTGAATGGAGCGATGAGGACAAATAGTAAACCTACTACGTACAGTAGTCTACGTCATAGTCGTCCTAAAGTATCCGTACCGGTAAACATACCGGTAGAGAAGAAGAATGCGGTCAAGAACCGGCAGGCAGGAACCCGCGGAAGCTTATTCACACCGTAGCGATATCTCGTGTTGCAGGTCTCCTTGTTCCGTGTAGTCTAACTGACAAATCCAGCCGTAATAAGTGCAATGCGACTTCTCTAGAGCGGACTTCAATGGACTGATCGACGACTGGGGTACCTGGGCCTCTATTGTTGGTAGCCTTGCTGACGTGCAACGTCTCTCAGCATATGCTCGGGATAGGCACTGCCTCCTGGCCAAGAGTCTTTAATCTTGTTCAAGGCTCTGACTTGGACACAGTGTCGGAAGCAAGCGTATTTCGCTGTGGATATACACGAATGATAGATTCACAAACAGCATTGGCGCGACTGGAGATTGTGGTGCGGTCTGGGAGGGAAGCACACCAGTGGATGGTAACTTCAATTCTTTCCCTTAGCTAGACAAGGCAGCCCGTGGCCCGCGTATCTCTCTTCCACAGTTTTGACGCAAGCGATTACCCCACGCTGTATTAGACAGATGCACCTACCGAGGATCCTACGGCTGCCCGTACCACCATGCCGACTTCGAGAGCTACTGCAATGTTGAAGCTATCCCTGTTTACGACTGTGGTGACCTGGTGTATCTGAGTCTTTTTGAAGTAGTCTATGAAGAAAAACAAACAAACAAACATTCCCGGCTAATAATTTTACGTACATTATATGCATATCCAGAAAGGCATTTTTTAGCTCTCAGTGGTCCGCATACATCCAGTCCAAAGCTTTTGCCGGACTCAAGAGC
>Ga0307981_1003041_pt1 | contig 12967 bp, 13 predicted proteins | sample OrgLakmetagen987_FD_201849 | JGI IMG/M metagenome (GOLD analysis project Ga0307981, IMG submission 201849) | Saline water microbial communities from Organic Lake, Antarctica - #987 | ecosystem: Environmental > Aquatic > Non-marine Saline and Alkaline > Saline | place: Antarctica: Organic Lake... | reverse complement strand
ATTTGCTTGTTTCGAATGTTGAGGCGTCTCCAACGAGCCAAACCGTCTTCTGCTCAATAAGGCCAATAGCGTACCTTGGCGTCCTGTTAGTGATAGCTGCCGATGTACAACACGGGCATTTTGGTCTGGAAATCCAAAAGAGGATATTCGAAATGATTTTCCTTACACCAGAGGTTGTTCCGCCACCTTGTGGTGCGATGACCTTCGGCGACGGCGGCGACGGGTTGCCCAAGCAAAAAAGACGGCCCCCGACATCAACGTCATGAAAGAAAGGACGGGAAAGCCATAATATTGCTTTGCCCTGGCAAAACCTGCTGCTGATATGCCTTCAATAGTCGTTGGTGCCAGAATTGTTTTTTGCTGAGTCGCCAATATCACGTCTTGAAACGAGGCCGTTTCGAGTTCCGTGTGCGTACCAAACTTCATGCACTGGTTGACGTTTGTGTAACCAGCTTCATCCTCACATTCAAAGTAGCCATTGTTGACGTTGTCGTCGACGCCGTCCTCTTCATCCAGTCGACGCTTGCGAAGCTTGCGATCGTCGTGATGATCATCGTCTCCGCCTTGCAACTCGTAGGCCACACAGGGCTGACAAATCTTGAAAATGTCGAGCGCCGCGTTCCAGTACTCCAAAAAGTAGTCGAGCTCAAGATCCAGATTGATGCAACCATCTTCGTCGTCGCTGCTACAAGTGTTACTGGAAAGAATACTTGACATGTCCTTGCCGCCACGGTATTCTTGCGAGCAACTGCTGTCGTAGTAAAGACCTATGCCCATTTCTGCGTTGGGCAGGGGCTTTATGTCATAATACAGATAGTTGCCTCGAACCTTGATGGTACTAATGGTACACTCCTCGGGCCAGACTTGTCGGTAGGCGTCCATAAAGTCGTATTCGTCTCCTTGCCAGACGCAGACGCCCTCGTGTTTGAAAAGCTGTTCGAACCAATCGTCGTAGCCAGCATTCTTGAAGAAACCCAGGAGTGTCATTTCCGTTTCGGGCAAATGACAGTCCATCTTGGCGCAACGACCATTGCCATTGAGAGTACAAGGTTGTGTATCCCACGTCTGCGTGTACTTGTCAAAGTACTGATATTCACCAGTTCCGCCGCCTTGGTAGTTGGTGTCAATGTACTGAACAAAGAGAGAGAGAACGTGTGGTGGTGAGTTCAGGTGAGATGTGATACCAAGGCAGCAGCGACGACATATATGTATATAAAAAATCCTCCACCATACCGATCACGGCTAACTTACTCCAGCCCAAAGAAGGTAACGTTGGCATTCGGCGTGGTCGTCGTCGCCCTCCCCTAGCTGACGTTTACGCTTACGATCATGATCGTCTTCATCTTCCGCGTGACAATCAATGTAAAAGCCCAGAAGACGCCAGTTTTGCGATCGCGGATCGTAGTAAGTTTCGGTACCGTCTATGAAATTTTCCTTATAGCCCAGGAATCGACGTTGTGTGGCTGCTAGACGCCGCTGCATGACGGGATCTTCGTGTTCAACTGTGGCGGGCTGAAACTCCTTGCCCTCGCTCATGGTGACCCAATCGCGGCCCGTGGTGGGAATGCCGCGCTCATTCAGCGGAAACATTTCCACCGGGTTAAATGGCAGGGCAGCATTCACTACGGCTACTGTTGCTGATAAAAGCATAAGATACGTACTAGACGAAGTCATCGCGGAAGAGAAGGCCATGGTCTACTCTATACAGTGCTTGCTGCTTGCGCTTGTGCATGCGATCTGCAGTCTTGTTGCTTCGGATTGCGGAGTCAAAAAAGTGAGCCGTCCCATTTTTTTCGCAACGCGCGCAATAGAACGTTGAACGGACGACAAATTATAGATTGTTAGACGTAATCCAATGAATTAATCTCTACTTAAAAGTAGATAAAATATTATTCGTTATCAAACTTCGTAAGTGTACGCACTACTTACAACAAGACTCATTGCGCCAAATGCACTTCGTACCTCGCATGTAATGAAAGTGCGGGAAAAGCACATTGTCCTTCACCATGACGACGACGAAGAGCACCATGGTCCAAACCACCATTTTGATCTTACTGGCAGCGGCAGCAGTAGTTACAGCCGACAAGGATGGCCAATACTTTACCTCAGGCACGAGGAATCCCAATACGAACGATCGCATGTACTGGCGTGATGCCCAGGATGTCATCGATGATATAGCCAGTTTCGATGCTCTATACGTTCAGTTCCACTCGTGCGCGTAAGTAATGCATGAAGGATATGCACGATATTGTTACTTAGTTCGATTCCGTGACTTACCCCGTCCCCTCGCCCTTCTCGAATACAGTTGGAGTCCCTACGGAGAAGGCTGTGGCGCTGAAGGCGACGATGCGACCTGGTACTGGGAGTTTACCCACTGCTACCGCGCCAACGTTGGGTTTTCCCTCTATGGAACCCTCGCAGGCAAACGCAACCGGTCTTGCAACAAAGGAAGCTACATTAACTCCTTCTTTACTACTGGTGGCGTCCAAGCGTTTACACAAGTTTTAGAAGCTGCGGGCGTTTCTTTTACTGCTGCCGACGATGACAGTAGTGAGTATGCTGCGGGGGTGTCTGCGGAATGTACCACGGACGCTTCCGACGACGATGCCAGTCGCTCTCGAAGTCACATGCAAAAGAGTCACTCGGATGCCAAAAGCTATGGTACGGGCTGTAATAGTAAACGGTTTGTGCTGCAGACCTTTCAAGGCGCCTATTGCGACAGTAGCGATGTCATTCGAACTACTGACAAGCTCCGTACCTTCAACCAAGAAATTGCCAACGTGGACTGCGTCCAAATTTACGACAGCGAAGATGGTTACGATGACGACGACGACGAGGGTCCCATTGCATTCTTGCAAAACAGTGAAGCCTGCAGCATTCGTGCATATCCAGGCGCCTGTCCTGATCCGTACGGCAAGCTCGAAAAGTACACCAGGAGCTTGGAACGTGCAACTGGTACCACTAGTGGCTCTTTCATTGCTTCCGCCGCACGAAGTCTTTTTGCATGGGCCATGATGTTCATGGGGTTGTCCTTGTATGGTTTGGGAATATACGCCATCCGGTGGAGGGAAAAACGGAGAAGAAAGGCGTCCGGGCGCCGCCAGAAGCAGTCGCGCAATGTGGCCGTACCGCGACTGGGCAAAATGTTTCGCAAAAGTCGAACGAGATCCAGCTCTGGTAAAGGCAATGGCCACGAACAGGTAGACTCGCCGCGATCGCAAAAGTCGCAGTCGCCGCGATCGCAAAAGTCACAGTCGCCGTAGTTACGGCAAAATGCTTTCTACTCATTTGTTGTTTTTTATATCATAACCACCGTTCTCGTTCGCGCCTCTCGATTTGTCTACGGTTGCACAAACCAAGCAAACTACTAGAACTTCCTTGTGTGGAAGTTTTTGAACACTACTTTAGACCATTCCTTCAGTTGAAACATGCATGCGTTCTTATAGTTAGTTATTTGACGTCGAGACACGATCGTCGCTGCTTACTGCTCCAACACTTCAATCTTGCTACCCTTGCGAATCTGGCCCCATCCGATCAAACGCCAGTGCTTGTCCACACGGCGCGACAGAGCAATCTTTTCGCCTTCCTCGGTACAGACGGGTTGGGTGAGGGAAATCTTGGCCAAATCGCCCTTGACGGCACTCACGCGTCCACCCGTTGCAGTACTACCAATATTCACCATGAGGATCTCCGCCTTGGTGAGTTTCTGTACCTTAGCTTGCTTGCCACCGTCACTTGTTTTCACGCCCAACAAACGACGCAACAAGTAATAGCTAATCTCAATCTCGGAAAAGACATCGGGCAACTGCCCCTTGAGACCAAGGACTTGTCCCACCAATCGATCCGCACGAGTCAAGGTTGGATCAATCCTGGTACCCACACCGATCAAACCACCAGGCACGGCAAATTGCAAATCGTTCTGCTCCGCGTACAAACTGCTAATCTTGCTGTAGATGGGACTGCACACCATCTTATCGTCTTGCTTGTTGACAATACCGGGTCGGACTTCCACTTCGTCACCGACTCGCAAGACACCTTGCAAAATGGATCCACCAGCAACACCGCCCTGCAAGTTACTCACGTCTTGTCCAGGACGATTGACGTCAAAAGATCGAATGACAATCAATCGAGGCTGACTGGTAAAATCACGGACTGGCAAGGGAATCTTGCGCACCAAGTATTCGCACACGACATCCATATTGTACTTCAACACGGCCGAAATGGGCAAAATGGGAGCACTGTCCGCAACTGTGCCCGCCACAAACTTGCGAATTTGTTCCTGTTGCGCAACGGCAGCGTCGGGCTTGACCAAGTCCACCTTGTTTTGAAGAATCAAGATGTGTTGGAGGCGCATAATTTCCACGGCAGCCAAGTGTTCCGAGGTTTGCGGCTGGGGGCAGGTTTCGTTACCGGCAATCAGCAAGAGGGCGGCGTCCATGACGGCAGCACCGTTCAACATGGTAGCCATGAGAATGTCGTGACCGGGACAATCGACAAAGGAAACATGCCGACGCAGGCTGTACTCGCGACCCTTGTCGGTAAAGGTATCGGCGTGGGAAGAACCTCTACTTGTATACAAGGGACCCAACATGTTACCCGTCGCTGACGTGCCTTCGATCGCCTTGCCTTGGTAAATTTTGGCATTGGCATAACCCAACTTGATGGTAATGTTACGTTCAAGTTCGTTCTTGAATCGAACGGTCTGAACACCCGAAATAGCCTTGACGACGGTGGACTTTCCGTGAGCAACGTGTCCAATCGTTCCAACATTAATGGTGGCTTGTCGAGAGATCTGTGGTAAGTATATATATATATATGGAAGAGATTAGAAGTGAGTAAGCAAGCGGTACTGCGACCTGTTCCCTGCAAAGTAAGCTCTCGCTCCATTGAGATCCATCCAAACAAAGCACACCGGTACGCAACGTACCACTTCAGGAGAGAGTGCTGTCAACTCGCCAGGTTTCACCGTCGTGGCATCCTGTTTGGCCAAATGGGGCTGTGTGGGAGGTCCTTTCACCTCGGGTTCGGTTTCATCGGAAGCCGTCATCGTTAGTGTTGGACGAATGGAGTGTGTTGACTGGAGAGGAAAGGTGCCTAAAATACAGTCAATGGTGGCTTTCGTGTCCTACTATCTAACCAATCGGCTCTCTCTTTCGTTGCCTCCAGTCCTCCGTCGTTCGATCGATCGATGGTCGGGCTTTTCGTTCGTTGCGAGCCGCACAATTGTTCGCGCCAAGTTAAGGTCTCGCGTGTTTCGCGCCACTTTTGACAGCTTTGTTTCCCGCAAAAACGCCAAGATGAGAAGACACGCCAGCCGGAATGCGTGACTGCAAAGCCCTCTGTACGACGTATAAGTACAAAGCCAGGGAGAGCGAGGGAGACTTTCGCATTTCCATCTGGCAATGGAATAACCCAGTCAGAGGAATAGAGCATCATCTTTTACCCAGCGGTACCCTTACCCAGTTACTGCACTTTACCGTGGTCTGCAGTAATGACTTTTGCAAGATGAGAAGGCAAGCCAGCCGGAATGCGTGACTGCAAAGCCATATGGAGACCATGGCCCGGGAGACTTTCGCATTGAACCAAAGCTGTACCGTAAGGGCCAGGCCTATTTGACTTTTTCCCCATCTGGCATTGGAATAACATGCGATGGCTGAAGAATACGACACTATTGGCACAAAGTTACGTAGACATTTGACATTTGTTTTTCGCGACGCCAAGAGCAAAAGGCCAGCCGGTCGGAATGCGTGACTGCAAAACCCTAAGTAGACCATGCCCAGAAGAATTGGGCAAGGTCTTGTATAGTCTTTTTCCGTCTGGCAATGGAATTAACAGCAGGTAGGCCAATCAACAATCAAGAATCATCAATACAACGAAGAAAATCTTTTTGTTCCTGTTTGAAGAAGCGAGATTACTACGAGATTTCCTGGTCTTCTCACGGTACCGGTACCGCACGCTGCGATGCAACGAGGAGAAATGAGATAACACCGTCGTGCCAACCATGGCTTCGAACGCGCACTCGCTTAAAGGAGGGTGGTCTCTGATCTAGTACGCTAGGAAGGCTTTGTAGAAGGGTCACTAGCTATGTTGTGCTATCTAAGAGTAATCCTAGCTACAGTATACTGGGCATTGCCGCTAATCGCGTATAAAAGTAGTACTTCGCTAACCTTGACTCTTTCGAACTATTGTTCTTACACTTTGTGGCAAGGACCCCATTAACCGTTCAAAAATGTTGCTTGGTCTTTACTCACAGAGATTAATCACTGCAGTGTTGGTCGTTCTTGACCCAGTCACAGGAAACAAGGGCGGAAGCTGACTGGGAGAGTCGTCAGACACAGCGTCAGCATCGGGACTGCCGTTGGCCTGTTGCGCTCGTCGCAGCGCCTTGGTGAACTGTTGGTGTCGGACCGTGAGTTTCTGACGGAACTGGCGAATCTTCTTGGACTCGTTCAACAAGGCGAGCTCTTTTCGAGCCGCCTTGTGGATGTTGCGCTTGATGCGGTCCATGGATGCTTGGAGTTCGGCCTCGGACATTTCGTTGACCGGAGCAATCCACCTCTTTTGTTGTTCGCGTCGGCTCATCTTGTCGACAGGCTTCTCGAGAAAGGCGTGTGTTGCAATGGGGACGCTTGAGTTGGGACTGGGGGTGCTCAGGCTGGACGATGGACCCAGAGCCGTTGAAACGTCTGGTGCAGTCCTCCAACGGACAAGTTTCTTTGGGGGTTCAAAAGCGTCGTCTGTGGAGGTTGTTGGTTGCTCGGCAGACATGGGAGAAGATGCGATGGTGGGTCTCTTCTTGACAGGGCGACTGCTGTCTTCGCGTTCGGATACGACGGTCTTGGGGATGCTCATGGCGGTGTTGATTGCGACGAAAGTATATTGTGGAGGAGAAGGGAAGAAGCAAGTGATAATAATGAGCTTACGAGAGGTGTTTTGAGTATGTTGAGGAGGGAGATAATGACCCCGGTCAAAATTCGATTCCCTTGTTCCAAAAGTATTTAGCGTTGCAGTCACGAAGAGGCTTATATTTGTATCCCTCTCACAAACTCATGTCGTTCGGGAATGGAATGTTATGACCAGGAGATTTTCAAGACTTACATCCATACTAGTTAATTAATTGAATCTTGAAATCGTCGAGTTTACTGGGCTGGGAGAGTATGCGAAGAACGAGTGCGAAGCTGAAACCCGAAACTGGCAACGCCTATTAATAAGAACCTGGCGAAAAAATGAGCCGTCATCTTCATAGTCTCTCTTCCCCCTACTCTTCTTTAGGGTGTCGTTTCCGGATTCCTGAACATTCTAGCCAATTTATTGCTCACGGTGGAAAACAAAAAACGAGCTTCACCGTCCGATCGACTCCGTTTCATACTCCGAGGGCTAATGTCGTAAGTATTTGCTTCAGTTCATGCTGTACTTTCGCAGGCTTATGTGAAAGGAACTCCTAGACGTGCACGGTGTCAACTACTTGGTCTTGGTCGGGTGTCAGTGAAACCTCTTGGAAGAACGCAAGTTTACCAGACGACATTGTGGCAGTGTACGTAGACTAGTGGTAGGATAGCAGTACTTTTCTACCACTAGCAACTACTAGCTAGTAGTAGTGGTGGCTAATTAAGAAACAAACAAAGTAGTTAGTTAGTAGTATATCGTTCGTACCCGATGATGTGGCTTCAGCTCTCCTTGTGCCTGCAAACGTTCTCCCACTTGCCACAGATACCAGTCGGTCTGCACCGCCGTCCACGGCTTGTTGTCGCTAATAATGGTTTCTCTGTTGAGCTCTTGCACGAGCAGCTCCACTGCCTGGACAGTGGCGGCTCGAATGGAAATTTCTTGCGAACTCGCTACTACCAGTTCCTGCTGCGAATCCACGGCGGCCGCCAACTCGTTGGAATACTGCAATACCTTCCAGTGCCGTAGCAGTTGCGGGACTCGGTAATCGGCAAACGTGGTCAACTCTGATAGGTCAGAGAGGTCCAATTGGAGAGCCGCGTTCCAATCGCCAACGCATATCTGGGCTCGCTTGAGAAAGTACAATGGACAGCACAATGTATCTGCTGCTAATGTCGTCGTTGGTTTGAGCAGGTAGTCGCGAAACCCAGGAAAGGTATCTATCAGCAGTTGCACGAGTGCAACGGCTGACCCGTTGGCACGCTCCACCAAACGGACAGCCGACCCACCCAAGCTGGCGGTTTCTAAACCCCGCCCCACCTCGTTCCAAAGTTGACACCGTTTGGCCATGTCAGGTGGAACCTGGTGGGTGACATGATGGTCGCGAAAGAGCGCCGTCATTGTCTCTACAGTCATGCGTTGCAATTTGGCAGCTGTCAAGGCAAAAGCGGTAGACACCGTCTCCAGATGCGCTTCTTGGACGGCGTGATCGGCTTGACAGGCCGCCGTGAGGGAGGCTGCCAAGTCTTGGTATTCGTAGCCTGCTGCTGGCCAGAAGCAAAAGTTAATGGCGTCCAAGGCTAGTATGTACAGTGCCATGCGTTCCTTTCGAATAGGGTGGGGCCATTGCAACGGAGGCTGGTAATGCCAGGCCTCTTCGTCCCACACTACGATAGTGCTGTGCATGCGAATGCGATCGGCCAAATCCACCAAGGCTGTACCATGAATGGTCACGTGCTCTGCCGCTTCTTTGCTCGCCATCAAAGCCGCACATGATTCACGGACCTTGTCGCAAGGATTGCTGTTCATGATGGTAGTGTTGTTAGTAGTATTGTTGTTGTTTTTGTAAATGCCCTTGTCATTACCATGGTGAAATGTCAAAGATCCAAAATTAAAATTTGTTGGTTGGTGTGAGAAGGTCTGAGTTCAGTCACTCATTCTAAATCTGAAACGCCTCACGGATGGTGCGTCACTACAACCTTTGAGAATTCAGTGATGACGTGGCCTATTTACCTTTGACACGTCACAGTCTCGTCCCGGCAAGAAGCGCAAAATGGTATCTATCTACCGGTACGAGTACCTATCCACATTTTGAGGGCGTACATTGTTTTGTTCTTGTTGTCTTTGGTATTTCTATCCATGTTCATTATCATCATTCGCTTCACGCTTCTGATCTGCATTGCCTTGCTTCCTGTCGCTCAAGCGTACAATATTTTGATCATTGGCGGAACTCGTTTTTCGGGAGCCGCGCTTTGGAAGGAACTCCATGGCCGCGGCCACCATGTCACGCTCTACAATCGGGGCCAGACTCCTGCCGCCGCCGTCGTTCGGGAATCTGCGGCCGCGTTCTTGGAGCGCGTACAAGCCGCAGCGTTCTTGACGGGCGATCGTCAGGATCCAGATGCGTTGAAAGAGCTGGTGGATCCGGAACAGTACGACTACGTCTACGACATGAACGCCCGCGCCGTTTCGGATGTGGAACCCCTCGCCAGTCTATTTGTGGGTTCGGAGCGGTTGCAACAGTACGTTTTTATGAGTAGTGCGGGTGTCTACAAGAAATCACAAGAAATGCCGCATTTGGAGGCGGATCCAACAGACCCCAAGTCGCGCCACAAGGGCAAGCTCGATTCCGAAAACTATCTGTCCCAGTCCAGTATTCCATGGTGCTCGTTTCGGCCTACGTACATTTGCGGACCGGGCAACTACAATCCCGTGGAGCGTTACTTTTTCGAACGCTGCGACGCCGGTCGTGCGGTCTGCATCCCCGGCCACGGGCAACACTTGACAGGATTTGGACACGTTTTGGATTTGGCCGTCGCCATGGCCAATGTCATCGATCGAACCGCGGCGACAACGGGAAAAGTCTACAATGTGCAAAACACCCAGGCAGTCACGTTTGACGGAGTAGTCCAGGCAGCCGCCAAGGTCATGGGCAAATCGCCGCCGGAAATTATCCATTATGATCCGGCCGAATACGATTTTCCAAAAGGCTCCAAGGCCTTTCCCATGCGTCCGCAACACTTTTTTACCGGCATTCACCAAGCCATGGAAGACTTGCAGTGGAAACCCATCTACGACTCGACGGAGGCCATTTTGAAGGATACCTACGAGAACGATTTTCTGCACGTCAAGGCTGCGCATGGGTTAAATGGGGATTTTGAGTGCGACGATATAGTCTTGGCAGCAGTCAAGAGTGGAGTGGGTGCGTGAGAACGTGAAGTCGCTCGGTAGACAACGATATATTTTTATAATATAGTTAGCATCCTTACTTTATAGTCATGGCTTTTTAGTTGGAATAGCCTGCTTGACTGTCGTTGCAACTGTCTCCGCAGTCGATGACACCACTGATGCAGTTGATGTAGCTGCGGATGTGGAAGCCGCCTTGAGCTTCTCAAACGCTTGACTGGCCAGATCTTGCGCCTGGGTCTTCACTTCTACCGGCTTGGTGTTATCCTTGCCCATCCACATGAAAGCACGTGCAAGACTTCGCAGCCGTCCTCTTCGTTCCTTGAGCGATCGCACTGACTCGCCCAAGTCAATACTGGACAACTGATCAGGATCCTGGTTGATCCACTTGCATCGAAGAGCCTCTTCTAGCGACCAACGCTCCTTTGGATCAGTTTTTAATAATCCCTTAATCAAGTCCTTGGCGTCTTCTGAAACTTGCAACCAGTCGTTCTTGACAAAGCTAAAGTCTCCGGTACGAATCTTGAGAAATAGATCAGCTTGCTTCTCTTCTAAAAACGGCGGATACCCAACCAAGAGGACGAAGACGACGACACCGATACTCCACAAGTCGACACGCTGATCATGTGGCATGTTCTTGAGGATTTCGGGAGCAACGTAGGTCGGTGTTCCCACCCGAGTCGTCAAGCTGGAGGGTGTGTGCACGCGACGGGCAAATCCAAAGTCACCAACTTTGATGCTTGCATTGTCTTCCTTGCTGCTGAGCATAAGATTCTGCGGCTTGATATCGCGATGGGCAATACCTTCCTTGTGCATGGAGTTGACAGCCTTGAGCAAAACCAGTGTCAAGTCGCGAGCATCTTTTTCCGTGTACGTGGTCATTTTTACAATACGATCAAAGACATCACCACCTGCCATGTACTCCATAACCAAGTAAAAATAGTCGTCTTCTTCGTAAAAGTCCACGAGCTGCACCGTGTACTTGAAACCTGCTAGTGATTGCATGGTGGCCACTTCATTCAAGACAGCTTCGTCGTCCTTGGGCTGCAGATCTTTGCGTTCGATCACCTTGACGGCAATTATCTGCTCGCTTTGCTTGTGTATGCCTTCCCATACCGTTGCATACGATCCTTTGCGAAGCTTCGTTTTGAGTTCGTAGACATCGGCAAACTTGATACGGGGATGTTTGCTAACTACGGAATTGCAACTAGTCGCTGACTGTCCAGGTGTTGTTGTGGCGCTCGCTGTAGTTGTCGCTGTTACGCCGTCGGCTGTTCCTGCATCTTGTTCATTGCTACCAACAAGTTTCTTGTCCCAGTCAGTCAATTGCTGCGAAAACGATATCGCATCAGGGTTCCAAAAGGGAGCCATTGAGCACCAACCGACTGCCTTAACGATCGACTTCCATTTTCGAACGGGTCGAAACTTTCTCATTTCCGAAATGCTACCCGACAAGTCGTTCTCAGACAATCGATCACCAGGCACCTTTATGAACCAATCACACTGCAAGGCTGTCGTAGCATTCCACCGAATGGTCGAGTTGACTGTCAAGAGTCCTGATATAAGTTGCTTGGCGGCGACCGACACATTTTTCCAATATTTCTCGTGAAAGATGAAATCGGCAGAACGCACCTTGCGAAACAATTCGCGATGGTTCGTAGCTTGAAACGGTGGATACCCAACAATTAGCATGTATAAGAGACAACCAATACTCCAGAGATCGACCGATACATTGTAAGGTACGGAAAGTAATATTTCGGGAGCCACAAAGGCCTGTGTAAAGCAGGTTGGTTAGGGAAAAGGAAAAGGAACGGTGAGATGGGAGGATAGGAGACTTTCCACACACTGGCTCATCATCAGGGTCGACGTACGGGTGTTCCACAACGTGTCTTACACCCCTCGGTTGGTACCGTCCTGGCAAATCCAAAATCTGCCAAGAGTATCGACGTATCGTCGCTAGCACTCTTGAGAAGCAAATTCTCGGGTTTGAGGTCGCGATGGACAATCCTCGCCTCGTGCATATCCTCGATGGTCTCCAAGAGAATCTTGGCGAGATCGCGAGCGTCCTTCTCGGTATAGTTGCTGCGCGCCGACAGTCGATCAAAGACATCGCCCCCCGCGGCATACACTTGAACCATGTAAAAGTCCGTGGGGTCCACAAAAAAGTCAATCAATCGCACAACGTGCGGTAGTTCCTTGAGCTGCTTCAAAATTGCCGTCTCTCGGTGAACAGCTTCATCTTGTTTGGCATTCTTACGATGTAGAATCTTGACGGCGTAGGTCATGTCGGGATGCAGCTTGTGGTGGCAGGTATAGACAGTGCCAAAGGAGCCCGAGCGAAGGCGTTCATCGCGCTCGTACAGGTCTGAAAATGAGACGGTCGTGCTTGTAGATAACAATGGCGTCGATACTGCTAGCGTGTAGCCGGGTTCGACAATCTCCATGGTGACTACGAGTAGAGATTGAATTTGGGTCGAGTTGGTACAGTGGTTAGGGGTATAGTCGGTATTCGGGGTTACGGTATAGTATGCCGTATGGTGGAGAGGTCCACGATAAGGATAAGGGCACAATAAAGGCATCAGCAGAAGTCGGAACCCCAAGCGAGAGATTTTCAAAACTGAAACTACAAGTGCTGTATTCTTGGCGCTCGTTTTCGGACGAGTCTATGTAATGACTCGTATATGTCGTTGGTGGTGTTGAACCTGCCGCGTAACCCTTTCCGGGTTACACTCAGATCCCGACCACAGACAAGCCGTATCGCCTAGCTCACATCTCCACCAACGATCTCACACGACTACAAAGACTACGACCATCTGCCAACGCATCTTGCAGCAGCTTTCCGTGGTCTTTCCACTACTTACCCATAAACTAAGTAGTTCATCTTTAGGATTGACAT
>Ga0307981_1003040_pt1 | contig 12968 bp, 9 predicted proteins | sample OrgLakmetagen987_FD_201849 | JGI IMG/M metagenome (GOLD analysis project Ga0307981, IMG submission 201849) | Saline water microbial communities from Organic Lake, Antarctica - #987 | ecosystem: Environmental > Aquatic > Non-marine Saline and Alkaline > Saline | place: Antarctica: Organic Lake... | reverse complement strand
CCCGAGGCCTGGCTTACTTGGGTCCTCACTCACGTCGCTGACCACAAAATCAACAGGATAGATGAACTCATGCCATGGAACTGGTCAAAAGACTGAACTGGCAACTGCTGATTAACCGGACGCTTACAACTGATGTCCCACCGCTGCATGATGAAACCTACGATTTCCCGGACACTTTGATACCGGAAGGAACCGCGATGTTCCTTGAACTGATCAGAAGTGCCACGCTGCAGAATTCAGCCTGACCTTAGATAGGCCGAAACCGGGGGCTGAAAGGTAAAGGGCTAAGGGCCGGAAGCGCCGTGCCTTCATAAAGGGCGGACTTCGGACTTTCGCCGCATAGGACACAAGGTTTAGTCAGCGCTCGAAAAGCTGCCATAAACAATTCGAGGTGTATGAAGGTTGCATCTATATCGAAGAGGCAATTAGAGCGTTTATTTCGGAGTGGCCACGCCACGCCTTCTTCATGACGGATTTATCCGCCCCAACAAAGAATTGCCCTGAATACAGGATGGCGGCTTTGACGTATGGCGAGGCATTATCGTAGCTTTCTCGAACACTTCGCTTGTCTTGCACTCGTCCGAATTTAGCAACGAATATTGCCGCTATCGCTCGTGTTGGGTCACCAATACGACCATCCTGAAGCCAATTTAGAGCATGCTGGACTGTAGAGTTTTCCACGGCTTCGCACGACATTACTCCGGCAAGATAATACATCCGTTGGTAATCCAAGTGGAATCCGTTTGCGCGTATCAGACCCTCTATTCTCTGTCTAACCTCGGCGTGTTTCTTCGCGAAGTGATTGAGATAGGAAAAATAGTGCCTTGTAAGATGGGGGCGTTCGACAAGTCCTGCGAAGGCCCTTTCAATTCCATATTCGTCTCCAACTGAGCGCAAATATGGCAAGCAGAAACGATCAATTTTCTCTTCAAGATCTGGCGTCTCAGCTTGGTAGTCAAGGAGCGCGCGGACGGCTATTAGCTCATCGTCTACGCCGTCGCTCATCGCCACTTCTAATTCGTCGGAGTTGATCCAATCGCCTTGGAAACCATAGCCGCCTTGTTCAACCAAATCCTTCGCGCCCGCTATCTCTGCTCTTGCAGCGTCGAACAATGTGTCAATTTCTTTTTGCTCGAAAAGGAGAGTTCCCGATTCAATGATTTTCGTTTTGGTGGGGCTGAGATTGAGGCCGACTTTTCGTAGCTTTTCAATCAATGTATTCAGAAATATTTTGGCTTCAAGTTCAGTACTGAAACCGACATAAATGTCATCAACGTAACGTGCAGACGGCAAGCCCTTCAGTGCGCATAATCCATCGATATCAGTCAAGTAGAAATTCCCAAGTACATCTGATGGAAAAACTCCCTGAATAATACCTTGGGAAACGCTTTGCTTGAAGCTTGTGAGAATTTTTTCCAATAGCCGAACCGACTCCGCTCTGCATCCGCTTCCCTCTAAAGCGTTGATCAGTGGGTGTTGGGGAAGTGTCTCGAAGAAATTTGCGACATCACATTGAAGAATGAAGCTGCACTCTCCACAAATTTGTTCGACTCTATCTTGAAATGCATTCCAAGCGTCGAACGAAGGTGCGAAGAGCCGTTGATCTTCGCCCGATGGTACATGGCTGAACGTTCGCCCCCTGTCCATCTGTCCCTCCAATTGTGAAAGAATATCCTCGACAATTCCCTGATACAGAAGCCTGTCTTGAGGAAGCAAGATACTTCCTGGGCGGGAAAGGATGCCTTGCTTGGGTACACTCATTTGGATCGGAAGCTGAGGCTCATAGGTACCAGAACCGAGCACCGCAGAGAGTTGTTGGATCAACTCATCGCTCTTTTCGCGAAAAATGATATCAAAGTGTGGGGCAAGTATGAAATCTGAACGATTATCAACCATGATATTCTGGACAGCTTTTGACCAGTCGATTTCATCAATAACTTTTTTGTCTAATCCGGGCACTTTTGAGTACAACCTCTACGCGGTTCAATCTTCTTGTTGATCTGTTCCGACCAACAATATGCAATGATAGGATTCGAGAACAAATGTTGCCATGAGTTTTACCCTAAATGGGCAATTTTAAATGTCCACTCTAAGTCCCGCCTCACCGCAGTATCGAGGCAATGCTTGAATGGCAAGTCTGGGCCGGAAGTACCATGCGAAACGAAAGGCTGTCACGGATCGAGATGGTCGTTCAAGTGATCGATCTTTTGACGATCTCAATGCCTCCGTAGAACATTCGAGCCAACGTGGCAGAGACGTGTTCAGGCGCCGGTTCTTCAGCTCCAAGGTCCAGCCCGTTTGCGATTCCGGGTCTTGGGAACACGGCTGCCGGACAGTGACTTCCGGAGATCGCCCGAAGTGTGCTCACCTTGCGATGCCATCGCACGAAGCGCGGCCACCCGGTTTTCGGTCGCGGGATGCGTCGCGAACAGACTGTCGTGTTTGTGTGCGTGCAACGGGTTGATAATGAACATGTGCGCCGTCCCCGGATTGCGTTCGGCAGCGTGGTTGTCGATCCGGGCCGCACCCGTGGCAATCTTCTCCAACGCCGAAGCCAGCCAGAGGGGCTTTCCGCAGATCTCGGCACCGGCCTTGTCGGCTGCATATTCCCGCGTCCGGCTGATCGCCATCTGAACAAGCGCGGCGGCCATGGGGGCGAGAAACATCATCGCGAGTGTGCCGATCAGCCCCATCCGCTCCCTCGATCCGCCGAAGAACAGCGCAAAGTTGGCCAGCATCGAAATCGCACCCGCGAAGGTCGCGGTGACGGTCATGATCGCGGTGTCATGGTTGCGAATATGTGCCAGCTCGTGGGCTATCACACCGGCCAGTTCTTCTCGCGTCAGGCTGCGTATCAGACCCATGGTCACAGCGACGGCCGCGTTCGCGGGATTGCGTCCGGTGGCAAAGGCATTGGGCTGTGGCGTGTCGATCAGATAAACCTTGGGCTCGGGCAGGCCCGCGTTCCGTGCAAGCTCGGAGGTCAGGGCGTGCAGACCCAGACGATCACCGCGGGTCACCGGCTGGGCGTTGTGCATACGCAGGATTAAGCGGTCCGAGTTCCACCAAGAAAACGCATTCATCGCCGCCGCAACGACAAGCGCGATCACCGCACCGCCGGATCCGCCGATCAAGTATCCCACCCCCATGAAGAGCGCAGTCATCGCTGCCATCAGCATCGCTGTCTTCACATAGCCCATTCTTGTCTCCTCGATTTCACATTGGGGAACGTGAAGGACATATGGGGAGGTTTGACGCCTGCGCAAGAATGCGGCGGTGGGCGTACAGTCGCTGTGGCGCTTTCATGATCATTTGATCGGACCTTTCTTCTCTGCTCAAAAAGACAAACAACGTTACGGCCCCTCGATTATTCTATGGTCAGTTGGAATTTTTTGACGATGCCTGATCAGGTTTGTCATCATCGATATTCCATCGATTTTCGCTCAACCCACTACTTCGCTGTAGTCACAGTGGAAAACATTTCATCACCGCTCTTGCAGCTTGTCGTCGCCACCACGACATCGGGGTAACGCAATCGCGTCTAACATAAGGAGATAGTGGGCATCCATCATGGTCTCATCATCCCATGTCATACCGCACAAGGTGGCTGATCCCCGATCGCACAACCACGCCTATTTTGTGGGGTTGCGAACTCGAGTGGACCGGTTTGTCAGTCGTCATTTCACATGGCCCGGCACATTGTGGTTGCATGGCGCTGCCCTTGGCGGCGATATCCTGCGCGCGCCGGTCAATGTGATGCTGGCACCATTCTACCTGCTACTGCGTTTGGTGGCCTTTGTGTGCTTGCGGCTGGGGCTGCGGCGCATGGGCACTTGGCTCGCAAGTCGGCGCATCTTGTTACGCACCGCTGTCGCGCGGCGGGTCGAAGCGTTGATCCTGACCGACCTGCTTGGCTTGAAGCTTACTGCGGATGCGCGGACGCGTGATCCATCAGCACTTGCCCGCACCATTCTGGCAGCCCCGCAGTTTCGCGAACTGATACGCCAGAGGCCCGATCCTGCGGCGACCGAAATCCTTGGCCAGCGTATTGCCAACGCCTTGGCCGATTACGCCAGCACACGTTCGGCGGTGGCGGAGATGACGACGGCGCTTTGCACGATCGCGGTGGGTGCCCTGATGTTCAACGCGTTGACGCCTGGCATGATCTCGATGGCACCAGGCGTTGCCGATGCGCTGGCGTTGACAAAAGCGATCACGCGCTTCCCACTGGGCGAGACTTTGGGCACAGCATGGTATGGCGTGTTCCACCCTGGTGCGTCGCCGGTCATGATCGGTATGACAATCGCGGCGCTGGTGATGATCGGATCGGCATTTGCAGCGTTTGCGGGTCTCCTTGCCGATCCCGTGCAAAGTCACCTGGGCGTCCACCGCCGCCGCCTGCTGCGTCTGATCGATACGCTGGAGGTCACATTGACCGACGACGGCACCAAACCATTCGTTGCACGCGAGCATATCTATGCCCGCCTGCTTGATATCTGGGACGCTGTGGCCAGTTTTTTGCACGTCTTCAGATCCTGAAAGGCGGTTAGTGGCCAGTGCCTGAACAATGCGGTAGGCAGCGTAAACTTTGACAGCCGGACGATCCGGCAAGAATTGGGTATCATGTATTTTGAAATAGCGGTCGTGATCCTGCTGACGCTGATCAACGGGCTTTTGGCAATGTCCGAACTGGCAATCGTTTCGGCACGGCCGGCCCGGCTACGATTGCTTGCCGACAAAGGCAGCAAGGGTGCGGCCACCGCGATCCTTCTGGCCGAGGATCCGGGCCGGTTTCTGTCGAGCGTCCAGATCGGCATCACGCTGGTCGGAATCCTTGCCGGTGCGTTTTCAGGTGCAACGCTCGGCGCGCGACTGGCCGTCACACTGGTTGATGCAGGGCTTTCCTCCGCCGTGGCGCAACCCTTGGGCGTTGGCTCCGTCGTGGTGGCAATCACCTATCTGTCCTTAATCTTGGGTGAGCTGGTTCCCAAACAGATCGCCCTTCGGTCGCCGGAAAAGGTTGCGGCACGTATGGCACCGATGATGCGGATCATCGCGCGCGTGGCGGCACCCTTGATCTGGTTGCTTGATCGCTCGGGCAAGCTGGTGTTGGGATTGCTCGGGCAATCGGGCGAACAATCGCGCGGGGTCAGTGACGAAGAAGTCCGCTTGATCATCGCCGAGGCCGAAAGTGCCGGTGCCATGAACCGCGCCGAAAGCAATATGATTGCCGGTGTGATGCGCGTCGCGGACCGGACTGCGCGCGGATTGATGACGCCACGCAACGAGGTCGAGACGCTGGATGTTAACAGCGACACGGCCACATTGCTGCAACATCTGCACGACGTCAGCCGGTCCCGCGTGCCTGTCTGGGAGGATGAGGTGGACAATATCATCGGCGTGCTGACCACCCGTGACATCCTCGCCCCGGCCTTGATGAACGAAGCTTTTGATCTGCGCGACCATCTGCGCGAAGCCCCGAGCGTGCGCGACGGCAAAAGCGCGCTGGAAGTGGTAGAACGCCTGCGCACCGCACCTGCGCACATGGTGCTGGTCTATGACGAATATGGACATTTCCAAGGGATCATCACCCCGATGGATGTACTCGAGGCGATCGCAGGCGAATTCCCCGATCACATGACCGATGAGCCCAAGGTCGTGACCCGAGCTGACGGTTCCTATCTGGTCGCAGGGTGGATGCCGGTGGATGAATTCGCCGAGATGCTGTCACTGGACATCGGTGCCGAACGCGACTTTGAGACGGTCGCCGGGCTTGTTCTGGAAGAAACCGGTCATTTTCCAGAGGTCGGTGAGATCCTGACCCTGCAAGGCTGGACCATCGAGGTCGTCGATCTGGACGGTCGGCGGATCGACAAGCTGTTGGTCGCGCGGGGAAGCTGAGCTGATAGAAAATCAAGGTGGATCGAACACAGTCGCCCGCTACGAACGCTAAGGCGGCCCGCAGTGCGGCCACAGCGATGCCTTCCCACCACTTATACAAACGTTCATAGATTGACGATGCGTCGCGAAACTGAACCCATAACTTGCAGATCAAAAACTGCCAAACCCCATCCCCAGTGCGATGATCATCATGCAGGCGATCGTGGGCACCAGCACCGCCACCACGAAGATATCGCCATAGGCCTGCCTGTGGGTCATGCCGCAGATCCCCAGAAGGGTGATGACGGCCCCGTTGTGTGGCAGCGTATCGAGGCCCCCCGTGGCAACGGCGACAACGCGATGAAGCAGCGCCGGATCGACCCCCTGAACCGAAGCTTGCGCCATCAGAGACGGACCCAGCACTTCAAGCGCGATCGACATGCCCCCCGAGGCAGATCCGGTAATGCCAGCCAGAGCGCTGGATGACAACGCTGCCGATACCAGGACATTGCCGCCAGAAAGCCCATCCAGGCTTGCCCGCAACACCTCGAATCCCGGCAAGGATGCGATCACCGCGCCAAAGCCCACGAGGCTGGCTGTATTGAACAAGGGCAGCAGGGCAGCCTCTGCGCCGGTGTTAAGTACCTGCATCATCCTTGGCGGGCGACTGAGGACAAGCGCCAGAGCCAGCGCCACCCCAAGTGCCGTGATCACCGACCATAGCCCCTTGACCCGCGACAGCTCGGTTGGCCCGTATGCGGGATCGGCAAGATATCCGGTGTCCAACGCGGGCAGAAGGACGTTGCCCATCAGCAACGTGACCACCCCGACAGAGAGGATCGGCACCAGCGCGATCCACAGCGCAAGCGGGCGCGCATCCGACGTGGCATCGGGCGCATCGGGCACCGCATCACCGGCAAGCGACCGCACGCGGAATTGCAACCAGACCAGCCCGAGTGTCAGCATGATACCGCCCGCGATCAGCCCCAGACCAGGGGCTGCAAAGGCTGTCGTGCCAAAGGTTGCCATCGGGATTGCATTCTGGATCGATGGCGTGCCGGGCAGGGCCGTCATCGTAAAGGTAAAGGCACCCAAGGCGATAGCCGCCGGGATCAGCCTTGCCGGCAGCCCGGTCTGCGCGAACAAGGCGCGCGCCAGCGGCCATGCTGCAAAGGCCACCACGAAAAGCGACACCCCGCCATAGGTGAGCAGGGCGCAACTCAGCACCACAGCGAGAATGGCATTTTGCGGACCCAGCCTCGTGACAATCGAAGAGGCCAGACGTTCGGCGGCTCCGGAAGCTTCCATCACCTTGCCAAACAGCGCACCCAGCAAAAACAGGGGAAAGAAGGCCACGACAAAACTCCCTGCCGCCTGCATGAAGACCTGCGTATACCCAGCGAGGACCGGCGTTCCCGACGCCAGCGCCGCGAGCATGGCCAGCGCAGGCGCAAGCACCAGCACGGATACGCCGCGCCACGCGCCTGCAATCAGTGTGGCCAAGGCTAAAAGGATCAGGAAAATGCTCATCAGGTCTCTCTTACTGCGCCGCAGCATATGCTAATGGTTCAGGATACCTGCGTGATCTCTTCACCAGGCTCGCCAATGGTCATCTCGATAAGGACATCGATGCGTTGATGCCATGGGCCTACGCCGCGACCCCAATCCCCTAACAATAAGCTCAACCGGGAGTCCCCAGTGAGCTAATTCTGAGCGCTCACGATGGCAAAAAACACCAGCCGCGCACAGAGAACCACCTTGCAAGCGAAGTCCCAATGGGGCGAGGACGGCGCTTACAGTAGAGCGCTATCTGATCGCCTTTTTTGAACACTTAGTGAAATGACGTGCAATCATAGGTAACGCTGAGGTGTTCATGTCCCAGTGTCCCCCTCAGTTTCGATATTCAACAACTCGCCACAATGCTTGCAGTGAACCGCATCTGGCTCGTGCCGATTCAGACCGCATTCCGGGCATTTATGCTTGATCTTGGATGGCTGAAAGATGGCGCGCGCCAATTGCACAAAAAGCGCTACTCCCACGACCATGATAAACACCGACAACAGCTTTCCGCCGGTTGTTGTCATGGTGATATCGCCAAAGCCCGTCGTCGTCAGCGTAGCTACCGTGAAATAGAGCGCGTCGACGTATCCGACGATGCCAGCCTTTTCATCAAAGGCCAGCACGAAGACGAACGACGTGGTCACGAAGATGAAGACGAACAGGTTCACCGCGGCGAGGATCGCATCTTCGTGGCGGCGGAAGAACACGCTCTCGCGGCGAAGGTCACGCAAAAGGTGATAGGCGTGGATCAGCCGCAGCCCCCGCAGCACGCGCAGGAATGCGAGGTTTTCGGTGACAAGCGGTGCCAACAGCAGGGACAGCACGACGACGAGATCGGCAATGGTATAAATGCGCGTCAGTTCCCGGCGAATGTTTTCGGAGATCCAGAACCGGGCGGCGATGTCCAAAAGTATGAGCAGGCCGAGCCCGGTGTTCAGCGCCGTCACGACCGGTGTGATGGGCATTGCGGCAGTTGCGATGAAATAGACTATGGTCAGCGCATCGAAAGCGATCAACCCATAGCGAAACCGCCGGGCGCGCTGGCTTTGACCGGTGTAGAGCAACCTGATCGTTCGATGCAGTTCTTCCATTTGAGTAAGATGCCACAAGTTTTTGCTCGGGACCACATGCGGAATCCACTGCGTGCCTGCGGACAAAGTCAGGGCGCTCGCATTGGAGCCATCTGGCATCGCCAATTTCGATGCACCCATAGCAAATGACCGGTTCTGGGGGCCGCGCCGCGGCAATAAGAGTTGGTGGCAAGCGGCGGCTTTGGGCCGTTCATGACTTTTGCCTTGCCGTCGACACAAGGGGCGGAATTCGGACTTCGCTGCAGGTGCGAGCCAGACATGCGCAGAAAAAGCTTCCTTTGCCACGGTCAGAATAAGGCCATCCAGACATTTGGGTGTTCAAGTATTAGGCTTAACGCGATTGTGACAGGGCTCCATGTGGACTTCCCACCCTCGTTTACACACTTATAAATCATGATGAATCGTCGCACATTTCTACTCTCGGCTGCCGCGCCGCTTGCGGTGCCGCATATCGTTCGTGCCCAGTCAGATGATCTGACCGGAGCAATCGAGCGCCTGTCGCAACTGCATTCCTTGCAGATCTGGCGCGGCGATGACGTGATCTTTGCCGAAGCGCCACGTGGTCCGGGGCTGGACCGTCCCGCAAACATCAAATCCTGTTCCAAGAGTATCGTTGCGTTGCTCTTGGGGGCTGCGATTGACCGAGGCGAAATCAAATCGGTGACCGCAACGCTTGGCGAGGTTGCGCCCGGCATCCTGCCAGCCGGTGCCACGCCCGGCGCGGCGGACATCACGATGGAGGATCTGGTGACGCTGAGGGCCGGCTTGGAGCGCACTTCGGGTGCGCACTACGGTGCCTGGGTGAACTCCCGTGATTGGTTGTCTGACGCATTGACACGACCGATGGTCGCGAAACCTGGCGGCCGGATGCTTTATTCGACGGGCTCTACCCACATCCTCGGCGCGGCGCTGGCGGAAGCAACCGGGCAGAGCCTACTGATGCAGGCCCGCGCACGGATTGGAGCTCCGCTGGACATAGAAATTCCAGCCTGGACCCGTGACCCTCAAGGATACTACCTCGGCGGCAACGAAATGGCGCTACGCCCGACCGCCATGCTGGATATTGCGACCATGCTGCGTGACGGTGGTCAGTTCAACGGGACGCAGGTTATTCATGGATCCTGGATTGAAGCCTCGCTCCAACCCAGGGCGCGTTCGCCCTGGTCCGGACTGTCGTATGGATATGGCTGGTTCTTGTCACCATCCGGCTATGTGCTCGCAAGAGGCTATGGTGGGCAGATCATCGCCGCGCATCGCGATAATAACCTTGCCGTGGCGATCACGTCTGATCCGACCCAGCCGGCCCGGTCCGAAGGGTATTTCGGAGATCTGATGCAGTTGCTTGACGGGCCGATTCTGAATCTTGCGTAAATTCTGCCGAAGGGGGGATTAGATCAGCAACGTATACTGACAGCTGATCGGGATGTCCCATCACAAAGGGCGGGAAGCGGTCGCGAAACAGCCGAGCCGAAAAGCTTGAAGCTGACATTCAGCGCGTTGATCGCCCAGCTCAATTCTGCACCGCCACAAGTCGGCATAGCAGGGCCATCATGTAAGTTGCCACTGACAATGATGCTGCACCTGCTTTCGGCTGTTGCCAGCCCTTTACGGACTGTCGCGTCAAGCGCAGCGCAAGCTATCAGACACCATTCTCAGGTGTCATGGTGCCCATTCGAAAGAACACTCTGCGGCGCGATACCGCGTTTCTCGGCACTGGCGCGCACGGCATCTTGCAGGGCGGTGCTGCGATCCAGGAGTCGCCGAAAACGAGCTTCATCAAGCACGAGAAGCGTGCAAGGGGCGATCGCGCGCGCCTCGGCACGAAGCGCTTTTTTCATCAAGACCGCCAACTGCCCGAACATTTCACCGCGACCCAGCCGCCAGGTCTGGCCCGCGGCTTCCAGATCCACAGCACCCGAGGCTATAAAGAATACGCTCTTTGCCACGGCATCCTTGCGTATGATCATATCACCCGCATTGACGTAACGGGTCTGAAAGGCCCGCCCCAGCCGCTTCAGGGCAGCGTCGTCCATATCCTGAAAAAGCGGAAGTTGTCGCATCAGTTCTGTCCTCTGGAGAGCGATATCAAGGGACGGACGTTCCTCGGCCGCTGCGCGGCGCGCGACAAGGTCTTCCATCAGCTTGGTGTAAACTTCGGACCCGATCAGACCATCCTCGCGCATGATGGTATATTCGCGCTCTTCCAGCCGCAGCGCCGTCCGGCGAATGAACCGACGCTCAAGCTCTTCGGCATAGCCGGGATATTGCAACCGCAGTGCTTCAAGGGCGGTGGCAACGGCTTCGATCCGGCGGGCCAACAGCTCTTGTAGAAGATCTGCCAACCTTCGGCCATGGATCCGGCGGATGCGCCCGTCGATGAAGGGGCCAAGATCCCGTAGGACCAGCCGTTGCGACAACAAAAGCTCGAACCGGTCGGCGGTCATGCGCACAAGCGGGCCGGAAATGTGGAGCCGACTATGCAGCAGGACTGCGGCCCGAAACCCGCGACCGTAAGCGACACTACGGCGTCCGGCGCGTTGATAGCCGCTGCGCCCGCCAGATTGCGCGCCTTCGATCAAGCGATCAGCATCGGACAGGACCTGTTCGGCCATCCGGGCGGAAATCGTGCGTTCGCGCACCCTTGCAAGGATGGTATCTCGCTCATGTCCGGCCAGCGCGATCAGGCCAAGCGTCACCCGGTCCCGATCAAGGATGTCGGCGCTGTCTTCTGCAATGTGGACGGCTTGCTCCAGTCTTTTGCCAAAACTCTTTGCTTCGGAACGGACAATGTCATGGCTCAAATCATAGTTCTCCGTGGTGCGCGCCACATCCTCTCTCACAGTTTGCAGCGCCACGGCGACCACCTGTCGCGACAGCGCTTCATCAATCGGTGACAGCCGGTCAAGCCCCAGACGCCCGATGACCCAGCGCAACGTCGTCCCCTGCACAATTAAGGTAAAAAGCGTAAAGCCGGTTGCAAGAATGCCCACCACGCGCTGAATCCCGTCGGGCACGCGGAAGCTTTCTGTGACCGCCAGCGCCAAGGCCAGCGTCACCGCTCCCCGCAAGCCGCCCCAGAGGATCACGACCCGGTAGGGCCGCTCGACCACGGGAGAGATACGCAAGAGTGTCATCAGCGGCAGCAGCCCAAACAGAACTGCAACCCGCGCAGCGATGGCCGCAAGGATCACCACGCCGACCAGCACGAAATCGTCGACCCGGACTTCCTCCAGAAGTCGCGGAATCAAAAGCGCTGCGAGGATAAAGATCAGCGCACCTGCCCAATGCGCCAGCACCTCCCAGATCTCGCGCAGGTTTACCCAGGCCTGTGGTGGCAAGCGCCCCGGCCCGGTGAGGTTCAAGGTCAGCCCTGCCGCGACAACGGCGATGACCCCCGATGCGCCAATGCTTTGTTCCGCGCCGATATAGGCAAGATAGGGCAGCGCCACCGATATGGATATCTGCGCCAGTTCATACCGCGCGAAGGACCCCATCAGCCAAACCGCCATCCGCGCCGCCAGCCAGCCGGTAAAGGCCCCGCCCACAATCAGCAGCGGAAAACGGGCCAGCGCCTCACCCATATCCGGATCGGGCAGGCCGAGCATCACAAAGCCCATGAACAGGCCGAAAAGCGCAATGGCGGCTGCGTCGTTCAGCAGGCTCTCGCCTTGGATGATCCGCGCAAGGCGACGTGGTGCCGAAATCGACCGAAAGATCGTGACGACGGCAGAAGGATCAGTGGTCGACACGATGGCACCGATCAGCAGACAGGCCGCCAAGGGCAGTGCGCTTGCCCAGAATAACGCATAGCCCACGCTGAATGTCGCGACGACCACCGCAACGATGGCCAGCACGAGGATCGGCACCCAATCGTCGAGCATCCGGCGCAGGTTCATCCCCAGCGTCGCCTGAAACAGCAGGGTCGGCAAGAAGACATAAAGAAAAACATTAGATCTGATCGGCAGCCCCAGGATCGCCTCGGCCACGGGGTTCAGCGCGTCCGTCAACTCGGTCCGCAGAAAAAATATCGCACCGACAGCGATCATGATCCCGAGGACGGCCAAAATCACGGTGTAGGGAAGCCTCAGGCGCGCGGCCAATGGCTCCGCCACCCCGATGATGAGGAACAAAGAAGCAATAAGGGTTGTGACGATCACGATGTCCATGGCACTAAATTAACACAAGGATCATTGGGCGCATTAGCAAATTCGGAATTAGAGGCGTCTGCCATGTCACATCTTAGGCAAAGGATTTGGGCGAGACCATGACCCCGAACGGACAGATCGCTATCCCGCTTGACTCAGAGAGAACCGTTTTAGCCGCAATTATTCATGAAGCCCCTGTTTTGGCGCGTGGGGCGATGTTTGAAGGCCCTTTGCTTTTGGATGCCCATAGGTGATCGGCGCCCGAATTGCGCATCGGGCGTTTTCAACGATC
>Ga0307981_1003038_pt1 | contig 12973 bp, 11 predicted proteins | sample OrgLakmetagen987_FD_201849 | JGI IMG/M metagenome (GOLD analysis project Ga0307981, IMG submission 201849) | Saline water microbial communities from Organic Lake, Antarctica - #987 | ecosystem: Environmental > Aquatic > Non-marine Saline and Alkaline > Saline | place: Antarctica: Organic Lake... | reverse complement strand
CTTGTGCAGGCGTCAGCGTCGTTTGCAACCGGTGAGCAGTGTGGCTGCAGTCATACACACTCTCGCGCTTGCGCCATTTCCAGACCGTCTGCTCAGAGATACCGTAGCGCTCCGCCACGATCCAGGTAGGCTCACCGCTCGCCTGGATCGCTGCCCGGATCTTTGGCGTCGTTGTCGCCTGCTTATGCAATGAAATCAGCATGTCCTGTCCCCGTCTCGAGCCTCGCGTAGCACCGATCTTGCCATGAAAAGAGCAGAACGGCGAGGGTCTATGTGATCGTCCGGGATGGAACAGTTTGCAAGCAAACCACTGCCGGGCAATGGATAACGGCAAGGAATTTACTGACCGCCTCTTCGGCCTGCGCAAGCGGGCCGCCACAGGCGAGCATGAGTTCGACACGCTCTGCACGGCCCTCGAGATCGAGCACCGCCTGACCTCGCCGAAGTCGCCTCAAACCAATGGCATGGCCGAACGATTCAACGGCCGCATCGAAGAAGTGCTGCAAAGCCACCATTTCCGATCAGGCGAAGAACTGGAGACCACGCTGCACCGGTATGTCTGGCTCTATAACCAGCAGCTCTCCCAAATTAACATTAAGCAGCAGGTCGCCCTTGCAGGCGATGAAGGACTGGCACAAACTCAAGCCAGAGCTGTTCAAGAAACAGACATACTACCTTCCGGGATGTGACAACCGAACGTCTCCATAAGGTCAGAGCGGTTGATCCATCCATGCCAGAACACCCGAAACTCGATGAACGCGTTGCGCCGCTCCGGCTGCAGGTTCTGGTAGAAGGCCTGGCGCAGCATCTCCTCGTCAAAGCGGATGCTGTTGAACCCGGTCCAGATCGCTGGGGACCAGCGATCAATCAGAGCGCTGATGTCTTGCGTGAACTCGAAGAGCGTCGGCAAGGTTGGATTCAGCAACTGTGCTCGGCGCACGCCAGTTATCGCCAATGCCCAAGGCGAAGGGATGATATGCGGTGCAATCCGGCAACGCAGATTGACCTGCTCGATCTCCCTGAATTTGTCGTCCGTCAGAATGGCGGCGAATTGCAGGCGCTGATCGAAGACAGGTGAAAGTCCGGTGGTTTCGAGATCATAGAAAGCAAAGGTCATGGGTGCAGCCTAACTTGGGAAGCGGAATTCGTCATCTGCCAAACACAGCGCGTCCACGCTGCAGAAACTGCTGGTGTCCCACCGCTTCGCCCCATCTACCCATCGCCCTTTTTGATATCTACGATCCGAGATTTCAGCCGCGCTGACATGATCACGTCCGTGGCGGCATTGGCCGCGACCCTGTGAAGTTCCCGCAGCACAGCGTCCCACTGCCCGATCCGCGCACTGGATGCCATGACATGGGTGACCGCCTCATCAATATCGAGCGGGCTTGGTTCATATCCCCGCCCAGCCAGCAGATGTGCGATGGCGTGAAGGCCGACTTGCGCGGCAAAGGCTGGCTCCTTGATCGCGAAATCCCGTGCAGCTCGGATCAGCGTCGTGGGTGCCGCATCCGGATGGGCTCCGCATTCGAGTGCAATGTCGAGGTATTTCGCAGTTTTGGCGGCAGCAAACCACTTGCCCTTAGTCCCCTGTGTCTTGATCAGGTCTTCGAGAATCCTGCGCGCATCGAGATCAGGATAGCGCTTCACCAGATCGCGCTACATCGCGAGATAGGTGTTACCAGAGGCTGTGGGTAGGCCAAAGCGGTGGTAGGCGTCTTCCTCGCACCCCTGTCTAACCAAAATCGCCTCACAGAACTGCGCGATGTCGTGGTGACCCCACTGGCGGCGATCATTCTTCAACAGCGCCTCGGCAAAGGCCAGAGCCTGATCTTTGTAACCTTGGCGCAGCAGTGCTTCGGCGCCGAACTTCATATCGAACCACAGTGAGGTCTTCTTTAGCGCCAAAAGGGCCATCAATTCGTCGTAGCGCCCAGCTTCAAGCAGGCAGGACAGCGTCAGCGTGCCCGTCGTGACGTGGGAGAACTGCGCATGATCCGCCCAAGCGGTTCGGATCATATCGAGATCACAGTCGGCGTGCAGGTTAATCAGTGCAGGATATGCCGCGATTTGACCAAAGCGATCGGCTATAGGCGCAAGATAATCGACGCCGTCGTTCTCAATCGCCTCGCGCAGTTGCTTGAGCCATTTTGCGCGAGTTTTCTCATCAGCCGGTGCCTTGATAATGATCGGCAGCAGGTCTTCGAGCGTCCGGCACACGGCATTGCCAAGCGCGCCCGAGGACGTGTCGATATGCTCAAAGGCGAGCCAGATGCGCTGGGCCAGCGCAATGACGCCATCGGCTGCGGCGGTCGGGTCAGTGCGCGCGACAGCCCGGATCTCAGTGCTGGCCGATTTCAGCCGGTCAATGGCCTTAGCCGACGACTTCCAGTTGTAAGCGCCCGCACGCATACTCGGTTTGAACGCCCATTTGTGTGCCGCCTTACCCGCCATCTATAGCCTCCCCGCCATGCGCAGCGCATTCCCTTCGACAACTTCTGCAGCTTGCGTGACATATCCCTCTGTCGCGCCCTGAAGTGTTGCTATCTCAGCCGTCACTTTTACCCTGCATCCCACCAGCTTGTCGACGAGGTCCTGAACCCGATTTCGGACATCTGTCGGGCGATAGCCAATGTCGCGTGCCACCCTTTCCCAATGCCGTCCCGCGATCATGTCCGGGGTCCGCTTCCTGCCAGAGATACTCTGAGCGTAACTCTGGGCGACATGCGGCCAAGGCAAGACTGAGGACACATCGTAGAGTGGGGCAAGGCGCGGCGCAGCAGCGACCGGCAGGATCAGCGAATAGTTCTTTGCATGGGCATCGGTGTTAGCGACCAGAATGTTGAAGATGACCTGATCAAGCAGGGCCAAGGCATCGTTTGCGCTGACGTGCCGCCCGGTCTCCAGCAGCGTCTTGAGGTCCAGCCCGCGGAGCGTACCGCGCTCGTATTTCCTCCACGGAGGAAAGCCATTGGCCTGTGCAAAATCTTCTTGGTGGAGGCGCAAGATCTGACCATTCCGCCCCAGCCTGCGGTCATAGCGTAAGACGCCGATCGCCGTGCGCCCAGATGCCTTAAGTATCGTCACTTGCGCAGCCTCGATGCCGACGGCCTGTGCCATTCGCAGGCACCAGACCTCGTTCTCGGTGATGCCGGGCAGATTGGGATTGTCCGGTTTTACGATCAATGTGGACGGGGCACCATTGAGGGGAATGGCGAGCACGTCGTCCGGGCCGGGCAAGCGAAGCACAGGCCCGCCGTCAGGGCCAAGGACGGCCAAAGCCGATTTCTTCTGGCCACCGGCGAGGGACTGGCGCACCCCCTCCTCACCCACCAGAAATGGTCTGCGGCCAAGATCGGCGAAGTGTCGCTCCAGTGCTTCGGGCGCATCGTCGGTGTCATAGAAACTCGTGAGCGGCGTATAGGCCCAACGGCTGCGGTCGGCAGGCTCCCCGAAGGAAAGGGCCCCCGCAGTGTCCCCGCCAATCTCTTTCAGCACGGCCAACACATCGGCTTGATCCAGCCCCAGGGAGCGCGTCAGAACCTGAAGCTGTTCCTCCTCAGGGAGAAGGTTCGCAAGCCAGGGCGAGATGACCTCGGACGGATACGGTTCGGTGCGAAAGGGCATGGTGACCGAGAGCGGAAACGCCCCCGCGGTCTTCAGCCATCTCTCGCCATAGCGAAAAGCCAGCGAGCCATCTGCGGCAACATCGATGCTGCCAACCGCCAGCGCATCAAACCAGATCGGAACCGAAGTCGTCACAGGTAATCTCCAAGGTCGTAGCCTTGGGGCGCATTTTTCGTCTTAGCGATCGGACCGGGGGACGTATCATCCAACAGGGTCGAGAGAGACACGCGCAACGCCGCCGCAATCTTGGCCACCGTCGTCAGCCTGGCATCACGCTTCCCCGTTTCGATCAGTGACAATGCCGGAGCACTGATCCCGGTGAGGCGCGCGAGCTGGTCGAGGTTGAGGCTCTGCTCAGCACGGATCGCCCTGATGCGTCGCCCAACATCGGCAAGAAGCTTCTGCTTGTTTTCGGCTGACATGGCGAGGCTCCTTACCCTTCTCGGTAAGGATAGACCAAGATGTGGGATCGCTCAAGATGTCTTATCGTTATCGGTAATGCGGCTTCAGCTTGGGCTAGGCACGGCCACGGTTTACCTTATTGGATAATTTATTCTGACTTTGCCTGCTCGACGAGGGCCGAGCCTTGCCCGAACAGGCGGGGAAGCGGACACAGCCCAAAAACTGGCCATAGGGACCGCTCCGCTCGACCAACCAGCCATCAGTGCATTCGGGACAGTCCGGATAACTTGCACCGCAGCCGCACTGGACCTCAGTCGCTTCCTTTGCGCGCCGTGGCAAGGCAGAACCACAAGATGCGCAAGCAGGCAGCAGGTTTCCGCAATGCTGAACGTGTTCGCAACGGTACCAAACCCGACCGTCCTGACCATTCACGCCAATCAATCGTCCACCACATTCTCCACATTCATGCGTTTCCTGAGCCGCGCCTGGTGCCGCGAACACGCCGTAAACAGGGTCTTTCTGCAGTTCAGTGACAAAAGAAGACGGGCGGGCATTCGACGCGAGGAGCGTGAGCGTGTGACGCGCGCGCGTCATCGCGACATACATCACGCGCCGTTCCTCCGCGTTCTCGAACAATTCCTCCTCGGGGGAAACCAAAGTCAACAGAGGGTCATCAACGATTTCTGCGGGAAAACCAGTACGGCCGCTATCGGCGTTCAGCAGCACGACATGATCGGCCTCAAGCCCCTTGGACGCATGGATGGTCTTGAAGTTGAGGCTGAGGCGCGGAAACTGCCTCTTCAACGTGCGCATGTCCGGTTCAACAAAGCGGTACCGCCCAAGAAGGAGGACGCTCACCGACTTTTCTGCGTCAACCGATTTGGCTGAAAAGGCTGCCAAGATTTCAGCAAGTTTGCTCTGGCCTTCGTCGCGCGCTGTCATGACGATTTGGATCGCTGGTTCAGTTGCTTTCCCTGCCGGAACAATCTGTTTTTGCAGCTGTGCCGGGTTTCTCAGGACAAATGTCCTGGCAGCAAAGGCTATCTGATCGACGGATCGGAAGGTTCGGCCAAGATCTACCGTCCTATGGATGCCGGTTTTGCCAACAAAGCTGCCGCCAAACTCTGCCCCGAAATGGCGCATCAGATGGATATCCGAGCCCGCAAAGCGGAAAATAGACTGCCAATCGTCACCGACTGCAAACATGCGCACATCCGGATGCTGGGCTTTCAGCGCCTTCACCAATCGCGCACGGCTTTGCGAGATGTCTTGAAATTCATCGACAAGGATGTGGCGGAACGGACTGACATATCTGCCCGTCTCAGCGTAGTGGGCAGCCCTGAGGATCATGTCCTCAAAGTCGATCCGCCCTTCCAGACGCCTCTGGTATTCCTCGAATACCGGAGCAAACACGTTAAGGAATGCCTTGGCGCGCTTTCCGAGTTTCATCCGCTCGGACTTGGATTCGCAAGCGTCCAGGCTGTAGCCACCACTTTTGAACTTGCGCAGGAACGTCCCTAGCAACTGTGAGAACGTGTCGACCTGCTTCAATTCAACCACCCGGTCATAGATCGTCTCGACAGGGCGGGGCTTCAGCGTTGCATAGGGCGCCAGCTTCTCGGCTAGCCCAGTCAGAAGACGGCCCTCCTGGCGCTCATAACTGAAACTCTCGACGAGGGTGGTTTCGTTCGATTCGTGCACTTCCCGCTTCCACTCCATGTCGGCGAGGTAGCTTTCGCGGTCAACGAAGGGCGCAGTGGTCAGCCGCTCACTGCCATCGGCCATCTTCTGGCGCCGCACACCAAAATGTTCAATGTAGACGCCGCTGTCGATCAGGCGAAAATCTGGGCAATAGTCACGCCGCCCATTTCCCTTAATCTTGTGCTCATAGTTGGGTTCGTATTCGTACTCGACCCCGTTCTCGTAAAGCCAGTTGGCAATCTGCAACTCTTCGTAACTCTTGACCTTATCGCCCTGCAGCGTGCGTAGATCCTGCTGCTCCATATGGGTATAGAAGGCATGCTTGGTGTCGAAATCCCATTCTGTCTTCGGCTCGACCAGGAAATGCGCGAACCATTCGATAATCGCCTTGGAGACCTCTGACAGCGTATGAACGAGATCCTTCAGGATCTGCTTGATCAGCGCGGAGAACGCCACGTCGTCTGTGGCATGGTCGGCCAATGCCGGTTTTGAACCCTCTACAATCCCTATGACGTCGTAGGCGATCGCATGAAAGGTCCGGGCCACGATCGGCACGCCTGATCGCGCCTCAACCCGCTCCGACATCTCTTCGGCCGCGTTCTTGGCGAAGGCCAGCAGCAGGATTTCGTCCGGGCGACGAATTCCTGCTTTTACGAGATAGGCTGCTTTGGCGGTGATAACGCTTGTTTTGCCTGACCCCGCCCCTGCGAGCACCAGTGTGGCGTCTTCATCCACGACGACCGACAGTCGCTGCTCGGGCGTCAGCGGCATGCTTTCAACGGTGTCGAAGAATTCCTTCCAGCGATCCAGTTCCGACGAAACAAATGTGGAAATTGCGTTTGCTCTTGCAGCACGTGGATCGGCGGCGAACTTTCTTACGAAATCGACACGCACCATTGTTTCTGCACCGATGGCTTCCCGCTGCAGCTTGGACAGAAGCGTCAAGTCGATCTCACGTGCTGCAACAGCAATAGGTCCAATGCTGCAGGCAGCAGGATACCGGGTAGGGTTTGTCAGCGCACAAACCGCTGCATGAAGATAGTCGAAGCGGACTGCCTCCCGATCGAGTGCTGCCAAATTAAAACTAACCCAAGCGCGTTTCACACCTTCGGAAAAGTCCCGGGCGTCGGCATGGCTGGCACCACAAAGGATGATGTCGCTCTGACCATTTGAAAGTACGATCAACGTTGAGCCGAGGGCCCCCCTCCGAACAGAAGGCGGTTCGCTAACGTCCGCTAGGGAAACCCGTGAGGTCTGGCGTCGCTTGCTGATCCGCAGGTCATCTCCATCGAGCTCAAGAACCCGGGCAGTCTTGCCAAAGGGGTTCAAAAGCAATCCGAGAAATAGTCTCTGTCGCAATCGAATCAATGATCTAAGCCTTGTCGCCTGTTTCCCCGACTGTGGGCCGGGCTGCCGTGGCGGTGCAACACAGATCGGTTTACGCTCAAACAGGCACAGGCATCTGAGCCTCAACGGCTTTATCGCCCCACTTCATCTGAGGCGCATCAAAGCCCACGAATGTCGGCGAATGCACGCGGGTGCGCGCGAATGCTGTTTTTCGGTGCCGGTGTTGATGTGGCGTTGATGTAAAACGCAAAACGTCCCGTGGTATAAAGATACCACAGGTTAAGCGTTTGTATTATTTGTATAATTTGTATAATTTGGTTGCGGGAGTTGGATTTGAACCAACGACCTTCAGGTTATGAGCCATAGCGAACGAACCATGAACAACCCCTCAGAACTGCGCTATCCTTCGCATTCTCCGTGGCTTGCGACCCCCTGACTCGGATCGCCCTTACGCTGGACTTCGCAATAAACCGCCGCGAACCTCTCCCTCTTGCTTCCACTATGCTTCCACACGGGCAAAGATTGATGTTCCGGTAGCACAGCCATCAAGTCCTTTTTCGCAGGCCGCAGGCCGCAGGACAGCGCAGTCAGTCTATCATCGCCATGTCCAAACCGTTGCTTTGCGTCCACAGCATACCACGTCCAGCATTTCGCGCCTGTAGCACGACCATTCGATGAGGGACGGCAAGACCTGCCATTTACACAAAACACGTCAAACGGCGGCTCCCAGCCCTAGCTGGCCGGTCGCGCGCCAAGCGAAACTTGCCCTGAGTCAGCCCTTTGCCGACTTTCGTGCTTGGTTACGATTGACAGTCATGAGGTCGGGTGCTGAATCATCGCGCAAGTGGATGCCGAACACTATGGTCGTTTGTATCAGTCTTCGAACAAACGTCCGTCTATCGACTTCGAGAAACGAAGAAACGCAGTGATGCTGTCGAAAATGAACCGTGCTTCGTCCATAGTCACAAGCGTTTCATTGTCGTGCGCGAAGGATTGGTTGTTCCGGATCGGGTTCATCTCCTCAAATACGGAAATCGAGCTCTTCACAATGCGCTCGGAGAGCGGCGTTAGGTTATGATGCTGTTGCAGAAGCCGGACGTATTTCCCAACACGCGAATGAAGCGGATCATCCTTGCCGCATTCGGGGCCGCCGTGCTTGCGGATAAGCGCCGCGAACCGCTTCAGGCAATACGTGTGCAGCCTGTCGATGGCCGTCTTCGGCTTCTTCGCGTCCAAATCCCGGCGGATTGAAGCGACCAATTCTTCGAGGGTTTCACTAGGCTCAAAAGCCTCAATCCCTGTTGTGTCGATTTGGTCAACCTACCCCTCAAAGCGGGCGACGGCCGAGAAATAGAGAGTCCGCGTTTTCTCATCAGCCGCAGGTGCTGCGTAGAATGCTTCGGCGTCTCGATATTCCCAGAGTTCGTGCAGAACCTTTCCGACGAGATGGGGCTGCGCCTTCTCGATAAAGGACCGAAGACGCTTCGCCTTGGATGTCCCGCGACCGTTGAAAAACGTTGAGCTCGCAGAGGTGTCAATGTTTACGGTTTCAAAGAAGAAGTCGTCGAACGTCCTGTCGCTGAAGTTCAAGACGTAGCCGCCTTCCATACCGAGCGCCCGTTCGAGGGCTTCCCTCTCGAGGCGGGGAACAATTTGCTCGTAAGGCTTACTAAACACGGACGGCGCACCCTGAATCAGTTGTCTAATGAACTTCTACGCCATGCTACCGCAGCATTCTACACGCAGTTACGGGTTTACGTCATCATGCACACAGGGGAATCGCGTTTGGGATCGTCCCGCCCAGGCGGGATCAAAAACCATCTAATCCTGACCACGAACGCGGCGAGAGAGATGAAAAGTTCACGCTATGTTCACCCTCTCAGTGCTCAAATTTCCAAACGCGATTGCCCTGATCATGCACATGGCACATGCACCTTCCCTTACACCCGGCAGCATCATAAACAGGTCGAGCCATGAAAGCCAGCGTTTCTATGACCGCACTTTTTGACTACCTCAAGACCAATCCAGCCGCCGCAACCGCGGTCATCTCCGCATTCATTGCTTTGTGCGGCGTCGCGATTTCTGCGTTTGTGGCGTTCACGACGGGCCGCCGCTCCGTTTATATCTCGTCAGTTACCGCCGAGAGGTCAAAGTGGATCGAAAAGCTGCGTGCAAATATCGCGGATCTGATTGGGCTATGCTCCGCCATTCACATGTGCCGCATTTCTAACAAGACGCCCGAGGCGAAAAACCTCGAAAACGCTGACCGGCTTCATCAGGCGGATCGTTTCGCAGCACTCATTACGCAGCAGCTCAACCCGTCCGACAAAAGCGGCATTGATGAGAAACTTATCAAACACCTGAATTTTCTCGTTAAGGCGGCAGACCAAGAGAACGGTCAATACCGGACGGAAGAGCGCAAATTCATACGGCATTCACAGTTCATGCTCAAGAGGAATGGGAAAAGGTAAAGGCCGAGGCCCGAGGGTCGCTGATGTCTATGATGACCTTGAATTTTTGCAAGGTTTCCAGAAGAAATGAAGATTACAGGAAATTCTGCAGAGAGTTCTTGAACGAACACTCATAGAAACGGCATCATAGCGAAATTGGTGCCTAACGGGCAGGTATTGGCCGCACTTGGCAATCGGCGCCGCTTTCCCCCTTGGATTTGCAAGCTACGCTTTCTGCGCATAGCTACGCATGTGCAACGGGCCACGAGCGGCGGCTCACCGACCTCCATGTCACCGACAAGCGTCCGCGAAAACAGCCTAGGCGACCCTCACAGCCATCCTTTGGATTTGAACCCGGTCAGATCAACGCCGGGCGGTGCATACCATCCGCCTGCAGCGTATCTGGCACCGAGCTTTTGTGCGGCTTCCTTGTTACCGTAGGGAATACGCAGTGGCGTGTTGGCAGAGGTATCACGCTGCTCTGCTACCGGTGGGTACGTCGCATCCACCATAACCACACTGGCTTCGGGCTTCCTTGGCCGCTTGTTCGGCTTTGTGGATTTTATTGCTGCTGGTTTGGAATTCTTCGCAATCGTCTTGCGACGGCTCTTGGCAGGATTTGACCATTGGTTCTTGTCGATCCAGGCGGACATAGCGGCAGAATTGGCTTTAGCTTCGTCGGTTATCGCAACGCCTTTTTCCCGCGATATGCTTTCGGCGAATGACAATTGTGCCGGACTTGGGGGTCTTGCTCCAAGGCCGTCTCCTGTATTTTCTCCAGCGCCTAAAGTTTTCTTCGGGGCGTATTGCTCGAGGAACGCGCGGCAGACCGATCCCAATTTGGTATAGCCAGCTGGAGGCTTTATGCTCTTCTGAAGTGCGATACTGTCGGCAAAACGCTTCATCGCGGCTGTTGGCGGCCGTCCACCACTTCCGCGTTCAGATGCAAAACCGACCAAAGGCGATATACCGCCCGGCGGACCTTCCACGAGCTTGCCGATGATACGCTGGGCAACATCGCAAACAGCATCGATGGCGCCCACCATCTCCTGTTTACCGACGACGACATCGTCGAGCAGGCATTCGAGTTGCGCCGTCACGCCTGGGTCAACCAAGGCCGGATCAGCCTGTTGGAGAACAGCAAACAAACTCAATCCAGTTTCGGTGGGCACAATGTTCTTTCCCTGAACAACCAGAAACCCCTGCCGTTTCAACCCTCCGATGATCTCGGCGCGGGTCGCAGGGGTGCCGATGCCCTTGGCTTCCTTCAGCCTGTCGCGCAGAACCTCGTCCTCGACAAAGCGCCAAGCCTGCTGCATCGCTTCGATCAAAGTACCTTCGTTGTAGCGCGGCGGGGGCCGGGTTTCCTTGTCCTCGATGGCGGGATTCCGTAGCCGCGTGCTCTCGCCGTTTCGCATCAGTGGAAGCAACTGCGCGTCGTCACCCTTTTCGTCTGCGGGTTGCCATTCAGGAAATGCCGCGCGCCAACCGAGATCAATGTGTTGGCGGCCTGTCGCCTTGAACGAAAAGCCACCTACATCGAGCGTCGCGGTGGTCTGGCGATATCGGAAGTCCGGCATGACGGTGGCCAGATACGCCCGCGCGATCACGTCAAACAGTTTTTTCTCGTCGGTCGAAAGGCGCGGCCAGACCTCTGGCAAGTTCTTGATCGTGTTGACGTTGGGGATGACCGCGTGGTGACTGGCCCCCTCCAATCCTTTGTCATAGAAACTGCCACTCTTCCCCTTACGGATAATCGGCTCCGATGGGACGGGGATGGCGCAGAACGATTTCCCGACTTGCAGCCCAGCGACGACCTGCGGCACATCCGCAATCAGGTTTTCCGGCAGGTAACGCACTTCGGCACGCGGATAGGTGATGATCTTCTTGCCTTGGCCGTCATAAAGCTCCTGAGCGACCTCCAGAGTCTTCGCTGCGGCCCAACCGAAGCGGGACGCGCAGAGTTTCTGGAGGGACGGCAGATCATGCAGTTTTGGCGGTCCTTGACGCTTGTCCTCGACACGCACGTCAAGTGGGCCCTCGAAGTCATGGGCAGACGCGACCACGGCCTCTGCAACTTCTCGTTTGAGAATTCGATCCCGTGGTGCATGTCGCATCTTGAATTCACCGCCCTCGACCGCAGCGGTGGCGACAATCTCGAAATAGCTCGCGGGAACAAAATCGCGGATTTCCAACTCGCGCTTGCAGACGATTGCCAGCGTCGGAGTTTTTACACGTCCCACACCTATGACGCCCCGCGCGCCCTTGCCAAGGATAACGGTGGCGGTGCGGGTCAGGGACAGATTGTAGATCTGATCGGCCTGGCGGCGCGCAACGGCGGCGGCATAGAGCCGGGCGAATTCTGAATTGGGTTTTGCCCGATCGAACGACTGGCGTATGGTCTGAGCGTCTTGGGCTGTGAACAGCACACGCATAACCTGGCCGCGATACTTGTAATGTTCGAGGATCTCCTGGCCAATGAGCTGCCCTTCTCGATCACAATCGGTGGCAAGCCAGACCCGCTTGGCCGAGCGCAGCGCCTCACGAATGGCTTTGAGCTTGGCCGCCTTGTTACCGCCCTTTGCCGGTCGCGTGCCGTACAGCTCATCGGGGCGCAGCAGGACCGCGGACCAACGCTTCCATTCCGGCACCACATCTTCTGGTTCGAGCAAGTCGAACAAGTGCCCCTCGGCGGGCAGAACCATGCCATAGCGAGACCCGATTGCGGCGCGGACGTCTTTCGCCTGGCTGGTTTTTTCGGTAATGACGATCTGATCGGACATTAAGAGCTCGTTCGGAAAGACGCACTAAAGATTAGAACATATAGTGAACACAGAAAACTGACAACTGCTATTTCTTCAGGGCCGTGCAATTAGGCAAACCGGCGGCGCCCCGACAACAGAACTATCAGTGAAAAACAGGCGGTCGGCCCATAGGCAGTGTTTCCATCACCTGCGCGCGCGTCTTCTTGCAAGATTGGATGACGACGTTAATTTCGTGCTCTGCAATCCGGCTCATCTGCTGAAAATGCTTTATGGTCTCGGTGATGCTCGCGACACTCGCGGGCTGCGAAGCCAATTGTTCCGTCGCTGCAAAAATCGAGCGCATCTCGCCAAGAATGGCGACAGCTTTGTGTGCACTTTCCGGCAGGTCCAACTCATCTGTGTCACCGAATAACCCGTCAACAAAGCCTTCGATCTCCTCGCGTCGGACACGGGCAAATTTGGACAGAAATTCAAGGCTCGCAGGAGCCGTTGCGATGCGTGTAAGCTTGAATGGTTCGGTACGCTTCTGATGCGTACTAAGCGCATTCCACAGACCTTGAAACAGCACACCGAAGAACTCTTCGGCTTCAGATTTGCTGTCGAAGACCGGCAGTTCGTTGTTCCAGATGCGCTGTATCTCCTGCATCGGGGAGGCCGTCATGTCCGGCGTTGCGATATTGC
>Ga0307981_1003034_pt1 | contig 12979 bp, 17 predicted proteins | sample OrgLakmetagen987_FD_201849 | JGI IMG/M metagenome (GOLD analysis project Ga0307981, IMG submission 201849) | Saline water microbial communities from Organic Lake, Antarctica - #987 | ecosystem: Environmental > Aquatic > Non-marine Saline and Alkaline > Saline | place: Antarctica: Organic Lake... | reverse complement strand
AGTGGCTACCACCGCCGAAGCCGCGTCGAAACAAAACCTCTCGGGATCATGCTGCGCATAACCCTGTCGGTCAGCGGATGCACTGCGTGAAACTGCTGGGCCAGCGCCTCATGGCACGGGACTTCGAACGTCAGGTCGCGGAAGTCCAAGTCCGCATCGCCGTCATGAACGGTTACACCGCCCTTGGCATCCCTGTCACAGAGGCCGTGGGCTGAATCCGTCAGGGGAAAGGGGAACCTCGAACTTCAGAGGCTTTGTGCAACAGAGCCAGTTTCGACTCTCAAAGAGGATATCGTCTGCGGCGACGGGATCGCCCAGAGCCTTTTGCCAGCTCACCAGCAGGCCAGTATCTTGCGCCACTCCAAGTTGCGGCATTGTGACCGAGACGCCTTTCGGCAGGCTATCGCCTTTGTCTTCGCCTGTATCTTTTGCCCGATCTAGGGCAGGGGAAGCTACACTATCCTCTGCACTATTTGAAATGTGGGCAATCATGGCCCCGACGAGTACCTCGTCGTCTTCGGCCGCGCACACATCAGTCAGGAAGCCGTCGGCCTGTGCCTCGACCTCCATGGTGGCCTTGTCGGTTTCGACCTCGAACAGGGCATCGCCCTTAGTTATCGCGTCGTCGGCCGATTTCAGCCATGACACGATCTTGTCGGCGTCCTGTGCCATGCCAAGCTGAGGCATCATTACGTCATGCGGCATGAATCATTTCTCCGGCGCATAGTTTGCGCGCATTTGCAGCACCGGTTTCTGGTGTCGGAACGGTCAGATCTTCGAGCGCGGGCGAGAATGGGATAGGCACATCCATAGCGCCCATACGTAAGACAGGCGCATCAAGATGGTAGAATGCTTTTTCGTTCAGACGGCTGGCGATTTCAGAGGTGACACCATAGCTTTGGTGGCCTTCATCGATCACGATGGCACGGCTGGTTCTCTTAACTCTTTCCAGCAATGTCGCTTCGTCCAGTGGCACGATGGTGCGCGGGTCGATCACCTCGGCCTCGATGCCTTCGGCGGCAAGGATCTCTGCAGCTTTTTCTGCCACCTGCACCATGGAGGAGGTGGCGATCAGGGTGATATCGCGCCCGTTGCGTTTGATGTTTGCGACGCCGAAGGGGATCAGGTATTCTTCATCGAGCACAGGGGCCTTGTCCTGATACATCGGCTTGTCTTCAAAGATCACGACGGGATTATTGTCGCGGATCGCAGTCTTCATCAGGCCCTTTGCCTCGTAGGCAGATGACGGCATTGCGACCTTGAGGTCGGCGATATGCGCGACTAATGTCTGCAACGATTAGCTGTGCTGCTGATCGTCTGGTGGCGCCAAGGTTCGTGCGCAGCACTAGTGGCACGTTCAGTTTGCCGCCTGACATATAATGTGTCTTTGCGGCCTGATTACAAAGCTGGTCCATGATCAGGAAAATAAAGTCGCCAAACATCATATCGACGATCGGGCGACTGCCTGTCATTGCGGCACCCACCGCAATGCCCATGAAACCCGGTTCCGCAATGGGGTGTCGATAATCCGTTCGGTTCCGAATTTTTCGACCAGACCAGACAGAACCGTGAAGGGCGTGCCCGCTTCGGCCACGTCCTCGCCCAGCTGGAACACGGTTGGGTCACGCTGCATTTCCTCTGCGATTGCTTCGTTGACGGCTTGGGACAGAGTGATCTCTCGCATATTCTTTCTCCTCAGGCCGCGTAAACGTGCATGTCAACCTCGGACGCGTCAGGATACTTGGCGTCAAGCGCATATGCCACGGCGGCACGCGCGTTCTGTTCAACCTCGGCATTCAAGGCGTCGAGTTCGCTCTCCGATGCGATGCCTTCGCTGACCATATGCGCTCGGAAACGAATAATCGGATCACGGTTTTCCTTCCACTCCTTTTCTTCGTCTTTGGTGCGGTAATATTCGCGGTTGATGTCGCCGACGTGGTGACCGTGGTAGTGGTAGTGGTAGTGGTAGTGGTAGTGGTAGTGGTAGTGGTAGTGGTAGTGGTAGGTTTCCAGTTCGATGAAGAACGGGCCTTCGCCTTTGCGGGCGCGTGCAACCAGTTTTTGGCTCAGCTCGTTGACGGCCAGAACGTCTTGGCCGCCTACCTTGAACGCCTCGATTCCAAAGGCTTCAGCGCGCGCGGTAATGGAGCCGGCGGCGATCTCTTCGGTTTTGGTGTATTCGGAATAGCCGTTGTTTTTGCGGGGATATATAACGGGAAGATTCCAGAGCGCCGCCATGTTCATGACTTCGTACATCAGGTCCTGTGCGGTGGCACCGTCACCGAAAAAGCAAACCGTGACATCATCGGAGCCTTGGAGTTTGGCCCGCAATGCAGATCCTGTAGCGATGCCCATCGAGCCGCCTTTGCCGCAACAATAGCCTTCCTCCTTGCCCAAGAGTTCTCAAAACATCGCCTTGAAATCTGCGCCTTTTGCGACGCAGTGGCCATGGCCGCGATGCGTTGACGTGATCTTGTCAGCGTCTGTCAGCGCCTTACAAATGCCAACAGCCACTGCTTCCTGACAAGAATACATGTGGGTCAGGCCCGGCATCTTGGCGCTGAGATACAGCTGGTTGGCATTGTCTTCGAACGTGCGGATACGGACCATCTGCGTATACATGCACAGATAGCTTTCTGTGTGGTAATGGCTTTGGATGACGCCTTGGCCATCGAATTCCTACCAAAGGTTCGTGGGCTCTTTGGCCCTCGCTATGCAATCCCGGTGAACCGCCGGGGACTGGCCCCAGCGGTTCTGTTTCAGTAACGATTGGCGATGGGCAGCTCTTGCGCAGGAAAGAGGCTGATCACCTCGCAACCTGTATCGGTTACGACGACTTCCTCCTCGATCCGTGCGGCGGAATAGCCATCCGTCGCAGGGCAGTAGGTTTCGAGCGCGAACACCATACCGGTTTCGATCACCATCGGGTTTTCAAAGCTGACAGCGCGGCTGATGATTGGGCGTTCGTGCAGAGCAAGGCCGAGGCCGTGACCGAATTGCAGGCCGAACGCTGACAACTCGTCCGGGAACCCGAGCGATTGTGCGGTTGGCCATACTGCGGCTACCTTGTCGGTTGTCACACCCGGCTTGATTTCCGCGATAGCAGCATCAAGCCAATTGCGCGCTTTCTCGTAGGCATCGACCTGACATGGCTTCGACATGCCGATGTTGAACGTACGGTAGTAGCACGTACGATAGCCTTGATACGATTGTAGAATATCGAAAAATGCCTGATCCCCCGGGCGGAAGTAGCGATCAGTGAAGTTGTGCGGGTGCGGGTTGCACCGCTCACCTGAAATTGCGTTGATTGCCTCGACATCGTCCGAGCCCATCTCGTAGAGCATTTTGTTGGACATCGCGACGATGTCGTTTTCGCGGATACCCGGTTTAAGCTCTTCATAGATCATATGGTAGACACCATCGACCATTGCGGCCGCCTGCGTCAGAAGCTGGATTTCGTCCCAGTTCTTGATCTCGCGGGCGGATAGCATGACCTGCTGGCCGTCCACGACGTTCAGGCCGGCTTCCTGCAGCGCATGGAACATCGCCGTTTCAGCATAATCCACGCCGACAGGCATGCCCTTCATCCCGGCATCTTCGATTAGCCCTGCGATCTCCTCGGCATATTTCTTCATGAGGCCAAAGCTGGGCGGGATGGTGCCACGCATGCCTACCACACCGGCGCGGCAATGATCGGGGACCAGCCAGTCCGCGTGTTTTTTGTGGTGGACGGCGGCAGAGCCGAAATCCCAAACGTAGGGAGCATCATCGCCCGTCAGCAGACAAAAGCGGCACATCTTGTCGCGTTCCCATTCGCCGATTTTAGTGGCGGACACATAGCGAATGTTGTTGACGTCAAACAGCAACAGCGTGCCACAGTCACTGTTTTGCAAAGCCTGGCGCGTACGGCCCAATCGGTACCGGCGCAGCCTGTCGTGATCCACGCGTTTCTCAAAGTCAACAGAAGTATGACCCCATGCTGGGATTTTCCCCTCCCAACGCCAATTGGGCTCAATGTCTTGCGGGGTTAGCAGGTTAGGTATGAGTGCGTTGGCTGGTCGGTCTGACATGAAAGTCTCCTTGGGGGAGGGAAGTTCCCGTTTGTTTTAATGATTCAGGTGTTTACGGCGTTACTGGATGCACCAACCGCCATCGATGTGGATCATCTGGCCGGTCATGTAGTCGCTGTCGTCCGACGCAAGGAACGATGCCGTGCCCACGATATCTTTGGGGTAGGAGACCTTCTTGATCTGCAAGGCATCGCGTACGATGTCCTCATAGGCTTGGCCCTCTTTTTCCTTGAAGCCGATATCAACAAGGTCTTTGTCCAACTGCTCCCACAAGGGGGTGACGACGACGCCGGGCGCGTAGCCGTTGACCGTGATATTATGCTCGGAAAGTCCGATCGCGCCGCAATGGGTCAACGCCAGACAGCCATACTTTGACGTACAGTAAACGGTTATATCCACCAGCGGTTTGCGCGACGCGATGGAGCCGACGTTGATCAGCTTGTAGGGGTGATCTTCCATTGAGCCCTGCGCGATCATCTGGCGGGCTGTTTCTTGCATCCCTAGCCACATCGCCTTGGTGTTGACGTTCATGATCATGTCCCAGTTGTCTTCGTCGATATCCATGAAGAAGCGAGGCTTGTTGAGGCCGGCATTGAAAACGCCGACGTTGATCGATCCAAAGGAATCTACAGTCGCGGCGACAGCTGCTGCATTGTCTTCGCGCTTGGTGACGTCCATCCTGACAGCGATTGCCTTGCCGTTTCCGGCAGCATTGATTGTCTCGGCAACCTCCTGCGCCTCCTCCAGATCCAGATCACCAAGACAGATGTTGGCGCCTTGGGCTGCAAAGTTCTCAGCGTTTGCGGCGCCCATGCCGCGGGCTGCGCCCGTGATGAGAATGTTTTTACCTTTAAGGCGATTGGGGTCCATGGTTTCCTCCCTAGATGACCGGTTGTCGCATGATGTCCTCGGCCTGGGATTGAACCCGTGCCAAGGCCTCGCGTGGGGGGATGACCCCGCGGAGCATGTCGTGTAGTTCGTTCCCGCAAACGCGAATGATATCAGTGATTTGCGGAATTGGTGGTCGCGGCCAAAATTGTAGTTCGTCGCGCCAAGACATTTGATCGACTATTTCAAAAATCGGGGACAGCCTGCGCACTTCTGGGTCGGCTCCTACCGAATAACGGGGCGCTGTCCGGCTGCCGTTTTGGGCGTATAGCTTTTGAGCAGCGGGGGAGGTGAACGCGACAAGCGCTTCTGCCGCATCTGCTATGCGGTCTTCGGCCAGATTCGCGGGAACACAAAATATATAGCCACCGACAGGTGCTATGGGTGCGCCTTGCGGGCCGTGCGGATGGGGCAAATAGCCGGTGTTGCCGTGTGCTGGACAGCTTTCGTCCAGTTCGAAATATGGGGCAAGCAAGGTGTAGCCATAGGCCATCGCAACTTTGCCTGCCGCATAGGGGCGGACACGTTCATACCATGACATCGACAAGATATCGGGCGGTGAAAATGTCAGTAATTGCATCAGATAATCGGCAGCGGCATGGGCCTTATCAGTGTCGAAATTCGGACGAATATCGTGGCGCTCCAGATCGTTTGCGTCAAAGCCACCCGCGATTTCCGGAATATCAATAATGGGTTGGCCGAAAGCGGCGCATGTCATCATGAAAGTATGACCCAATGCCGTACCGCGCGCCGCGTTCCAGGCTACACCGTAGCGGCCTCGCTGCGGTTCGTGGAAATGACGCGCAGCTTCGATCACCTGATGTGTCGTCACCGGCGGCTCCAGCCCGGATTCTCCAAACCAATCCTTGCGATAAAACATCAATTCTGGCGTTGTCTGGCTCGGGACGCCGTAGGGTGTGCCATCCCAATGGGCCGCGCGCCATCCGGCGGTGTGAAAATCGCTGGGATCGAGACGCGCGACGTCCAGAACGTCTGGCAGGGGGCGCACGACGCCTTTTTTTACGAACTCGCCTAACCACGGCAGATCTACGGCGATAATATCATAGCGGCTTTTGCTGCGAGCTGCATTGCGCAAGGCTTCTTCGCGCAAGCGGTCGATAGAAAAGGCCCGCTGATGGATGTCTGACCCGATCATCTGCTCGAACTGACGTTTCAGCGTGTCCATAACCATGAAGGTTGGATCACCATGCACAAGAATATGCAGTCCACCCGACAGTTTTAGCGGCTGGGGTAGGGCCCTTGGCGGCGCGATTGTTGCGCGGCCTGGTTGGTAGGAGTCGCCAAAATAATAATCCGCTTTCTCGCCTTGCTGGCGTTGCTTGCCGAAGGTTTCATGCACGATCCGGTCGATCCGGTCGGCCATCTGGTTGAAGTGGGTGAGCAGGTCGGGGCTGGGGTGCAGCGAAAAAGTCTTGCCTGACTTCGTGCGGGGGCGCAGTTCAACAAGGCCGGAGGCTTGAATTTCAGCAAGTTTCCGCGTGCCGGTAGCATAAGGAACGCCGGATGCAGCAACCATAGAAGACGGTGATACGGTGCGGCCCTCGCTGTGGCTGCGCAACAGGTGCAAAACCATGTTCAAGTACGGGTTTGGCGCATTCGGTTCTATTGTTGCATCAATTTCACTGCTGATTTTTTGTAGAAACGATACGATCCGCTCAAGCTCGGCGCTCGCATTCACGTCAGATGAAGGTATATTATCGCCGTTGTGGCGAGAATTCCCATACTGGATATTTTTTGCGAGTTGCGTTTGCATGGTTACCTTCTTGGTGGCGCTGGCTGTCGTGCGATGGTTTTTCGTCATACCTATCCCCATTAAAATGTTCACTTTGGGTGCGATTGGATACGACCGTATCATCCAGTTTGGATATCATGTTATCCATTTTGAATAAATTAGGTTTTCCTTGGAGCGTAGGAATCGTCACTCTTGGGTAGAGGTTGCGACAGGCGATGAGCTTGGTCTGGGAGGACAGATGCAGCCGCACAAGATACCCATTGGGAGGAACTAATATGATTTATTCAATGAAGGCGGCACTGACCTGTTCGGTTGCGCTGTTCGGTACTGCCGCGGCGGCCGAAACGATGACGATTGGCATCACGCAGAACAACGTGGGCGTCGATAGCTATCAGACGACATACGAGCAGGCGTTTATTGCGGCCGCGGAGGCCAACCCGGACGTCGACGTCGTGGTTCTTGATGCCGGCGGCGACGTGGCGCGCCAAATTGCGCAGATGGAGGATATGATTCAGCAAGAAGTTGACGCGATCATCATCTGGCCGACGAACGGCGAAGCTGTGATCCCCGCCGTTCGCAAAGCGTTTCAGGCGAATATTCCAGTCGTGGTCACGAATTCCAACATTGCCGAAGCTGGCTTTGAGTTCGTCTCGACATTTTCTGGACCCGACAACATTACACAAGGTTCGCGCTCGGCCGAGATCATGTGCGAGCGGTTCACCGCGCTGGGCACCGAAAATGAAGCCCGTGTCGTCCAGATTTCCGGCCAGCCCGGTTACACCACGGCAATCGAGCGCGCCAAAGGGTTTGAAGACCGGCTGCCGGAAGTGTGCCCCAACGTGACATTGGTGGAGACGCAGCCCGGTGACTGGAACCGCGAGAAATCGCAGCAGGTCATGGAAGCCTTTTTGGTCAAATATGACGACATCGACGGCGTTTATTCCGGTGATGACAACATGGGCGTGGGCGCATTGAACGCAGCCAATGCTGCAGGCCGGACCGATGGCATCACCTTCGTCGGCGCCACCAACTTTGCCGTTGGATATGAGGCGATGGAGCGTGGCGAATACTGGGGGTCGATCTACCAATCCCCTGTTGACGATGCCGAGGCGGCTCTCAAGGCGGCGATTGATCTGGTCAATGGCGTAGAATTGCCCTTCCTCAATTACTTCGACACGCCGAAGATCACGCAGGATAACATGGGCGAATTCACGAAGCCCGTTTTCTAAACCTCATGGGAATGCGCGGGGCAAGTTTATCGACGACATGCCTCGCGCATTTTCTCTGAAATTTTGAAATGGGAGGAGCGCGCCATGGGCCGGGTCTCTGGACGTGTTTGTATCGTTACGGGTGCAGCACAAGGTATCGGGCGGGCCATCGGTGAGGCGTTGCTCGATGAAGGCGCTAACGTTTGCTTTGCAGATATCAACGCGGAAAAAGTCATTGCAGTCGCGGTTGAAAAGGATGGCAGGGCGCAACGTTCAGGCAGCCGCGTCACGTTTGCAACAGTGGATGTGACACAGCGCGATCAAGTGCGGGCAGTGATCGCCCATACTGTTGATGCCTTCGGAGCGCTGGATGTCATGTTCAATAACGCCGGCGTCGACAGACCTATGAGTTTTTTGGAAGTGACCGAAGAGAATTCGCACTTTATTATGAATATCAACTGGCTGTGCTGTATGATCGGCATGCAAGAGGCGGCGCATCAGATGATTGCGCAAGGCAGCGGCGGCCAGATCATCAACACTGCCTCAATCGCAAGCCGCCAAGGATTTGAAAATGTGGCACCGTAATGTGGCACCGTATTGTGCGAGTAAATTTGGAGTAGTGTCCCTGACCCAGTCGGGTGCGCGTGATCTTGCCAAACATGAAACACCGTAACCGGTTTCGCGCCTGGCGTCGTGGCTACCGAAATGTGGGAACAGGTCGATCAAGATCTGGTGGCTATCGGGGTGGCTGAGCGACCGGAGCAGGCGACGGAGGAATTTTCCACTGAGATTCTGCGCGGGCGCGTGGCAACACCGGCAGATATCACTGGAACGACGATGTTTCTGGCATCCAAAGACAGCGATTACATGACGGGCCAGATTGTGATGATCGACGGGGCGATAACACTGGTCTGAAGATGCTTGGCCGGATCACGAAAGCGAAATGTACTGGGAGGAAAACATGGCTGAATTAGCGAAAAAGGGGCTGGCAGGACTGCTGGCTAGGCAAGGTATACTCGTTGCGTTCGTGGTATTCATGATCGTTTTCGCCATTGCTAACCCTAGATTCATTGCAATTGACAACATTTCGGGCGTGATCCGGTCCTCTGCAATCCTTGGTGTCATGGCGCTTGGGGTGACTTTTGTGGTGATCGGCGGAAATCTGGACCTGTCCGTCGGTTCGATGATGTCATTCTCGACCATTGTGATGCTGGATTTACATGACAAGATCGGGCCCGTACTGGCGATTCCGGTCATGTTTGGGCTGACACTGGCCCTGGGGGCGTTCATCGGATTCCTGGTAGGGTATCTCAAGCTTAACTCGCTGATTGTGACACTAGGGATGTTGTCGGCCATACACGGGCTGACCCTGACATGGTCCGGCGGCAAGAACATGGATATCGCGGACAAGGAAGGGACGTGGTTTTCGGTGTTCGGGCAAGGCGCAATTGCAGGCATCCCGACACCGATCATTATATTTGCCTTAGTTGCTATCGTATTGGCGATCATACTGTCCAAGACACCATTTGGACGCAAGATTTATGCAGTGGGCGGGAACGGCACAGCGGCGACATTTGCAGGCGTGCCGCGGGCAAGGGTTGTATTCTTCACGTATATCATGTCGGCGTTTTGCGTGGCAACGGCGGGGATGATGCAGGCCAGCCGCAGCCTCGGAAGCCAGAATACAGTTGGACAAGGTCTGGAGCTGGAGGTTCTGGCGGCAGTCATTCTTGGTGGAGCCTCGCTTTTGGGCGGGTCGGGGACAATCTTCAAGACTGTCATCGGTGTGCTGATCCTTGGATTTATCCAAAATGGGCTTCTGTTGATCGGTCTGGAGTTTTACGTTCAGTACGTCGTGACGTGGGCGATTATTATCCTCGCAGTTTGGCTGGATATCGCGGCGAAACGTGGCCGCCTGCTGTCACCGATCGCTTAGGGGGGTAAAATGAAAATGCAAAACCTTCTCAAGCCTAACCTATTTTGGCCCAACCTATTCAAGCCAAATATATTCAAGCATGGTGCGATCTGGGCTTTTATCGTGGTGGAGTTGATTTTTTTCACAGTTTCTGGTGAGTTTCTGTCCACATCGGATAAATCATTTATGGATTTCGATAATATGCTGCTGCTGCTCAAGCAATCAGCACCGATCGGGATCATAGCCCTTGGCATGACGATTATTATGATCAACGGCAACATTGACCTGTCGGTCGGCGCCACGTTCGCGATGGCGGCGGTTGTAATGCTGGACAGCATGACCTGGCCGTTCATGGTGGCGATGGGTGACTGGGCCATCCCGCTGTCATGGGTGTTTGCACTGCTGACAGGGATTGTATTGGGGGCGGTAAACGGGGCGATCGTCTGGAAAACAGGCGTCGATGCATTCATCGTCACATTAGGATCCATGTTGGGATTCCGCGGCTTAGTGTTCATGTATAACGGGGAAAACCCCACATCGAACCTGAACTGGACGCTGGTCGATTTCGCCGAAGCGCAGTTTTTGGGGATTCATACGCCGACATGGTTTTTGTTGATCACGGCGCTCATTTTGTGGCTGCTGATGTCCCGAACGATCCACGGCCGCAACGCCTACGCAGTCGGTAACAATCGTGAGGCGGCGGTGAACGCAGGGATCAAAGTTGGCCCGCACTTTATGTGGAACTTTATCCTGATCGGGTTCCTTGCGGCGCTGTCGGCGGTAGTTTTTTATTCCGAAAGTGGATCAGTGAACCCGAATGACGGTATGCTGTATGAATTGTGGGCCATCACGGCAGTTGTTCTTGGGGGCACCAAGCTGACGGGAGGCTACGGCTCTATCATTTCGACGTTGGGCGGTGTGATTGCAATTCAGCTTTTGCGCAAAGGGCTGGGCCATATCGGTGCGGATACCGAAACGGTCAATCTGGTGATTGGTCTGATCCTGATTGCGGTGCTGTTTCTGGACCGCCAGTTGAACCGTAAGGGCAAAGGAGAGTTGAAGATATGACCGATGCACAGCCAGTCCTGCGGCTTGAAGGGATTGTAAAGACATTTCCGGGCGTTCGGGCGCTCGACGGTGTGGCACTTACTGTCATGCCCGGCGAAGTCCATGCTTTGATGGGAGAAAACGGTGCTGGAAAATCGACCCTTATGAAAGTTTTGGGCGGTATTCATGCGCCTGACGAAGGGCAGATTTACATGGCCGAGGAACCTGTCGTGATGACCTCGCCACTACAGGCCAAGGCCAAAGGCGTTGTGTTCATTCACCAGGAACTCAGCCTTGCAGACGAACTGACGGTTGCTGAAAATATTTTCTTGGGTGAATTGCCGCGTAAAGCCTTTGGTCGGGTAGATTGGGCAACGCTCTACGCTGATACAGAAGCAATCTTGCAGCGGCTGAACGTCGGTTTCAACGCCAAGACCCGCCTTGGGGATCTGTCGATCGCAAACCAGCAAATGGTTGAAATTGCGCGCGCACTGACCGTTGATCCGCTTGCTGTGATATTTGATGAACCCACGGCATCGCTTACGGATGCCGAAAAAGTAGTGCTGTTCGAGGTAATTGCCGATTTGAAATCGCGCAGCGTCGGGATCATTTACATTTCGCACCGGATGGAAGAAATTTTCAAGATTACCGACCGGATCAGCGTTCTGCGTGACGGCCAGTATCGTGGAACTTTGAGCACCGTGGACACCAACGAAGACGAGGTGACGCAGTTGATGATCGGGCGCAGTCTCGATCTTTCGCGCAAGGCCAGAGATCATGAAGTAGGCGACGTGGCGCTTGAGGTGCGCGGCCTCAGTTGTGGCGAGCTCTACACAGACATCAGTTTCGAAGTGCGCCGCGGCGAAGTTTTGGGGTTCTACGGTCTTGTCGGCGCTGGCCGTACCGAAATCGCCGAGACGATCTTTGGTTTGCGTGACCCTTCGGCTGGGCAGATTTTGCTCGATGGCGAAGAGGTGCGTATATCATCACCCATAGAGGCGATTGCCCATGGCATCTCTTTGGTACCCGAAGACCGCAAGGGCCAGGGGCTGGTGCTAGGTATGAATTGCCGCGACAACATGACGTTACCGCAGGTTGGTGATCTGACGGCGGGGCCCTTTGTCAGCGAGGGTGCCGAAATCTCGATTTTTGACCAATACCGTGACAAGCTGGATATCCGCACACCAGGCTGGCGGCAGACCGTTGGCAATCTGTCAGGTGGCAACCAGCAGAAAATCGTGATCGGCAAGTGGCTGTCCATGCGGCCGAAGGTTCTGATCGTCGATGAGCCGACCCGTGGGATCGACGTAGGCTCCAAGGCGGAAATTCACAATCTCATCCGTGATCTGGCGGCGCAGGGATATGCCGTGATCGTCATCAGCTCTGAAATGCCCGAAGTGCTGCATGTCTCTGACCGGATCGTCGCGATGTTTGGAGGCCGCGTCATGCGTCAGTTTGGATCCGACGAGGTAACCGAAGACAGCTTGATCCAAGCGATTTCCGGAATTGAAGTGCCACAGGTGGCATGATGTGTGCTGGATTTTCCGAATTAGGCCGGATGGGCGTCCCGATGTCCAAAACTCGGTGAGTGTAGGTTCCGAGGTCACCTGTATGGAACAGGTCTGGCGAAAAAGCGCAGGCACCGTCCAGCGATTTGGGATGTACCGCGGCTTAGTCGCGGGCCGAGGCGATGACGCTGGTACAGGTGCGCGAGGGCGCGCTAGAATATGAAAATGACGACTGATCTGGCCAAGAGATTGGGGCCGACAATGCCGAAAGGTGCCGTGACTATGCAAAAACTGGTGCAGGCAAAGGTGCAAGGCTATGCTTGTCGCGCCGCGGCATCGATGCTGGACTTCATGAGAAAAGCCAGGACATGAAATCTGCCCCGTTTGTCGGTGGCTAGCACTGCCTCAAGCCCATAGATTGTTGTCAATTGCTATGGGGCGTTGTTGATAAAGAAAAGCTTTTCGAGAGTGTCCGATCTTCTGTGTATGAGTAATTCGGTCCATGCTTCCAAACCAAAGGAGCATGACAACAATGACGATTTCCAAAGAATTACTGGACGAGCTGCTGAGCGGCATTAAACGGCCCGAAG
>Ga0307981_1003033_pt1 | contig 12982 bp, 7 predicted proteins | sample OrgLakmetagen987_FD_201849 | JGI IMG/M metagenome (GOLD analysis project Ga0307981, IMG submission 201849) | Saline water microbial communities from Organic Lake, Antarctica - #987 | ecosystem: Environmental > Aquatic > Non-marine Saline and Alkaline > Saline | place: Antarctica: Organic Lake... | reverse complement strand
GAAGGCACTTGGACAATTTGAAGCACAGCTCGGAGCGCTGCACACTGCGTGCCTTGACTTCGGTCATCTCCCGACGACAACCTGGAACTACTGTGTAAGTAACGAATCATCGACGGTAAGGCATCCGTTGAGATGGCGCTCCTGAGAGATGCGTTGCGACTTAAGGACTCCAACGCTGAAATGCATTCTGCCTTGAGAGCTTCCTGCGTCTGGAACTGCTCCACTGTCGAATCTGGATTGATAGGTAAGGTCAGGACATTCGTAGCAACCTTAATAGCATCACGTACAGACTCTATACCCCCTCCTTGTCCTGCTGCTACATGTGGCCCACAAAAGCGAACCAAGGCAAGAGCTGCCGAGAATTTATAAAGGTCTCCTCTCGAGAGAGCTGTGCGAAGTGAGTCGCCAACTGGAACCAAAATTCCACTCAGAGCAAGCTTTGCATGCTGCTCCTTCGATCCGTTCTGAGCGATCGCAAGGGCCAAGCGTAAGGAAGAAAGGAGAGAGGCCTCCCCGAAGCCACCAACGAGCATCGTAGGTAGCAAAGCGGGACTAGATCGTCCTTTCTTGACTACGACATCACAGGCCACAGTGCAGATTCCGGTTCGCCGCGAGACGTATGAATCGTTTCGGGTTGCAAGAAAGTTTGCCCCAGTGATCATGGTTCCTTCACTACCTCCCGGAGCGACTGAAGAGCCACACATGCTCCCTGCAGCGAGCAGGGCAGCGTCAACCAAATCCATCAAGGCATTCTGGTAGTGCGGGCCTTGGGTGATGCTACCCATGAGTGCCTTTCTAGCCTGATTGGACGCGTTCTGCAAGACGCCCAATGTAGCCTCAATTATGTTGCTGGGGGAGCGTTCGCCTCCACGATACGAATGCGCGTCAGAGTCGACTGCATCCATCAACCGTCTCATTCCGATTCCAGTATCGTCAGTAAGAGCGATCCCAAAGAGGCAGCACAAGAAGCGACAAGAGGCCGCCCGCCCTTTCATACCGCCAGCGGCTTTATCCTTTGACTCCCAATCAATCTTCGTGTTCAATACCTTAGATACATACGAAATGGCACCAGCGTCAATCGCCTCAATCAACCGATCGAGTAGCTCAGACGAAGCGCCTGAAGGGTGCTGCCAAGTGAACATTAGAATCGAGGACACTGTCTCCAGTATACCGAGACAGCGGGGAGCAGCATCCCCTCGGAGGGTCGAAGCTACCGTCATGCTATCATCATTCGACGCCAATAACAAGGAAGAGAGGATCTGGCGAGTCTGTAACTCCATGACTGCCTTCGCAGAGCACGACGAGATTGATCCAAGGATGAGACCTGCCGACTCACGGATACGAGAGGATGGAGTTTCGCGGCCAGATCCCAGCGATTGACCAGACGCGGACTGTAGTAACTCGAGGGCAACATCAATAGCGCCCTCCTGGTTCAGCAAAATTATTGCCTCCTTGAGCTTTCCCGGAGCGCCAGCTCGCTCCAAGCCTTCTTCGTATTGCCCCTGCGCCCACATCTTTCCCATCTCCCCAATGGTCAAGACCACGGCCGCAAGTGCCTCCATTCCAACCTTCCGCAACTCAATCGGACGAGACACGCTTCCACGCTCCCTGACCAAGGAAAACAACGAAGGCAAACAGCTACCAGTCGCAATCTCAACAGCTGCTTCGCGACAGGCACCCATACCTCCTTCATCGTTTTGATAGTCGTAGTTGTAAGTTAGAGAGGCACTCGCTTGAGGGTCCGAGATCAAGGGCATTACCAACGACGCGAGAAAGCTGCACCCCATACCAGCCACCGCATTGTCGGCCGACAACAAAAGCTGTGAGACGGATCCTGCACAGCCACCTCCAGCCACAATAGCCCGAACAATAGCGCCATCTTTTGATGTCGTGCGTCCAGCAATTCCACCCGTCATTTCATACAAAGCTGTCATGCTAGCATCAATGGCTCTCGTGGACTGCAGTGTTGCTCCCAGGGCACCAACGGCGTGGGCTCGGGTATCCGCGTCATCGGCGCCAATCAAACTGCAGAGAATCATGACGCCACCAGTATTGACCATATCGTCCAAAAAAGATTGATACGAAAGAGGCGGAGGCTCGCCGCCCGAGGCAACGACCGCAGCCACATCGTTGACTGCCATGCAAGCTCGCCTCTGATCTTCCATTACGAGACGCTTGATGCACGCGGCGGACCAGCGCTGCAAGTTGGGGTTCTTGATGTTGGACGAGTGATCCAGCATGCTGCGAATGGCTCTGTTAATGTCCAAGGCGTTCACATCTCCAAAGCTCTCGCCGTCCTCCCTGTGAGATTCGAGTTCAGACAATGTTCGAGTCAAGGCCGAGATCGTTTGGCCATCGGTAATATAAAAGAGCGCTCTGGCGGCTTGTTCCTGCACATAGAGCGTCTTGCGATCGGACCCCGATCGCTCCAAGACACTCAAAATATCTTCCATGACTGGCTTTTTCCCATACACGTAGACTGCAACCGCAAAGTCTTGCTTGCCAGCAATACTTTCCAAGGCCATCAGAGAAGCCAAGGCACGAATCGCACGGTTCGCCGTACTGTGCTGCTTCAAGTGCTTGGTGATTTCCGGCACTAGGATTTTGGGTGGGATTGTCACCTTCTCTTCCAGACTCACCGCGTTGTGAACCATTTGGTCCAGGTCGTTTGTCAATCCCGACAGTGCCGCATTCACATTCGAAGGAGTTGCCACTCCACCCTCTTCTTCTTCCACGCCTTCTTCGTACAAGTGCAAGGGCGTCAAGTAGCGACGCATGGAAAAGAAATTGCCTTGATCGACATCCTTAAAGCAAAAGTCGCAGATGCGGACCGGTTTTTCAAATTCTGGTCCTTCGAGCGGCAAGGTTACACGATGGGCACTGCAAGGATCGCAAAATACGTCTCCACAGAGACGACAGTGGTGACGACGCTTGGACATGGTAAATAGAGCGTCGCAGTGGGGACAATTGGGACGCAAAGCATCCGCCACCTTTTTAACGGTAAAGCCCAACGAGGGCATGGAATCTGATAAGTCCACATCCGTTTGAGCAGTTGGCTGATAATAAGCAGCTTCTTGTTGATACGAGCGACTAGTCCCGCTGCTATTCTGATATGACGACTGTTGTTCCTGCTGTTGCTGGAGGATACGAGCCACGGCGGCGGAATTGCTAGACGTTGGCGGCGTTGCCACGGCGGGTCGAAGCGAAACTGGCAGCGTTTTTTTCTTTTCTTCGACAGGACGCGTCCAAGTCGTAATCTTTCGCTCGTGATCGACGTAAAAGGGTTTTCCAGTCGTGGGGTCGTGCATGACTTCCCAGTTGGACGGGAGGGGCTCTTCATTCGCTGCAGCAGCAGTTGGTGAAGCATTCGAGTCCGCGAGCGGTAGGGCGAGCGGAGCTTGTATCTCTTGTTCGACCCATCCTTCAGGAGGATCCCACTGTGTCTTGCGGGTAATGTGGTTGGCGAAAAAGACCCGCCCCGACTTGAGGTCGGTGCTCTTGACCCAGCCTTGCAACGCTGCTGAATTCTTGGACATTGTTTCGTGTGTGTCGACGGTCACTTACGAAGAAGGCTATTTCCAACTGTAACGAACGGCTGATCGTGAGGTTTAACTTCGGACCGCTCTTCTTTGGGTAGAGCTATAATAGCACTCTGGTACTTGGGAGAGGAGCAGTCCTTAGCTTGACTTGCCTTCTCCAGTGTTGAGGGGAGCGAGTTGAGGTTAAGAGTAATTTATGCCATCTCTCTACGACTAGACTACACGAATGAATCGGACATCGTGCCTTCCGCCTTCATTCGATGCGATCTAAAGGCGTTGAGTTTCAGCAGCACGACCGACAAAAGCGCGCGAAAGAAGTACATACGACGTACATACGTAATGTAACACGAACTCTATTGTGCGTTGGCCGAACGCAGCAAAATCGTAAAACCTGCTCGAGATAAACAAGTTCCGGCCACGTATTGTTGCCGTGAACAAGGTTCTAGGCACGTTGCGTGCACCTTTGTTTGGACGGGCGCTGCATACTGTCAACGACACCGACACTTTTCTCTTAATGATGGTCAAGGGCAATGTCGACTTGCTTGCTGAACTCTTTGGCCTGCGGTGCACGAAAATATCTAGAAAGCTTACCCGCACCCTTCTCGAACTACTGCTCGACGAGTCTTCGCTCTCGTGCATTACACCATGTTAGTTTCCGATAGATTAGCTCCTAGTAGGGAGGTATGGATATCGTCTCGCTTGGCGCGCGTCCAACATTTCCGAGAATCAACTAACTATTCCTAATCAATGTAACCAAACCCAAACCGAAAAAGGGTCTCTGTGAATGACTTACCGTTGCTTTAGTACCTTGATGATGAGCCAAACCGGTAACAAGGTCTTTGCTTGGTAGTCCACGAATGCTTCGTTTACCGACGAGGCTTGCGTCCCAGCGAAATCGTAACCGAAATCGACCAGACAGCGGCAATCCAGCAATCAAACTCGCGGGAATCAGTCCTCATGCTAGCTTGGCCCCGACAGTAGGCGTACCGGTACCGTACCTTACCGTACGCTAATTGGATAGTCAAGAGCTACTGTAGCCGGCTCTCGCTCTTGTCTCTAATGTACTGTAGTTTGTTTCGGTCTTTTAAAGGGAAGGAAGGATCGTGCGTCCTATTATCATCCGTTTTACAATAATGCTTGTCGCACTGCTACTGCTTCCGTTATATCAACAAAAATCTACAGTAATCAGGTACGGCGTTGCGTATGGCACGACTACAGCAGACAACTGTGTACAGTGGTCTACAGTAGTTCGTTCTTCGTTCCACCATTCCACCGACCACACACCTCGTGGGAGACTCCTCCCACACGCTTCACGTATCCATATGCGTACCAGGTACCAAGTATTAAGTAGTGCTGGTACTGTAGGATGGGAGACTACGATGAAGAAAGTGTGCAAGCACAAAGGGAAGCCCTGGCACTACATGAATCGGAACGTCGGGCAGTGCTAGAAACAGCCGCCGTCGCCGCAGCGATTGCGGCTTCGGTGCAAGAAGAACGGCACAGTCGACACGGCGCCGAGCGCTCAAGTGAACAACTGGCTCGGCAGATGCAGTCGCAAGAAATAGCCGAGGCCGACGAGGAGCTAGCGAATGCCATGGAATCGTCCGAGTTCGAGGCTCTGACTGAGTCCCTCACGTCCAGTACCGACAGACTCAAGCGGGCGCGGACCGAGGAGCACCAGGAAGGAGCCTGGGATTGCCAGAACTGCACCTTTACCAATTCTCCCTATAAGCAAATATGTCGTGCCTGTGAAAGCCCTGCTCCACCCAACGTCTTGACTTTTACAAAAGCTTGCACCTTGAAATTTGGATTGGAGATTGAAGTTGTCATGCCAGATGGCAAGCGGGATGGATACTCGTTGGAGTCGATTGCCCGAGAGTCGACAGAGTTGGGCCCTCGAGTAGATAAAGCAGGCTACTCTCACAGAACAAGTCTCTACTGGAAGATTGTCACGGATGCTTCTGTCAAAGGCAACGGGCAAGATCGAGACTTGTGCTTTGAGCTAGTGTCTCCAGTTTTGCAAGGTGAAGGTATAAACGGCCTTGGGTCGCTCCGCGCTGTCATGGCAAACGTGCGAAAGTTGGGTATTGCAACCAACGCAAGCTGTGGCTTTCACGTGCACGTCGATGCTACACCGGGCCAAGAGGCCGTTCCGGAAATGGGAACGCTTGTCGGATTGAAACGAGTCTCGCAATGTTATGTAGCTGTGGAGAATGCCTTTGATTTGCTGGTAGCTCGTACCTGAGATGGTAACGATACCAATAACGCTGGTCGTAGGACGAATCGTAGTGAATATTGCTCTTCGAATCGCATTACGTTTGGGGATCTTTCGAATCGACAACATGGCACAATATTGCATCCCTTACATCGGTCAAGGAGCTCGTTGACGCCATGCATCCACAAGGTGATCGCTACAAGAAGCTCAACATGACAAATATATCGAACCCGGCTCGACCCTCTATCTGCGAGTTTCGCCATCACGGCGGTGTGGAAGAACTCAGAGAAGCGGAAGCTTGGGCTCGTCTTCTCTTGCGCTTTTGTGAAAAGGCCGCTCAGCAGGACACCAACGTTGAGACTTGCTTGCTTGCCGAAGTAGCAGAACCCAAGGACGAGCTCCAGGCACTCTTTACGCTTGTAAATTGCGAGGGATTGGAGCAATTCTTTGTCCTGGAGAGAAAACTGTTCGTGGGTCAACGGCTGTCGAATCCCTGGGACTGTCGCGTCTGCCGAAGAGAGCTTCATACGTGCCGAGATCTAGCTTAACACGGGATTGCAACGGGCCACGAAAACTAATACGGTAGAAACGTTCTCTCTCTATTTCTAGAAGAAGGCTTTTAATGATGTGACCTACTACGTACTGTATACGACGAAGCACGATGCTTCGCGCACTACAGTACTGAATAGTACGACGGGTGCTGCATCGTAGGCGAACTATAATCTCGACTCTTGCACAGGAATGCAATCATTCTTTCGAGTGAGTCTCTGATCATGTGTCATGTCTATTCTACTATAATTCGGACCGTGCACATGGGCAAGCCCCGCGTGGTCAACTGGTTTCGCGGTGTCGTTCACCGCTCTTCACCTGCGCCTATATCATATCCTTCGAACGCAACACTAACATTATCTCACTCCAACACCACCAGTCAAACGAGACGCTGCCAATTGCCGCATTCGTTCCGTCCGCAGCGTATCATCGACTGTTCGATTCCCCAAGGCCGCGTTCACGTCTTTCCATTTTTGTCCGTCGGGAAAGGATCGCCACAACCAACTGTTGTCGGGCGGGCCTTGATTATACAGTTGATACCACTTGAATAGATTGCCCAACGCATAGTTGTTCAAGACGCTCTTTTGCGTGGGCCGCGGAATCATTCCCCACGAAAAGTCGCCCATTGGATTGGCACGCGGCACGTACCACGCCTCCAGCGCCTCGGTCGTCAAGTCACAGGGTTGTAACGAAGGATGCGATCCGATCCAGTGCGTGGCCGTGTATCGGTCCTTGGCATAGACCTGGGCCCAACCCGTGGAATTGGGAGTAATGTCCTCGTACAGAGGATTCTCTCGGATTCTGGAGCGTTTCGTGTCCATCATGGCCTTCATTTTGTCGTCAAAGACAGCGGGAGAGTGCAGTTTGCGAATGTGATTGCACTGACTGGTCCAAAAATTCCCAGGAAAAATCATTGACCATACGGTGTAAAAGAGTAACCCGCACGCGTTGCAAGAAGCATCGGGTGGATTCAAGCAGTCTTGATGCGTGATCGCCATGGTCAAGTGCTGTCGATCGGAATTCGCGAGACCGCCACGCATGTGATAGCTTCCCTTGTTGTGCATGTAGGTGATGCGTGGATTTTCTGTTTCGGGTAGATAGTGACAATAGTCGTAAACCTTTTGCAGCGTGACTTTCTCAAAGCCTTCTTCAAAGTGTTCCATGTGAATACACAGTATATTGTGCTCGTCGGCGCAAATGTGGGACATGAGCGTTCGATTGTGGTCTTGCGCGCGACCAATCGAGTTGTAAAATACTGTAACTGGCTTGTTGGAAAACGAAGCCGCGTAAGAGACGCCGACCTGCTCCATTTGCTCGCGAACGATACCAACGGATCTCTGTAACCCTTCTTGACCTTGATCAGGAGGAAAGTACACATTGTAAAATACGGAAAATGGAGGCGAATGGTCTCGATCTTGTAGAGAAAATGGTAATGTCTTGGATGGTGTAGGCGATTGCAAGTTTTCATCGAGGGCCTCGTCAATCTCTTGTTGCTTCTTCCAGCGAGCTTTTTTTGCCAAGGCTACTGGAGATTGAGCTTGATCTCTCTTGCCTGAAATCCTGTGTCTCTGAATGCGAAAGTCGTCCTCGAGACTGCTCATGGGATTGTGTTGGTCCTTCTGGTCGGGTGGAAACCACGTGAGAAAATTCGCTGTGGAGACGACAACGTAAATTAAGAGGATACCGCACATTATACACAGCGTAGACACTCGCTGACCGTCTCTCCATAGCTTTTGGAGAGACTGTGGTGCTACCATGGTCGTAGAGGCACTAGCTGTTGGAGAACTGGTGCTAGTAGTAGCCACCATGGTGGCGTTGGCACGCGAGAAATTGTGTGTTGACGTGTGACGTTCAACGGAAGGATTTATTTCGCGCGCTTTTGCCTCTCTTTCGATGCTAGGAGACGAAATCGACCTTGTTAGCGTCGCTCGCCGACGTAGGCGAGTCCTTACTGCTTTGTATATCAGTACCTGGTACCGGGTATGGTACTCTCATACATGTATCATACAAGGCAATCAATTTAACGTACAGTATAAATCTACCCGACGCCTGGAGCTTTGAGTCCAAACACGTACAGCAAGAGCGCCAAGAACCAGAGCGTCAGCGCGTTGGAGTACTCGGGAGTCACTTCAAAGTTGCCCACGTGGATGCGAAGCGCAGCCAACAAGAACATGCAAGCTAACGAACTGTACTGCCAACGATTAGGACGCCGAACTACCAGCATACTCAGCTTGGGACCAATGTATTGGATGCATTCCGTCTGTGTGTACGCCATATTGAACAGTGTCACGACAAGCATGGCAGCGTTTGGAATGTACATCTGCAAGAAAAAGGGAGCCACCTTGTGCGAACTCGCGCTAGTAATGTCCTTGATGAGTTGCTCAAAGCCAACCAGTACCATGGAGGTGACATCCACGAGGAACAAGAAGAGTCCCAGTAGCATGCGGGGACCAAAAGTTTCGGATACAATGTGCAAGTCGTGACGAATGCTGCGATACGACTCGAGCCAGCGCAACGTTGTTATAGCAGCCTCCTCAGATCCACTCTGCTGCAGTCGATTCATTCCATTACTTGTACGGACCGTGTTATCCACAAACGTCGCGTAGGTACTTTGCTGCGAGGCAGTAACAGCTGCAACAGTAGCAGTTGTAGCGTTCGAATGCTCCAAACAGAGATCCAGATCAGCTTGCACTTGCTGCTCCACAACGTAGAGTTGCGTCAAGGTAAACCGAGCAGTCAAGATTGTCCCGACCAAAGCCAAGTAAATAGTTCCGATGTTGACCGCAACGGCAGCAACGTAGATACACTTGATCCGCATGGACGTCTCAAAGAGTTCCAGAAAATAGTAGCAATCGCCGGTGGTATAAAGTACAACAAAGATTGGAACCCAGTTGAGAATCCATTGAGTCCCGGTGTCTTGCATCAAGTGCTCCAATTGTTCGTGATATGTTTGAGGAGAGGTTCCATTCGGATGAGACTGCGACCCGTAACCAAGAGCGTGATACAAAGGTGCGCAAAATGGAAACGTCAAGACGACCGCTAGCAAGACGTATTCCAACGACCAAGCGGGCTGAAAGACTTGGTTTTCTTGAGCCACCCTGTGGTGAATGACATAGTAGGTCGCTTTGCTCGGCGGCTAGTGTGAGAGCAGCGACGACCAAGTTGATGAAATATCGCGCCCAGCGGTTGCGAGGGCAGCAACCTCGTGGTGGTGCGTCTTGAAGCGTCATTCCATTGCGATTCTCTTCCTCGTCATCTGTGCTAGTTTGTTGCTGCGAACTCTCTTGGTTCGATGCGACATTCTCCATTGTACTGTCCATAATAATAGTCCCGTTGGCCGTGGTATCTTACGTGGGATCCGCAGTCTCTCCCCAAGAATCGTCGAATGGAATGTGAATGTCACCGCGTTCGTTATTGCCATGCATGGCTCCATGCACAACCGCTCGACGCGCAAGATGCATCGAACGAATGCTTGGTGGTACCAGACCATGATATTTGTTTATTACTGTTTCCTCAGTACGTAGCCACGGAAGACACGAAGGGTTAAAAGCATTTACGTAGCTAGCCGGCCGACGCGATGCCTTCGGCTTCCCTCACCCCAAGCAAGTCATGGAACAAATATTTTCGCGAAAGATTTTTCTCTGGGACGACCGCCATGGTCGAATCTGAATGATAGACTAGCGATGATAAAGGGGGTTTTTGATTTTTGCGGCTGGCGTCCTTGCAAATGTCGCAGGCTTTTTTGATAGAAACATAAATTGGAAACAGAAAGCCAACCAAATTCGTGCCGACTTCTCACTTCTCTCCTGCATCAAGTACATAAGAAGCACCGAGAAGCTTCTTCCTTTGAGCGTTCATACGGTACCTGTGTTATCAACTACCAGCTGCCAGTGCACAACAACAAGAATGCCTCCCAACGAAAAGCTAAGTCTCTTGCCCGCGTCGGCCGATGTTGACAATGCTTTTCACAAGAAAGCGGCACTATCCTCCCTCACGCCAACCGCTTGGACGGAAGCCAAGCTGCTCTGGACGGAAGCCAAGCTTCTGGGGGAGCTCGCCTTTACGACAGTGATAATTCAATTAGGCTTTACTCTTCCACCCTTTCTGATTGCGTCCCATGTGGGACGGCACTACGGAACCGTTTATTTGGACGGGTTCACCTTGGCGATTCTCACGGGGAATCTCTTTACTCTCAGTGTCTTGCAAGGTTTATATAGTGCTGCCGATACGCTATCACCACAGGCCTTTGGTGCCGGCAATCCCCGTCAAGTGGGGTTACTGGCCATGCGGGGATTCTTTGGAAGCATGATGTTGGTAAGTATGGTGGATTCTCTGTCACCAGCCAACGACTGCATGTGCATTACCCATACATTGACTCATATATTGTTCTGCACCTTACTATTCATATCAGATTATACCCATTACGATTGTTCTGTTGATTTGGATGAAGCCAATATTGGTGGCCGCTGGCGAAAACGAAACTGCCAGTACCTTGGCGTGGCACTGGTATCAGATATACTCGCTCACCTTGCCCTTTTACGCTCTCTACATGGTCACGTGGAAGTTTCTGTCGGCGCAAAACGTCATGATGCCACTCGTGGTCGTGGTGGCCTTTAGTTGCGTTGTCGTCTTGCCCATTACCTTGCAAGTATTTCCAGCCTTGTTTGGGTTCCTGGGTACAGCGTGGGCCATTTTTACCTTTCAAGCGATCGAAGCGGTTGGGTTAATTGGTATTTTGTGGTGGTTTCAACCACACGATCCCGAAACGTGGCCGGGCATATCAGCGTGGCGGGAAGCCTTGGAGTGGAAACCCTTTTGCACATACATGACGCTGGGCGTGGGTGGCATGTTGGCGTCGTCGGAATGGATGTATTGGGAGGCGCTAGCCTTGTTTATTGGAACTCTTGGTGTTGTACCACTGTCCGTTCACACCATTCCTACGCAAGTCATCATGGTCATGTTCATGGTGCCCTTGGGAATCGGAATTGCTTTGTCGGTCCGACTGGGTACGACGCTGCCGCAAAGTGTCAAGCGTGCCAAGCAACTCGTGGCGGGTACCTTTGTGGTTGGCTTGACCATGCTTGGAATCATGGCAGTGTTTCTGTACGTGTACAGATACTGGATCTTTCGAATCTTTTCCGAGGATCCTGAAGTGTTGGAGTTGGCCGAACAGATTTGGTGGCGGGTGGTCCTTTATTTTATCAATTTGAGTATCTTTGGAATCAACATGGGTGTCGCCATAGGGCTGGGTATGCAGTGGACGTTGGGCTTTGTAACGGTTCTGTTTTTGTGGCTATTGGGAATGCCTGCTGCCTACTACTTTGCAATTTATCGAGGTGGCGGCTTGGTTGTGGCGTGGTCATGGATTGTACCACCGTATGCTGCCATCAATGTGGCGCTTATGTTTGCCTACTTGACCAAGGACTGGGACGAGATTGCGGCCGCCATTCGATTACGAGAGGGTATTGAGCGAGGCGACAGCGATATTGAAGGGCTGACTCTAAATGAAACACATGAGACGGGCAGCAATGGTTACGGATCCGCTTCTACTGCGGCTGTCGTTCAATAAACGGGCTATTTCTTATGGATACACTCGTACAAATTATAATTGCTCAATTAGTCCTTTTATTGCACACTCCTACCGAAAGTTGTCAGCGCGATTGATTCATTCGTCATGTTCGACCTTATGCGGCACCAAATAGAGAGCTAATTATGGGCCCGTCTTTTTTTCTTTAGCTCTTGTCCTTGGATCGGTGCTTATCGACAACCCTTTGAATGGTTGCGTTGATGGACGTGACCGAAGAATCGGCTACTTGCGGCTTCTGGTCAGTTGGCAATGGCTGGTCCAATCTTGGCTCTGCCTCTTCAGGATCGAATAAACGCAACTGCCGATCGAACGCGTCTTGCATTTGCCGTTCCAGGTCATCTTCCAGCTCTTGTCCAATCTGACTGTAAGTTTCTTGCAGCTGCGCTTCCAGTTGCTCATCCAGCTGCCGGTCCAGTTCTTTTTGAATCTCGGCGTGAACTGTATCGCTATACTCGTCAAACATGGCCTCCATCTGACGATCGAGTTCCCGATTGAACTCTTGATCAATCTCGTCTTCCACTGGTAGAGGAGAGTCGTTGTTATGTTCTCGAGAGTCGTGGTCGATATCAAAAAGATTCTCACGCAGTTCAGTCTCGGAGACACTCATGGTGTCTCCTGCACTCTCGACTGCGTCTGGCGAATCGGATTCGACGAGACCCAAACGGTCTTCATTCATTCGTTCCTTATGCCGCCAATCACTGCTTTCGATCTTCTTTTTGAAAGTATTGTAGCAGACTATTTATACCCCTTGCCTGCTGTCTGCCGTCTACTGTAGCGCAACTGCTGGTAGCATTGAGTACAACAGCTCGGCGCGCAAGTCCATGCCCATTGTCGACGGATTCGAAGACCAGAATCTCTTGCGTCCCTTGTTCATCACACTGGTTCTCGAGATTCTGAAATGCGACGCACTACATACGTCCACGTCCAGTACTGTAACGCACGTACGAGGGGTATGATTCTGTAAACCACCGTCACCGTCACTGATCGTGAATTTTAATCTTCCAAAATACGGCTAGTGTAGTACGTTCTCATTAGGGTAGTCGTGGACTATGCTCCAGCTGCTACCCATAAGATAAGAGCGCTGTGATAGGC
>Ga0307981_1003032_pt1 | contig 12982 bp, 9 predicted proteins | sample OrgLakmetagen987_FD_201849 | JGI IMG/M metagenome (GOLD analysis project Ga0307981, IMG submission 201849) | Saline water microbial communities from Organic Lake, Antarctica - #987 | ecosystem: Environmental > Aquatic > Non-marine Saline and Alkaline > Saline | place: Antarctica: Organic Lake... | reverse complement strand
AGCTCTCGGCTACAAGAAAATTGGAGGTGTGGACACTTACCCGTCTTTGTTTCTTCACGACGGTGCCTCCATGCTCACGCTTTGGCAGACGGATGCCGACGCAACTCCCTTTAATCGCCGCAAGAATGTTGGACTCCATCACCTTGCTCTCAAGGTTCCTTCCCTTGAAGCCTTGAACCAAGCCTTTGAGACTGTCAGCAAGTTGGAGGGCGTCCGTGTCGATGGTGAGGGCGCTTTCAAGCCCCAGCAGCTCGAAGGCACTCCCTTGACGCATGCGATTGTGTATGCGCCTTCTGGAAACCGTATCGAGCTCACCTTTCATGATGAGTAATCCCAAAACAGCGGCATCACCCCAGTGTGTAGTAGTCTACTCCATTTAGCAACAAGGCAACAAGCAACAAGAGAATCTAAACTTAAAAATAGCTAGCTAGTTACATGATTTACTCATTCGTTACGCTTTATTGTAGACTGCTGTAGTAGAGACTAGCTAGTGGCATGCGTTGTGTTCTTAGACTTGGGAAAACTAGACAGTACATAGTCTACGTGGGTTTGGCCGAAGAGTGACTGACTCGACCGAGGGAGCGAGACCCTGCTGTAAAAGTATTTCGCGCCTCTTTTGCGAAGATGATATTATGAGAAAAGAGAATACGGACCATTATGGTCATGAAGCGTGGACAGTAGTCGTCGACACGCCTCGACTAATGCCCTATCTACCGGTAGCAATAATGAGCCGAGAGTGGACTCGCATTGATTAAAACCCTGGAGCTAGTTGCACGTAGAGCTCCCTAGCTAGCTGTGGACTGCATCTCCTCCAACACCTTGTCGTACGCCACAATGGAACCCGGGTGCTCCTGCAAAGCGGCGAGCCGAAGCAGCTCCGCCGCACGTTCCAGGTCCCGTGGCACTCCGACGCCGCTAGAGAAACAAACGCCAAGGTTATGCTGGGCATGCGCGAGGCCCTGCGCCGCGGCGAGTCCAAACCAACGGACCGCCTCAATTTCGTTTTTCTCAACGCCCTCGCCGAGATAGTAGCCAAAGCCGAGGTTGCATTGGGCAAGGGCGCCTCCGCGTTCCGCGGCGAGCCGAAACCAACGGACTGCCTCGGCGTCGTTTTTCTCAACGCCCCGGCCCAGCTTGTAGCAGAGGCCAAGGTTGAACTGCGAATCGGCATTGCCCTGTTCCGCAGTGAGGATGTATTCGCGGACTGTATTTGCTTCCTCCTGCTCCTCGTCGAATGGGTCAAATACCGTGTCGTCGCTCAGCTTTGCAAGCTTGGTGCGAAGCTCGCGCAACGTAATGGGCTTGATATCTGAGAGCTTGGAGCCAATATTTCCGATGGACTGCGTCGCGCGTGGGTTACGGAAGGATACATAAAACAGAGCACGCGTCGCACCCTCGTGAATATTATTTGCTCCCCCGCAGTGCATGGTTCGCGAGTCGAAGAGAGATGCATCACCCGCATTCAACAAAGCAACAACGCTCGGGCGTTTCTGAAGCATGGCATCGCGTTGGAAAACAGTGTCGAATTCGGCATGTGCTGCAGCCGTGTTGGTTTTGGGAAGAAAAGTCGTCGGGCCCATGGATGAAGCAATGTCCTGCAAAGCGACAAAGCACGTTATTAACGGCGGATGCTCTTGGTAGGGGTTGTCTGGGTGCACAGGCTGCCGTGGCGAGCCGGGTTCCGAGACGATGGCCGCAAGTTCGGCCGCAAGTTCGTACAGAGTAGCATCATCACCGAGTGTGGAGAGTAGCACGTTTGCAAGCGTCCCTTGCAGCAACAGCTCCCTCAGCGCTGTTTGCACGGCGCGCGAGCCTTTTAGTGGCAGCAAAAGGTCGCAACGATTTGATTTAAGCAAAACATCCGCAAAATACTGACGCCAATCATCACCACCGTCGATAGCTGAGAAGGCTGCGGCCCGGCGCTCGAGTATCTCCTTGCGCATCGTTGCTGCTGTCGACGCCGACAGAACGCCGTTCAACCGTACGACTCCGTCTTGCTTGAGAGTTCGTGTCGCCTGAGCTACAGATGGGGCCTTGCTTTTGACACTCGTCGTTTTATTCTTTTTTGAGCTCTTCTTCTTTGATTCTTCGAGTAATCCTTGCGAAGCTAGCATCAGTGAGGCCTCAAGCTCACCCCGTAGCACCAGTGCGTCCATCTGATGGCTGTCAAAGCCAGCAGAAAAGTTCGGCGTTGTTGACAGTAGAAGATGTGAGGACGATGCCATTTTCCGCGTTACTCCGTGCGGGACTTGTAGTGCCGTCACGGTGTGTGCCATGACGAGAGCGTATTTCTTCCAACGAGGCCGAGCCATGGCGGTCCGTTCCTTCCACTATTTGTGCTGTTGTGATGGTCTGTTGTGATGTTGTGATGGCTGTGCCGTTCGTTTTCGTTTGACCGCCGGCAATGAGTACACTATCGTATGAGCGTAATGCGCACGTAATCCATTCGTCGTCGTTTTCGCGCTCTTTTGAGACAGAAAAAAAAACCTCGACGGAAACCAAAACCTCAAACCCGAACCCGAACCGAAAGCATTTTCAGATCGTTCGTTATGGAATTGTACACCATGGTGGTGATGAAGCGTTTGAAAGCCGTAACGCTATAACCCCGTCTGAACATCCTTCTGCAAGCCTATTATTGATAGAAGGCCGATCAATTGATCAATCGAACAATGGCGTCGTCGCCTCCTCCAATTGCCACTTCTTTAACGTCCTCTAAAGCAAGAATCGCGTCCGTGCCGGTATGGCTGGACGATTCGCAACTGAATCCTCAATGGATACGTCTCGCAACTGGCTTACCCGCGGTAAGCTGCACAACTATCGACAGGAGCAATGAAACCCGCAAAGGCAAAAGCCCAGCGCTGGGTGCCACAGTCCAGCTTTTCGTCTCCTTGATGGAGAGCACGTCACCCCCGCCAACCAGCAGAGACGCCCAAGATTCGGACAATAAAGCTAAACCCTCCTCGATTCGCCTCATGATCAAGCAAGTACCCGAGAGTGGACTCGCATTGAGTAAAACCCTGGGGTTAGCACGCGAAGCTCTCTTTACGCCCACTTGGCTCCAAAACTGGCGTCTCACATTGACTTGTTGCCCGAAATCTACCACAGTCTTGGGGATTACGATACCGGGCACAAGCTAATTCTCATGGAAGACCCGTCGGATTCTTCAGTCGACTCTGGGATTCTATTTGGTCCAGGGAATCCCAACAATTGGAAGCGCAGCTTGCCAGCTCTGCTGCAAATGGCTTTCCCACCTCATAACCAGCAGCAGCCGCCTACGGCACAAGCCGTGGCAGCGGCATCCTTTCGATCGATTGCTGCCGTTCATGCCACCTTTTGGCGTCGGTCCGACTTGGTGCAGTACCAGTGGTTGCGTAGGGCAGGATGGCTACAAGGCAAAGATCCTGACTCATGGGAAGCCTCACAAAAGTTGATTCGAGACTACTGGACGGAATATTGCCAAACCGAAGCATCGCCTGCCCACACATGTCGTGCTCCTACTCTACGCTGGGACCCTCTGGTCAAGGCTGCAGCTGACAAGGCTATACAAGGAATATCATGGGAGGCGCAATTCAGTAGATTGAACGAGAATGGCCGCTCTACGCTGGTGCACGGTGATTTTTGGCCGGGCAATGTTTTGTGGATGCTGCATGGTGATGGTGATAGCACCAGCCAAAGCAAGCCGCCAATTCGGTTGCTGGATTGGGAAATGACTGGCCTTGGGTCGGGACCACAAGATCTCGGCCAATACATCTTTTCTAATATGGATCCATCAGAGCGACGAGTCTGTGAACGAGAATTGATTGATATCTACTGGAAGGAACTCACCCGTTTGGGCGTAGAAGACGTTACTTGGCAACACTGTTGGCACGAGTATACAGTCAGTGGTGTGGAGCGATGGCTTTGGTTCCTCGTTTACTTTTGCGGGCAAGACAATCTTTTGGAGTGGGCTCAGTTCTTTCATGACCAGATTGCAGCCTTTATGCATGATCATTCCTTGACGACTGCCGACATTACGCAACCTCGTCCATAGCTACTATATAGCTATGATAAAAAGAGATAGTGATATCGATATCGATGGACAGATATACGCGTATGCTCTTACACAGTGTAGATGTATAGTAATGCATTCTTGAACGGAACGGTACAACCATAACAACAGATCGCAGCACAAAATCTCGCGTAATACAAAAACAACGAAAAGGTCACAGATGGTTCTTCTTTAGGCCAGCAGCGTGTGTGCGATTCGATTCATAGTCTGGGTCGAATTCGCAAGTGACGGCAGTTCTCCAGTAGTGTCAGACTTGGATTCACCGTACAGTTCGGACGATGCTGTGGTGTCTCCCGCAATGAGATGAAAGGTTAATCGGGCAATCACATTTTTGAGACCGTTCACAATCAGGTCTCTCTCTTCGGGCGTACTGGCTTCGAAAATATGCACGTCACCAATATCCGACGTGACGGTGAAAAAGCAAAGATCTTGGTCGTTGTCTCCATCCTCTCTCATAGCTTCGGCAGAGGAGGAAATGGAGAGAATGCGAAGGAGGGCCAAGGACGCAGTTTCCACTTCGAAATTTCTACCACCCGCCAGTGTCGTCCACTCCAGTTTTGGTTGAATAGCCGTCTCGTTGCCAGAAATACCCGGCTCAATCATGAGACTGACAGTTCGGCCCTTCCAGTCCAAACTATCGTTTCCAACGGTAGCCGGTGGCTGCAAATAGAGCACTGAGATACCTTTGGTCATGAGCGTTTGCAGAAATTGCTTGGCAAAGTCTTCATTGAAGTACGGTCTGCCAGGTTGTAACTTTTCGCTGCCGCTGAAATCAGGCGAACACACAGGATCGTAAAACAAATCCGACACTTGAAAGGGCCGGTCGCATTGTTCCGGAATGGTCGTGTCGGTGGTACACCCTAAGGCATCCAGCACCTTGCGAGCGGTCGACTTTTTCTTGCCGCCAACGGCTTGGCTGTTCAAAAAGGTGCTCGTGGCGCTGGGCTCGTACGTGTCGCGGGCCGTCGAACCGGCTGTCGTCCAAGTGGCATCCTGCTTGAGAGAGGCTTGATTATAGGACTTTTCTTCGTCGTTGTCATCCATATTGTACCGGCTGACGGTTGGTGAAATGGTCGCGCCAGCAATGGCTTCGGCAATGGCGGCGATTTCGGCAGCGCTCCGGACACGAGGGGTGGAGACTTCCCTGTGCGGATGCAACTCGGTTGGGACTTGTGGTGGTACTGAAGGCTTGTTGAGAAGGGTCGCTTTGGGCAAATTGGTAGTTATTGCTTCCGCGACGGCGGCAGTTTGGGCCGCGCTCTCGTCGGTCGTTTCCTGGCTTGTAGTGTCCGTGGACGCTTGTCTGGAAGCCGCTTCCTTGTCGTCCGTAGCCTCTTTCACATGAAGGCCCACGTCTGAAACGAGGGTTTGATCGTCGGTATCTTGGATCATGCCATCGATAAAGACTTCTTGCGAGTAGATGGTTGCCGCTCGTTGAAAGGGTCGGGCCTCTTCGAGAGGAGCTGCTGGTGTCTTGCTGTTTTCGGCTTGATCGTCGACGTCCTTGACGGCAGCAGTGGCAGCTGCAGGTTTCTTGGTATTCTCTACAGCAGGGGCAGTCTTCTCTTTAATCTGTTGTTCTTCTACTCCCTTGTCGACTTCTACTTCGTCTTCGTGAAAGAGTTGCTTTCGAACACTGTCTTGATCTTGCTGCATTTCTTCTTCAGGATACTCTCCCATGAATACTTCAAAGTCGTTATCGGCGGCAGTTGCTGAATCCTGAGCAACGTGCTTGACGTTGAGGGAATCCAACATGGTAGTAGCAACGGATGCTTCGGTCGCAGCCGTATCGGGAGAACCAACAACCACCTTTTTTCTTCCCTTATTGGGAGGGTTTCGTCTTGTTGCTTCAGGAGACGCAATGGCCCCATGATCATGAGCAGCAGTTGCTGCTGGAAGGACATGGGCGTCGTCCTTGGTCTTTTTCTTCTTGGTGAAGGGAAATCCCATGGTGCTGACGTTCCACGAAAGGGTAGACTGCAGAGGTGCGATGAACGAAACGGTAGGTGGGCGTTGGTGTGTTGGAATTGTTGTCGCTCGTTGCATGCCTCTTTTTGAAACTCGGTTCGATGCGATGCGTTGAGAGTTGCTTTTGTTCTTTGCTCTTTGTTACTCTTGTGGGGGAGGATTTCCAAGACTCGCCGGCGCGTCAAAATTCGTCCAGAGTCGAGTGAGTCTACTTTTATGGATGTGAATGTCATTTGCCTATCGGTGTAATCGGTACTATTTTATCCCTCCCCCTGCTGTAGTTGTTTTCACGGTCGTCACTTTTTGACTCACTCATTCCGGTTCGGCCGATCCATCATCATCATCATCATCGCTGACACTGACACATCATTCCCATTGCATCGGCCATGGATGGGGGCAGAGATCGGAGTCTGAATCAATCATCACCATTCCCACAAAACAAGAAAAAGGTAGACCCCCAAGCAGCTTTACCATGAGAAATTTACTCAGTCTCTGTCTCGTGTTGCAGTTGGCAAAACTCTCGTATTCCTTTGCCGTGATTCCAGCAAAGGCGACGACGACGACCAGCAGCACCAGCACCATTGCCACCAGCACTCGTCTTTCTGCCGCTTCGAAAAAATTCAACACTGGTGAACCTGTCTCGGTCGTGCAGTCGTCATCGGCCAGCAAATTTTCTGGCGCGGGTCCCATTGAGGTGAACATGAACGCTTACAACATACCCTTGGAAGAAATTGTCGAGCAGTGGACTGCCGAACTGTCTCCAGCCACGCCCCTGCAGCAAGAAGGCGTGTATTTGGGCGCAAAAGACAAGAAACGATTGCTGGTGGATACTCTCAAGGTGGAAGTTGCGCGTGTGCCGGGCAAAGGACTGGGACTCGAGTTGCTAGAGCTGGCTGGTGGACGGAACGGGGTGGGCATTACCGTTGTTTCAGGCTTTGTGGACGGTGGCATGTTGGCGGCCAGTGGCATCTTGGAGGGAGATTCGATTGCTAAAGTGGCAGTGCGAAAAACATCGCAGAAAGAAACCAATGGTGGTAGCGCTACTGCCTTGGAAGAAATGCAAGAAGAATTTGACGTTGCGACCGAGTGCTTGGATTTCGACAAGACGATTGAAGCGATTACTTCCTTACCGGCGGCCGAGGCGGACGACGGCAGCGAGATTTTGTCTCTAACGATCAAGCGACTGCGTCGCAAGCCCAAGATCACCGTCAATCTGCAGTATCCGCCTGAACAAGATGAACCCGATGTGTCGTTTGAATTATTTTCGGGAGAAAACCTGAGACGAGCCTTGCTGGTGCGTGGTACCAAACTCAATGACGCCTTATCGCGTCGCTTTGACTCGGGTGGTATGGGCGATTGTGGTGCCGAAGGAACCTGTGCCACTTGTGTCGTTAGCGTTGTTCGAGGTGACGACCTGCTCAATCCCATGGGTTTGACTGAGAAACAGATTCTCGAAAAGAATCCACGTTGGCGAATGGCGTGCAAGACTATAGTAGGCTATGGAATGAGAGAAGGTGCACTGACGGTCCGAGTCAATCCGAAGCAATGGTAATTGGGACCATCTTGAGCTAAAAACTGTAAAAAGACATTCCCTCTACTTTGTCGTCAATCATAGTCGCAACGCAGACATTGCATTATCCCTACCCGTCTGGTATATCGTGCGGTATGGCGGCCTAATAGTCTATTAACTTCTCTACCGGTAGCTCAACTAGGCAGCTATACATTATAGCTAGATTAAGTCTACAGCATCCCGTACATTATTATTATTATCCCCCAACGAGCTTAATTTTAATAGTGTCGAAGCACGTGCTAGAGGGATTGATTCGGGCGGCCGTGACTCACACTGTCCTCGGAACGATTCATATTTGACTTTCGACGATGGACATCACAATTCTATCACAGCCGGTTCCCATACGACGTACTCTGTTCAGATTTCACCATAACCTCTTATCGATATCGCAGTTGTTTTACCTTTACATCGTATCGTACTGTACTGTACTGTACCGTACCGTACCTCCAGCAGCGTCCAACGTTCATGCTCCACAGTTCGATTCGAAAGTCTTGTAGCCGTTTGTCACCGTTCGTGTCGCGCTCGGGTAGTATCTCATCTCATCCGCAAGTGATTGCTCGCCTTCAACGGCACGCCTACCACTTCTACTCATCGTCTTGCGAGAAGATGGACTCAACGACGTCCGCAATAATGGCGGACATTGAAGACTTGCACCAGGCAGCCTTATTGCGCGGATCCACCACCTACCAAGATCCAGCGACTGGTTTCACCGTCTTTAGCGCCAAGGCGCATCTGCAAAGAGGGACCTGTTGTGGCAACCAGTGTCGTCACTGTCCGTACGGATGGGTAAATGTGAATAATGAAGGAGGGAGTATTGCCAGAAGAGAAGCTCTGGTTCAATCTGGCAATGCCGAGCAGGTGAATGCACTTTTGGAACAAATTGAAACCAACCGACAAGCACATCAAGCCACTGTTGGGCCCGGCGGCCATGATGGTGATGCTTCCAGCAGTAGCTCGGAAACAAATGGCGGAAAAAAGAAAAAGACAGGTGGCCGGCACGGTGGTCGCTTGACCGACAAGAATGTTCCGTATACGCGTGGTGGAGATCAAGGCACGTCCCAGCTACTGACTGGCGAACGACGCTCCAAGAGCGACGATAGCTTTGAAGCCATGGGGACCGTGGACGAATTGTGTTCCGTTACGGGAGTTGTCCATGCGGAACTGGAACGAGAGAGCAGTATCAATAGTGGTGACAGTGATACTTTGGAAGCCTCTCTGGAGGAACTCCATCTGCTGGATATCATGTCGAGACTCTTTGATATTGGATCGCATTTGGCCAAGCCGCGTAGCAAGCGAAAGAAAAATGACGACAGTAGCAGCAGTGAAGAGGATGAACCCGCCTTCGTTGCTGACGGCATTGGCAATGGATTTGATCGGCATCACGTGCAACAACTCGAAGATTGGATTGACGTTTTGACAGAAGACTTGCCGGAACTGCGATCCTTCATTCTGCCGACGGGGACACCCGCTTCGGCCCAGTTGCACGTGGCACGCACCGTGTGTCGACGCGCCGAACGTTCCGTGGTGCCTCTGGTCAATGCTGGTATATGTGATCCCAACGCATTGAAATACCTCAATCGACTCTCCGATTTTTTCTTTACGGCGGCGCGATGGGTCAATCGGCGGCAAGGACTGGATGAAATTCAGTACCGACGACCCACCCGAGGGTCCAAACAGCGCGGCCGAGTCAACGTATCGCTAGGAAAGGATACTAAGTAAAAACTGAATATCATTGCAGACTAGTATAGACTCCTATTTATTACAGCATTTATCTTTTAGCCTCGAATCCGTCGAGAACTCACGTGGACGTGACATTCCGAATTAAAATCTCGGCATCAATCGTCAAGTCTTCGAGCGTGTGGAACCAAATACCAGCTGCCATCATGACGTAAATCCCAACCAACATGATCCCCACGGCCCAGTTGGTCGTTCCGCCCTGAAGTACAGCCCCGGTGACGACTGTCGCAAACAATAGACATACCGTTTCGTACCCATGAAAAAAAAGAGTCATTGATCGGTCCATCATCATGCCGATAATAACGCTACCCGGCAAGACAAAAGTTGCAATTTGAATTGCACTGCCGACGGTGACTCCCACGACGAGATCCATTTCGTTCTTGTATGCAAAGATGAACGCACTTACTTGTTCCGCAATATTGGAAAAGAAAGGGAGAATAACCATGGATGTAAAGACTTCGCTAATGTGCATGCTGCGCGCAAAACCATCAATTGTGGCGACAAGAATGTCAGACATGGCAGATATACACAGTGTGATAACCATGAGCCATACCACTCCGCATCGCATGGATATTAGGGGACCATCTTTGTTGATACAGTAAGGATACAGTGAGACTGTGGAAATACTGTGCAAAAGCGAGGCGAGTGATGGAACGACCACAAATAAAAGCCAGCGTTGTTTATTCTTACCAATGTGATGAACCGGGCGGTCAACTGAGTCATCATCGCTACCAATTTGCAGACGAAGGTCTCTATCGGAATCTTTGGACATTTGTTTTCCCCGCAGAGCCCTTGAGGGCATCTGGTGGATAGCCTTTGTAACCTTGACGCGAGTCTGCTGCAGGCCGTTCTTGGGTGATTTCCGCCGCAGCCGTCTCCGTCTAGCCTCTTCATTCGCAATCCAATGCTCGTCATCGCCGGATAGCCAATGTTCTTCGTCACCGGAGAGCAGCATTTCTCCTTCGTCGGTACTAAAAGCGCGTCGCTCATCCTCACTTGAATCCGAATCATTCCCGACGAAACAATCGTCCGACGTTTTGGATTTTCTCGGCATTGGGCCACTGTGTGGCGAAGCACAGTCGATAGTCTCTCCTGAAACGGCCGAATGCGCATGTCCCAACGATTTCAAGCAAAACAAGTTGCGACGAGCCCTCCGTGCCTGTGAGCCCACAACTTCGTCGTCAAACTCTTCCTTGTGCGTACCGAGTTGAAAGACGAGATAGCATAGATACATAAAGAGCATGACAAAGGCATTGACGCGGCAAAACGTAATTTCCTCTTGCGTTGGAACCACCGTGATGTCAAAACCACTTTCGTGCGGTGGCAGCTGTCCCGACAAAATCAAGGCGGCTGGAAAGAGGGACCCTGCCGTGGCCACGTACAACATGACCATGCTTACATTGCCCGATGTAATACGCAGTGTCTGCACTTGCCATCGCACACCGCCAATCACGCAACTGACTCCAAATACAAGCAGCATGTTTGTCAACATGCTTCCCAACATGGCCAACTGCACAACACGGTAAAAGCCGGCGCGGAGGGCTGAAATTGAAATCAAAAGCTCGGGGGCGTTGCCAAACGAGGCATTTAGCAGCGCGCCAATCGTTCCGTTGGTATGTTCGGCGACTTGTTCGGTAATGAACGATAATCTGAAGAAACGAGAAACAATAGAATGAATGAGTGAGAGTCATGCGGTGGCCTTTTAATCAACCGTCTGACGGTCCATACCGGTATATAATGTACTGCGTGTATCTTTTCTTATATTAGCTCTCCGTACCTTTCGGCACAAGGTACCAGGGCCAATCCGGAAAAGGCAAAGCATATAGCGGGCCCCAACGATCCCGTGAGGTCGCCGACCATCGCCATGGGCCCTAATATCAGCAACCACGTTAACCGGCCTTGAAAGATGAGATTGGTTGACGTCCAGAGCTCCTGGAACAAGGTAGGTTTTTCTGATAGTGATGTTAATCCAGCAGACCCAGCGCCCGATAACTCCAGTGGCTGGGCCGTGACGGGGGGCATGTTGTCGTTGTTGGTGTTGATGTTGTTGTTGTTGATGCTTTCGACATTCTCGTCCGATAGTATTCCCAACATCCTAGCGGCTGGGCTGATCTATGAAATGTAAACTATGCACAAAGAATGAGCGTGCTTGCTTCTCTTACTAGAGTCAGTCTGCGTAGTAGATTCAGATGCCTGCCTCTGAGCAACGCCACTGTATGTCGTGCTCCTTCGCTTTGTCTTTTTGTCTTGGTCGTTTTGGCAGTAGTTAGACTAGTTGGGAGGAAAGAAATTGGCAAGCCCCTTCAAATATCCGTTGGGCCTGCCCGTCCGTCGCACGGCAACGACGACCACTCATTTTCTTCGTTGGCATTGATGAATTGATGAGAATTGAACCATGCACTTGCTGCTACTGTAATCCAATCCAATCCAATCCAATGCAATAGGCATATACTATCTACGTACTCGACCTACATACAGTACAACACCATGAGCAACAATAAGGAAATCAGAAAAGCTCCCGAGCAGGAAGACGAGGTCTCTTCCGAAGACGAATCCTCTTCCGACGACGATAGCTTGGTGCTCGAGGGAGTGGTGGTACGGAATCCGGACGTTTCGTCCTCCTCTGATGACAGCGACGATGATACCGAAGATGACGAGGAAGAAGAGGAAATCAACGACACTGAAAAGGCGGCCTCCATGAACGACTCTGGCAAGAGAAAGGCACAGGCCAAGCCCGCCCAGAAAAAGAAACGCAAAAAGAAGAACAAGGACTCCGACGACGAGATACTGCACGTTGACTTTACCTTTTGCGACATGGACGAAAAGTACTTTCACGGCCTGAAAAGCTTGTTGCACGATAGTAGCACCGTTTACCAGCACAAGTCGTCGGACCTGGCCGATCTCATGATTGAAAACATTTCCGTTGGTACGATCGTCTCCACGGACGACGACGAAGACGGCAACGTTTTTGGCTTTGCTTCCATCTTGAACGTGACGACCTACCAAAAGGCTCCCGTCATTCAATACTTGAAGGACTTTTGTCTCAAAGACTGCCCCGTTAAACACAGAAAAGAGTTGGAAATTGTCTTGTCGGGAAAGACCAAACGACCCGCTGGATTCTTTCTGCATGGCCGCATGATCAACATGCCGTTGGAAATTGTGCAAGTCTTGCAGCAGCAACTTGTCTTGGACATGGACTGGGCTGTCGATAACGCTGAAGGTGGAGAAGAAGAACGCAAGTCGTTGGATTTTGGTGCCTTTATCCGACTCGCTCCTTGTACGCCCGGTGGAGGCGGTGGCGGTGGCGTGCACTACAGATTCTTTGACGACGAGATCTTTGCGGACCGGGCCGAGTTTGTCTTTACTGTGGATGCTCCAAAAAGTTATTCCAAGGAAGACAAGCAGCTTTGCAACGTGTTGGTATTGACCAAGACGGGCCACCGAGCCGCCATGCAGGACCTCGACAAGTTAATCAATGGTGGTAAATAGAGTGCATCTGGTAGCACTAGCGGTCATCCAAGTTTGGCTGTTAAAAGTGTAGCCTACATGTGAGTAAAATACAATACAGTTCTACTTCTAGCATTTTCTACATCTATCCATTTATACGGTGGTAGGCAGTGTCACAAGATTCGAGCCAGGGGCACTTGTCGTGCAAAATA
>Ga0307981_1003031_pt1 | contig 12983 bp, 12 predicted proteins | sample OrgLakmetagen987_FD_201849 | JGI IMG/M metagenome (GOLD analysis project Ga0307981, IMG submission 201849) | Saline water microbial communities from Organic Lake, Antarctica - #987 | ecosystem: Environmental > Aquatic > Non-marine Saline and Alkaline > Saline | place: Antarctica: Organic Lake... | reverse complement strand
ACCGGTTAGCAATAGATCTCTTCGCTTCGATCGCATCATTGTGTCGGATACGTCGTACTCGCGAGGCAAAAGCAAAAAGACCGGGAACACGATGTAGTTATGAGCTTTTATATTTCTGTGTACGTAGCTTTCGATCTACAAGCGCGCGGTGGCGGGTCTTTTCCGTTGGCAAAACTCCCACCGCCATACAGGAAACGGATGAACTGATCGCATTACAGTAGACTACCAAGTACCTGCCTCGATCACCCTCGGTGTATCTCCTGCCCTCTATCCTCTCTCTAACGCTCACGAATCTGTCATATAAACATGGCAGAATCACAGAAACACTTTCTTTCGGGCATGGAAGCCTCGTTGGGATTGGAAATGGTCGAAAAGATCCAAACGAGCAAAATCCTTCTCGTTGGCGCTGGAGGCATTGGCTGTGAGCTCCTAAAGAACCTGGCCTTGACGGGATTTCGCCACGTGCACGTCGTGGACCTTGACACTATTGATGGTAAGCTTCTCGTTGTCGAGATTCGACTAAGAAACCTACAGAATGGGGTATTTACGACTATATAGCGCCTTCGCTCACTCACACGTTTGTCGTCGCCACTTGTTAACCCCCTCCTTTTTCGAAGTCTCCAATCTCAATCGTCAGCTCCTCTTTCGAAGTCAGCACGTGGGAATGCCCAAATGCGAAGTCGCTTGTCAAGTTGCTGCGCAAATGGTTCCCGATCCGTCTGCTGTTCATTACATTCCGACCCACGGCAACGTTTGCGACAATACCAAATTTAATGTCCAGTACATTGGTCAGTTTGACCTGGCTCTCAATGCCTTGGACAATGTCGTGGCGCGGCGTCGCGTCAATCGTCTCTGCCTTGCAGCGAAGGTCCCTTTGATTGAAGCTGGAACGACGGGCTATCTCGGTCAAGTCAATGTCATTGACAAGGATTCCAACATTGCTTGTTTCGAATGCCGGACGCAAGAGACCCAAAAGGTATATCCAATTTGTACCATCCGGTCAACTCCTTCCATGCCCGTGCATACCATTGTGTGGAGTAAGGAATTCTACAAACTCTTGTTTGGCTCCAAAGTGGAAGAGAGCATGTTGTTTGAGGATCCAGCCGGAGATGAGCCGAGTACCTACATGCAGGCTGTCTTTGACTTTCGCGAGCAGTTTGATGCGCAGGCTTCTGCAGAGACGCTGAGTGCAACGACCGCGACGGTCTTGGCCAAACTTTACGTGGACGAGATTCAAAAGCAACTCGATATGGATCGCTACAAGACGGCGCGCAAGACTCCGGCTCCCTTGGATCTCGAAACCATTCAGACGGGTATCGCGTCCGCGCAAGAAAGCAAGTCTCCGACCCAACAGCCGGCGTACAAGTCCACTGACGTTTGGTCGCAACAGGACTGTGTCGCGGAACTTGCGGCGTGCTTGGCGCAAGCGGATCCAGCGACAGTGTTACCGTCGTTTGACAAGGACGACGATCTTGCCATGCGTTTCGTCACGGCCGCTTCCAACTTGCGCAGCTACGTGTTTGAGATTGCGCCTATTCAGTCCTTGTATTCTGCCAAGGGTATTGCAGGCAATATCATTCCCGCCATTGCCACCACCAACGCTATTGCTGCCGGTTTGGAGATTTTGCAAGCCTTTTTTGTCTTGCGCATGCAGCTGGAGAAAAAGAGCAAGACTGGAAACCTGCGAGACTATTGTCACTACGTCAACTGTTTGCGCGGTCGGACGCGCAACGGTCTCTACTTGACCGCGTCAGTCTTGGAAGCTCCCAACCCCAAGTGTTTTGTCTGTCGCAACGCGACCATACCTCTGACGATCAATGTCAACAACTGGACGCTCCAAGACTTGCTGGACAAAATTATCAAGAAGGATTTGGGTTTTGAAGAACCCACCGTGATGATTGATGGCGATATCATTTGGGAAGAAGGACAGGATGCCGATCGAGAGGGGTTTGTTATCAACTTGGCCAAAAAGCTGTCGGCGCTGCCGTGTGGGGGCATTCAGCACGGGACGGTCTTTAGTGTGGAAGACTTTTCGCAAGACATGATGGTCGATGTGGCTGTTACGCACCAAGAAGAGTGGGAAAAGACGGAGGACGAAGGCGAAGCCGATGAGCACAAGTTTGTGGTTGGTGGAACCAAGCCCACGGCTGCTGCCGTGCCGCCGCCGTCTACCGATGGTGACAAGGCGCCGCTAGTGGGTACCGAGGCCAAGGTGGAGACTCCCGACGACGATGACTCCGTGGTCCAGGTAGTTGATAGTCCTGGTGAGCATGGGAAGCGTCCATCGCCAGAGACGAATGACCATGGTCCCGCTGCGAAAAAGGCTAGGACTGGTAATGGAGATGCGGAGGATAAGGTCATTGAGATTGAGTAAGCGAGCTCTACTGCTGTAGCTCGAGGGTCTACTCTTATCGTACGGTAGTAGTAGAATTCGAAAACCCATCTACTATAAATGCTACACATGTTCCGGGGTAACCATTTCAATCTAGGAGCCGAACTATCGTCCAACGGAACACTCATCAAAACAACAACTACACGGCCAAGCTATCATTCTCGACCTACTGTAGTAGGGCTAGCTAGCTCGACTCCCTAGTCGTACTCTCTAGTAGCTACCTTGTACGTAGTTAGTAGTCAATTGTTGTTGCATTACGTTGCGTTGCATCTCGTAAGTCTCTATTTTTTCTTACACCAAGAATCCCAAGACATCACCGTTGGTCTTGGCCTTTTTAATGAGTCTCGTTCGAAGGTGATACGCTCCAGCCCATTCGCAAAACTGGCCAATGGCTTGACTGTGCAACGAAATGGCCTTGCCGCGAATCTTGTTGAGTTTTTCTTGGCCGAGGGCGATCTTGGCGCCGTAGACGGCCGGCGAAAAGATGCCAAACTTGGCCATGGAACCCATTTGCAAGTGCGACTTGCTGTTACGCTGCTGTTGTGGTTGTTGCTGCGCGACGGCAGCTCGTGGTCTCTGGGAGATGACAAAGGAGGAACCAGTCATCGCTCTAGTAGAGACGCCAAAGGCTGCCGCGGAGGAACCTAAAAGGGCCAATGCAAGAAGGAGCGATTGAAAGGACTTCATGGTGCTGCTGCTATTGAGCGGTTCGGGACGTGTATGAATGGTAGCGCAGACAATGGGATTGGCTCGTGGCTCGTGGCTAGGGTCGTTCGTCGGTTGTTTGTTGAGGTCGTCATCGCGATCTTCGCGTCTTCACGGTGCGGTGCGTGGCTCGAGGTTTGGTCATTCGCATGATGGCGCGAAAGACGACTGACGTGTTGTTTTGTGACTCTCCTCATTGTCACAGTGACTGTCACATACGATATGAAAGTTGAAGTTGATCGCTTTTTCATCGTGCTTTGTGTTGTTTTCTGTTTACTCATTGTTGTGAACAGCTGCCTGGTGTTGAAGCCCAATGCCCAAGACGTTCCCACCTACCCTTGTCCATACTGCATATTCCTTGAAGATGTATACCATGAGACCATCTTCGCTCATAAGAGCTCTGTTCCTTGCTGGAGTCGCACTAGCGACTTGCACCGACGCGTTTGCGCCCCAGCAGAAACTTGCCTCCACGCGATGCACGGTCCCAGCACTGTTCTTTGGTCTCCCCTCCTTCTTTACCCCCAAAAGCGAGGACGACGCTAAAGCCAGCAAGGCCACCAAGGCCGAGGCAAAGAAGAGCGAAAAGAAGATTGGACTCTCGGGTGTCCTTCAGCTCATTACGGCTGGTGCGGGCGCTCCGTTCCTTGGTGAGTTTGAAGGCGTGGACGAAGAAACGGGAAAGTTCATGTTTTCTTTAGAGGCCAACAACCTAGTGGACGAAAAGGGCAACTCCAAGCAGACGGCCATGCCCTACTTCGAAAATGGATGGGTCGATCCAGAAGATGAAGCAAGAGCCAAGGAAGGCTTCAAGTTTCCGTGGCAAAAGTAAAAAAAGGGACGGCTACTAGAACTGTAACAACGACGGCGACACACACTACTGTAAATGAGAATCTTTCGAACCACATTCCTCGTATTGAGCACCCAGATCGACATGCACCCATACCTGCTTTTTGTAATCCATGTACGCACCCAATAGACGACGCACACAAGCAAAATCTACCAATAATACTATCAAAAGTGCTGTATCATGCCTAATGCAAACGACTATCGCCTTTTTGCTATGTAATCTAGTACTGCACCAGCAGCGACTTGCTGAGAATAGCTAAAAGCCTTTGTTCGTCGAGCAATGCACCGAGACAATTGATTCATTCAGCGCGCAACGCAAGTGTCAGCACTTGATACCAAAAAAGAGCGGTCGCCGCATTGGCTAAAACAAGGGAGGAGGAGGATGCGCAAGAAACATGTCGAGGTTTACGACCTTCGTAGACTACTACTCGGCAAACCAGTCGTTGGCATGGGAACAGTCACGGCTGTCCTTAAGTCTAGATAAGGACGGCTTGGTCGATCTAGAGCAGACTAGACTAGACTACTGAAGCCACTCTCCGTTCTACTAGACTGCAGGAGTACGGTACAGTACTGCACTGCACTGTACGACTAGAGTAGAGTACGTAAGCGAGAATGGGGCCACGTCCTATTGTATCGAATAATATACTATGAAAAATAGGTCTCTGTGGCCTCCAAAGGTAGCTTCATCATTCGAGCTCTCGGCGGAACAGAATCGAACCAAAAAGAGCCCGCACAAGGCCATTTATCCAGTCGGACCAGTCGAACGCGGTGTTTCTCTGCCTGATTGGCTGGTCAAAAGTTGCATTGAACTTCTACCGGTACTACCGTAGACTAGTAGAGAGGGCGACCCGGCATACGATACCCAGTATGATGTTTTTGCCTTGAGAACCTTTTATCTTGTTGCAATCATATACCATTCGTCAGAACCGGAGACCAATGCAACCTCGTTTGTCTACCTCAACACCTCTACCCCTCTTACTCGTACATCAGTTGTGATCAGATCCATCATGGCGCCTACGGATGAAGAACCTGTTGCTGCTGCTTTGGAAGAACCAGCTGATGATGTCCCTGTTGCAGTTGATTCGGTCGGCGTGTCCAAGACGGTCAAGCGCTTGCATTCATCGCACGATAGTGGCATGGAGAGCTCGGTCTTTCGATTCAAGAACGTCAACTTTGTCGTTGGTAAAGGCGATGCGAAAAAGAACATCTTGACGGATGTTTCTGGTACCGTCAAGTTTGGACGTGAGTACTACTGTATCATGACACCAGAGTAGAATCATGCATATGGTGATGCTCTGCAGTTCAGAATCTCATTCATGTATCTTATTTTCGATTTGCTCGCAGACGTCTTGGCTGTCATGGGTCCTTCCGGAGCTGGCAAGGTAAGCTGAAGGATGACTAGTGGCTCTTGGTGGACGAGACGGTGCGATTATACATCTTTCGGAGTAATATAACATATGACTAACACGCACACGCCTATTTCTCCGTCTCCTCTTGTTCAAAGACGACACTTCTCAGTGCCTTGACTCTCGATGCTTTCTATGGAAAGCCCAAGGGATCTGTAAAGCTCAACGGCGTTCCCATGACCGACAAAATTTTCAAGCAACATTGCTATGTCGTTGTTCAGCACGACAAGCACTGGCCGTACCTTACTTGCCGCGAGACGCTTCGTTACGCGGCCGAATTATACGACGTGGTCGACAAGCAGGATTTGGCAGCCATCGTTGACGAAATTGTCCACAAGATGGGTCTCGACACTTGCAAAGATACTCGTAACGCGCGCTTGTCGGGAGGACAGATGCGTCGTCTTTCGATCGGTATAGCTCTGTTGAAACAGCCAACGCTGCTCTTTTTGGATGAACCCACTTCGGGTTTGGACTCGGCGGCGGCGGAAAACATTATGCAAGAGATTACCCGTGTTGCCAAGGAAGAGCGTCTCATTATTCTCTGTACCATTCATCAGCCCAGTACCAAGGTCTATAACGGCTTTGATGAAGTCATGATTATGAGTAAAGGGCGCCAGGCCTTTACTGGTGATGTCAAGGATGCGACGCCCTACTTTGACAGTATTGGCTATCCTCTTCCTGCCTTGACGAACCCTGCTGGTGAGATGTGTTGAGTGTCTTTGCTGCTTTGTGCCATTAATGCTCTCTCTCTCTAACGCTTTTCGTCGTTACAGAACACTTTCTTGACTTGGTCAATGCCGATTTCAGTGACGACGCCGAGGTCAATAAGATCTTGGACACTTGGGAAGAGAAGCGACCCGATGCTGGATCGTCTCACCACAAGAAGGAGGAAGACACCGAACAGGATGGAGTTGCGGAACTCAAGCGAGTGAGTCTCGCAAAGGAAATTGTAAGTTTTCCCAGGTATTAGGAGAGCTGTCCAAGATGGGTGGTGCACACTGACTCTTATCACTCACGCAACCATTCCTCGTTGATTCGATTGCCTTTCATTGTATTGCAGTCCATTATGTTTAGGCGCAGCGCATTCAATATCATCCGTGATCCGATTCTCTATCTGGGTCGCTGCGCTATTTTCCTTTTCTGTAACACCATCTTTGCGCTGGTGTACCTCAGAGCCAGGCAGTACGAGCAGGACCAAGCATTGAACAAGATGTGGCTCAACATTTGGTTGATTGCTATCCCTAGCAATATGGGAGTTGTAGCCGTGTACGCTCTCAACGACGAGTTCAAGACCATTCTTCGCGAAAGCAAGAACGGTATGGTCGGGCCGTTGAGCTACGTGTTTGCCAAGTCTCTTCTTGTCATCCCGATCATGTTCGTCTTTGCCATTTTCGCCTTGGCTATCCCCGCATTCGCCATTATGGACTTTCCCATCGAGACGTTTGGGGTGGCGATCATTCTCTGGGCTTGTCTCATTTTCGTCTTTGAGTGCGTCGCTGAATGCCTTTCGGTTTGGTTCGACGACCCGATTCTTGGAATGCTTCAGTTCATGAACTTTTGGTTTGGGTCGTTTCTCTTTGCTGGCTTTTTGATCCCCCTCCGTGATATGTACTGGCCGTTCGAGTTGTTTTACTACATTATGCCTTACGGGTATTACCTCCGTTCATCCATGTACAACTTCTTGCAGGATACAACCTGGGATGCATGCGACCCTGGCACGAACACTGAATCGGCCGTTTGCGTCACACCACCGGACGGAAAGGAGGTGTTGGGAGGAATCAATCTCGTCTACGCGATCGTCGATAACGAAGACACCATTGCCAAGGATATTGGCATTCTTCTCGCAATTGCTTTCGTCTACAAGTTCCTCTACATCGTCGGTGTCTTTTACAAAACGACAAAAGTCGCTTCGATCAATGAGTAGGTACATGGTCTCTCCCGATTTATGTTATTCGTAAGTTACGCATGCTCTTGATTTGAAATAAAAAAAGCAAACTATTAAAAGCAGTTGTTGATAGCAAGCAAACCTACCATGGGCTCTCTAGTAGAGGCGGTACGTTAGAGAAAGGCGTCTTCGTCGTCGTCCATGATTTCGTCTAGACCGAGATCTTGCAGGCGTCCAGGAGACGCCCCGTTCAACGGTGGACGCTGACTGGTACGGCTAGCTTTTCGTTTTGGGAGCGGATGCACTAATCCGGTAGTGATTGCCTCTAGCAATGTGTCGCACTGGATCCATTCCAGACCATATGATGAAGATGCTGTTGTCGTTCGTTGGCCGGATTTACGTCGCTTCGACTGCCTGCCATCTCGAGGCGTGATGACTCTCGAAAAGCCCATTCTCCGAGCTTCTTGGATTCGCTTTTCTAGCGCTGGCACATGACGCAGCTCTCCAAGCAACCCCACCTCGCCGACAAACGCAGTGTCCGATCTAACTGCTATCGACGTGAGACTGCTAACCAAAGCCATAGCCACCGCCAAGTCCGCCGAGTTACCCTCACCTCGGTCCAGACGCATCCGACCGACCACGTTAATGTAAACATCCTGCTTTGACATGAACATGTTGCAGCGTTTCTGCAAAACACCCATGAGCAATAGGAGACGCGAGTTGGAGATTCCATCCACAGTCCGGCGTCCAAATCCACCACCTCCAGACGCCGGTGTAACCAAGGCTTGGACCTCGACAGTTATTGCTCGCATTCCTTCCAGTGCAATCGCGATTGCGCAGCCTTCCGAATCTTCTTCAGTAAATCGATGGGCGAGGAACAACGACGAGGGATCGGAAACCGGTAGCAGCCTGCCGCTTGTCATTTCGTACACACCAACTTCGTCCGAAGATCCAAAACGATTCTTGGCAGCGCGAAGCACGCGCAAGTTGATACTTCCCCCAAGATCGGTACCCTCTAGATACAGCACAGCATCCACCATGTGCTCTACTGTTCGAGGACCAGCCACACCGCCAGCCTTTGTGACATGTCCCACGAGAATGACAGGAATACCCGTTGATTTCGCCAAACGCAAAAAGAGAGCCACGCATTCCTTTACTTGGGTGATCCCACCGGCAGCCGACGAGCCCCCCGCCTCGCAAAACATGGTTTGAATGGAATCAATGACAACCAGACCAGGTGGTTTACTGCGAAGGATTGCCTCGTTGCTGTTCAAGGCGGGCGGGGCAGCTTGCAGATACGATACAATCTGTTCCGCCAAGGTATCCGCGTGTGTCTCGGACAGCAACCACAGTTCAGGCTCTTTGATTCCCAAACGTGACGCTCGACTCGCAATTTGTTCGGGATTTTCTTCTCCCGAAACGTACCAGACGGGACCTTGTACGGGTTTGTTTGATTCTGCTGGAGCAAGAGGACCCAAACCGATTCCCGGTGTGGGTGTCGAAAGCGAAGCCACACTCCCCGCAGTTTGCAAGAGCAAGGTGCTCTTGCCAACGCCCGGATCCCCGCCAATCAGAGTCAAGGATCCGCGCATAATGCCACCCCCTAGCACATTGTTGAGCTCTTGATCGCCCGGAATGACGATTCGTTTTGGTCGTTGTTGTCTGTTGTTGGGTTTGGACGGATCCGAGGACGCGTTGTCGCCGTCGTCGTTGTCGCCGTCGTCGTTGTTGTTGTCGAAAAGGTCCGTAATACGGATCGGTCCAGCGGCGGTGTCGTCCATGGAAAACCACGAATTGGTTCGCTCGATATTGCTGTTGCTACTGCTGCTCCTCGTGTTAATCCTATTGCTACTGCTACTGCTACTGCCAAAGGACGTTCCAAAGAGGGGACGGGTCGCCTTTGTTGTAGTTTCTCTTTGGACGGCGTGTTCTTGAAATGTGTTCCATTCCTTGCACGTTGGACACCGACCCATCCATTTGACAGTCTCACTACCACAAGTGGAACATATATGAATCCTTGCCGTGCTGGAACCCGACGTTCCCATGGCCTTGCGTTGCGATGGCGACGAGCGGCCTCGATTGAGTCCGTACGCTGCGGTGGGAGGTGTAAAGCTTGAGATGTCCACGTCGGGTGGTTCGTCATCCTCTTCGTCGTCATCGTCATTGTCGTCATTGGTATTATCCGTGTTGGCTGCTCTCAAACTCCAGCTCCAGAAGTCGCAATATTGAAAGGGTACGCCGTGTTGAGGAGCTCTTGCCATGCTTCCGGTTGTTGTTGTTGTTGTTGTTGTTGTCCAGGCCAGAGCTTGTTGCAAGTGCCAAAACGCAACGACAAGGACGGTAAAGTGACTGGACATGCAGATCATCCGTCTCATGGTGCAGCGATAACAACGAGCCCCACTATCCAGTAGACTACAGCTATCCAAACATCCTTGTGACCCAGAGTGAGTCCAGATAGACAGAGCGCTTTTTTGGTTTTCCCAAAGAAGTGCATGGGCATGTACTATTTTACTGCAATGTTGTTTACTGTATATTCACACTCTTATATAGAGTACCTTGCCACGTGAGCAAACGAAGAAGCCTCCAACTTCTAACTTCTCTTTTGCTGACGCGTCTTGCTTCTCGCGACCACACAACCGTTGATTTATCGATTTTCTCACAAAATCTACTCGCGCAGCACCTCACATCAGTCACAGTCACACAGTCATCAGCCGATCCGATCCTCTTCCTCTTTGCACCATGATTGCATTCGACGACCTTCTCGCCAAGCTCCCTGGAACTAGAGGTACCAAGATCTTCATTACAGCCGTGTCCATTGTTGGTCTTTGTGCTGTTCCCGCCTTTGGTCTCCACAAGAGCAAAAAGGAAAAGCAAGGCGAAGATTTGTTTTCCTCGGATCGTCCCGAATCCATCCGCGGCGGTCAAGAGCGCATGCGCAAGGACGCTCGTCAAGCTCGCGAAGCCAAAAAGGTACAGCAGCAGTCGTAGACTGACTGACTGATTGTCAAATGTCGACCGATCCACCAGAGGCGCAGGCGCCAGTAGATGAATACGCGGCCCGAGCTGCCTTTGCCAGATTCATGCTGACTGGCAAAAATCATATGGAGAGTAAGCAAGCGCAAGAATCCTCCATTACACCCTTTAGTGTCTCACCAAGTCCAGCCTTGCAACTAGCCTTTACCAAGACACTCCGCAAGTACCAACCCATTGTTTCCGCCTTTTACGGCTGCCTCGTTCGAGATTGGCTGCAAGTGGACGACAATCTCGGTCAGGTTTTTTATTCCGTGGCGAATTTAAGACAACGCGTCTGGCTCACGAGTCGATTGCTCGCCAAGATCCAGCCACCGCAGGCGCAGACGCAAAATCCTCGTTGCAGCAACCGCTGGAAGGGGCGCGGCTTTGTGGACGCAAGTGCCGCGGTCTTGCCAAACGAAGATTTGCGGCTGGCTCTGACGCACGATTTGCTGCAACACGAACGCATGTTGGCGGGCGTGCGCAAACTTCTGGCCGCCATGAGTCAAGCGCAGGATGCCCTCGGTCGTCGCTTGGACGAATTGCTGTCGCACCACATGGACGCGTATGAACTAGTACGAGTCATGCAAGAGGAGGGGGACGATGCGCCGCCAGAGACGCTGGCAGCGTTGGAAGGGACCGCGGCAAAGGTGGAAGAATGTCAATTGCTTTACGTGCAAACGGCGCAAGACTTGTATCGCAAACAAACCTTGGCGGCGCGAGTGCTCGACTCGGCCGTTAATGACGCTTTGTTCTTTCGTGCCGCAGATCAAGACAATGACGACCTTGGCGGCGACGACGACGACATTGGAGCGACTAGTCCCAGGCAAGTGGCGCAGCAGTGCGTGGATGCGTGGCCACGGACGCACCGCTCGAGTCATTTGCGGTCGTCTGCTGCCGTCTTGCAAGACTTGATGCGTTACGCATGATACCCAGTAATGATAGAAAGTGTTTGTTTTTATATTGGAATGATTTTTAAAGATCTAGGTCATCGTCGGGATCTTCCTCATCATAGTCTTCAAACTCGGGGTCGTCATCTTGCAAAAAGATGCGAGGACCGCCCGCTGACGATGTAGTAGCAGCTGTAACTGTCGCCGTAGTTCTGGCGGCAGTGGCAACTTGTTTGCGGGGACCATCGTCGTCTTGGAGCTGCATCTTTTTGGGTCGCGCGACTGCCGCGCTGGCAGCAGTGACTGTCGGAGCAGCGGCAGCAGCAGAGACTGGACCAGCTGCGGTAGCGCTAGTAGTACCAGGTTCGGATGCCTCGGTGGCAATATCGTTCAAAACAGTGTCCACCATTACTACCAGTCGACGCTCGGTTGTTTTGGCGTCCGTAACGATGCGATAGGGCAAATTCTCCCGCACGAGATTTCCCGTTTCCCGAACGCCCTGTCGCAACAGCACGGCTTGACCTGCCGCGAGACACAGCACGGCCTGGGCCAGGTCTTCCAGCGCTTGGTGTTGGGCGGCCGGAATGGATTCCGTCAATACTGCTGCCACCACGGGACGCGCTGTCTGTGATAGGCGTTGGAGAAAGTGCATTGTGCGGCGTAGACCGTGTCGCAAGAGCAAGGGCGTGAGTGATTCCAGCACAATGGGTGTGTGGTTGGAGTCGGAGTTGGAGTTGGACTGATCGAATGGTTGCTGCTGCTGCTGCTGCAGTGTGCGTATCCGTTCTTCAATGGCTGTCGCCAATTGATCCAAGTCGTTCAAGAGACCGCCTCCTTTGTCGTGACTGTTATGATTACTATCATCGTCATCCCATCCAAAAGGATCCGTTGCGGAAGCGTCGAGCACAGTCACTCGACGCGTATTCTTCGCTAGCCACGCGGGTGTCGATCGACTGCTGGTTTGTACCCACAAGACAGTGCATGGCTGCTCCTTTTGCAACTCCCCCACAATGTAAGGGAGCCAAAGGTGGACGGCCTGCCAGTCTCGGGCGGCAGTTTCCGCTGGTGTGCGCAATCCAGCGCGACGATAGACGCTTTCGTCCTGCTGGTGCTGCACCGCCGCTGCGGTTTGCCGTGTCTGGAGACTTTGCGAATGCTGTACAAGAAAGAGATAAGGACTTTGCTGTTGTTGTTGAGGCGTTGATGACAACGTTGATGATGCTGATGCTTCTGGTAGAGAAAGCAGCTTGTGAAAGAGCTGCTCCAAACTGTCGTTCTTGGTGGTGGTGGTGGATGTCATGGTGTGAAGTGTGAAAAGAGTGTGTGTGTGTGTGTGTGGATTAGTAATTTGTGAAAAAATGGCTTAATTTATTTTGTTACTTTTTTTACTGATAAATCTACATATTTCCGGAACGTTTTCCGTTTCACTTGTTTGGGCCAATCAAAAATCTGTATTTTGAAAAAATGAGTGGACCCAGACCCAGGAACATTTTGTATTTTTGGGGATCCTCACAATGGCGCTGCAAGATACAGCAACGAGTAGTCTAGTCTAGTCTAATCTAGTCTAGTCTATCTGCAGTAGCACTGCGCTGTCAAGAAAGAATCATGACTGCGTTCAGCACTCGTTCAAGAACTTTGCTGATTTACGTTGTGGTCGTTGTTTGCTGTCGTTGCAGCAGTGCCTATTTGGTTTTTCCGCAACACCCATTTCTCTCGTCGACTACTCATGCAGCCCAACGACCAAGACGACGAACCAAGCACGCGACATGCGTATCCCGACACATGCGGTCCTTGTCTCCGCAGGAAAATCCCTACGCCGATACGCAAGCCGTTTCCAAATCCGGTGT
>Ga0307981_1003030_pt1 | contig 12990 bp, 10 predicted proteins | sample OrgLakmetagen987_FD_201849 | JGI IMG/M metagenome (GOLD analysis project Ga0307981, IMG submission 201849) | Saline water microbial communities from Organic Lake, Antarctica - #987 | ecosystem: Environmental > Aquatic > Non-marine Saline and Alkaline > Saline | place: Antarctica: Organic Lake... | reverse complement strand
CATCAACAAGGAAACGCAAGAGGGCCTCTACTTGTTGAAAGCCTCGGACTGCTGAGAGGCTGCAGTTGATGAGCGGTGCACGCTTACTCATCGACAAATGAGATTTGACAGTCACTGGCATTACTAAAGACATCGTACGGTCCTTGACCAAGACTTTCGCACAAGGTACGCTCAAAGGCGTGGTGCAAGGCAGCTTGCTCTTTGTCTGGCTTGGTATGTTTCTTTTCGAGATCGCGGCGGCGTTCGTCAATGCACAAGGGGCCGCATTGAAAGGTAATGCGAACGTAAAAGTCAAAAAAGTTGAAATACAAAACACGAAGGTTGCGCTTGTTGCCCCCCTTGCGACGCTTCTTGTGGTCCTTCATTTCGACAGCAATAGCCGTCAAGTCGTCGATACCAGTGTAGACGCTGTTGAAGGCTTGCATCCAAGCGTCATCGAAGAATTCGGCTTCTTGCGCGTTCACGTCGGCAGCCAGGTTGGCGACTGTTGTGACGGCTTGTTTCTGTTCGAGCTTGAAGACGTCCTCCTCGCCGCTGTCCTGCTGCTGCTCAACGACAATGCCTTTCTTGGCGCCGTGGACTTGAATGCACTGGAACGAAAGGATAGAGAGAGTGACAAGGAGGGAGAGAATGTTCATGACGTTCATGGTGAGTTGGTTGACTGGTGTGTATGGTGTGGAGCGTTTTTTTTGTGAGAGGAAAATCGTTGCAAAAACTGCCGTATTGTGAGCGATGCGTTTCAAAAATGTGCGTTACATGTACCCACAGGTTTGAATCTTTGATAAGTATATGTCGTATATATGTCTCAATATGACACTTTTAATTCGAATGAGTCGACCGTACGTGGAACGCTGTTCTCCAGCGCTCGCGGGTCTCGACAAGATGTTCGGGAGAACCGCTAGGCATGCGATGCTCCGATCTCCGATGCTAACGATGCCTCGATGACGATGACACATACATGACACCTTACTTTGCGCTGGCAGAGACGACCATTCCAACGCCCCCCCACCCTCTTGATACACCTCTACTAGCAACAGAGCAACAAAGGCTCTTCCTAGAGACGTCACGCACCGCTTACACTATCCGAACAGCTTTCATTGGATCTTATTGTCCCTAGTCTATATCCGTTTCTGCAATTGCACCGTTTCTCGAGAGAGACATTCTCCTGCCTCTACTAGAGACTGCACTGAGACACAATGGGGAATGTACAGCCCGTCAATGGATCCGGTCATCCCGGAGGCCTTCCTCCCGGTGCCGGTGGACACGGTAGCCCCAACGACCCGAGCAACCAGCAAGGAGGCCGTCCCACGTACGCGGGCGCCAGCGGTGGCGGATACATTCCACCCCAAGCGGGCCACCGAACCTACGCACCCGTCTTTGGTCACTCCGGATCCAGCACGCAACAACAGCAGCAACATCATCAGCAGCAGCAGCAACAAGATGATGCGGACAATATGCTGCGAACCGCCAGCGACGCGTCAATGACCATTATGGATGGCGATCCCCAATTGCAGTACTCTACCAACGCTGCGGCAGGGGGTACCGTGGGACAGATTGAAAACTGGTTGGACGACGATACCGTCCCTACTGTCTTTCGCTGGGAACACGGTGGTCGCCAAGTATACATTACGGGAACTTTTAATGGTTGGAGTCGACAGATCCCAATGCATCGATCGGGTAACGACTTTACCTACATTCACAATCTCAAGCGCGGCAAGCATGCCTTCAAGTTTATTGTGGACGACGAGTGGCGCTTTGCTCCCGATCAACCAACGGTCGCGGATATAGAAGGTCGCATCAACAACTTTATCGATGTGACGGACTTTAAAGCCTACACGGGCGACAAGGATTTTGAAAAGGAAAAGGCTGCGGCGCACTACGGTGCGGCGGAACCTAAGGATGGGGAAGACGCTGTACCAGAGAGTAGCGAGGATCCAAAAGCGCCCGACAAGGATGGAGAAGTGTTTTCACACAACATGCCCGATGTGGACGATTATACCAAGGAGCCCCCGCCGCTGCCTCCGCATTTGCGTCATATTATTCTCAACAAGCCACCGCAGTTGCAAGATACGGCAGCCTTGCCGGTTCCCCAACACGTGGCCTTGAATCACTTGTATTGTACGGCAATCAAGGACAATATGATGGTCTTGGGTATTACGCAACGCTTCAAGACCAAGTTTGTTACGACGGTTTACTATTCTCCTTGTGCAAGCAAGTAATAAGACTTTTTTTAAAAAGACGTGACAAGTAACAAAACGACGCTTAACTTCTCCAGCTTGAATGGTGCGGCTGATAGATGTTCTTGTTATATAGTCTCTAAGTGCCAAGCAAGAGCAGTGTGCATGTATCAGCCTCTCCCTTTCACGTATCTACTATTCTTCCTTCTTAACTTCTTCGGTCATGCGACGGATCTCAGTGTCATCAGCCTTATCATCATCAAAGCCACCATCGCCGCCAAAGCCACCGCCTCCACCAAAGCCACCACCTCCACCAAAGCCACCACCTCCGCCAAAGCCGCCTCCACCAAAACCGCCGCCGCCTCCGCCGAAACCGCCTCCATTGTCGAAATCGCCAAAGGTCCTTCGCGGAGCACCCTGGACAAAGGCTCCCATGGGACCCGTCACATGATCCGCCCGGACGCGTCCACGCTCGTCAGCCTTGGAAGTGAACTCGACCGGTTCTCCTTCCTGTATGGTAAATAGTAATGTAATAGAATAGTAAAAATGGTTGGGAGTCGTGAGGGTGAGTTACGAATGGGAATGGAACAAAGATTGCTGCCACAGAACAAGCCTTTGTGCAGCTCTTTTAGAGCACAACACTTGAGACTACAAAGCACGTACCGCCAAGGAACGAAAGCCTTCCGAGTGAATCGAAGTCTGGTGCACAAAGATATCCTCCGTGCCGTCTTCAGGGACGATAAAGCCAAAGCCCTTCTTGACGTCGAACCACTTGACGGTTCCACTCTTGGAGGAAAAGAAAACGCGCAGAGTGTTACCAGTGCTATTGCTGGTAAGTCTGCTACTCTGTGTAAGGACGCTCTTGGCGAATGTGGACAACATGATCGGGTAAGGTAAGGTAAACTAACTACTGAGCGTTGCAAAGAAGAAGATGGTATTCTCTTGTTGTGCGTGTTGCGTGTTGCAACGAGGGAGAGAGTCAGCGGTTGTTTCACGAGGAGGGTGGCGAATGAATCAATTCTTCGCGGTTTCCAGAAAAATCGACGGTCGAGGCTCTCTCGTCCGTCCATCGCACGGGTTACTCTCTTCTCCTTCGTGGAACGTCCAGCAAGACGGTGAGCCATGCTCCATAATGCATTTGTGGCGCGAACAACTAGAGAACCCCCGTCTTAGCGCCCTTATTGGACCAGATGGAGATATGTATTCTAATACCGGTATCGGTACGGTAGCAATGAAAGCTTTACTAGTAGACTAGTAATACAATTGGAGAAAGTTAGAAATACTCAATTGCTTCTCGTCTCGCATCGATGATAGTTTAGCCGTTCAGAGCATGATACGCCACAGCTCCAGTAGGAACCAAAAACGCTCGGGATCTAGTACTAGTATGGCGTATCGGCCGTGATTGCTTACACACTAGGTGCACCAGCGGCGGGCGCTGTGAAATCACCTAGGAAAATACTGGGATTCAGCTGGAGCATCGAGTAGAGGCAGCTCAAATGGAATTCAGGACCATCTTCTTCCGCGGTACTATCGTTCAAAATATCCAAAGCGTTGACCCACTCCGTTCTTGTGGTTGTACTAGAAGTCACCAATCTTCCACGGCCCGCCTCATTCATAAAGCCTTCAATATGCAGCCGATCCCGTTGCATTCGAGTCTCGTCGCTCGCGTCACTTTTCAGCAGAGGAAGACCCATCGTGATCGCTGTATTGGTCTTTGCCATCAAAGCGAAGGCTTTGTAGGATGCCACATCCAAGTGGTCCAGAGGGCGCTCAGACTCAAGGCCATCGACTGTTTTGTATGCGCTGCTCAAATGGATCTCACGTAGAGTTGTGTTGACAGTCAAGGCTTTTGCAAGAGCAACGCCCATTTGATCGGTAAAACCGGTCGTACTGCCTAGTACAAGTTTCCGCAGACTACTGTCGCAACCAAGAGCAGCAATCATTGCTTTTAAAGCTTCAGTTGTGGCCAATGTACAGGAGATTAAAGTTCTTGTCAGCGCTAGCTCTTCGAGGTGAAAGCGACCATTTCGAATCTCCTCGGCGACCACCAGCCAACTATCGACACTCCCCTCCAACTTCAACTCCTTTAGACTCGGGGATCGAACGAGACTTCGAATATCCTGAGGAGAAAGCGTTTGGTTCATACACACGACTCTACGGACAGAAGAGGAGGATACAGCTGCTTCAATTATCAGAGGAATTCGCGTCGTTGTCTGCGTCCTTGCCCACAAATTCAAATCTTTGAGTGTCCCGTGGTGTCGAAGACTCTGCGCCAGTGTAACCTCTCCAATCGGATCAGCTGGATCACTTCCAAATGAGGCAATGAACAGTTCTTCAAGCGAGCTAGCACTATCAACGGATTCCGCGATTACTTGCAGAGGATGGAAATCGAGAGACCCATTTTCCCAGGCCACCACTAGATTCTTCAAGCATAAGATGCTCGCGAAAGCCAGCAAAAGGCGACACCATTCACTCTCAGTAATACCCAAGCTCTTATGAGAATGGCATTCGACAACGCGTATGGTTTGGTTCGACCGAAGCGCCTGCAAGAGGTCGTTGAAGTCGTCGTACTCATTGGAACGAGATCGAGGACGAAAGCATAACGCAAAGTCGAGCTCGATCTCATCTGGACCACTTTGGATGTGCTCCAGGAGCTCTTTGGGAGTCATCGTGGTGTAGGATGCAGCAAGTACGGTCAAGGGAATAAGGCTAAGTCGGAGTACTCTGTCGACAATGTGTGTGAAATTTTAAAATGTGAGATGGTGTATGAGCGATGAGGCCATCCACAAGAGGCCTTTGAGAGTGGCGGAGAGGCCTCCATCTACAGTACTTGTAGCTACAGTACGTAGGATTTGGATAGGCCTTGAGTGTAAGGCATACCGATATCGGGACAGTACTTTAGTAGCGTTCAGTATCAATAAAGCCCAGGCCGTTTGTTGAGATGAGAGTTAGGTAGCGGTACAGTAGGTGAGAGGCCTTATCGCTCCTCATTCATAAGTAATGATTACAGTACATCTATTTTTGAATTTTTACTTCTTATAATAGTGTGTATTTCATATCTAAAAAGCCTCTCCACACACATTCCAACTTACTTATGACTTCAATATCTCTCATGTCTCGAATAGTAAGCTACATTATAACTATATAAATTTATGATTGGATACTTAGGCTTTTCGCGTACTGAGAATAATGTTTGATCGGATATCCTGACGCACGTGCCTAGACTAGTCATCGATGAACTGTAAGAAGTTGCATCGTCATCTCGTCCGAATGGCCTCCACATCGAACTATCGTCCTCACAACTCCCATATTCTACCGGTCAACCAACACCTCAAAAAAAAGATTAAAGATGAGGGAACTTATCGATATGAACAACATGGCTGTTTGCGCTCTGCAACAAGGAAGACCCAAGAAAGCCCTTGACCTACTATCGGCGGCAATGGCAAGCCTCAAGGATCACTTTACCAATAAACAGCAACAAGAAGTGGTGCACAAATCCACCAGCATGTCCATGCCCACACCCATTACACCATCACCACCGACACCAACTGCGACCGAGACTCCGTCCCAACGTTGGAAGCTTCCGCGTTGCGTCTCTGACTCGTCCATCGTAACCGATATCGACTCTTGTAGCGACGAATACGACGATGATTGGTCACTCGACGTGGAAATGATGAAAGACGACGAAGAACCGGTGGTACCGTCGGTTCTCAGCGTCACCTGCGGGGTCATTTCCTCCCACAGCGACGGCCTGGTTCTGAACTACACCAAAGCCCTAATGATCTTGCACGGCCTCAACGACTTTGAGGTACTCGCAAGTGTTGTACTCTATAACAAGGCTATCGTGTATCACGGCCGAGCCATTGGAAGAGGCAGCTCGACTCTTTTGACCGAGGCGCTCAAGCTCTACAAGAGGGCCGCGCATGTCATCAAGATCAAGCAGGGGAATAATAGAGTGGACGACTTTGTTCTGTTGGCTTGTAACCACAACATGGCGCACATTTACTCGTGTCAGTTCTGCTCTGAAGAGATGCGCGGGTGCCTTGGCGTTACTCGCTTTCTTCTTACGCAAGCCTCGACACTGCGATTTCTCGACGAGGACGACATGGAATTTTTCTCGATGACTGCCTTGCTGGAAGGCGAGGGCATTCGCCTCGCTCCAGCAGCTTAATTGTGGTCATAGGAAGTCATATTATTTGAAAGGCGACGAGCACACGACCTTCTTCTAGGCTTGACTAGCCGCTATCCTTTTCTATTTAAATAAAGTAAAGTACCCAACTGATATAAACACATATTTATGTTCATGCTCATAATTTACTGTCCTATCAACGCTTGCTTGCGATAAGGGATAAATCGTCAAGGAATTGCACTGTTGGCATGGTATCAAGAGTGGAGTAAGGCTAGCCCTGGAGACACCAAGTACTCGTGCTTTCAAGTCGCCGGAAGAGGGCAAGTGCAGTTTCGAAAGCCCTCGCGACATCCGCATCGAACGAGCAGAAAGCCTCTATAATCGTTAAGAGGCCAGCCTATGATCCACAAGCGATAACGTACGCAACAATAGTCTAACAACTAGCCAGACACTATGAGACACTTGAATCGACAGTTGCTGATGTGCAACAAAGGAGGCCCTCGCAAGCCCTCCAGCTGTTCTCAACAGCACTAACGGCCCCCAAGGGGCACGTCGATCAATTGCAACCGGGAGTCATGCGAAATACCCTCCTCTGCAGTCGCCTCTACAGTATGTACTGCAGTAGAGCTAGACACGCTTCGATAGAGCATCCAAACGAAGAGCTACTAGCATCAAACTGGAAGTTTAGCTTTACAGTAGGTAATGTCTGCATCCAATCCAATTCATCAGTAGCGGCCTCTTCCTCCACGTCTTCCACCACCGCGATAACCTCCTCCACCACGGGGAGCTCGGCTCTCCCAGCCACCACGTCCTCCGCCACCGCCTCGAAAGCTTCCACGCCCACCTCCACCGCGGTCGTTGCGATAATCTCGAGGTCCACCACCGCCGCGTCCTCCGTAATCATCTCTACCATACCGATCGTTGCAGCGATCTTGGTGGTAGGATCCCTGGTCGCGATCTCCGCCACTTGACTCGGAACGGGGGCGCTTGGGAGCGCGGCTGTCTCCATCTTCAGAGAAACGCTGCGAATCCAAAAAATTACGAGAAAAGGTTAGCATGCGATCCAGCCGGAAAGATACTACACGTGTATCTGCAAATCGGCCTAATGCATTTTAGAGTTAACTTGTAGAAGGTCGATTCCTAGATGCGTTCTCCAATTGCATAGCAAGACCAAGGCAGAAACGCTAACCGTGTCTGCACGACCAATTGCCACTACAACGACACGAAGCCAACATCACTACGCTGGAAAACACGCAACAGGCAAGGGAAGCCAGGACTGCAAACGACAACAAGCACTTACATCATCCTGCGACGGAGCATCTACCGATCCATTGCCATGGTCACCACGTCCACCACCATTGCGTCCACCATATCCTCTACCACCTTGGTACCTTCCACCTTGGTCAGCTCGTCCCCTGCCGCGGTAAGAACGATCGCGATAGCCCTCTTGGTTTCCAGTGCCTCCGCTATTGTAACTACCGTTGTCGTTTCCTGTGCGTGGTCCACCAACTGCACCACCGGCTGGGCCCATGGCGTATCCCACAGGCGGACCTCGGCGTCGATTGGGCTCACGCCGTCCACCACTACTCTGATGGGAATCCGTCGTGCTTCTAGGGGACAGCGCATCTTGTCTGTTATCAGTCGCCCTGCCGCTAGTCTGCTGTCTAGGCGGTTCCCTTGGCGCTGTGATCACGGGTGCTGGCTTGGGACTGCTCTGTCTTGCTTGATCAGTTTCGTTGGCTTCTTCCTTGACTGGAACCTTTTCGACCTTCGGCACCTCTACAGGCTTGTCCGTAGCCTCGACCGCTCCATCATTCTTACTGACAGGTTCTTCCTCCTTGGGTTCGTCAACTTCCACCGCAAACACATCCCCGCCAAAGGGATCGTCGTCGCCTCCTCCAAAAGGATCATCCTCTGCTTTCTTTTTCTTCTCCGCAAGAGCTGCGCGTCTCGATAGAACGACACCTTTGTCGGTGCCGTCGCCTTCCAAGAGAGAAATCGTAGCGCCCATGTCATCTACACCATTACCTGTATCGTCATCCACTTGCTTTTCAATCTCATCCATCTTGTCCATGACTCCGATGACAAACTGCACCGCAGCTTTACGGAGTGCGTGGTTCGCCAGAATATCATCCGGGCTAACACCTTCCATACCAGTTAACGGACAGCGAAAGCCACCCTGCGTCAAAGCGTCACGGATACAGCTATCGCAGGTTGTTCGACCCTCTGGGTCCCAGGGAAGAATCATGGCATCTCGTACCACATCGTGGCAGATGGAACACTGCAAGTATTCCGGAACAGTCGTGCCCGTGACCTTGATGGCGTATTCTAGATTCTTTTTGCTACTTAGCGCGTTTTCCGACTGTCCTCCGCCGCGATTGACCAACTCTTTGAAACCGATCGTATTGGGCTGCAACAGCGGCATGTTTCCACCTTCACCTTCGGCGTCTCCATCGGTAGCTGGTGGAGCTGTCAAGCTAAGAAAGGTTCGGGGAATGCCCGTGGCTCGCTTTTTGGGCTGCAACTGCTTCTCCTGGTCTCGCAACTCTGGATCCGCATTCGGTCGCTGCCGCGGCGCAAAGTTTCCTTGGTGGCGAGGAGGTCCTCCTGTGGGTGGTCCCGAGCCCGCTGGTCCTCCGGAACGAAAGTTGCCAGGAGCCGCTGGACGCATGCCACCTCGCGATAGCCCCGAGGACGAGCTGGCCGCTTCCGTGGCCGCTCGGAGCGCTGCTAGTTCCTTTTCTTCGTTATTGTCGGCCGCAGTAGTACTGACAAACTCGTCGTCCTCGTCCCGGGCGCGACTATCAATGTCGTAAAATCCCCCGGGTGTGCCTACCGCGGGTGGTGCCATGCCGTGCTGCCCTGCGGCACCTGGACCACCGCCGCCGCCGTACTGGTTGCGGGCCATGCGGGCCAAAAAGCCGTGGCCCTTGGCCGCCGGCAAGCGCTGTACGACAATGCGGGTACCGCGTGGCAAGAGCATGCTTTCGTCCGTGTATTCTTCATTGGTGGTTGCGTTGCGAACCGACAGGTCAAATTCAATCGAGCCCTGGTCCAGCTTTTTGGCCGTGACAATGGCCTTTTTGACATCAAAGAGACGCGCTGCGGATCCTGGCAAGGGGAGAGCCTCAAAGGTCGTCCCGGAACGAAACTTGTACAAGATTGTCGACGACATTTGATAATCAAGAGAGTCCAACCAAAGGAAAAAAGACACACGCAAGAAAGAGTGCTAATTTTACTCGAGAATGGGGCAGCAAGTACTGTATGTAGTTGTCTAATCTCTCTGGGATACTGTAGATACGTATTGATATGCCGTTACAGTCCAATCAGAAAGGCTAGTGATGACTGAATACTGTATGTATCCGAGGCTCTGGTTCAGCAGTTACGGAGAGTAGTCTCAATCTCAATCTCAGTTCTTGTGCCTTGCGTCTAGCTTTTCGGATTTTCAGTATCCAAGGAATAAATCCAATCGGAATCAAAGGAATGAATCGAATCGAGTAGCAAGACGCTAACTCTGAGGCTCGAGAATGATACCGTGCGTACTACTAGTCTCGGTAGTAGAATCGATGGATCGATGGATGGATCGCTCGCTCGCTGGATCAGTCAGTCACCGCTTACAGCAAAAGCTGTGATGACCAAGGAGGAGTACCGGTATCAAGTATCAACTATCAGCAAAGATACGATTCGATACGATACGGTTCGATCCGTGTGCGTAATAACCCGCGGAACGATCTTTGGCGACTGGAGTGGTCCGTTCGTCTCGCTCACAAAGACAAGGGAACTGTGTCTTGTGAAGCGCGCAATCGTATGAATGCGTAGTGCAGAGTAGATAAGTCGATGGATAACCGTCAATAGTTGTTACAGTATCCCAAACGTCGCTTGTAATCTATGCCGTTCGCTGCAGCCAACATTAACATTGTCTCTTCCTATTTCTTTCTTTCTTCTACTGGATTCGATCGTCGCTCCTCTCGTCGCGAGGTTAAACTAGCAGACTTAATCCTTTATATATTTCATGATTCTTCATTCCTTATTCCAAAGCGATCACTCGAATGAATCAAAGTCATCGAGAAGTCTCACAGAGTCATTCTCGAATCTCAAATCTACAAATGACCCGAAATTAGGCATTCTGCGAAACCCGGCATGCATCCAACAGTGTAACATTGTGTCTACGATCAGTCTACGAACAGCAATCAACGGCCTCTTTTCTGTATCGATAGGAACAGTGGTCTACTAACAGTCTAGAGATCCTTCTGTCCCTGCTGCCGCTACTGTATTCCATAGGAACCAGAGAGAGAGAGAGTCTCGTACATTCACAGCAGTATGGGTTGTGGAGCTTCAACGGAAAGCGCCGCCACCGAGGGGCATCCCGGTGCGGATGACGGCAAAAAGGGTCTCTTGGATCATCGATCCGAACACGTTAACGGACCCCAGCATCGCACTCCCATGAACGGAGGGAAAGCTGCAAAGCCTGCTGCAAAGCCTGCTGCTGCTGACGTCAAGCCCAAGCCCCCTCCTCTCAAAACTGTGCCTTCCAAACCCGTCAATCGCGCTCATGATCGCGTCGATGCCAGTACCGCAACCACCACGTTCGAAATTGGCGGCATCAAGATGCGTTATGCCTACGTGAGTCAACGCGGACATTACCCCGACGATCCTTACAAGGCCAACCAAGATGCCTACTGCATACAAGAAAAGCTCATGGCAAACAAGTCAAAGGAAGACGCTCTCTTTGGTGTCTTTGATGGACACGGAGGAGCCGGAGACGCATGTGCCATTTTTGCCAAAACCAACTTGCCAGTGACTGTCAAGAACCGCATCAACAACACTCAAGCCAAAAGTGGAGACAAGCAGCTCACCAGGGATCAGATTCAAACCTGTATTCTCAAGGCGCACGTCGAAACTAACAAGTCTTTGCGTCGCAACCAAAAAATTGACGATTCGCTCAGTGGCACCACGGCCATTAGCATGTACATGCACGGTGGCAACCGCAACCGCATTACCATTGCCAATGTGGGCGATTCGCGAGCCGTCTTGGGACAGCAGGCGCCTGTCGCTCGTAATGGACAAGAAAAGGCAAGAACGCTCAAGGCCTTGCCGTTGAGCCGGGACCAAACGCCCTACCGAAAAGATGAACGTGCGCGTATCCGGGCGACGGGTGCCCGGATCTTGTCGTTGGATCAATTGGAAGGCTTGGAGCCGATTGTCGATGGAGAGTCCGAAGGTGGGGACAACGACTTTGAGTTAGGAGAAGAATTGGACGAAGGAGGTGATCCTCCTCGTGTCTGGGCTGCCCAGGGTGACTATCCTGGAACAGCCTTTACTCGTTCCATCGGTGACGCCATGGCGGAAGAACTGGGTGTCTTTTCCGAACCGGAACTATTGACGCGTGAAATTACTCCGGACGACAAGATTATTGTCTTGGCCAGTGACGGTGTCTTTGAGTTCTTGACTAACCAGAGTGTCATTGATATCTGTGCCAAGTTTGCCGATCCCTTGGAGGCGTGCCGTGCCGTGGTGGCAGAAGCCTACGAATTGTGGTTGCAGTACGAGTTGCGAACCGACGACATTACCATGATTTGCATGTTTTTGGACGAGGTTGCGCCCGGGCCCGACCGAAGAGGCAGTGTCGGGTCGTCCGTGGGCAGCTCGCAGAACTTTGACGCACCCGAACCGATCCCCGCCAACATGTTGGATGACGACGTCGACAACTCGGTCATGTCGTCGGAAGGGTTGCGTCCTGTCCGTAAGAAGGTGTCCAAGGAAAAGTCCAGGTCGATTGAAAAGCTCAAGGAGATTGGTCGCGCCAGCGCGCACTCTTCCATTGAAGAACACGTGGACTGGAGAGAGCTGGCGACCGAGAAGACAAAAGAAGAAAAGGAAGCTATTGCGGAAGCAATCAAGGCTTCCATCATGTTCCGCAATGTGAACGACAAACAGCGCGAAATGATCTACTCGTGCATGGAGTCTGTCAAGGTCAAGGCTGGAACGTGGGTCATTCGTCAAGGAACGGTCGGAGATCGCTTCTACATTATTGACGACGGCCGCTTTGAAGTGCGTCTCGTCCCTGACGACGAAGAAGACGAGACTGGCGAAGGTGGTAACATTGTGCATGTCTACGAAGGTTCGCGAGAGAAGAATGCTCATCCCGCGTTTGGTGAATTGGCCTTGATGTATTCCGCTCCTCGTTCCGCGTCGATTGTTGCCCAGACGGACGGTCACTTGTGGGCCTTGCACCGATCGGCCTTTCGCCAGGTGCTCGTTGAAGCCCAGGACCACCGTCAAGAGCTCAAAAAGGTCTTGGGTGAGATTCCCTACTTTCAGTTTTTGGACTCGGACGCCATTAACAGCATTGCCACGATTATGGACGAACGAACCTTTGGTCGCGGTGAGAACATTACCGAGCAGGGTCGCCCGGGTCAGACAATGTACGTGATCCGATCTGGCAGCTGCTACGGAGTGCAAATGTCTCAGACTGGTACGAAGCGATCCACGTTCAAGGCTGGCAGTCACTTTGGAAGCGAGGTTTTGTCGGGCGAGTTGGGCACGGAAAAGTACGGGACGACAGTGGTTTCTCTTGCCACCACGACGTGCTGGCAATTGGAAGCGGATGTGTTGAAAAAGACCATGGGACCTCTCTTGAAAGCGGCCGCAGCCTAATTCTGCTACCGTACTGTTGAACGATAC
>Ga0307981_1003028_pt1 | contig 12994 bp, 8 predicted proteins | sample OrgLakmetagen987_FD_201849 | JGI IMG/M metagenome (GOLD analysis project Ga0307981, IMG submission 201849) | Saline water microbial communities from Organic Lake, Antarctica - #987 | ecosystem: Environmental > Aquatic > Non-marine Saline and Alkaline > Saline | place: Antarctica: Organic Lake... | reverse complement strand
GAAAGTCATCTGCTCCTAGCCTGGTGAGCCACCGACACAAACAATCAACAAACAAATAGAACGCAATACCGTACGCAATGGGATTGGCGTGTTCGAAAGCTTGCTCCAGCTGCGGGAACTGATTCATCCATCCATCCGATCGCCATATAGCCGAGAGGATACATACAGAATCTCCCAAAGGAGCGAAATGAGCGCCCGGCAAATTCTGAGAGACGCGGGTCCAACGTGGTTGGCCGGCATGGCCATCAGTACGCCACTCATTGCCCTCTTGCAAGGTGCGTTGCTGCTTCAAGATTATCGATCCAATCACAGTCACGCTCCACGTCCCGACATGCCGGCTCGAGGAGTTGTTGTTGTGGGTCCCAGCAATAACAATAACGCAACAACAACGACGACGACGACGACGACGACCAACATGGATTCTTCGTTGCACTACATGGCGACTTCCACCACCAATACTACTACTACATATTCGACGACGACAGCATCCGTTGGTAGCATTCTGTATCCCAGGATCGTCAAACCACCCGCACGCGAAGAACCACCCCTTCGCTTGCTGGTGATTGGTGATTCCTTGGCGGCGGGTGTGGGCATGAGCCGGTCGGGTACGCCCGCGTTGCCAGAGGCTATTGCGAGGGGTTTGTCGCAAGCGGCCGGGGGTCGCGCCGTTTACTGGACCTGTGTGGGTACTCCGGGACGCACGGCGACGGAAATTGTTCGAGAGATTCGGCACTTGGACGATGTCGTGGACAAGAACAATACCGAGAGCAACAAGAACAATACCGACAGCAACAACACTACTTTAACAGACCAAGCTACAGGAACGATGCTACCGGAGAAACTACGAGCCTGGCAAGCCGAATCACGGTGGAAGGCCAGTGAGCGTTTGCGACTGACCAAGCTTCGGACCCAACGGTGGTTGCAGCATCGAAAACAGTCCGCGGTGGTGCAAGAAGAAGAAGCAGCAGTAGTAGCAGCAGAAAATGCGGCCGCCGCCAAGCGTATCGCACAGTGGTGGACACGCAAAGTCGCCGAGATTCGACGTGACGTGCAAGAATTCAAGCAGATTGCTAGTTTGAAAGACGACGACGAGTACAACGAAATCAATGAAGATGACAGCGACGACATTGACAAGCCACGGGCTCGACAAGAATACACACCGCCACCTCGTACTCTGGATCCAGAACTTGTGGGAGAATACGACATTGCCATTGTCCTGACGGGCCTCAACGATCTGAAGGATTCCTTTCTACCGTTCATGATGTCGGCGCAGCGACTGAAAAAGCTCGAAGAGGCTAGACAAGAGAGTGGAAGTTTGGGACTCAAAGACGAGCTGATGCGAGTGGTGCACGCTCTCAAGAGCCGAATGAATCTCCTTATCCCACCAGTAGGAGACAAGGGTGCTGCTACACCATCTTCAGCCCTGAAAAGTAGTATCGAACATGTTGATGCTTCAAGTAGTGACACGACAATAGAGACGCTCGAAGAATCCAAGGAAAAGCACGGATCCGCAGTCGTAGTCTTTCCCGCCCTTCCATTCTCGCCGAGCAGTTTTAGCCAGCTGGCTCCACTCAGTTGGTTTTTGACGCCGCTGGTTCGAATGATGGATTCAAATAAACGGAATCTCGCTGACATGTATCCAGACACTGTGGTCTACGTGGAGACACCTAGTCGTAAGTGGATCTTGCTATTGCCGTTATAATGGCGTGCTGGTTGACTTTATATTCCAACTCACGCCCTCTTGTTTATGTTCTACTCTACAGCTGCCTTCTTTTCTCAGGCCGAGGCCAAAAAGGGCCCGAAATGGGAAGACGTTGACTCTAGAAAAGAACGCGTCTTGCTCAAGCTCACGGATATTTCACATAACGTTCGTGAACGGGTTGAAGAGACCATGAGGCAGCACTACAAGGCGTGGGTACTCGATGCCGAGGAGGAGGAAGAAGGTTATTACGACATTGTCGCAGACTCTGTCATTCACTCTCATGATCACCCATCCAATCGTTACCCCGGAGCAACCTTGCTAGCTTGCGACGGTGTTCATCCCAACGACATTGGTTACGAGCTTTGGGGGCGTTACATTGCTTTGCAGATTACAAAGACGCAAATCGCAAAGGAAGAGAAATACTCTAATAGCAGCTAGCTAGTAGACTTAGACAAGCAGTTTCTTCAATCCAAGTAGACTAGTACACTATTCGTAAGCTGCCAGCTTTTTGCAGGTCTGACTTATCAATTCAAAGCGGCAGTGATAATTTCAGTGAGCTGGTTTACCATGAGCTGGTTCGTACCGGTACCTTCAGCTACTTTGATCGTAATGATCATCATGGGGTCCGCCGACTTCTCAACGTTGGACTGCAGCAAAAAGATGCTCCCACTGTTCGTATCTTGAGCGTAAAGGAAAAACTTGAATTCGCCTGGCAATTCTCCACTTGCCATTGTCATTACGTTCACGGAAGCAAGGGCGGCCTCGACCTGGTTCGTCGAAGGTGGAAGTACTCCAAGTGGAGCCATGGAGACAATAGAATCAGCGTCTGGGATAGACTCCCATTTGCTTTGGTATTCTTCGCCCGTCATGGCTGCCGAGGCGCTCAAGGAAATACCAGATGCATTTGGCGCAGGAGCCGGGGCAGAGGCTGCAGCTGGAGGCCCTCCAAAGCCCAAAAGGTCACCGTCACCCTCGTATGAATTAGCTGGTGCGGGAGGGGGAGCCGCCACGGCATTCATTTTTCCAACCGAAACGATACTACCGGCGTCGCCTGCTGCCAGTGGATGGTCATCTGGCATCTTGACGTACTTGATTTGGTATTCTGGAACGATAAAGTTCTCCGACGTCTTCCCGTAGACGATGGAAAGCGTGTTGAACTCCTCCATCAAGTTTGCCAGTTGTTCCTCATCATCTTCTTCGGAGAACCTGACGCTTTCTGGAATTACAGTGTAGGTCTTGATGACGTTCTCAATAATCTTTGGATCCGTGTCCGACTTGAGCATGCGGTAGTAGAGCAAGGCACGGTCGTGCGAGTCTTGGGAAGATACATCGTCAGTCGCCTTTGCTAATAGTCGTCCCAACATCTTTTGCATTTCAGGAGGGCGCAAGAAGAAGAGCTTCATTGCGCATCCAAGCAATACATCCTTGACATTGGCGTCTTCAATGTCGTCGTATGAGTCAATAAGTTTCTCAATCGCGTACGGTGCTTCGGGGACAATTTCGCCACATTCTCCGAGCAAATAGATAATACTAGCCTTTCCCGAAGATTCGGAAATGTACTTGAGACTCCGGACCAACGGAGGCGCCACCAATGTCTTTAGCTCAGGTTGCTTTCGCACAATCAGAGTCAACGCCGTTGCGGCTTCACTACTAATGTGTTCAATGCCAATGTCCAGCATTTCGACCAATCGGCGCGAGATGCTTTCGGCAGCACCCGGTCCCCCCTGGTTGGTACAGGCAATCTGCGCCATGCTTCGGACCGCCAATCGACTTGTCTTGACGTTGGAGTCCCACACACATTCGGCCAGTTCTGAAACAATGTCGGGTGCTGTATCAGAATTGGCCAAACGAGGAAGAATTTTAAGCTTGAGATACTTGACGTTGCTCGGTTCGTTGTAACGAACATAGAATTGGCGGTACTCGTTATCAAAGACGCCCGGGCACACCTCCGTCAACACTTCCACGTGCTTGAGCAACGTATACATGATTTCCGACGATCCCGACGAGATTTGCGTCACCAGCGGGGCCTTGACGCGGCCAACAATTTGCTCCTTCATGGCCTGCATGTTGTCACCCAGCTGTTCGGCCAAACTCAAAAATGCACCAATCGTTGCCATGACAGCTGCGCTACTCGCAGTACGCAATACTGGATCCAACAAGTTCATAATCTGATATCCCTCTTCTTCATTGGCAGGAATATAACGCGGAACAAGTTCCAAGACTTGCACCTTGGCAAATTCGTTAAACTCGTGGATGCGGTTCAAGAGATGCAACATGATGGCGCGGTTAATGGCCATTCCTCCTTTGGGAGACTTGGCCATGACTTCGTTCAAGACAATTATACAGTTGCAAACGACACTGGCGTCGGGGTCGCGCAACATGTCGTACAAGATATCGTTAAAGCTGCTTTCCGCGTACGCTTCCGGATCCAAGTGAAAGAGCTTGAGGATCCCCATGACACCCGTCTTGCGGACATAGGCGTGATGATCCGAGAGGGAGCGACGGAGGGGTTCACTAATGTATTCAACCATTTGGGGGAGATTGAGTCCACACAAGGCTCGCAGAGCCAAGCCTCGAACCATTGGATCTTCGTTTCCACAATCCTTTTGCAGCGTATTGGTACACATTTGCGCCAGTTCCGGATGCGACCTGGCGTAGTTGGTCAAGTATAGATATACCATCTTCTTGATAACCAAGTCACGCGTCTCAATGGCCATCATCATTTCCGAAAAGAGCCGCGAGACATCGATACCGAGCGTCATGTAGGCAATCACTTTCTTGATGATATCGCGCTTGCGTTGAGGATCTCGCTCGGCGGAAAAGCCACGCAACAAGGTTCGGAGCTCGTTGATTTCTCCCTTGCGAGACTCGGTAAAGTAACTGTCGGGAATGGCACCACCCGCCGGTGGTGGCGCCGTGGAAGTGCCGGGGTATGCTGTTTGGGTCGCCATTGTTCAAGTATAGGGTATCGGGTAGTGTGCCGTGCCGTGTTGAAGAGTTCGTTGGAGGTGTCTACGGTACGTATCTGTTTCTTTCGAGACTGCAACAGACCTTCAACAACGACCAAAGACGTAGCTGGTAAGACACAAGACGTCTTGTCGACCTCTATTAATAGGATAGCGAGGTCACCCAAAGTCACAACCGCAGCATCAAAGTGCCAACAGCAGCGGTCATCGTTTGCAACGGTACGAAACGGCGAGCCACGCCGAAGCGAGGAGAAAGCAATAAAGAAAGCAAGCAAATAAATATAAAGGCAAGCGATTTACTTCTGTGTCCTGTGCTTACCAAAGTTCCGGGTCCTCTTTTCTATCATGGCCACATACCGTACGGTACCTCTAGACTATGTTAGATTGATAGATACGAGTCTATAGTATCGTACCTGTGGCTGCTGTAACTTCTCTCTAAGCGTAAATGCTTCAAGACAACAATTCTGTCAGTTTTTGAAACATTTATGCTCAGTAAGCAAAAGGGGTAGCAGTCAACGCGTCCATGGGACTCTCGGCGTCGGCAATGTCCAGCAATAGAGTCCGGAACGCCTTTAACCTTGGCGACAAGAGCTGATCAATGGTCAGGATCGCGTTGGAAAAGTCATCTTTTGCTATTACAGCGCCTGCCTCGTCTTGTTCTGTGTCACTACTACCCACAAGCGCACCGTGCGCAGCAATCCAGTCGGGGCGATTGCGCCAAATGTCGACAGGGCGCGTCGTTACAAACGACTGCAACAGTTGGACCGAGCCATTTCCCATCAATTCAAGCAGAATGGGTCGCAACCGATAGTTCGTTTCTTTCAGCGGCTGTCGTTGTTGATGGGCTATCAACAGTTCACTGCTGTACACATCAACGACACTGTCGGGCCAAGCGTAGAACAATAGAGGAATGGAACGATCTTCCTCCCCCAAGACTCTGATATTACCAGCGGCAAAGCCGTGCAAGTACTGCGTATCCGTATCGGAATCCATGTCGTGCGGGTACGAGAGAACCGTCACCGGTGGGTCTGCTGCCAGCAGAGCGTCCTCTTTCGGAGCATCTTCCGCCACGACGGGAGTGATAGGAACCAAGTACGTGGTCCCTCCACGTAGGCAGTATGCCACGTGAGATTGCGTCCTCTTGTCGTTACCGTTACTCGACGGGTCTGCTGTGGTGTGCACGTGACCAAGACCAATGCATGGATACTGAAACAACACTTGGTCGACAGCCTTGGCAATACCCCAAGAAAGCGTTCCGTTCAATGGGTCCGTTGTGGCGCTCAATATACCCGTAGTTCCATCAGAGAGTCCAAAGGCCACAGATGCCGCAGACTCAGAGCTACTACTTGAATTACTGGTTTGTTGCTGCTGCTGTAGCGAATATAGACAGTCTGTCCCGTTGCTAGGAATCCAGTTGGGTACGGCTCTTTTCGTGTAGCTGTTGACAGCAGTCTCAGTGAGAGTGCCGGCATCAATTAGTTCCATTCCAGCCTCGGGAAGAATCCAGTGATCCTCCAGCGCTAGTGTCGTCGTGGCAACCGCATCCTCTCGGACTTGCATCCATGATTTTGCAGCCGAGGTCATGTCGACAACTTCCAGCAAGCTTGCCGAGGACCGGTATGTTTCGGGTTGCAGCGTGACGGCGAGGTATTGTGCCAAAACAGGACGGCTTGGAGGGTCGATGGGCAGTAGCGGTGCCACGGCACGAATCGGACTTTGACTGCCAAAGGCACCACGCCATACGAGTTTGGCCGTCACGATGGCCCCTGGATCCTTGCTGGTTTCGCTGTCCGCAGTTGTTGCCTGTGATAGTGCCCAAGACTCCAAGTAACCCGACTGATAGCCAACCACAATATTTAGTGCATCAGCCTCGTTGGGAACTACGACAACACTGGTAATTCCACAGCGGTCCGTGTTGAACGAGAACGCAAGGGAGGCATCACCACCTGCCGCAGTGGTGGGAATGTCCACGACAAACACGTCCCCCTGCACCGTGACAGCTACAACTTGACAATGTCCCATGGATGACGCTGCCGTTGCTACTTGTTTGCTAGTTTCGATAAGCTGGGTACCTAACGGAGCCGCCGCGATCTGTACGATAGCGGCGCGATACTCGACTCCGGTATCTACCGTGTGACATGGCGGGATGGGAGTGTGCCGGTTGGTGCCTGCGGTCGCTATTTTTTCCAGTAACTGAAGAGCCGACCATACGCAGACGTGGCCATTGGCAGTTCCCAATACGAGAAAGCGATCTTGCATCCAAACTGGACTGGTTGACCATGCTGCTGATGCTGATGCTATAGGTGGCGCTGCTAGTGTGGCAAGGTGTTGGGGCGTGCGGTTCACGAGTCTTCTGTTGCGCCATTCATGGGCTGGCGATGCAGCCCACGGCGGTACATCCAGTGGTCCATCCGTAGATACCAGCGAGCTTCCAGTGTGGCGCGGATGCACGGAACGGTCCTCTTCTCCGCCATCGTCGTCGTCCAAAGGTTGTACCGGCGGTATCTCGTCGTCGTGGGATGCTGCCACTACAGCACTGCTGTCGTTGCCTTGCTCCTGCTCTTCCTGTGTACCATTATGGTTCGCTCCAGCTCTACTATCTACAATGTTTGTGCTTCCAGTCATGATCACGGTTCAAGTTGTACAAGGTAGTTCCTCAACGAGGCTCGAGAATCGAATGTGGATCTTTACGTTTCGGAACTAATTTCAGTGATTTGTCGCAAGGACATACCGGGTGCCGGGTGGATACGATACTCTACTAGACTACCAGTACCGGTAGAGTAGTCTAACTAGTAGCCTATCATAGAGTGATCCGCTGCCGTCTGCCGTCCTTTCTTCTTTATTCCGCAAAACATTGGCATGCCGCGCGAGAGGAAGTAGCTTTGAACTTGGTGATGAGAGGAGGCCTATTTAGTTTTTATATTTACAGTAGCGAGAAAGCAGAGGCCAATGACCCGGGGTCATTTTTGCTTATCGACTGTATGAATCAGTGCACCTTGATGGTGAGAGCGGGTACACCAGAGTTTTGTTGTTTTGCCTAGGCCAGTGAATGTAGGATGTGGTGTGGAAGTGCTACCGTTAGCAGTAGAATAAGGACGACGAAACGACCTTTGAGCTACAGATGATAATAGTCGTCCATTAGTGCCTTCGAAAGTCATTATTTCGCCCTCCCAGGCCTAATACCGTAGCAGAAGTAGGTATGATAACGGATCAGCCATTGGCACTCCCCGGGTTTCCCTACGGTACCCAGCATGATGCGACTACGAATAGAAAGACTTCTGTGTCTGCGCGGCCATTGGCACTCCCGCCCGGGTTTCGCTACCCTATACTGTGCATACCGTACTACAGCATGATACGACTACATACGAATAGAAAGACTTTTTGCGCTGACACTATGACCCCCCCTCCCCGGGTTTCGCCATGCAGTGTTTTGGAGCCCACATAAAGACTTTTGCGTCTGCGCTGAATGGCCGCTACTGCGGCCATTCACATTCCTCCCCGGGTTCGGGCTCGATAAGTATTTGTCTTGACATGACTGAATCAACGAGAAAGTACGATCAAATCAATAAATATCTCCCTAAAAGAATTTTATATGAGGTTTTCGTGTTTTTGTTAATGACTAAAGATGACCGAAAGAGAGAAGCATCGGCACAGATCGCGCCGTAACGGCAACCAAGATTCACCGTCGGTCGTGATTTCCTACTCCGCAACAAAAACGTAGATTCTCATTTTTTTACTCAGCAAGAAGAAAAGAAAGCTACTGTACAATAATGGATCAGGAAGAACAGAGCAAGAGCGAGAGAGCCGAGAGCCGATCCCAAGAGATCGACGAGGAGGAAGAAAAGGAGCAAATTAAGGCTCTCAAGAAGCAGATCCGCAAACTCGAGAAGGACCTCGAAGAGAGGCAGACCAATAACGAAAAGATCGAAAAGGCTCGATCTGAGTTTGAAGAAGTCGAGGCAGAGAAGGCTGCACTCAAGAAGAAGCATGCCTCCATGATGAAGAAGGCCGGCCTGATCGACATGAGCGAGATTGCCTCCGACAAGAAGAAGTGTGAACAGAGCGAGCAGATTGTCGAGTATCTTCGCAAGGAGAATAAGAAGGTTCGCGACCAGACCGAGAAGATGAAGGAAGATCTGGACGAGATGAAGGATCAAAACAAACGCCTCAGCGACGCCAACGCATCTGCTGGCGCCTCGTTTGACTCGGTGGCGAAAGAAAGGAAAATCCTCTCAGCCCACAACATCGAAATCGAAGAGAACCTCAAAAAGTACGATAAGCAAAACAAACAACTTGAAAGTGATTTGGCCAATCGAAACGCGTACTACAATGCCGAAGTACAAATCCGAAAAGACTACGAAAACGCCATGGTGCAGATTGTCGACTTGCTGGAAGACAAGTGCAGAGACTGTAATCTAGTGGAACGCGTAAACTCCACCTACGTTCTATGCGAACGTATTGCATCGAGCAAGGCCGGTAATGTCTATTAAAGCCTGTGTGGCTTCACTTTCTCTCTCTCCGCCAACAATAACAATACAGATATACTTGTTAATAGTACTGTGCATGATGAATTGAAACTCTATATTAGACTAGAGTTAAAATAGTGTTGCATGTTGGCGTTGGTCGTTCGTTTTATCTAGCTGTTTACCGCCAATCTTCAACATCCCATGAATTGTTGACAAATTTTCTGTAGCGCGTCCTTGCAGCTTGACTACTCCTCAGGCTTGACGACAGACTTTTCTGCGAAACCTCCATACTTACTTGTCCTTACACAGCCCTTTACTGGAACGATCTCCAATCTCTAGCCGTCGCGTGCAGTGCTGGTCGCAGCATGCTCATCATCGATTGGGTTCCAGCAGCTTTCGCTGCTAATACTCGGTCCTGTAGACTACTTCAGTACATCGTCACGGTACGATACGAACGTACCAGGTATATTGCTAACCGACTGGTACCTGGCACAGGCACGTACGATAGTACCAGTAGTACCAGGAAAAAGTAGAAAGACTACCTGGTCTTGGAGTAAGTACCGGTGCGTGAGGAAGATTACAGTAATCCAATCACACCAGGTTACGATAATAGTCGATAATCGAAAAATGTAGTTGACAACTGGTTTGTCCCAGTCCCAGCAGGTTTTACGAGTAAAGTCAGAATGACCGCCAGAAAGTAGAGAGATAGAGTTATATATAATATATGCATGCAAAACAGTTAATCAGTTGAGATGAAACGCTCCTGAAATTAGAAGTACAGTACCGGTCGATAAGTCATCGGGAAATCACGATGAGACAGCCATGCATCGTTAGCGTTCCTGCCTGATCGATCAGGCTTCTAGAGATTTCCTACTTAAGGGTTACCAAATTCTTAAACTGACGTCAAAGGTGGGACGGGCCAACTCCTGCGATGCGTTTCAAAGTCTGAAATATACTGTGCGACGATGCATACTGAACATAGCCACGACCAGTCAGCATGACTGGTATGGTGGGATGGGGATAGGGCCTTTCACCACCCGGTTTGCCCCTCAGCAACCTTGCATATCGCAACACCTTCACACAGCACACAGCACCGTCCCACAAACCTAAGCCATTCAAGATGTCGACTATAAGGATAAAATACGATTGTCCCAGCAACAGCTGCATTGAGGAGGATTTATTGCCAGTGTCTGAGGATTCCCTCGACTTGGCGGGGACTGCTCCTGCCGCTGTCGTTCATGAGGTAGAAAAAGATCACAGCCGCCATGTTTTCGATGCAGTCAGAGAAGAAGCTGAAGTCCGAGAGGCACGTACCCCCCTCCCTTCCTTTCCGTAAGTATATGCATCGGAACGCAGACAATATTGTTGCCTCCATCCGACATAATTCTCACAGTGCTCCCTTTTCCACTTCCTAAAAACCGAGCGGACGAACTTTCGAAGAGAAAGGTACTTTTGCTCTCGAAGATCTTGCTGACACCGAACTTGGTTCCTCATCCGACGTTGAGTCGGACGAAAAGTCCGACGAAGAAGAGAAGAAATTTCCATATTGGAGCGCTCTCGTGCCTTTGGGTTTGCTAAGCGGAGCCGCTGTCATGTTTGCTCGACTAGTACGAGGAGTATTTAAAAACGACGCGCTCGTTTCTGATGCGGTTGACGCAGATGACGTGAAGAATTCGATTGCAATGTATCAGGGGCAGACACCCTCTATTTTATGAGCGCATTTTGGAGGGATGTCAGCACCTACACCGACACCCACCCCAGGAATATTATCCGCTGCGTAAGTTTACCAAAGGTTTCAACAATACTACGGTATGAAACAAAAACAGTAATCGTCTTATCATATTGGTTTTGATCAACAGTTTCAATTCGGTCATGCAGTCGATGGCTGTGCAGGCTTGTGGAAGTGCAGGTGCTTCATGTTCTACAGGTGTAGTAGCCGGCGCCACCGCTAGTGCTGCTGGTGCTGCTGCAGCTGCTGGTATCGCAGTCACAACCAAAGTCATCATCGCCGCCATTGCATTTGCATCGGTTGTGACCAGCGTGTCTGTGGGTGTACCGGTCATGCAGATACAACGCAGCGCAGACCCGACGATGAATGCTCTCCTGTCGCCCTTAAATGCAACCGTCACAGGAAACGCAACGAGAGAGAATGCGATTATCACAGGAAACACAACGAGGCAGAGCGAGATCGTCACAGGAAAGCAGATAATATATGCTCCAACGAATAGTCCAGTGGTGTCTCCAAAAAAAAGCCCAACAAATAGTCCAGTGGCGTCTCCAACAAGAAGCCCATTCTTTGAACCGACAACAGAGCCAACGAGCCTACCGAAAGTTACGGTGACGCACCTACCGACATCAGAACCAACGATTACAACGACGTCGAAACCAACAGTTGGGCCAACCAACAGCCCAACATCGGGACCAACGTCCAGACCATCGAGCTCACCCACAGCAGAGCCAACGCCCACACCAACGAGCTCACCGACGTCGGGACCGTCCTCCGGACCGATAAGCAGCCCGTCCTTGGGACCGACTTTCGGACCAACACGTAGCCCGTCCTCGGGACCGACATCAGGCCCCTCAAGCACACCAACGTCGGGACCGACCTTCGGACCGACACTTTTACAAACAGGTAGCCCATCATCTGGACCTGCAACACTACCGACGGCAGGACCTACATTCGGACCGACGAGCGCACTGACAGTTCCTGTGACGGACGCGCCGACATCGGGACCAACACGCTCACCGACGTCGGGACCGACCCTGGGACCTACACGGAGCCCATCTTTGGAACCGACGGCAGGACCAACGAACACACCGACGGCAGGACCTACATTAGGACCGACGAGCGCACCGACAGTTCCTCTGACGGACGCGCCGACATCATTCGGACCAACCGGTGCCCCAAGTGTTCCTACATTGTAGCTAGACATATTTTTATCAAGTCGAGTCTATCTAGAGTATATTTTCGAAAGCACAATAGTCAACTTGTGTGCTAGAATAGTTCGAGAGCCCCTTAGCAAGTTGCTTGCAAAGCGCATTGACTACAAAGGTTTGCACAGATACCGAGACATACACCGTAGTTCCACGCCGTGCTAGAAACTTCTTCTGAACCACTTTCAGCACTGCGTAAAACACTTTCCCAGTACGCTACGTACTAGAGAGTCTACGTAGACTACTACGACTACTAGTCTACTTCCGGTATTACAGTATGGTAGACTACCGGTACCTGGTACGGTACCAGTAGTCTACGTCGTCCATGGGTATGATAATGATATGGGTTGCTTCGTTGCTTCGCGAGTTCATCGAGTCGTAGTTTCTCGCTTGCGCGTCGTTTCGAGTTCCGAGCCATAATGTTTAGTCGCAGAGACTGGGAGTTGTAGTTGGCGCCTTTTGCGGAACGCGGTCTGTCCATCCTTCGTAGCAGAGGTCCATCAAACGAAGTCCCGTCCGATTTCGGTCTGTTGAAGTATAACCAAGTTGGATTGTCTCTAAAGCCAAGCTGAAGCCAAGCTGACGCCAAGCTGAAGCCAAACTGAAGCCAAGCTGAAGCCAAGCTGAAGCCAAGAAAGATGTCTCAATCTATGTGGAGATCTAAAGGTCTTGGTAGTTTCACAATCTTAGGCTGAAGCCATGGAACATGTCGTGATCTGTGTTCAATATTGACTTTCCAGACAAGAAAGGTAGTCGGTCTGAGATTCGACTGCACATATTGTGAGTTCTTGAGACAATGCGTTGAGGATGCAATGTACGCGAACAAACACAATCAAACAAGCGGTCAGCGGTGGTTGGAGCGACGACGAAAACGACGACGATGGAGGTACGATAAAGTACGGCGGCGATGCACGATGACAACGGAG
>Ga0307981_1003026_pt1 | contig 13002 bp, 12 predicted proteins | sample OrgLakmetagen987_FD_201849 | JGI IMG/M metagenome (GOLD analysis project Ga0307981, IMG submission 201849) | Saline water microbial communities from Organic Lake, Antarctica - #987 | ecosystem: Environmental > Aquatic > Non-marine Saline and Alkaline > Saline | place: Antarctica: Organic Lake... | reverse complement strand
TTAGTGATTTAATTTTCATAATTTTTTTAGCGTGTGTTTGTAGAGATGTTTCACTCAGATTCAGTCAATGTTAGGGCTTTTGATCTACAGCGTTCCTCCATGGGATACTGCCGGACTTTTGGATGTGCTTCATCAGCTTCGCTGAGAGTTGTTTGGCAATCGCTCCTTCCGCTGGTAGTGGGTTCTTCTCGTAGGGGTCGGCTTTGAGATCTAGTAGCATCATTGGTTCGAAGGGCTGATTTTGGAGTAGTTTCCAGTTGCCTTGGCGGATGGCGTAGTAGGCACGTCCCTGGTTGCGGGAGCCTCCCTCGCGACGCACCCAGATCATGGTGCGATCAGGGGCTCCTGACGCTCCCTTGAGCCAGACTGGAGCGAGATTATGGCCGTCGATTTCTTGGTTCACTTTCACATCAGCGAGTTCACAGAGCGTGGGCAGGAAATCCATGGTCATGCCCAGAGTATTACTGCGTTTTCCTGCTGGGATTTTGTCGGGCCAGACTACGCAGGTCGGGACACGGATGCCGCCTTCCCAGTGATCCTGCTTGCCTCCTCGGAGCGGTAAGTTCGACTGGGCGTGGCTAATCGAGCCACCGTTGTCGGAGGTGAAGATGACGAGTGTGTCTTTGCTCAGCCCGAGTTCCTTGAGGGAATCGATGACCTTTCCGATCTCGTGATCTAGATGCTCGATAAAAGCGACATTAGCGGCGCGTTTCTTATCGATTCCTTTTTCTCTCTCTAGCACCTTGGCGCGCCATTCCTTAGGTGGTTGGATGGGGAAATGGGGAGCGTTGTAGGCGAGGTAGAGGAAGAAAGGTTGCTCGGGTTTCTTGGCGCGATCCTCGAGGTAATCGATTGCCCAGCGAGTAAAGACTTCGGTGGCGTGGCCTTTACGATTCTTAGCTTCGATTATTTCCTTGTTAAGGCGCATCCAGTTCACTCCACCGCGCATATGGCTGTAGTAATCGTTCATCATGTCGCCTAGAAATCCATGGAAGTGATCGAAACCTCGGTCATTCGGGATGTTTGGTGATTTATATCCAAGGTGCCACTTGCCAACGAGGGCAGTATGGTAACCACCCTGTTTCATGAGCTCGGGGAGAGTCGGGCCGTTGGGTTTGAGATACCCCCAGTTTCCTTTGTCATCTTGGCGGATGACACCTGGCGCCCCGACGAGGTCAGGGTAGCGGCCGGTCATGAGCGAGGCTCTGGTGGGCGTGCAGACGGTGCAGTTCGCGTAGAACTGGTCATAGCGCGTCCCCGCCTTCATCAAGGCGTCTATATTAGGCGTGCGCATGTCCTCAGCACCATAACAGGAGAGATCTCCGTAGCCTAGGTCATCGACAAGAATGAGCAAGACATTGGGTTTGCTGGCAGCGTGCGTGGCGTAACCGATGGTCACGGACAAGAAAGTAATGAGAAGTCGAGTAAACATCGGATTTACTGGGAGAGTAGTTTTTTAATTAGTCTTCTATTGGCTGTATCCAGATGTTGCGGAAGCGTACTGGGTTGCCGTGGTCTTGGATTTTCAGATGTCCTTTGTCGTCGTGTTTTTTATACTCGGTCGCAGCGTGGGGGCCGTTCCAGCCTGTGCCGCCGGAGAGCTCGACGTTGTCATGGATTACGATGCCATTATGAATGACATGGAATTTCGCCTTGCGAGTGACTTCACCTTTTTCGTTAAAGATTGGGCGATGGAATGTGATGTCGTAAGTTTGCCATTCGCCGGGTTTGCGGCTGGCGTTAACGAGTGGTTTGGCGCGGCCGTAGAGGGCACCGCATTGACCATCGGGATAAGTGATGTTCTCGTAGCTGTCTAACACTTGAACTTCATACTGGCCCATAAGGAAAACACCGCTATTTCCGCGGCCCTGCCCAGTGCCCTTGGTGACGGCTGGGGTGGCGAATTCGACGTGCAGTCGGCATGAGCCGAATTTTTCTTTGCTCTGGATGTAGCCACTTCTGCGGACAGATTCCAATGCCCCGTCGACGAGCTTCCACTTGGTCGCACCGCCCTTGGTGTCGGTCCAGTTTTGGTAGGATTTCTCGCTGCCATCGAAAAGGATTTTGGCATCGGCGGGTGCTTTGGCTGCCTTAGCATCGTAGGGTTTTGGAGCCACTACTTTCGGCTGCGGTTGTTTGGCGGGGTCGGTTTCGTGCACCTTGATTCCATCGATGAACATATAGGCAACTTTTTTGCCCTTTTTATCCAGCCTAGTCTCTGTTGTGATGACAGGGGCTGCGGATATGGGAATAGCGGCGCTAGCGAACAGTGCGAATGTGAGTGTGAGTAGTGTTTCTTTTTTCATAAATGCTTGGCTGATTAAGTAGATAATATGGCAAATTAGTCTAATAGTTAAAGTCAAATGTTGGAGTAACCGTTTATTGTGCGATTTTAAATACTACGTCCCCGGACGGTGATCCTTTCACTTTACGATCCCGTTATTCCGGATTTGCATTGTTGAGCAATACAGATTCCGCTCGATCCTTGCCGGCTTTGAGGGTGTAGCTTCCCTTTTTAAATACCGGGGCTTTGAATGATTTCCCTCGGACGCGCCGACAGTAAATAAGTTCGCCGGATTTTGAATCTGTTAGTTCGACCACGGCATTCTCGAACGGAAGTTCTACTTCCTTGAGGTAGCCAATCGGTTCACGACCATCATTTTCGCTGACGTTGAATTCAAGTGGCCAGCCCGGATACTGGGCGGCATCACCACGAGAGATATCAGAAAAACGCGGCCAGCACTCGAAGACGATCTTGCCAGTCTTTTTATGGATACGGACTAACCCGTAGCCATCACCACGGTTTTCGCGAGAGGAGTCCTCACGGATGACTTTCATATCCAGTAGTTCGGGATTGGCGTAGGCGAGCATGGTGATTTTATTGCCTAGGCCATCTTCGTAGTCGCCCACCCAAGGTAAGGGTGAGTTGACGGTTTTTCCGCCGCCGGGCTTTTCGTTTTTCGGCCACCACCAGCGACCGTATATGGTATTGACCAAGGCTGGGCTGGTGAATGCTATCGGCCCGTCACGATAGCTATCGATACCGTGCTTGACGACGACGGCCAGATGTTGGTCTCCACAGAGATGGGTGGCGCGTGCCGCACGAAGAAGGGTCAGCGCCTCGTTACGACCACGTTGTGGCCAGCCGTTGCAGTCGAGATCTGCCAGTAGCCGGCTCTTCCCTGAGCCATGCATGTGCACAGCACCACAGAAGGCGGTCTGTGATAGCGCAACCTTCATCACATCACCTTCCCAGTCACGCACCCAGTGGTCGAGAAACTTTAGTTGTCTCTCACCAAGTAGCTTGAGTCCAGGTAGATCGACGGCATTGCGGTCATATACCGGATTATTAATATGGTCTGGGCGTGGTCCCATCTTGGGGATCGTGCCAAGCGGGCCGGTTTTGAATTTTCTGTCTTCCAGAATAGCAAAGCTGACCCCGGCAACGTTGAGCTCGGTGTAGTAAACTCCGATGCCTTGCTTGATCGGGGTTGGGTCGAACGGGTCCGGTAGATTCCATGTCTGCTGGCGTTCAACCATCTTGACGAATGAAGCAGGGAACATGTATCCGCCGTCGGCAGCACCACCCTTTCCGCTAGATTTCCCACCGCCTTCACCCCAGAGGTTCCCGTGACCGACGTCATGGTCGTCGAGGATACAAATCGTCGGGCGGTCTTTCATTAAGTCCCTGAACTGCATACCGAACTGGAGCCAGCCAAAGGTGGCTTCGTCGTGCACGTAGTTCTGATCACCAGCGAAGAAAAGCAAATCTGGGTCCTGTTTTTTGAGGTTATTGATAAACTGGGTGCGGGTGAACCGCTCCTTATCCTTGGGCGAGTTGCAAGACATGGATGCGACTACGAGGACATCTTTTTTGGTCGGATTCTTACGGATCATTCCTTCGAATTGGGAGACTTTCCCGAGGCGCAGCCGGTAGCGAACATCGCGGGTGTTGTCCCAGTCTTCCACACGGAAGTGGACTGACCATCCGGGGTAAACGACAGACTGTTTATCCACCTCAACCCATTTGCCCAGCTTCTGTAATTCAAGTGTCACCTCCTTAGGCTCGGTGGGTAGCAGCGGGAAGCATTGACCAGAGATCTTGAGCACGCCGTTGTCGTGGGTGTAGAGGGCGAAGGCCATCGCCTGGCTGCGGGGGATGGTGCGGAACCATTCACGCATCGGCTTCTGCCTCTTGCTTTCACGAGGCACAGGTTTCCACCACTGGCCGGTAGCGACGTTATCAGAAGCTCTCGCCCAGCGGGTATCCGAGCCAAACGGTGCGGAGCTGTAATAAGTAGGATCTAGATCTAGGTCCGTAATTTCAGCCGAGTGACTAGATAATGTTGTTGAAATAAATCCTATAAATAATACTAGAATGATACCCGTCAATGATTTTTTCTCCATAGCTTGACATAGCTATAATTTATTTACCCTGAGTTGCAAAGGTCATTTTAAAAAAAGAGTTTACTAAACCCTACCATTGATGAGTCTAGCAGACCCATTCTTTATAATCCTACTTGACGTTCACTATCCTTTATCTGTCCGTCACCTGTGATGCGGTATTGGTAGGAGGTAAGTTCAATAAGACCCATGGGTCCGCGGGCATGAAGCTTGTCGGTTGAGATACCAATTTCTGCACCAAAGCCGAACTCTTCTCCATCTGAGAAGCGTGTTGATACATTATGATACAGGCAGGCTGAGTCTATTGATTTTAAGAACTGCTTGGCCTTATCAAGGTTTTTGGTGATGATGACTTCGCTGTGGTGAGAACCATAGAAATTCACATGCTCGATTGCCTGCTCGATAGAGTCGACTATTTTCACTGAGATGATCAGATCGAGGTATTCTGTCGTCCAGTCTTCTTCGGTGGCTGGAGTAGCATTGGGTAAAATTTCTCTGGTGCGTTCGCAGGCTCGAATTTCGACTCCACGCTTATCGAGACGGGTCTGAAGCTTGGGGAGAAATTCTGCTGCTATTGTGCTGTCGATGAGGACAGTTTCTAAAGCGTTACAACCTGAGCATTTCTCAGTTTTTCCGTCGTCTATGATCGCTACAGCTAGCTCTTGATCCGCCTCGTTTTCGACGTAAGCATGGCAGATTCCATCGTAGTGCTTGATCACTGGCATGACTGCCATGGACACGACCGCCTTGATCAATCCTTCACCACCACGAGGGATGATGAGGTCGAGGTATTCTCCCATGCCCGCAAGCACTTTCACTGATTCGCGGTCAGTGAATGGGATGAGCTGGATGGCGCCCTTAGGAAGTCCCGCCGGCTCGCCACCTTCTTGGAGTGCTTTAGCGATCGCTGTATTTGAGTGGATGGCTTCTGAGCCACCGCGAAGGATGGTTGCATTACCAGATTTTAAGCAGAGCACCGCTGCGTCTGAGGTAACGTTTGGTCGTGATTCATAAATGATACCAATCACTCCAATAGGAACGCGCACTTTCTCGATGATGATTCCATTTGGACGGGTGACTAGATCTAGCTGTTCACCCACCGGATCGGGAAGGTCAGCGACTTGTTCGATCCCGTCTGCGATGGCTTCCACGCGCTCATCATTGAGGACGAGTCGCTCGCGAAGGGCGCCAGAAATGCCTTTTGTATCAGCTGAAGCTAAATCTTTAGCATTGGCTTCTAGGATCGGTGCTGAGTTGTCACGGACGGCTTTCGCCATTGCGCGCAAGATATCAGCCTTCAACTCTGGTGTTAGAAGTGACAAGGCAAGGGCCGCCTTTCTGGCCTCTTTACCCATCGCGTAGACTTGGTCATGAATCTCTTGTGATGTCATTTTAAAAGTGTCTTTTATTTAGATTTGATAATTGCCGCTTCGTCCCTTTTTAGTGATTTCTCACGAGCGGCTTTGGCCTCCGCGTTCGGTCTAAATCTGGTGCAATAGCCTGATCCGTTAAGAATCTCACTTAGCCTCTCAGGCTCTCGGCCATTGGCAATACATGTTTCAATTCCGGCATTCACTGCTTTACGGATAGCTCTGAGCTTAGACTTCATTCCGCCCATCGACATCTTGCCAGTGACATCTTCTTCGGCGCAACTCATGACTTCTTCGACATTATCAACCTGCCGGATTATCTCTCCACCGATATTTCCGTGTGCATATAGCCCGTCGACTCCAGTGAAAATGATCAACTGATCCGCATTAATCAACTCAGCCACTCGCACAGCGAGCATATCATTATCGCCCACTGTATAGTCACGGAATGCCACCGTGTCATTTTGGTTCATAATTGGCACCACTCTAGGCTCGTGTAGCAAGCGCTGTAGCGTGGCTTTGGTATGTGCTCGGCGTTTTGGGTTTTTGAAATCATCTGCGGTGCGGAGAAGCTGAGCAACGTTAACTCTAAAGTGGCCAAAGAGATTTTCGTAGGCGTGCATGAGACGAGTCTGACCTACTGCTGAGACTGCTTGAATAGTGGCTAAATCTTTAGGATACTCAGTAAGCCCGAAGGCTGTGACTCCGGCCCCGACCGCTCCGCTGGAGACCAGTATGCATTTGCCAGTGTCTCCTACTGTTTGCGCGATAGCGTTCACTAGGCGAAGCAGTGAAGCTCCATCTAGTGTTGCATCTTCTGCTCTGGTGAGCACCCCTGTTCCGACTTTTACTACGATTGTTTTGTCCACTATAGATTTATGTTGTTGAGTCTCGCAAAGATGGCTTAGCCAGCTGAAAGGAAATGATATTTTTTTGCTTGTTAGTTCATCCTATCATCTTCGTAAAGAAGCGTAAAATATATTAAATGACTATTGTCAAATAGGATATCGGATACCGAACTAAGGTCATCGCTGAGATGGTTATAGACTAATAACTTATACCATATTAGCAATTACTATTTGCGTCACAAATTAGCTTAACGATTATTAGGAGCTAGGATTAGCTCTATATATAAGAAAACAAGACCTATAAATAATAAGATCAGTTAGTTATCCAGCATTAGGTGGTCGCTTAATCTCATAATCACTTTTCCCTGTAATTAATCTAGCTCCTCTACTCCCTAGGAAATAAGTCCAAGCCCAGCTGAAGGCGACGGAAATCTTACTCCGGAAATTCACTAAAAACAAAACATGGACCGCCACCCATATGAACCAAGCCAAGAAGCCTTTCAGCTTGAATCCCCGGATGTCTGCAACTGCTTTATTACGACCAATAGTTGCCAAGTTTCCTTTATCGAAATACGAAAACTCCCCTCTCTCAACCCAAGTGTCATCAGCAAGCTCTCTACGAATAATATTTCCGACATAGTCTCCACCTTGCATTGCACCCTGAGCCACTCCGGGCACAGCCTTACCTGTTTTTGAGCTCTTCGCTGCTGCCTGATCACCGATCACAAAGACTTTTGGATAACCAGTGACACTAAGGTCTGGCTCCACGATCACCCTACCTGCGTTATCTAATTCTACTCCGAGAGACTCACCCAGCGGAGAAGCTTTTACCCCAGCTGCCCAGAATATGTTACTTGTAGCGATAAACTTATCGCCATACTTCACTCCATCAGCGCGTACCTCTGTCACAAATTGATTCAAGATGACCTCTACACCCAGTTCTTCTAGGTGTTTATGAGCATCTTCCGAGCTTTCCTTGGGAAAGGCATCTAACACTCTGTCGCTACCTTGGATAAGAATGACCCGCGCAGTCTTGGTATCTATTTCGCGAAAATCATCTGGTATAGAGCTTGCTACCTCAGCCATAGCCCCGGCCATTTCGCAACCAGTCGGGCCGCCACCAATGACGACAAATGTGAGACAAGCTTTTCTAGCTTCAGGATCTCTCTCTACTTCTGCTGCTTCAAAAGAGAGTAAAAACTTACGTCTGATCTCAACTGCATCGTCTACTGTTTTTAGTCCCGGTGCGTGCTTACTCCAATGGTCATTTCCAAAATAGGAGTGCGTAGCACCAGCGGCAAGTATGAGATACTCATACCCAACTGGCTGGCCCTTCACATAAACTTTACGGTGCTCTAGATCCACATTCTCTACTTCACCAAGAATAGATCTCAAATTTTTTTGCTTACTAAATATTTTCCGGATAGGTGCCGCTATGTCAGAAGGTGTTAGTGCCGCTGTAGCTACCTGATAGAGTAGCGGTTGAAATAAATGATAGTTTCTGCGGTCAATTAAAACCACATCCACATCCGATTTCTTCAGTCTCTTAGCGGCAGCTACACCGCCGAATCCTCCACCCACGATCACAACTCGTGAATTTCTTTTTTTGTTAGATGTCATAATAATATCTTTAAATAATACTTAGTAGTAAGGCTTCAGCATAAAGTAGCAGATAGGGCCTGTGATGGCTACGTAGAGCCAAACTGGGAAAACCCATCTAGCTAATCTTTTGTGCTTAGCAAATTGATTAGTAAAGCCGTAGAGCCATGTGAAGAGGATGAATGGCAAACTAATTCCAGCTAGAATAATATGAGTGATAAGGATAAAGAAATAAAGTCCACGTAGAGGTTCACCAACTGGAAATGTGGTCTCTTCAGTTGTGAAATGATACGCCACATAGCAAAGTAGAAATAAGATGGAGCTAGACATAGCGATGCTAATCCATAATTTATGTGCCTTAACGTTTCTTCTCTTTATCATGCAAACAGCGATGATTAAACTAATAGCAACAACACTGTTAAGAGCCGCGTGAATGGGTGGAAGAAAATTCATATTCACACCCTCTGGAAGCGGGATTTTCAAGTCAGGCCAGCGCATCAGACCTACGAGTATGAAGACGACTACGGTCAGAATCCAAGTGACAGTTTTCAATATTTTGCCGAGCTTCAAATTCGGCTTTCTCTGGATATATGTTAGGAAGTCATTCATCGTATTATAACTTATTGCTAGTTTCTAGGTCCTTAAGGGCTGCTGCTACTTCCAGATCTAATTGCTTTGTCTTTAGAGCCACGCCTAAGTCATTCTTTGCGGTTATCTGGGAGTAAACATTTACTTTTGCTTTCATGATCATGTCTGCGTTAAATACCGCCATGCCCATGTCGTGGAGGATCGCGCCTTGCATGCCTTCCCCCTCTTTATTGGTGTTTTCTTCAAACTCTGCATAAAGCATATTCTCAGAGCAGAATTTATTCACCGCATCAACATCAGCAGTTAGGAACCACCATTTATCGGTGTCTGCATTGCGAGCTTCTGCCATACTCTTCATTGACTTCACTCCGTCCTCTTCATCCATGATACTTATAGTAACGATTTGAAAATTAGGATTATCACCATACTTTTTGTAGAGATCAGTTAATAGTTCGAGGTTGATTTTGTTACACTCTGGACATGAACCATAAAATTGAGCAAAGACCCAAACTTTACCTTTCAACGACTGAAGCGTGACTGTTTCTCCGTCTTGATTGGTCGCAGTAAAATCTTTTTCTAACTTGAGTATATCATTAATCCCTACGCTATCTTCCATTGATAGCACCTGAATATTGATGGCTTTTATTGAATCCTCAGTGGTGTTATTAACAGCCACTCCACGGCTATATTTACCAAGAAATGAGAAGCAAGCGATGATGATCGCTGAAATAACAGCAACACCAACATAGATCATTACGATCTTACCTTTCTCGCTTCCCTGTTTTGATTTATCTTCTATTTGCTCACTCATAATTATTTATTCCTTTTATTGATAATTTCTTCTTTTTTACGCTGTCTTTTTAAGCGATAGCCCATGATGAGAATAAACAGGACAAACCCTGATAAAATAATTAACGGAATATGGTATCTATTTGAGCGGTTTACTAGTTTGAGTGCTTCCACATCTACTTCCTCGTGGTTAAAAATATAATTAATATATTTATACATTTTCTCACGTTTGATGCTCACTACATTTTGGTACCTATCTAAACTCTCTTTGACATTTTCATTTTCTAAAAGTCCTGGGTCAGCCTCAATCTCAAGCTGTGTTTTAGCCTCAATTGCATGGTAGAAGAGGAATTTAAAATCATCAATCTCACCTCTTATTTTAAGACTAGGATCTACTATCCTCAAGAAATCAGGTAATGCTCGCTTATCAGTTTCTTTGTCTATTCTTGAGACCATCCCTAATTTAAGCCCATTTTTAACATACCCTCCGAATGACTCAGCATCTGACGCTAAAACATACCAGTTACTTTTCACTATCCCAAGTTGAGTTGCGAAATCCTTAAGTTTTTCGAGAGGCACCTCAGAGATTGGATCTGCAGAAATACAAACAAACTGAAGATCATCATTTCCAGAAAAACGCTCTTCTGCTTTTTTCATCTCAGCTACTATACGCTCAGACTCCTCAGGTAAATAAGTAGAAATAACAGTCATCAGAGTGACTTTCCCTTCGAGAATAGTAAAATCATACACAGTGTTATCTATAGACACTGTTTGAAAGTTTTTCCTCACGTTCCCCACTGACATAGCTGATCTACCTTTTTCGATCTCAACTATTTCATCCCCCATCTTCTCCTTATATTTAAAGACAATGAAGAATCCACCTACGAGCATAAGCAGGAAAAGGATAATCACTGTAAGTCGGATCGCTTTAGGATCTCGCTCACTGGGTTGGTATGGTTGTTCGGAATTCATGATTTACTTATTCAATCTTCATGATCCTTTAAACTCAGTTCCAACAAAAAGCAAGTAATCCTAGCGCTAAAGGCAAATATAATAGCGTGAAAAGAAATAATCCGCGTGAAGACTCCCTAGTGCCTGCTTTACTAAATTTGACCGCTAGCCAGCACATGTAGATACCCGCTAGTCCTCCGCCAATGCCGAATATCCAGTTCGCATAATCAATTCCAGGTAGACATGCTATTGGGGCCAGAGCTGCAAGACAAGCGCTGAAGATCAGTGCGAGCTTTGCCGTTTTCTTGCCGCTAACATCACCATTACTCCACATCTTATAACCGGCATCTTCGTATTCTTCGCGGCACATCCAGTTGATCGCTACGAAATGTGGCAACTGCCAGAGGAATAGCAGAGCAAAGAGATACCATGCCTCGCCAGCGTTCCAGTCTCCATCAGCTGCCACCCAACCAATCACTGGCGGGATAGCGCCTGGGATGGCTCCTACGAGAGTATTTGCCGATGATTTACGCTTCATCGGAGTGTAGATGAAGACGTATACGACGCTTGTGATAGCAGCAAGATAGGCGCTACCTGGACCGACTATAGCACTAAGATGGATCACGCCAAATGCGCTAAGTATCCAGCCTATAGCAAAGGCTGTGACGACGTTCATTCTGTTAGAAGGTAGTGGTCGGTTCGCGGTGCGCTTCATCTGGCGATCCTGATGAATCTCCATGAGCTGGTTAAATGCTGCGCTACCAAATGCCACCGCAGCTGTGCCTAGTATCGTATGAAATAGCTTCCACCAGTCTTCCACCCAGACGTCGTGAACAGTCAGAGATGCTAGAATATAACCAAAAAGTGTGGTGATGAGAACGAAAGTATTAAGACGCACCTTGGTCAGCACCATGAGATCTTCGCGAAAAGAAACTATTTCGCTTTTTACTTCGTTTTCATTAAGTTCTTTTGTTTTCCTACTAGCCATTATTAGCCGTAATATGCACCTAAAAATTCTTTTGCCAAGGACTAAGATTTTTCAAATTATTTCTCATTTTGAGCCTAATTATCGACATTTCATCAGGACATTTAGAATTTCATAAAAATAACAATCAAGAGACGTTTACTAAACTCACAAGTAACTTATTGACAATATTTTTTATATTTACGGAATAGACGAAACTGTCCAATTTCTAGAAAGTTATTACGTCAAATCAAATAAAGAAATCACATGCGATGCATCCAATGCGGCTCACTCGATGATAAAGTCATCGACTCACGAATGTCAAAGGACGGGACCTCAACCCGCAGAAGGCGTGCGTGCCTACAGTGCAGCTACCGATACACTACCTACGAGCAAATCGAGCGAACTGAGCTGCGTGTTGTGAAACGTGACGGCTCCCGCCAGACGCTGAACCGCGAAAAGTTACTTCGAGGGTTGGTAAAAGCTTGCGAGAAACGCCCTGTTTCGATGGATCGGCTAGGCCGTGCTGTGGAGGCAATCTTAGCTGAATTACACAAGGATCACTTGTCTGAGGTGCCTTCAGGAGTGATCGGCGTCAAGGTGACAGATAAGCTCTATGACATCGATCCGGTAGCCTATGTCCGGTATGTCTCAGTTTACCGCCAATTCGAGGATGTGGGAGAATTTATCAAGGAAATTCAGAGGCTAGAATCCCGCGGCCGAAAGGATCCACTGCAACCACCACTTTTTAACGAATAATTTAACTACCGAATTCATTTAAACCACCCCGAATCACTAATAAACCACTATGATTTGCATCGCAGGAAACATGCCCGTCCTCCAAGTAGGAGAACACCAGATCTCTAACTATGATACTTACTGGATACGCCGTGCTATCGAGAACGCTTCGATCCGGGCGAACCAGCCACATTTCTCGTTTTTGGATGATGTCTATGATGGCATTGTGTATTATTTAGAGAATAAATGTTCTCTGAGGCTGCTTCAGATAGAGGCTCTTTATAGACGTATCCGTCATACTCTGAAAAGGATAGGCTGTGAGGCGATAGCCAATGCACTAGTGGTGGAGTGTCCACCGATCACTATATCACTAGAACGCGCTGCGACCGAGGCTGGAAATGGTTATGAGCTCGCATTTTACCAGATCTTACAGTCGGAAATGATTGCGTTGAAGAAGCTCGGAGCGCGCGAGGTATTCTTCAGTGAAATACGAGAGTCTGTGCTAATAATGAAGCGGTCAGATAAGTGGTGTGACGACTGTGATCAGCTAGAAAACGATATTTTACTTTGGTTTAAGAATGTCGGCACACACCCCCAGCGCCAAGGGTTCAGAATTCGCTGTAACATCGAAAAAATCAAAGTCTAACTCCTTTTATAATGCCCCATATCCTAATAGTAGAAGATGAACCTTCCATCGCGGAAACGATCATTTATGCTCTACAGACCGAGTATTTTAAGACGACTCATGTGA
>Ga0307981_1003021_pt1 | contig 13011 bp, 8 predicted proteins | sample OrgLakmetagen987_FD_201849 | JGI IMG/M metagenome (GOLD analysis project Ga0307981, IMG submission 201849) | Saline water microbial communities from Organic Lake, Antarctica - #987 | ecosystem: Environmental > Aquatic > Non-marine Saline and Alkaline > Saline | place: Antarctica: Organic Lake... | reverse complement strand
AAAATGACCGACAAATTCCCTTGGTAATTAGCGATTACGACAGAATCGCTTGGTAATTAAGATACGACAAAGTCGCTTGGTGTTAACAATATCTTTGTAAATAGATTAGGAATGTTATGACTAAAACGCTACAGTTAATCAATACCGAAAGTAGACTACCTGAGGCCACAACCGTGGTTATCATTGGTGGTGGCATTGTGGGTGTGTCGGCAGCCTTAAGTTTAGCAGAGCGCAATATTCCTGTAGTACTGCTTGAAAAAGGGCATATTGCAGGTGAACAATCTTCACGAAACTTAGGCTGGATACGCAAAACTAGTCGTCACATTGATGATATTCCGTTGGCTATAGCGGCTGATAAACTTTGGGCTGACATGGCTAAACGAGTAGGCAAAGACGTCGGCTATAAGCAGACAGGCATAATGTTTTTAGCGCAAAATGAGGCACAGATGGCAACGCATCAAGCATGGTTAGAATCGGTTAAATCATTATCATTGGGTTCAAAAATGCTTAGTGCTCAAGAAATAAATGAGTATGCACCGCGCGGGGCAGGCTGTTGGGCTGGCGGTGTTTATACCCCATCTGATGGAAAAGCGGAGCCTCATTTAGCTGCAACCGCTGTTGCTAGTGCAGCAATTAATAGAGGTGCTAAAATAATTCAAAATTGTGCGGTGAGGAGCGTAATCACCGCCGGTGGCAAAGTGAGTGGCGTAATGACCGAGCAAGGTGAAATTCGTTGTGAACAAGTGCTGCTTGCAGGGGGAGTATGGTCACGCCGCTTTTTAGGCAACTTAGGCATAAGTTATCCTACGCTGCCGCTAATTTGCTCGGCACTTCGCACAAAACCTTTCGACGGCCCAACAGATATAGCAATTGGCGGGCCTAACTTCTCATTTAGAAAACACGATGATGGTGGTTATATTATTACTCAGCGTGCCAGGCTAGATGCTCCATTATCGTTAGACCATTTATTAGTAGGACACCGATACCTGAAGCAGTTACGTACCCAAGGTGGTGCCTTAGATGTGTCTTTAAGTCGTTACTTTTTGGATGATCTGGCTCTTAAGCGAAAGTGGAGAAATGATCAAATTTCACCATTTGAAAAAGTAAGAACGCTTAACCCTGAGGCAAATCAAAGCATCGTTGACGAAGCATTAACCAACCTTCGGGAAGTATGGCCATTGTTTGAAGAGGTAGAAATAGCAGAAACATGGGCAGGTCTTATGGACATTACGCCCGACTCAAACCCTGTGATTGATAGAATAGATGCGGTAGACGGCTTAACAGTAGCTATTGGGTTCTCTGGACATGGCTTTGGTACAGGCCCTGCCGCAGGAGCACTTGCTGCAGATCTTGTGACTAACGCTTCACCGCTTGTCGACCCTGCGGTGTATCGATTTGATCGATTTTAAGCTGTGTAGATCGTTTAAATTGAAGAATTGAATACTCAGGGCTCAAATTGTTATTGACTGAAATGCAAATGTTGCTAGCCCTGCAAACCTTTCGGCACCGCCCGAGACAGCCATCTTTATTTTTTACCAAACAGCATCATTAAGACCTTGCTAAAATTCACGAACTTGAGGAACATCAAGTTTTTGTTTTTGATAGCTACGCTTCACTGACCCCACAATCGCGTCTAGCTCAATTACTCTAGCTTTATCTATTAACTTAGACGTTTTGCTTGGCGTAAAGTTTTTAATAAGGTCAAACGAGTAATCAATATCTTGCTGAGTTAACACTATACCATCATAAAGCGCTGCGGCAGTGCTTTCGGGCATTGTCTTTAGCGGCATGACGGCGTAATTGCGATTGAGTTCAAAAGTATCTAGTCCAGTTGTGGTAGATAGAGGATTAATACCGCTGTTAAGTAACCGCTTTCTCCATAACTCTACTTGAATTTTTGCGCCTAATGCAAGCCGAATATTAACAAGCGCTAAACACTGAGAAAACGTTGTTAGTTGCTCAGGCATTGATTGAGCAACTTTTAGCTGAGGCCATGGCCCATAAGTTTATTTTGGCGATCCCGGTAGGGACTATTTCACTAGGCTTGACTACCGCAGAGGCAAGTTTGGGGTCAAAAATTTGAACAAGCATTTCATGCTTATGCTCAAGAGGGTTGAAGCGTTATAGCTTGCACTTCTGCTGCGTTTCCGGGAATGTTGAGTAGTGGGCGAGACGAGCAGATAACTTTATTAGAGCGGACTAAATATTGAGGCGGACGAAAAGCAATACTGTAATTAATTTTCAGTATGGCCAAAAATCTTTATTATTGAGAGACGATCTTGCATGGTGTGGCTCTGGTTACGGGGCTTCTGTGGATGAATCTGCGTTTAAAAATTAAGAACGTTAGACGATTAAAAGAGTATTGGCGTTGCAAACATGTCTGCAAACGTGATGCGCCTAATGGTGAAATCTTTTTGACCAAGGGTTATAAAATAGACTCAAGAAATACCAAAAAGCTGATTCTGATAACAGCACAGTTGGCATCAATATATTTGTTCATATAATGGACGAGGGTCCGCAGCCAGAGTTATAAACGATAAAGTGAAGTTACCCTAAGACATTATCCGCAGCTATTTTTTCAGCTGCGTTGGTTACAGCCGAAGCGTTATTAAGCAACATATCTTGCGGCACGTTGCCGCCCAACCATCTATTTTTACTGGCAAACCATAATGCCGTTTTGATTTTTTATCATGAAAGCATTTTAGTACGCTTGAAACTACCGGTAGAGGTTTGCCATCGTCCCCGAAAATATATTCTGGGAATAGATCTCTATTACCATTGGTAATAGCAAAAACCTTCTTACCTTTTTTCCAGCGGTTAGGCAGGGCTGAGGCATTTATATTCGTTGAACCAGCACGTCTACTGACTTCCTCTGCGATAAGTCAAGTGGCTGCTTCTAATAATCTATCACGCAAATGGCGAGGATCAGAAAACACAAGGTTGATAAAGTGTTTTTACTATTCCTTTTTCCCTGTGTCTTCCGCCTTGTCCCTTTCACGTTTGCTTCGTTGCGCGATTTGTAGCGGAACACGATATCTAGAACATGTTGGTCGCGTATGATGCAGCAGGCAGAAATGCGAAACGATTTAGGCTAAAATTTGCCGTTTGATACATAGCTTAACATTGCTGTGTCATTGTCAGCTTTATTTAGCATACTTTTTCTGCTAAGCGGTACTCGATTAATTTCTTATTGGCCCTTATCGAAGGGCGTATTCAGTGGCGTTAAAAAAAGATCTCGCAGTAAAGCGTACGTTAAATCCACTACCACAAGTTGTTTCGTTAGCAGCAGTGGCTCGTGGTCGCGGTTTGTATCAACAATTTTGTTTTAACTGTCACGGCGACACAGCTGTTTCAGGAGCTGTTCTACCTGACCTCCGTTACAGTCCTTTCAATTTACATACAGATGCTTGGCATCAAGTTGTGATCGATGGTGTTTTATCTTCTAAGGGAATGGTGTCATTTAAGCCGGTGCTTAGTGAAAATGATTCCGAAGATATAAGAAGTTATGTCATAAAAAGAGCACATAATAAATTAGGTCTCCTGCTGTCGGCAGCGAAATTTTTTGTGTGCTTTATCAATAAAATCGATGTTAGTATTTTTAATTTATAATCCCAGTAAAGATGAAAACCCGGCTAAATTTAAAAAACGTGTTGCAATGTTCAATTGAGGACTTGTTAACGCTTCATCGAAAAATCAGCCTATAGACTGTCAACAAATCTTTGGGAGTTTTGGTTATTTTAATAATCGCTTCTTCACCGCGATCAGTCAGTTTGACAATTTACGCTCTCGGCAACCATTAAAAAAGATAGTGCTGGAATTCAGAATTTTTTGCAGCTGGTTTGGACTCATTTGGTCTACCAGTACTTCTTCATTTCTTTCAATATTATATCTGACAGTGATTAGACACTTACATTACTTTTTTGAATATTTTATAAATGCAATGAAACGATTTTAAAAAGCTCTGTTGTTCAAAAATATAGCAGAGTATTAGTGAAATATTACTTGACAGATAACGTAAAAAATCATACAAATTGTCTGGGAGCATCAGAAGCATAATTAAAAAACATAATAAACGGAGCATGGAATATGAATAACAATGGTAAATCAAACATAATAAATCGAACCATATTTAATATGCGTTATAGTGCATCAATAGCAATAATGTCTGCTATTGCATTGGCACCTGTTTATGCTCAAGAAAGTACTTCTGATACTGCCAGTGCAGAAAAGAAATCTGGAATTGATGCAATGATGGAAAGAATACAAGTAACAGCAAGAAAAAGAGAGGAGAGTTTGCAAGAAGCTCCTTTGTCGGTGACCGCTTTTTCTGGAGCTAGTCTCGAGGCCAGAGGAATTGAAAATATTTCAGAGGTGGGCAGCGTAACACCTAACCTTACTTATCAAAATAGTCCTGGCGCTGGAGGATCATCATCTGTAGCGTCGGTGTACATTCGCGGTGTTGGTCAGCGTGATTTTTTAGGCACAATCGACAACGGTGTTGGTTTTTATATCGATGGTGTATACATTGCCAGAACTGTTGGTGCCCTTGTTGATTTACTCGATGTTGATCGTGTTGAAGTATTACGAGGTCCTCAAGGCACGTTATTTGGTCGAAATAGTGTTGGTGGAGCAGTTGCGATTTATAGCAAAAAACCAACAGATTCATTTGAGGGCTATATTGATGCCACGGTCGGTACTGATTCATTGGCTAAGCTCAAGGTATCTGTAAATGGTGCTCTTAGCGATACTTTATTTGGTAACTTCTCAGCTCTAACCGCAACCCAAGATGGTTATGTCAAGCGCCCTGCGGGAGGTGATTTGGGTGATGATGACAAGGTGGCTTTGCGGGGTTCACTTCTTTGGGAAGCATCCGATGACGTAGAAGTAATGCTAATTCTTGACCACAGTACCGAGAATGAGAACGGCCCAGCATTTCAGTTGACTGACTCAGGTACGATGGTTGCTGGATCGTTTGCCGGATTTTATGACAATGTATTACAAGGCGCAACATGCGGTTTTCCGGGTGGTTTTACCTCTACTGATCCTATTTGTTACAACAACCAATACGTGAGCGAAGGCGAGAATTTAGGTACTGCTCCTACATATTCTGATACTACGGCTTGGGGTTCCAACTTGCAGATTACGTGGGATATTAACGACAATTTGCAGTTAAAATCTATCACAGCTTACCGCGATTTAGACGCAGAGTTTGCTAAAGACTCTGATGGTTCACCGTTAACAATCGTGCATTTCTTTGATTCTTTCGAAGCGTCTCAGTTTACTCAAGAAATCCAACTCTTGGGCACAACAAAAGATGAAAAATTGAACTGGGTCGCAGGGATATACTATTTTGATGAAAAAGGTAATAACCGAAATAATCTCAATTTTGCGATTGCTAACTTTGACAGTGATAATGATTTTACCACGACTAGTTCAGCCATTTATGCCCAAGGTACCTATAGCGTTACTGAAAAATTAGACGTGACCGTAGGTCTGAGATATTCAGACGAAGAAAAAACGTTTGATCCAACTCAAGTAGTAGTAAGCAGCAATATTGGTCTTAGTCCAGGTACGCTTCTTTTGCCTCTTGGTTTAAATAAGGCAGATACCCAAGAAACCACTCCAATGATTAACGTTGCTTACAAAGCTAATGATGAGCTAATGGTATATGCATCTTATTCTGAAGGGTTCCGTTCAGGTGGGTTCGTGCAACGTATTTTTCCTGCTTTGCAAACTGTTCCGTCTTTTGGACCTGAATACGTTAAATCATACGAAACTGGTTTTAAATACGATAGCGATGACAAACCTTTCACGGTAAATGGTGCTATTTACTCGATGGATTATACAGACATTCAAGTAAGAACACAGAATCCTGGTTTTGTCGGATTTTTTGAAGCCAATGTAGGTAGTGCAGAAATTTCAGGATTTGAGCTTGAATCCAAACTAGCATTTGCGGACTATTGGTTTATCGAAGCTGCTGTAGGATACACTGATGCTAAATATACCAATATTGACGTAGCACCGCCACTAAGTGCAGTTGTTACCGTTGATAGCAAGTTTGACCACGTACCAGAATGGTCTGGAAATATCAGTTTGGCAAGAGACGTTGAATTTGCAAACGGGTCATTCTTTACCGGCAGATTCAGTGCTAACTATCACACTGAATATTTTAATAATCCAGATAATTCTCTCGGTATAATTACGCCAGAAGTGACTCTTTTAGACTTAACCGCTATATGGCGCTCACCTGACGAGACTTATGGTGTTGACTTTGGACTCAAGAATCTAACCGATGAACAATATATTACCGCAGGTTATGAATCTAACGTCGGTATTACTGAAGTCATTAGAGAGCGAGGTCGTCAATGGTATGTTTCTTTCAGATATAGCTTCTATTAGGTAACCTAAGTTGTTAAGAGGAGCATTTGGTTATGTCGAATGCTTCTCTCAACTTTCTGCATTTTTAGCGTAAACTAAATTGCTAACGAGTAGCAAAATATGAAAAAAAGTCATTTTGTTCACTCTTTTTAGTATATTTTGGTGCATTGAAAGTCGTCTAAATTTACATTCTAGTCGTGCTAATTCTATTATTTTTGACGGTTTTAGACTTATTCAATACCATATTAATCTCTCTTTTCGCATTATTTGTCAGCGAACAATTGCAGGTTAGTCCCAACAATTTCGTTGCTGATTTTTAGTGTCATACTGGCGAGTATAATGATGATGCGGTTAATATTTAATTGGATTATTTAATAAAAACCAAAGAGAAAGTAAATATGAAAGGTAAATCAAGCTCGTTTTTTAGTGTGCTAGGACCGGGTATCTTATATGCCGCAGCCGCTGTAGGTGTTTCTCATTTAGTTCAGTCTACGCGAGCAGGAGCTGACTACGGATTAGGTCTCACTTTTATCATCATTTTGGCATGTTTGGTTAAATATCCAGCCCTGCGGTTTGGTGGTGAGTTTGCGGCAGCCACTGGGAAGAGTTTAATCACCAGCTACCGAAGTGCGGGGCGGTGTGTTTTTGGAATATATGCGTTGGCAGCAATGTTTAGCATGGTCTTTGTGGTAGGTGCTATTGCACTTTTCACTTTGGGATTAGTTCAGGCTGCGTTTGGATTTTCAGTGGATCCAGTCTTAGGCGTTAGTATATTGTTATTTTTTTGTGCTTTATTTTTGTTTAGTGGTCATTACAGTTTATTGGAGAAATTAACTAAGTACGTTGTAGCATGCTTTAGTTTACTTATCTTCCTAACCGTTATATTGGTTGCAAGAACCATGGATTGGTCGGTGTCACTCTTCACTATCCCGTCGATTGACTCCACTGTCATACTCTACGTTGTTGCGCTAATCGGCTTTATGCCATCGCCTACAGATGGGTCGGTGATGCAGTCTTTGTGGACGTGCGCTCGGGCTGAAGATACGGGTAAGTTGCCTACACCTAAAGAGGCTAGACTAGATTTTAATGTCGGTTATGTAATAAGTACATTACTTGCACTTTGCTTTTTGGTTTTGGGCACAGGGTTGATGAATAATACCGGTGTTGAAATTGAAGTTAGTAACTCGGGTTTTTCTAGACAACTGATGGAATTATTTACTCAAACAATCGGTCCATGGAGTTTTCCTCTTATCGCTACCATCGCAATTTTCGTAATGTTTTCAACATTATTAGCCGTTGTTGACGGGGTGACACGAATTTTAGTAGGAATTTTAGAAGTAGGTTATGGTCGCACTGAAGTAAAACAAAACTCCAAGCGTGTTTACAATATTTCGATAGTTATAATATGCGTAGCCGCTATTATCATACTAGCAACCTTGCTCGAATCATTCGCCAAGTTCATCGATATCACGGCAGTAATCGTATTCATTATTAGCCCAATAATAGCATATTTGAACCATCACGCAATGTGGAGTGATCAAGTGCCGATCGATATGCAACCTAGTTTATTGATGAAGATTTGGAGCATTTGTGGAATATTTATATTAACAAGTTTCATGCTCATTTATTTTTATTATCGGTTATTTGCATAGGGGGATATTTTCAATATACGGAGCGTATTGATAATTAGAGTGGCTTTCCCACTTTGCAAGATATCACGATTAACGACTGTCCTAACGTGTTTGAACGTAATAAACAAAACTAATTAAATTAATGGAACTATGTAGACTATGACACAAATTACATGCTCAGACGCCATCATTCAATCTTTGATAAAAAACGGTGTAGACACAATCTTCGGTATACCAGGGGCACAAACCTATGCTTTTTTTGATGCACTGAGTCGATATCATGACAAAATCAGATTAATAGTGACTCGGCATGAACAAGGTGCCGGTTATATGGCATATGGCTATGCCAAATCGACCGGGCGTGTGGGTGTTTATTGCGTGGTTCCCGGACCGGGTGTACTTAACTCGACTGCCGCGTTATGCACCGCACATAACACTCCGATATTGTGCATTACTGGTGAAGTACCTAGTGAATTTGTTGGAATAGGGCATGGTATGCTGCATGAATTGGATGACCAACTTGGGATTCTAAGAGTGTTAACTAAATGGGCGGCGCGAATTAATCATCCAGTCGATGCTCCTGCTATTATGTCTAATGCTTTTAGTAAACTTACTTCTGGACGTAAACGACCTGTCGCATTGGAAGTGCCCATGGATATTTTCGGTCTGAAAGCGACAGTTGATATGCAATTCCCAGCAATTCCTAGTCCCGCTTATGAGCCAAGTGAAAGCAAAATTAAAGCGGCTGCAGAAAAAATTCGTAAGGCAAAAAATCCAATGATTATGGTAGGAAGTGGAGCCGTTGATGCGAAGGACGAATTGCTTCAACTTGCCAAGTTGTTGCAAGCTCCGGTTGTCTCTTTCCGCGGTGGTCGTGGGATTGTCAGTGATGATTCCCCTTATGGATTTAATTGCGCTGCCGGTTATAAGCTCTACCCAGACGTAGACCTGATGATTGGTATTGGTTCGCGGATGGAATTGCCCGCTTTTCGTTGGCAATTAGGCAGACCTAAATGTGAACTAGTGCGTATTGATATCGATCCTACTCAGTTAACACGTTTGCGGGCAGATGTTTCCGTTGTAGCGGACGCTAAGCTTGCAACTAAGGCCATCATAGACGAGCTAGAAAAAGACTTCTCACCACGGGTCTGTAGAGAAAAATACTTCAACGAAGTAAAAGCGCAAAGTTGGCAAGAGCTACAAAAAGTTCAACCCCAGATGACTTATCTCAATATTATGCGAGATCTTTTACCTCGGGATGGATTTATTGTTGAAGAGATTTCCCAAGTGGGCTTTGCGTCTTGGTTAGGTTTTCCAATTTACGAACCCCGTCATCTTGTTACATGCGGTTATCAAGGCAATTTAGGGCATGGGTTTCAAACTGCACTTGGTGTCAAAGTTGCGAATCCAGATAAAGTTGTTTTTTCGATAGCCGGCGACGGCGGTTTTATGTTTGGCGTTCAAGAACTAGCTACGGCTGTGCAATTTAATATTGGCCTAATCGTACTTCTCTTCAATAACAATGCTTTTGGCAATGTCCGACGAGATCAAGTTGACTTTTTCGACGGCAATATATTTGGTTCAGAGTTAAAAAATCCAGACTTTGTTAAACTTGTTGAGAGTTTTGGAGCGGTAGCTTATCGATCTACTTCTGCTGATGATTTTAAAGCGTTACTCAAAAAAGCAATTATAGATTCAGAGCACGGCCCGGTAGTTATTGAAGTACCTTGCGAAAGAGGCAGTGAAACCTCAGTGTGGGAGTTTCTTATGCCTGCTGGATACGGTAAATAAATTTTCCGCTAATCAGCTGTGGTTATTAGAGAGTAGGCTGAGCTATCCCTCAGTTCTGTTTTGCAAGCGATAGAATTGTCGCTTCGCACTTAAAAAAATTTAACGTGCAGCTATATTATCGAAACCAATAGCAAGTCTAAATAAGGGCTGCTGTTAGGCCACGCTCTTATACTAGCTGCTGGTTTACTTTGTATCGGTAATAACCAGCAATACTGGCAGTTTCAACTATCAGTATTTTTAATCCAAAGTACCCTAAATATTAAAATTCAGCTAAATTTAGAAAAAGTTTTTGGTCACTTTAGTAATCACTTCTTCACCACTATCCGTCAGTTTAACCATCGATACTCTCGCATCTGTCTCACTAGTGAATGTGCTCACAAGTCCTTCGGTTTGAAGCTTATACGTCGCTTTTGTGATAGTGGTGTTTTTGCTACTGCGTGGGTTGCAATGTGACTCACCCTTAATGTGGCCAAGTCTCTTAAAAGCATCGAAATAGGCCAAGCAGTAATGTTGATGCCGCCTTTTTTAACAGACTTTCTATTCTTAATGAATATGCACTGCTTACTCTCTTCAGCCAGTAAAACGGATATTGCTGGAATTCAAAACCATCCGAGGTAGGTTTAAATTTTTTGAATCCATTCGCATTGGTGTTCATTTTATACTTATCCTTAAAAGACGCTAACTCTAAACTTCACGTGAAACGATCACATCAAGCGCAATGTGATCGTTTGAATTGTCCATCTATTTTTTGAATTAATAATACCGATTTAATCGACTAAAACTTGACTAGTAACGTAATAGATCATATAAATTACATGTAAATATAAAAAACATAGGAAATAATTACCTCTTAACGACTAATGGATCACAAAGATGCCAACACTTTTCAGGAAAACAGAATTTAAGATGAAATTACTATGTAAACATAGGTTGTCATTTGTTGTCGTTTTGTCGACAATCAATATATTGCCATTATACGTTCAGCAAAGCCAAATCGAAGAAAAATCTAATTATTAACTCCGGTTTATAGGGAGCTTATTTGAATTTATCAAATATGCTCCTTATTCTCGTTATTCATCTTATAAAAAGGTCGCGCTAATTTTGAACATAAGCCAGCAAGCACCAGAAACGTCGCCAACCCGATCATTTGAACATATTCTAGATGACGGGAATATATCTTCTACACAGATTCTGGTTGTATCGATTTCATTTCTGCTGATGATATTAGATGGATTCGATATCACCTCTATGTCCTTCGTCGCACAGCGCGTCAGTGAAGAATTACACATTAGCCCTACTAACTTAGGGGTCATTTTCAGCGTAACATTGGCTGGAATGATGATGGGGGCGATGTTTATTGCGCCTTATGCTGACAAAATAGGCCGCCGTAAAATGTTGATTGGCAGTGTATTTGTGATTGGTTTTTCTATGCTATTAACAGGCTTTACGTCAACGCTTTGGCAGTTAATCGTTCTGCGCACCATCACAGGGCTTGGCGTCGGCAGCATGTTAGCAAACCTAACGGCCCTGACTGCTGAATATACCCCCACTAAATATCGCAGTTTTAGTGTGGCCATTGTAGCTGCTGGTTTTCCCCTGGGTGCGACGTTAGGAGGTATTATTGTTGCACCTATATTACCTGCATATGGATGGCAAATTATTTTTATGGGTTTGGGTGTGGTGACATTATTGATGACCGTGGTGGTGTACTACTTTGTTCCTGAGTCGCTTCAATTTTTACGAACTGTAGGGACAAACCAAGCATTGTCAAAGGCCAACATCTTGTTAACGGGTATGCAAAGACAAGCAATTGATTCATTTCCATCAGAGCATCGCGATGTGATGCCTAAAGCGAGTGTCCTGAGCCTACTAGTGCCTGATATGCGTGCTAAAACAATACGTCTATGGTTAACGTTTTTTTTGGTCTTTGTGTCATTGTATTTTTTAATGAGTTGGCTTCCAAAGCTGATCATCAATGCTGGTTTAAGTGAATCCGATGGTGTTTTTTCAGCAGTCGCATTAAATGGTGGTGGTGTCATTGGCACGCTTCTGTTGGGTTGGTTCGCAGCGCACATGGGGTTGACCAAACTGATTGGTATTTTTTTAGGCCTTGCAGGCATCATGATGCTCTTATTTGGCTTAATGTTTGAACATATCAATCTATTCGTTTTGTTGTTTGTGATTGGATTTTTTTTACAAGGAGGTTTTGTTGGTTTGTATTCAGCATCAGCCAAACTATACCCAACTGAAATCAGAGCGACGGGTATTGGTTGGGCGCTTGGGCTCGGACGCTTTGGTGCTGTTGTTGGTCCTTATGTTGGTGGGCTATTTATCGCTTCTGGTTTTAGTATGGAGCTAAATTTTGTTATATTTTCTCTGCCTCTACTTTTATCAGGATTACTCGCAGTCAGTCTTAAAATTCGGTAATTAACTTAAAGTTATTGGGGTTGGGCCATCTTTATAATTTATTTTTTACTGCAGGGGTAAAAGTGATTTACTTTGAGACGTTTTATTTCTGGTCATAAGTTAACTATCCAACATAAAATGAGGTTTTTACATAACAAATTACTTGATTAATCACAATAAATACTATAATGAACTAAAAGATTAATAAACTACAAGGCAAAACACACATATGAGCGTGTTCACTGAACAATTCGAGTTGGGTCAAAATGCCGATTTAACTGGGGCTATTAAAGATAACATCGACGTAGTTGGTTTTGTTACACAGGCTGGAAGTGAAGGGCTTTGCCAAAATCCCATTCTAAGTTTTAAAGCCAGTACTGTTACTTTCGATGCGATGAAAATTGTAACAATCATATCCATGACATCGTTGCATAAAAACATGTCACTGCCTGACGACAGCTAAATCAAAACCAAGCCACACCAGCTTACCGTACTTTATCAACCAAAAAGACCTTGATAATCCTGACTCACGATTTTGTCGGGCATTGAGTATTTTAGTGTCGGTAAAAAAAATTTGTTATTCACTGCAGTTTATAAATGGTGAAGAGTAGGGTCTTATTGCTCTTTTCCTGCGGGTCAATCAGTTCTCATTAATTCAGGTCATCATCAGGCTGCATGTTTTTTTTTGCCTCCACCAACGTTCTGTTTTCTGTGGTACTTTCATGCGATGAGGATTATCTTATACATTAATCATTTCGCTTATGTGGACTAATTCTTTAATCGATATCTTGGGCTGACGAGTTAT